>Ga0307379_10000074_pt1 | contig 172289 bp, 124 predicted proteins | sample UN2MG_FD_202237 | JGI IMG/M metagenome (GOLD analysis project Ga0307379, IMG submission 202237) | Soil microbial communities from Risofladan, Vaasa, Finland - UN-2 | ecosystem: Environmental > Terrestrial > Soil > Coastal area > Acid sulfate soil | place: Finland: Risofladan, Vaasa...
AGTGGCTACGAGTATTCGAAACGCGAAGGACGCACTGTCAGAAACATTCATCCATTCCTGACAGATCGGGAGAGGTGTTTTCCCTTGACAGGCGTTTTCATAGACGTTGGTACATTAAGAACATTAAAAGTAAAAAGGAAAGGGGTCAGGTCATGACCCCTTCTTCCCCCCCGGATTGGATGAATTAATGTTCTTAATGTACCAACGTCCCCCTCTGCCATTCGCAGCCCGGCCGCACAACAGCCGGGGTCACGCGGATAGTTTCGTAGCTGGCAAATAGTTGTTGTCACCGAGTTGTCAGGGAGCTAGCATTCAACTATTGGCGTTTAGCCAAGGGGATCGGCTGTTGCAGTAAACGACACAAAATTTCATTGTGGGGAATGGTCATGAAGAGGTTTTTACCTGCCATTATAATTCTTTTTTTTGTTGGGAATTCTTATGGACGAGATATTCCCTTTATTGGTGGAGGCCAGTGTGATTATTGGCCTGTTTGTATGAAAACAGTGCATTGCAGCAATAAATATATCGATGATTCAAAAGGTGGTTTTTACCCGAGCGACAAAATAATAACTTGTACAGAATATAATATGAGGGGGCGCATACCTTCTGAAGCTGATGTAAATAAGGCAGTTGGTAAATTAAATAAGTATCTTGACACAAGTGAAGGCAAAAAAATGTTAAAGTCTCTTACTGCTAAACATAAAAAGACATGTAGAGCAGAGGTCGAATATAGGGAAAAAGTAAAAAGTGAACTTCTTACTTCATACAAAGGCAAGCCTACCTATGCGGAAACGGCAGCAACTAACAAGGAGATTATACAGTTGTGGAATGAGTTCTGTGCCAATCCAACTTCATCAAGAGCAAGGAAGGCCATATTGAAAGATTCTGAGTACAAAGCAAAGCAGTTCAAGATAAGCACCGATATTGGCGAAAATGAGGAGTATAAGAAAATAGACGAAAACACGTGGAGGCAAATAAAAACAGATGTTGGCTTGTGCAATCTGACGGTTGTATCGACACTGTTCCGAAAGGAAAAAGACAGCGTTTTATGGTGGCAGACTGTGCAGAAAATCTATCCAGAGACATCACCAGTTGGAAAGGATGGGAGCAAAATCTGTATCACTGGTAAAACTGATACACTCAAGACCCTAACATATACTCCAGTCTACAACATCAATGGAGTTCTGTTGACTTGGTCGCCATAGATAAAATAAAGGACTCACGATGGCATTAGAATCACCCCTATTTCAAAGCGCAATGGAGCTTCTTGGGCACTCCATCTCTCATTTCAATGGACAGAAGGAACTTGATGGAAAGCGTCTGCCGGAGGTGGCCTATCGCCAGTGGGTCTTCAGCCTTCCGAATGCCGTGAGGGTGTACTTCTGATTCGATCGGGAGCTTTTCACAAGGGGACCAGGGACGGTCTTAGGTTTTTAGTTTTTCTTACACATTGCGAAACCGCTGCAAAAGGAAATGCTGGGCCCGGTTTAGATCACGCGTGCTCGCTGGTTTTAGACCTAATAACCTGAGACCGTCCCTGTTTTACTCTATTTTACTACAGGATTTGCCTTGAAAGTTTAACGCCATGCACGCCTCTGCTAGACAAAGTAGTAACTTTATAATCTTCCAGGGAGACAACAGGTGCAACATCCTTTCCTCGGAGGTACTAGGTACTTCCGGTGCCAAGGAGGTCAAGTACAGCGTCGCCGGGCGGTGCATGAGCCCTATTTTATTGCCTGGTGACGAGCTTGTACTGGACGATACCGAGAGGCCTGTTCGGCTCGGCTGGATCATGAGCTTTCGTTGGGGAGAAGCCAACCTCACCCATCGCGCAATCAGATGCGACGGCGGACGGTTTTGGGCACGGGGGGACCTGAGCGATGGGGTTCAGGGTCCGGTTGGACCAGAGGATACAATCGGTCGGGTGGTCGCGATTGTGCGCAACGGTAGGCGCATCGATCTCAATGGCGAACGCGAGCGGATTCTGGGGCTTGTGCGCAACTACGCTATGGCAACCACACGACAGGTTGCCTCCCGCTTTCCCCGCCTGCGAAAGCTTGTGGAAATCGAAATCCTTTCTTCTCGCCCAGTGCGTCTGGCCCAGCGCCTGCTGGTTTCCACGCTGCTGGGGGAAATCTCCGTCCACGAGGAGAAAGACCGCCCGATAATTCTTGCAAGCATCATGTCTCCCGCCTGGCCCGCTTCCGAAGAGAGCATCACCTGGATCGAGCAAAAACTGAACCGCGGCAAGATTAGGGCATTCACGGCGCGTTTTTCTCGCAGGCCGGGGGCGGGCGGCTCGGTGGTGCTGATCGAGGACGACTTCAGGAGTTTCGGAAAAACCGGTTACGTGGGCTGGCTGGTGGTGCAACTTGGCCTGCGCGGAAGCGGTATCGGGCGCCGGTTGCTGCAGGCCGTCGAGGATGAGGCGCGCCGGAGCGGTCGCGAATTGCTGATCGCCGAGGTGATGCCGAACAACGTGCGCTCCCTGGGCCTTTTCCGCTCCCAGGGCTACCGCGAGGTGATCCAGACGGAGATTGCCTGCTGGCCGCGAAAGCTGCGAGAGCGCCTGCTTCCGGGCCGGGTGGTGCTGGTGAAGATAGAGGGGGACGTTGGTACATTAAGAACATTAAAATTAAAAAGGAAAGGGATCAGGTCATGACCCCTTCTTTCCCCCCCGGGATTGGATGAATTAATGTTCTTAATGTACCAACGTCCCCCTCTGCCCTGCTTTCCCCTCTGCTTTCCGTGCCGGCCACCTGCCTGTCAGCAACTCTGCGAAAACCTCCAGGTAGCTCTTCTGGCCCGTAAGTAGTTGCTCTACCCACGGGTTCATGCGTGCGTTGGCTACCGCCAGGCGGTAAAACAGGGCCGGCGCGCTGTAGAAGATTCTGGCCAATATCCAAGCCCTGCGTAGTTCACAAACCAGTTCGTGGTTTACCCGCCGGTCGTAAGCGGCAAGGTCTCTTGTGCTGACTGCCCCGCCCGCCAGGTAGGCGCAGGCAGCCTCGGCGGCCAGGCGGCCGCTTACCGCGGCCCTGCGGATGCCGGCTCCCGTCAGGGGATTTACTAGGCCCGCGGCGTCGCCGGCCACCAGGATCGGTCCGCGCGAGAATCTTCGGCGGCCGTTCCAGGTCGGTAGCGGATGGGCACGCGGCTCGAAAGGCTTGGGCGCATCCAGGCCCAGGATATCAAGCCAGAGGCGCAAGGCGGCGCGCAGATTCGCTCCCTTGACGAAGGCGCACACTCCGACGGACAGACTGGCCCGCTTCGGAAACAGCCAGCCTATTCCCCCGGGCACTACCCCGAAGTCACAGGCAATCGTTTGGGCCCAGCTGTCTTGCAGCTCGGGCCGCGCGCGAACTTCGATCTGCATGGCCGGGCAGACCCTTGTCCCCTCGCGCCCAAGCAGCCGCGCGCCCAGGCCGCCGGCCCCGTCGGCCGCTATTGCCAGCCTGGCCCGATATCGCCTCTTGTCGGTCTCTACCGTCACCACTCCCTTTTCTTCCCGCAACTCCAAGGCCCGCTCCGACTGCCTGACGATTGCGCCCAGACCGATGGCCTTTTCGTAAAGCAGCCTGTCGAGTTGCTCGCGACGCACCATGTGTACCACCGGCCGGGCGAACGAAAGCTCGAAGGGCGATCGTCCCCTGAAGCCGAATCTGATGCGCTCTATCTTTTGCTCCGTCACCCGCGAGACGTCTATGGGCAGCGCGGCTATCGCCTTCGGCGGCAGGCCGCCGGCGCAGATCTTCGCGCGTGGATGACTTTCGCGCTCGATGATCGTCACCCGCAAGCCCCGAAGGCGCAGGGCACAGGCGGCGGTACCGCCGCCCGGACCGGAGCCGATGATTATCACATCGTCCATGAAAAGATGGATGCTGCAAATGGCGTGCCGTTATGCAGGCCGGCTCAAGCGGTCGTTTTATATGCGATCTTTCCCGAGTGCGGTTGGTATCGTGTAATACGACCCACGCCATTCGCGTATCTGCGTCGACGTCAGCTTGCGCGATGTAATCCGCAATCAATCCCGCTGCTCAGGTTTCTTTATCGCCGTGTATATCCTGACGCCCTCCCTGCGGCTCTTGGCCTTGAGGGCACCATCTGGAAGCTTGTCTTCGCGCAGCAGATCGATCTCGTAGACTATCGGCGCCTCGCGCAGATCCAACGCCAGCCCGGCCCATTCGGCACTGGTCATCCCGGGCGCGCTGATCGCCAGGTCGACATCGGAGGCCCGCTTGGCGTTGCCTCTTGCCCGGGAGCCGTAGATGCGAACTTCCTCGATCTTCGAATGACTTTTGAAGATCCGCTCCAGGACGGCCTGGTCCCTGGGGCGTAGTTGCGGTTGTGTGTTGATTAGTCCCATTGCAATGCAACCAGACGTTCCGCCATGCGCTCAAGCAAATCGGCGTGCCGCGAGCTGATGCGGCCGTAAATCTCCCGCGCCAGATCCTCCCTGTAAAGATGACTGGTCTGATTGCGGTCGTCGAGCATTTGAAACCACAGGTCGCCCTCTTCGGCAGTGGGTATCAGCTTTTCCACGAAGGCCTTCTTTATTGTCTGCCTGGGTCCCCCGGTCTCATGGCCCTGTCGTTCGAGGTACAGCTTTAGCGTCTTCCAGGTTGCCTCGAAAGTGAACTCGAAGCGTTGAATCGTGGCGTCCCTCACGATGTCGCTTTCCGGTTGCGCGACTGCTTCCTTCAGCCGCGCCACCGCCCTGCCTATGTCTTTCTTTCTCTCATCGAAACGCTGGTTCATCGAGCACCGTCCCTGTTTGTCCCAAGAACAACGCGGCAGCCCTCTCAGGCGGCGGGCTTTTTCTTGTAGATGTTCAGGCCTATCTTGACACCCTGCTCCTCCTGACCGGGTACGCTCTGGTTGCCCTCGGTCGAGGCTATGATGATGTTCTTGCCCGAGGACGACGGGCCGAACTCGCTGCCCAGGTCCACCGTGATTGTCAACTTCCGGCCGCTGACTTGCATCTCGACGTTTTTCATTGTCTGCTCTCCCTTTTTTAGTATCCGTATGGTCGTGCAGCATGGCATCGGCGCTGAGAAAAGGCAAGCCGGGTCTTTCCCGTGTGGGTCTTTCCCCTTGGCCTTGCGCCGCGGGGAGGATCGCGTTAGTTTTCGGGTATGCGTACTTTCTTCGTGGCCGCCTTGCTGTCTTTGAACTTGCTTGCCTGCGGTTCGGGCAGCAGCATTTCGGTCGAACTGGATCCCGAGCTGTGGCTGTTGCGGGACAACCTGCCGGCCCCGGGCTCGGGCGGGCAGGCTCTCAGGGCCGGGCCGGCCTGGGGGCGCTACTTGTGGGCGCCTGATTTGTCGCCTGTCGGGAGGATCGAGAGCAAGCCGCTCGACGGGCCGGCGCCTGAGCTGGACTCGGCCGTCGTCAGCCTTTCTCTGGATCCCGCCGGGCGCACGCTTTCCGGCCGGGCGGATATCCAGGTGTGGGCCGCGGGCGCGGCGCTCGATTCGATCGGCTTCCGGCTTTCGGCCGCGGCGGTCGACGAAGTTACGGCGGGGGGAGTAGCGCTTACGCACACTTATGAAAACGGGGTGCTGACCTGTACACCGGATACGCCGCTTCCCGACGGTGAGAGCCTTACCATAAGCATCGCCTGGCACGACGCCGATATCGAACTCGAGGTCGAGTTCTTTCCCGAGGGTTTCAAAAAAAATGTCCTTGTCGGTTACCTGGGCGAGCCTTCGACTTTCTTCACCTTCGGTTACTGGTTCTGGCCGCGTCTGGTCGGGCCCGCGACTGTCAGCGACGTCGAGTTCGAGGTGACGTACCCCGACGCTCTGACCCTGGTCATGTCGGGTGAGGAAGAAAGTTCCAAAGACAACGGCGACGGGACAAAAACGGACGTCTGGCGACTTAGCAACCCGACCGCCTGGTACGTATCTTTGGCGCTGGCCGACTACGAGAAGGCCGAGAGCAGCTGCGGAAACACGGCCATCGAAGTCTACGGCATGCCCGGCAAGAGTATCGACAACTACCCCATCGTGCCCGCGACCTACCTGCCGATCATGGAGGCGATCTGCGACGACTACCGCGCGCGCTTCGGCGAGCCGGCCTTCGGGGCGATTCGGCTGGCCGGTGTCGATCAGCGTTTTACCAACGGCTACTCGTCACCGGGATTATTGATCGTGCCCAACTACACCCTGGACGACGACGGCAAGGGCAGCTTTGCCGCGCGCGACTTCTACATCGCCCACGAGGTCTCGCACCAGTGGTGGGGCAACGACGTCTTCGCCTCGGGAACGGACATCTGGCTGACCGAGGGGCTGGCCGACTACTCGGCAATCAGCTACCTCGAGGGCTCGAACTGGGGCGCGGATGCAGCCCGCGAGCAATGGCTGATAGACGCCGCTCAGCTTCTGGACTACTACGCCCAGGGTGGCGTCGATTATCCACTGGTGCCCGAGAGCGCCGATGAGCTTGTGGCCTACATCTACTATCTCAAGGGCGCCTGGGTGTTTCGCATGCTCGAGGGCGTAATCGGCCGCGACGAGGTTACCCGGGCGCTTTCAGATTACCGCCTGGCGCACCCGTTTGCCGAGGCCACGACCCAAGACTTCATTACAGCGGCCACGGCGGTCCACGGCGAGAGCCTGGCCTGGTTCTTCGACGAGTGGCTGACCGGCACCGGCCTGATGTCGCTTGCCGAGTCGCACGCGCTCAGTGGCGATTCGGTCGACCTGAGCGTGACCCAGGCAACACCCTGGTCGATGTCCCCCGAGCGCTTTTTCAGCATGCCGGCCACGGTTCGCATCACCCGGGACGGAAGCGCCAAGGACGAGCGGGTGACAATCGAGGGATCCGAGTCGACTTTTCACCTGCCTGCCGGGCATTGATAGGTCGGTTGAACGAAACCTGCCTGGTGGTGTACTATACCGGCAGCATTTGGCATTTCAAGTTGATCGAGGCGTTGATGGGCCCGGACGTTCATGTCCGCAAGGGCAATACCGGCATCTGGTTGTTGCAGGGGGCGCTGGCACTCGTTGTCCTGCTGCTGATATTGGTCTGGGTGCTGTTGGTGCCGAGCATGTTGGCGCTGCCGCCCGGGGTGGCGGCCAGGGTGCGGATATATCCCGTCCTGCTCCTGCCTCTGGTGGCTGTGATCATGCTGGTCGACTTTCTGTGGTTGCGGCCGGTATACAGCCGGCGGCAAGAGTTGGCGGCCGGCTCGCTGGATGCCGACAGTACGAGCGAACTGCTGCGACGGGTGGCGCGCTTTCCATACCTTTCGTTTTTCATGCCGTTTGTCGGAATCATCGCCGCCTCGGTCGTTGTGGCCATTGTCCAGACGGCGGCCCACTCTACCCCGCCGCGCATTGTTGCCGGTCTTTTCTTGCTGGCCTGCACGCACGCCGTGGCCCTTTCCGTGATCTCCTTCGGCGTGGCGCGCCTCTTCATGAGCCGCTTTCTCAAGCTGCCGGACTTTGTGCCGCACATGGTCCAGCGGGAACCGGATCTGCGCAAGCGATTGGCCCTGGGCGCGGCCTGCACCGTGAGCGTGGCCTGGGCGATAATCGCGGTTATGGTTTTCGATCATCAGTGCCGCCTGGCCGGATTGCTGCTGTCCGATCCTTGTTTACACCCGGCCATCAGGGGCACGGTGATTTTCCTGGGGCTGGGCGGCATCGCGGTCGTCTTTTCAGGGGGCGCGCTCGGCTACCTGCTGGCGCGTGACTTCGGTCGTGACACCGAGGCGGTCACGGACGGTATCGAGCGGCTGACGCGGGCGGGGGTGGACGGAGCCGGGGAGTCCCTGCCCGTATTGTCTGCAGACGAGGTCGGCGAAATGACCGAGTCGTTCAACGGCCTTGAAGAGTTACTGGCGGAGCACGACCGCCAGATGCGCGAAAGCGCAAAGGCGGCCCAACGCGCCGTTGGTAAGCAGATGGAGTTTTTTACCGTCATCAGCCACGATCTGAGAACTCCGCTGCACTCGATAATCGGTTTCAGCCAGCTTCTGGCCGAGGGCGACGAGGGTGAGCTGAGCGAGGACCAGCTTGCGGACACGCGGACGATCTTGAAATCCGGGCGCTACCTGTTGAGCCTGGTGAACGACGTGGTAGATCTTTCCAAGATCGAATCCGGCATCATGTCGCTTCAGCGCGGCCGGGTCGACCTGGCCGGAGTGGTGGGAGAGGTGGTTGAGGTCGGGGCGAGCCTTAAGCGCGACGGGGTTAGCCTGGCATCCGACCTGCCCGCCGATCTGCCCCCGGTTCATGCCGACGAGACTCGCCTGAAGCAGATCCTTTTGAACCTGGTGGGCAACGCGCTGAAGTTCACCGATCGGGGCAGTGTGCGCATTCAGGCGCGGCCCGCGGGAGCCGATAATATCGAGGTGCTGGTGGAGGACAGTGGTCCCGGCATTCCCGAGGACAAGCTCGGTATGGTTTTCAACGAATTCGAACAGGTGCGTACCGCGGACGGCAAGGAGAAGATGGGCACCGGGTTGGGCCTGGCCATCAGCCGCAAGCTGGTGCAGATGCATGGGGGCGATATCCGGGCTGAGAACCTGCCGGCGGGCGGTGCTGTCTTCTCCTTTGATATCCCGGTCTTTCCTCAAAAGGCGGGTACGGTTTGAGCGAACTGGTGAAAGTGCCGCCGGCGGCCCGGACGATCGGACTCGCATTCGCCGCTGTTTTTGCAGCCGGAGCCTGCCTGCTGATCGCCGACGTCGGTGTCAGCGGGTTGCTGGTGGAAGGTTTTCCGTCGCCCGAGGGAATCGTGGCCAAGAGGTTGATCATTGGTCTCGTCGCCGCGCTGGGAGCGGTGTTTGCATATTTGGCCTGGCGCCTGTGGCCCGTCGGAAAGCTGCTCGGCCGCCTGAGCCGCGGCCAGCCGGTCGTCATGGCCGAAAGACAGCGGGCGGCCGTGTTCGCCATGGAGTTACCGGAAGGACTGCTGGTGGGCGCTGTGCTGGTGGCGCTGGGGACGGGTCTGGTGCTGTGGTTTTCGGGTCTGCTGCCCACCCGCTGGCCGCGGGACGTGCCGCTGCGTCAGTTGTTTGTCCTGCTGGCGAGCATCCTGCTGTTCGGCGCAATCTGTTACCTGGCACTCAGGCGCCTGATGCGGCCGGCGCTGGTGGCATTCGGTGTTCCCCGCCTTCCAACTCACCACAGGTTCGGGCTGCGCCTGCGCATGATGCTCTGGCTTGTGCTGCTGACACTGGTGGTCGTAGCCCCGGTGCTGGTGCTGGATGCATCAACCAGCGGCGGGCTGCTGGGAGAGTTGAGCGCCGCGCGGAACGATCTCGGAGGTAAACACTGGGGGCCTGAATTCCAGCCCCTGCTCTCCACTCCCCGGCTGCTGGCCTTGTTGCTGGCCGTGGTTTTTGCCGCAGTCGTCGGCTGGCTGCTGGGACAGGAGTTGCGCTCACCGGCTCGCGCCATCGGCCGGCGCCTGGACGAGATTCGCACGGGCGGGGCGGCTGGTGTGCTCGGAAGACTGCCGATTCACTCGGCCACCGAGATCGGCCGGGTTGCCCGCGCCTTCAATCGGTTGTCGGACTGGCTCGAGTCCGAGCATCGCAAACTCGGTCGCTACGCCGAACGGGTGCGGCTGACGGCGCAAATCCGCTCGAGTTTTTTAGCCAATGTGAGCCACGAACTGAAGACCCCGCTGAACTCGATCATCGGCTTTTCAGACCTGCTTTTACGCGGCTACGAGGGTAAGCTTAGCGCGCGCCAGACGGAAGATTTCGAGGTGATCAACCGCGAGGGGTTGCTCTTATTGCGGCTGATAAACGATATTTTGCTCAAGGCGCGACTGGAATCGGGCAAGGAATTATTTCAGCCCGAGACGATCACACTGGCCGACCTGCTCGACAAGGCGACGGGTGAACTGGACGGAGCCGTCTCGCTGAACACGCTGCTGAGCGGGGAAGACGCACTCACCGAGCTGCGGGTGGATAGCGCCAAGTTGGCGCGAGCGCTGACGGCCACGATCGAGCACGTCGGAGAAGGCGACGCATCCCGAGTCGTCAGGCTCGAGGCCGAGATCCTCGACGGTGCCGCGCTCCGGCTGCGGGTCACCAGCCCGAAATACCGCCTGGCGCCTCAAGACGAGAGGCGCAAGCTGTTTGCGACCGACGCGCCGTCGACGGGGCAGGGCTACGCACTCGGCCTGTCGCTGGCGCTGCTGATAGTCGAGCTTCACCGGGGCGGGATCGACTTCGTCACAACCGCCGACGGCCAAGGGCTCGAATTGAACTTTACTTCTTGCGTCGCGGATCGGTAGGCGGCTCCCGTGCCGAGCCGTTTTTCAGGTTGGATTCGATCAGCCGCACGTCGGAGTCCGGGAGCATCTGGAGGTTCTCGGGCGTCGCCGCATCGGCACGCCGGGTGAGTTCCTGGTGTTTCTCGTCCTCCAGGCCTTCGGTGTCCGGTCCTACCGGAAAGGGTGGCCCCCCCAGCAGCCAGCGGCCCTTCTTGCGGTCCTCGCCTGCCTCCCTGTCGTCCTCGAACGGCAAATCGACCCCGGACAGCTCCATGACCTGCCAGCCGTCCGGGTTGCGCCGGGGGGCGGTGTCCTCGTCGTCCACCGATTTGAAGACCAGGTCATCTTGAGTGGGCAGTTGTTGCCCGTTGGGATCCGTATCGGACGTGGGCGGCGGAGGCGGCTCGACGGCCGACTGGGAGGCGGGATCGGTCAGGGGTTGGCCGTCCCTGAGCTGCAAGGTGACGGTGTCCTCGGTAACCTCAGGCGCCTGTTGACCGGACTCGCCACCCTCTGAAATACGGGGCTGCGTGTCCGTCTCGGACGCGGCCGGCATTTCCAGCTTGTCGGTATCGTGGGCGGCTTCAAAGACGCCGCCGACCAGGCGGCGATAGACGCCGCTCAGAGCCTGCCTGGCCCGTTTGGGTGTAGCAAGCTCTTCGAGTCGCAGGCGGGCCTGGTTGCCCAGGCGCGTGCCCAGGTCGCGATCGAGCAGCAACTTCTTGATCGCCGTGGACAGGGCATGTGCGTCTCCGGGCGGGTAAAGCACGGCCTGTACACCGTCCTCGACGATCTCGGTCACGGTAGTCTGACGGGATGCGACAATGGGTCGGCGGCAAGCCATGTAAACCATGAGCTTGTGCGGCGTCGAAGCGGCCAGCCGGTTGTGCACATGGTTGCTAAAGGGCGCCACGCACACGTCGGCCCGAGCCACCAGCCCGGGAATTTGTTCCACGGGAGGGGTGTCGATAAGCTCCGCCCTGCGTGCCAGTCCGAGCATCTGGATCTTGCCCAGCACCTCCTTGCGGAAGGGATCGTCGCCGGGACAGACGAGATGCAGCCTGAGCGGCAGACCGTGCGGCAGCTCGGCCACCGCCTTGAGCAAGGAGGGAACTCCCTGCCAGGGAGCCAGGCTGCCCAGGTAAAGGATGGTGCCCGGCTGGCGAGGCACTTCCCCGAGCTTGTCGAACGGATCGAGATCGAGGGAGGGGCGCACCAGCGTGACGGACTCTGCGGGTACACCGCGCCCGATCAGGTGCCGGCGGATCAGTTCGGAACCGGCGATCACCTGATCGGCCGCAGCCAGGCAGTGTTCTTCCTGTTGCTTGAGCGGAAAGGAGTGTTCGACCAGCGGCGCCTCGCCTGGATGCAAGACTTTAAAGTCTATCGAGGGCAGTGAGTGAACCTCGTAAAGAAGCTTGAATGTGGCCTCGGCCTTGCGCGCGGCCAACACCAGGCCGCCCCAGATCGATAAAAAATGACACACGGCGTAGTCTTCGCTGTCGAGCTGACGACGGATGGCCCGCTGGAACGTCTTGATGCGCTCGAGGAATGCTCCCTCGCCGACCGGCACGCGCAACAAGCGCGCGCCGTGCAAGCGCTCGATGTGCGACAGGTCTTCGGATTTCAGAGACAGCACGTCCAGGTTGTAGCGGCCGGCAAGGAGCTTGATCTCCTCCGTCAGCCAGCAGGATAGTCCCCTGGGTGAAGGGATCTGCTCGAATGCCACCAGTAAGACTTTTTTCTTCTTGTCTGTCACGTCCTCCTCGAGTCTACACGTGTTTGATTGTACGATCCAAACCTATGCTCACGTCATCGGTCAGCCGGCCGCCCGGTGAAAAAGCTGATTTAGCGCGGCGCGAAAAGTTCTGCTTGCACGGGCGGCCTGAGCGTCCAGGCTTTTAGGCCCATATCCCTGAGTTCCTGCGCTAGCTCACCCGCCGCCGGGCCCAGCAGGTAGATCTTGCCGGCCCCAGACTCGTTGGCGTAGCGAACCAGGGCGGGATGATCGGCATGCCCGCAAAGCGCGAAGGTCCGGTCGACCTCCCGCTGAAGGCCTGCCCCCGGATGGACGGCCTGGCCGCCGACAATGGCGGTTCGCACCCGCTCGAGCCCGGCGATCGCCCGCGATCGACGCAAGTGCCGGGGAAACAGAATGACGTCGCCATGGCCTGCGCCCGGAGCGAAACGGCGCGGCAGGGTCATCTTTACGCCCAGCGAGATGTATTTCTTACTCAATGCGAAGATCGTCCTGTGCGCCCGCACGCCCAGGCCGGCGTCTCCCAGGATTGCAACCAGTTCCTGGGCCTGGCCTGCATCGGAAGTGAAGATCGCGGGGCACTCGCCGGCCTCGATCCGCCGCCGTGCCCAGGCGACAATCGCCTGCTCGACCTCGGCCCGGGGAGGAAAAATGTGCCCGCTTCCGCCGAAGGTTGCCTTCATCACCAGCGTGTCCGTCTCGATCACGCGGGCACTTTCCGCGGTTCGACTCGGCTCGAGCTGGAAGTCGCCGGTGTAGACCAGGCGGCGGTTGTTCCTGGTCACGCAAAGCTGAGCCGCGCCGAGCATGTAACCGGAGGGACTCAGCTCGAGGTCCAATCCGCCGATGGAAAAGCGCCGGTAGAACGGCGAGACCAGCGCCGGCATTGACGCCGTTTTTCCCCGGTCGTCGAGCAAGGCCGCGGTTTTATCAGACAGCAGGATCTTGCGATGCGGGCCGGAGAATTTTTGCAGCGCATGCGAGACGAAGCAAAGATCCGCAAGCCGGGGCGCATCCAGCCACAGGATGCTGTCCACCACGTGGATCCCCTGCAGGTACTCGACATCGAGTGAAGAATCGCCGATCATCACCGGTTTCCAATAACCATATCTTAAGGACCTGTCAATCTTGCTCTATTTGCCTGTCTGGTGTAAAAAATTGAGGTAGCATGGTCGCCTGCCAATCAAGATGCGAGGGAGATCCTGGTGAATAGGGTTAGATCCTGGACGATACCTGTTGGAGTGCTGATCGTCATGCTTGTCGTGGGCACAGTCTGCATGGCCGGGCAGCCGAAAGCCATCGATGCCGCGGCGACCGTCGACGAGCAAGAAAAAGCCGCGCAGGCGGAAAAGGCGGCCGATGAGGCGGAAGAAGCGGCCGAGAGAGCGCGTCTCAACCGGGTGGAGATAGAGGATCCCTTCACACCCAGGTACATAGTCGAGTCAATCGAGGTGCGCGGCAACACCAAGTCCCGCGGAGACATGATTATTTCGCAGTTGCTTTTGAAACCCGGGGAGACCCTGGACCAGGAGAAGGTGCAAGAAAGCCGAATTCGCCTGCTGTCGACAGGTTATTTCAAGGACGTGCGCATGAGCCTCGAAAAGGGCACCGAGCGCGGCCGGGTCAAGCTGGTGATCGAGGTGGACGAGCGCAATACGATAATCATAGACGACCTGTTCTTCGGCTGGTCGCAGACCAACCCCTTCTGGGGCGGGCTGGGCATTTCCGATATCAACTTTCTCGGCCGGGGCCTGGTGCTCTCCGGCGCCGCCGTGGCCTCCAAGTACCAGCAGGCCTACCGCCTGGGCATTTTCTGGCCCTCGGTGTTCAACTCGCGCTTCCAGGCGGGCGTGACCGCCCTGGTCTCGCTCGGTGAGGAAAGGGCGCTCAAGGACAAGATCGCCTCCTGCAGCGGCCCGACCTGCATCCCCCCGTGCGCCAACCTCGGCCAGAAAGATATCGACCTGTCCTACCTGCGCGCCGGCGCCGATATCGACCTGGGTATCAGGCTGGACAGAATCCACCGCCTGTCGCTCAACGTGCATGCCGAGCACATCGACGCCGAGGTCGGGGAAGGCGAATGGTGCGCCAACCACCCGTTCAACGGTTACATCCGCCCCGGCCAGAGCACCTACTCGTCTTTGACACTGCGCTTCGAGCGGGACACCCGGGACGACTTTTTCCTGCCGACTCATGGAATGCACCTGGTTGTCAGCATAGAGCTGGCCAGCAAGATCTTCGGCAGCGACTACGAGTTCTCGAAGTACCTGATCAAGTACGAGCATTCTTTCCCGGCCTTCCTCGATCACGCCGTGCGCCTGTCGGTCGTCGGCGGGCTGATCCAGGACGTCGGTGAAAAGGGCAGCCCTTTCTTCAGCCGCTTTTTCGTCGGCGACTATGCGTTTTTCTTGATCAACAAGGATTCTCTGCCGCGCAACCTGGAGCTGAACTTCTCCGAAGTGGTCGACTACGGCGACCTGATGGCCTCGCTGACCGCCGAGTATGACGTTCCACTCTGGTCGCGCGGCAAGTTTTTCTACCGTGGCTACGTTTACGGCGCCGTCAACTTTTCCGTTGTGACCAAGGCCGCCTTCCTGGCCTCCGAGGACGAATGGAGCGGCAGGACCAAGCGGCCGGTGTCGTTTGACCTGGGGTTCAAGGTGGATACGCCGGTCGGCCTGTTTACCTTGTCACTCGGATACATCATGGACATGGTTTTCTGACAAGCATGGCTGGCCGTGGAAAATATATATTGGTTGCCTGCCTGGCCGTTGTCGGTCTGGCCGAAGCAGCCCGCGGTCAGGTCAGGGAAGTCAAGTCGTTCAGCCGCGACATGCAGCTTATGGTAAAGGACGGCAAACCCGGCCTGTCGGTTGCCTTTGACGAGATCTTCACGCCCCGCCTGAGACACCGGCTTTCAAGCGGCTTTACCAGCCGCATCCTGATCGACATCATCTTGAGCATGTCGAAACGCAGGACACCCGTGGCCCATGGGTTGGTGCAGTACACCATCATCTATGACATCTGGGAGGAGACCTTCAGCGTCAGGGAGGAGACACCCGGAGGCAATCGCAGCTTCGGCATCGGTTCGATGAAAGATCTCATTCGCACCTGCGGTTCGTTGCACGAACTTGCGCTTCGGCCGTTGCTCGAATTACCAAAAGATGAACGGTTCTTGGTAGAGGTGCGCATTACGGTCAACCCCGCCTCGCGGGAGATGCGCCGCAAGGTCAGAGAGTACCTGGCCAACCCGGATGGCAGTGGGCACATCGGGTCGCCGCGCTCGTTTTTCGGGTCTTTCTCACGCATCTTTGTCAGCGAGAAGGATATCCAGGCCGACATGGTCTATACCTATCGTTCGCCGGGCATTCGCCTGGGTGGGAACTGAACAATAAATGCTACGCATCCGAAAGTTCGAGTGGAAGATCACTTCAGCGCTACTGGTGACGGCGGCCGTCCCGCTGGTGTTCACCATCTTCATCGTTGACCGCCTGGTCGCCGAGAGCATGGCGGTGGGCCTCAACGAGCAGGTTCTTTCTGGGCTGCGGGCCGGAGTGGATCTCTACAAGGAAGTAATCGAGTCGCGCATCCGCATAGTCAGGCTGCAGGGCGATGCACTGGTGAGGGACGCGGCCTTTCTGGAGGTTGTCTCCCAAAAAGACGCGCCCGGCGTCAAAGCCCGACTGGAAGACCTGGTAGCCGGCAATCCGTCCATCAGCCGCGCCTGCCTGCTTGCGGGAGACACTGCCGAGGTCCAGGAGAGCAGTCCGCTTACTTTCAAGCCCGACGAATGGAAATCCAAGATCGAGAAATGGGAGCTGCCCGGCGGCCGGCGTCTCGAGGTGACCCTGGTCATACGCAAAGACTTCCTGGTCGCATCGAAATCCCTGCGCGATCTGGTCGTCACGATGGAGGACGTCAAGGCAAACTTCCAGCCCTGGAAGATGGGCTACTACAAGCTGTTTCTGCTGATTTACACCTGGATCCTGGTATCGGCGGTGGTGCTCGGCCTGCTGCTCTCGCGCAGCGTGACGCGCCGCGTGGCGCGCCTGGCGCTGGCCACCAGGCAGGCCGCCGCGGGCGATCTGAACGTCCGGGTTCCGGTCAAGAGCGTAGACGAAATCGGCGAGCTGTCCGGCTCCTTCAATCGTATGATGGACGAGATCCAGCGCGGGCGGGATCGCATCGTCTACCTTGAGAAGATCTCGGCCTGGCAGGGCATCGCCCAGCAACTGGCGCACGAGATCAAGAATCCCCTGACCCCCATTCAGCTTGCCGTCCAGGAGTTGCACCGTTCCTATCGCGGCGACGATGTGGCCTTCGAGCGCAAGCTGGATGACTCGCTGGAGATCGTCGAGGAAGAAGTGGCCACCCTGCGCCGGCTGGTCGAGACTTTCGCTGATTTTTCGAAAATGCCCCGGGTGCAGGCCGAGCCGGTGGAGTTGAACGCCTTCGTGGCCGAATTCCTCAAGCACAACCCGCATATCGCCGGCCAGGTTCAGTTCGAGCCCGGCCCGGCCGTCAACGTGCAGCTCGATCGAACCATGATGGGCAGGGTGCTCATTAACCTGGTCAACAACGGGCTCGAGGCAAGCAAATCCGGCGCCGGCGTGAACATCGAAGTCGTGCGGGGCGACGGCTGGGGGACGGTCAGAGTGATCGATCACGGCGACGGCCTTTCGGAAGAAGCGCGCGGCCGCCTTTTTCAGCCGTATTTCACGACCAAGTCGCAGGGAACCGGTCTGGGGCTGGCCATAGTCAAGAAAATCGTCCTGCAGCACGGCGGTGAGATCACCGTCGAGGATGGGCGCTCTAGTGGAACCGTGTTCAAGGTGCGCCTGCGGGCCGAGAGCGAAGCGGGAGGTTAGCCGTGCCTGAGAATGTGCCATACAAGGCGAAGTTGCTGATAGTTGACGACGAGAAGAACATCCGGCGCACACTGCTGATGGTGTTGGGAGATGAGAACGTGTCGCCCCGGGACTGCGGTTCAGCCGAGGAGGCGCTGCGGCTGATGCGCGAGGATCCGGCCGAGATCATCCTGCTGGATATCAAGTTGCCCGGCATGGACGGCATCAAGATGCTCGAGAGCGTCAAGAAGGAGTGGCCGTCCACGGAGGTGATCATGATCTCCGGGCACGGCAGCATTCGGGACGCGGTGGGCGCGACGCGCCTGGGGGCCTACGACTTCCTCGAAAAGCCGCTCGATCGTGACCGGGTGGTGCTCTCGGTGCGCAACTGTTTCGAGAAGCACGCGCTGTATCGGCGGCTGATGCTGATCGACGAGGAGTTGGACGAGCGCTACCGGATGGTGGGCAGCAGCCAGGTGGTGCGGCAGTTGATTGCCGAGATCCGCAAGGTGGCTCCCACCAGCGGCCGCGTGCTGGTCACCGGCGAGAGCGGGACCGGCAAGGAACTGGTTGCCCGGGCGGTGCATAAGCTTTCCAAGCGCGCCGACAAACCTTTCGTCAAGGTGAATTGCGCGGCCATCCCGGCCGAGCTGATCGAGAGCGAGTTGTTCGGCTATGAGCGCGGCGCCTTCACCGGCGCTACCGGCAAGAAGAAGGGCCAGTTCGAGCTGGCTGACGGGGGCACGCTTTTTCTGGACGAGGTGGGCGACATGAGCCTGGCGGCGCAGGCCAAGGTGCTGCGCGTGCTGCAGACGGGTGAGATGAGCCACGTCGGCGGCGAGAGGACCATCAGTGTCGACGTGCGGGTGGTAGCGGCGACGAACAAAGACCTGAAAAAGGCCGTCGCCGCCGCGGAGTTTCGTGACGATCTGTACTACCGGCTGAACGTCATTCCGATCCATTGCCTGCCGCTGAGGGACAGGCTTGATGACATCCCGCCGCTATTGACCAAGTTCGTGACCGAGTTCTGTAAGGAGAACGGTCTGAGGATCAAGGACATCGAGCCGGAGGTCTTGCAGGTCATGCGCGGCTACGACTGGCCCGGCAACATCAGGGAGCTGAAGAACGTCATCGAGCGCATGGTGATCATGAGTACCGACCCGATCACCGTAGCCGACTTGCCCGAGTACGTGACGGGCTCCAAGACGGCCGTGGATATCAGTAGCTACGACGGGATGAGTCTCAAGGACGTGCGCAACGAAGTAGAGAAGGGATACATTTTGTCCAAGCTGCGCGAGTACGGCTGGAATATAACCCGCACGGCCGATGTGCTGGGGATAGAGCGCACCAACCTGCACAAGAAGATAAAGCAGCTGGGCATCAGGCGCGACGATCAGGAAGAGTGACAATAGATTGTTATTTCGCCCGTGAAATTCTAGTTACATGTATTTTTCACTACATTGCCTTGAATCGGCGCGGCGGCTCGCCTATAATCCTTGCCCGGTCTGACGAATTGGAGTGAGCTGCCAGTGCCAGACGAACACGACAACAGGCGTGATGATTCGCGGGTTCCCGTGAACCTGCTGGTGCGGGTCAAGTACGAGCAGGTCGATGAGTTCATCGACCACTTCGCCACCAACATCAGCCGCGGGGGCATCTTCCTGCAGAGCCGTAAACCTTATCCCAAGGGCACCGTGCTCAGGTTCGAGATGCAGCTCAAGGGCGGACAGACCGTCCTCAAGGGCAAAGGAGAGGTGGCCTGGGCGCGCTTGCCAGCCGGTGAGGGCAAGCCCAAGGTCCCCGGGATGGGGGTCAAGTTCGTCAAGCTGGACGACCCCTCCAAGGCACTGGTGCGGAAGATCGTCGAGATCAAGGAGGGGCGCAAGAAGAGCGCGGACGCTAAAGCGCAGCCGGCAGCCAAGCCTGCGGCACGGGCTTCGGCCCGCAGGCCCCAGGCGGATACAGAGGAAAAAAGCGCGGGTGACCTCGACGGGCTGGATGTCAGCGTCGAGATGCCTCCGGAACCGCTGCGGCCGACGGTCGAGGTGTCTTCCGATCTCGAGGTTGAAACCAGCGAGACCGCCCAGTCGCCTGCGGGCGAGTTCGACGTTGATATCTCGGTGGATGACTTTATAGAGCCGGGCGAGGGCGAGGAGCCTGCTGAGCCTACCGGCGGGGCGGTCTCGCGGATTATCGGCATCGATTTGGGCACCACCAACTCTTGCGCCGCGGTGATGATCGACGGCAAGCCCCAGGTGATTCCTTCGCGCAAAGGGTACCGCACGATTCCATCTATTGTGGCCTACACAGACGAGGGGCGTCTGCTGGTCGGCCACCCGGCCAAGGCGCAGATGGAGCTCAATCCCACAAACACGGTCTACGGTTCGAAACGGCTGATCGGCCGGCCCTATACCTCGCCGGCGGTTCAACAGATGAAAGACCGTTTTCACTACCAGATCATCAAGGGCCCGCAAAACGAGGCCGCGGTGCGCATCGTCGGCCGCAATTTCAGTCTGCAGCAGGTGGCGGCTTTCATCCTCAGCGAAATCAAGGACATTGCCCGCGAACTTCTCAAGGCCGAGGTCAACCGGGCGGTGATCACCGTCCCGGCCTATTTCAACGAGAACCAGCGCCAGGCGGTGCGCCAGGCAGGGGTGCTGGCCGGGCTGCAGGTTGAGCGCATCGTCAATGAACCGACCGCGGCCGCGCTGGCCTTCGGCTACAACCGCCGGCTGGATCAACGTGTGCTGATATACGACCTGGGCGGCGGAACGTTCGATGTCTCGGTGCTTGAAATGACCGACAACGTCTACGAGGTGGTGGCCACCGGCGGCGACACCTTCCTGGGCGGGGTGGATTTCGACAATCAGCTGGTCGATTACATCCTCGACGCCTTCTGCCGCGATATCGGCAAGGTTCCGAAGTTCGATCGCCAGGCCGTCCAGCGCCTGCGGGACGCGGCCGAGTTGGCCAAGTGCGCGCTGAGCGAGAAGGAAGAGACCATCGTCAGGCTGCCCTTTTACGTCGCCGTGGACAACACGCCCAAGGATCTGGCGGTGAAGCTGACCCGCTCGTTGCTCGAGGAGCTGGTCGGGCCGCTGGTCGAGCGGACCATGGAGGTTGCCGCCCAGGTGCTGCACAAGGCCGGGCTGCAACCGGGTCGCATCGACAACGTCCTGCTGGTGGGTGGACAGAGTCGCATGCCTTTGATCTGGCGCCGAATAAAAGAGGTCTTCGGACGCGAACCGCACAAGGGCGTGCACCCGGACGAGGCAGTCGGACTGGGGGCGGCGTTACTGGCCGAATCGATGGGCAAGATCGACAGCGTGGTGCTGATCGACGTGCTGCCGATCAGCATCGGCATCGGCATACCCGGTGGCCGCTTCCTGCCCGTGCTCGAGGCCGGGACCTCGCTGCCGACCGCCAAGAGCTATACTTTAAAGACCTTCAAGGAGAACCAGGAGAAATTGGAGATGACCATCTTCCAGGGCGAGAGCAACCGGGTCGTCGACAACGAGTATCTCGGCACCATGTCGATATCCGGCATCACCCGGGCCCCCAAGGGCGCCGTTCACCTGGAGATCTCCTTTGCACTGGATCAGGAAGGCATGCTCAAGGTCTCTTCGCGTGAGCTCGAAAGCGGCAAGGTGACCGAGACCAACATGTCCACCAAGGACACGGCCGATACCATCCGCAGCAAGCTCAACATCCCTGATGACGAGGTCAGCGGCGAGATCTTCGGATACCCGGAGTCGATGCGCACGCAACGGGACCAGCAGAGAAAAGCCACGGCGCCGGCAAGCGAGGCACAGCCCGATGCGCCGAGCCCTGGTGAGCACGGCCATGAACCCGGCCATGATGGCGCCAAGGAGGGCGGCATACTGGGGCGCCTTTTCGGGCGCAAGAAGCGCTGATAAGTGAATGTCAGTGGGCAAAAGGCGGTCCAACAGGGAGCGCAGTTACAAAACAGGAGGTCAGGCATGAGATTCGAAATGCGAACACTGGCGCTCGTTTTGGGATTCTTCACTTGCCTCGGCGCGGCCCGGGCCGAAGGGGGCGTGGATGTGTTCCTGAACGGGGTGCAGATAACCGGGGCCAAGGAGCAGGTTATCGACAAGGCCAAGGTCGTGCTGGATAAGAGCGGCAACGTGCACATCACGGCGCCCGACTACAAGGTCAGGGAGGTTGGAACCGACGGCGGCCCGGGCCGGCCGCCCGCGGCGCAGACGACCTCGGCCAATCTGACCAACAAGTACTTCGTGGTCACCAGCATCGCCCGGCCCAAGATGACCGGCTACCAGATCCAGGTAATTATCAACAACAAGTTCCTGAAGGCGCTCACCGACGATGTGCCGCAGTTCGTGCTGGAACTGAACAACTACCTCAAGGAGGGCACCAACACGGTCAGCTTCAGGGCGCTGCGCCCGGAAGGCAAGTCGGCCCAGAGTACTTTGGCCTCCGATGCCTTCGGCGTCGTTTTGGGCGAGGGTAAGGGCAGCGAGGGCGGCACCCTGACAATTGACAACGTTCTGGGCGAGTTCAAGGTGACCGCCATCGACAGGGGCGAGAAGGCCAAGACTTTTACCATCAAGGCCCGTTAGTGGCACTTACGAATCGTTTTTTGATTCGTTAGTGCCACGTTATGCTGTGCATTATCAGTGCTAATGCCCGTAAGGAGGTATGCTCGTGTCATCGTCCCAAGAGATTCTCGAAATCACCGAAAAATACGGAGCCCACAATTACCACCCTCTGGCGGTGGTCATCTCACGGGCCGCGGGAGCCTGGGTCTGGGATTGCGAGGGTAAGAAGTACCTCGATTTCCTGTCCGCCTACTCGGCCGTGAACCAGGGGCACTGCCACCCGGCAATCGTTCGCGCGCTTTGCGAGCAGGCCGGGCGGCTGACGCTGACCTCGCGCGCCTTCCACAACGACCGGCTGGGGCCGTTTCTGGAGCAGATCTGCGGGATTTCCGGGATGGAGATGGCGCTACCGATGAACACCGGCGCCGAGGCGGTCGAGACGGCAGTCAAGGCCGTGCGCAAGTGGGGCTATCTGAAAAAGAAAGTGCGGCCCGACAAGGCCGAGATCATTTGCTGCAACGATAATTTCCACGGACGAACGACCACGGTGATATCGTTCAGCTCCGAGCAGCAGTATCGCCAGGGCTTCGGCCCGTTCACTCCCGGTTTCAAACTGATCCCCTTCGGCGACGCGACGGCGCTGGAAAATGCCATCGGGCCGGACACGGTCGCTTTCCTGGTGGAACCCATCCAGGGCGAGGCCGGCGTGGTAGTGCCCCCCGCGGGTTACCTCAAGCAAGTGCGCGAGATCTGCAGTAGCAACAATGTGCTTCTGGTGCTCGACGAGATCCAGACCGGGCTGGGGCGCACGGGCAAGATGTTCTGCTTCGAGCACGAAGGCATCCGTCCCGACGTGCTGGTGCTGGGTAAGGCCATCTCGGGCGGCGTGTTGCCGGTCAGCGTGGTTTTGTCATCGCGGGAGATCCTGGGCGTTTTCCGGCCGGGTGACCACGGCAGCACTTTCGGCGGTTGCCCGCTGGGAGCGGCGGTTGCCAGCGCCGCCCTGGGCGTGCTGGTAGAAGAAAAGCTGGCCGAGCGCGCTGCCGAGTTGGGCGACAGGTTCCGCGCGCGGCTGGAGAGCCTGACGGCCGGAGGCAAGGTCGAGCTGGTGCGCGGCAAGGGATTGCTGCTGGCCGTGGTGCTTTCAAAATCCGCGGGCGCTGCCCGCGGGTACTGTGAACAACTGATGGACAAGGGCCTGCTGTGCAAAGAGACCCGCGAAAACATCATCAGGTTCGCCCCGCCGCTGGTAATCGAGGAGAAAGACCTCGACTGGGCATTCGAGCAAATCAAGCAAGTTTTGGGCTAGGCCAGGATCACATCATTCGCACGGGCCCAGGTAATCTAGAACCAACGTGCCGTAGTCGTTCAGGCCCGGGTCCACATCCAGAGTCCAATAGCCTTCGTGAGTCACGGCACCGCTGGGGCAGATTCCTACAAGCTGCAGGTCATAGTCGTCCGGAAAGAAGTTGTCGATGGTGGCGCCCATGTCACCGCAGGGACGATCGGCGGCCTCGAACTCGACGTTGCCCCAGGCGTCGTAGATGGTCAGGTCGACCCTGGCCACGTCGGCAGCGTTGCACCAGTCTGTGCTGCTGCCGTCTTCCAGTTCGAACCCCCAGTAGAAGCGAATCTCTCCCGGTTGCAGGTTGCAGTCGGCCCCGACGCAGCCCGGGTGCTGGTGATCCAGCACGATGCAGCCGGAACTCAGAAACATTAGCGCCCCAACCAAAAGCGTGATTGTCCTGTTCATCTCGAATCTCCCATATGGTCTCGATAAGATAACACAAAGCAAGGCTCGTGCCAACTTCGCGGGATGCACAAGATCTTGTAATCTCGATCGATATTCTACAAACACAGCGGGTCGAATGCCGCGGGCTTCCATTTCGCGCTCAATATTCTTCCACTTTGGAACATTGATCGTCTTGCTTTGCACCGATGGCGGCGCTACACTTCGCCCGACTCGAACAGGGAGAAACTCATGAGACAGACTATCTATCTTGTTTTCGCGCAGGTCTTGCTGATCGGGGGATGCGCATCCGGGCCGCGGCCGGCGGTCGAGGAGAAGAAAGTGACGCAGCCAAAAGCGGAAACCACGGCCGATGTGGAAGCCGATCTGGGGAAATTCATTGCGGCGCACGTGGTTCTTGTGGCCCCGTTGCAGAAGCAGATGAATCTCGCCTTCTGGGACGCCAGCGTCACCGGCACAAAGGACGCCTACAAGAAGAACGCCGAGTTGGAGCTGGCCATTCGCAAGCTCTATTCGAACCGCGAGAACTTCGCCTACCTGAAGAAGGTTCGAGCGGCCGGCAAGGTAAAAGACGTTCTTCTCGCGCGCCAACTCGAGATCCTGTTTCTCGATTTCCAAGAGAACCAGATCGACCCAGGCTTGATGGAGAAGACGGTCAAGCTATCCAACGAGGTGCAGGAGACATTTAACACTTATCGCGGTGTTGTGGACGGACACAAGGTGACCGACAACAAGATCTACGACATCCTCAAGTCGTCGAGCGACTCGAAAAAGCGCCAGGTGGCCTGGGAGGCTTACAAGAAACGCGGTGCCCTGGTGAGCGCCAAGGTGGTCGAGTTAGCTAAATTGCGCAACCAGGCGGCCCGTTCGTTGGGTTACGACAACTTCTACAACATGCGCCTGAAACTGATCGAGCAGGACCCGGCGGCGATCAAGAAGATCTTCGACGACCTGGCCGCCCGGACCGACGAGCCCTTCAAGAAGCTGATGCAACGGGTCAACGCGGCCCTGGCCAAGCGTTATGGCATAAAGCCCGAGGAACTCATGCCCTGGCACTACGAGGATCCATTCTTCCAGGAGGGGCCGGCCATCGGTAAGGTCGACCTGGACAGGTTTTTCAAGGGCACGAACCAGAAGGCCCTGGTGACCTCGTACTACCAGGGCATCGGGCTCGACCCGGCCGATATCCTGGCCCGCTCGGACCTTTTTGCCAAGCCGGACAAGATGCCGCACGCCTTCTGCACCGACATCGATCGCCAGGGCGACGTGCGTATCCTGGCCAACCTCAACCCGACCGAGATGCAGACCTCGACCTTGCTGCACGAGACGGGGCACGGAGTTTTCAGTAAGTACATCGACCGCAAGCTACCCTGGCTGCTGCGAAGCGAGTCGCACGAGTTCACCACCGAGGCTATTGCCATGCTCTTCGGCCGGCTGACCCGCAATCCGGGCTGGTTGCTTGCGATGCTCAAGGTGCCGGCCGACCAAATCAAGCCGCTGGTTGAAGACATCCATTTTCAGCAGCGCCTGGGAATGCTGGTGATGGCGCGTTGGACCATGGTGGTGGTCAACTTCGAGCGCGGGCTGTATGCCGATCCGGATCAGGATCTGAACAAGCTGTGGTGGGATCTGAAAAAGCGCTACCAGCTTCTGACGCCGCCCGAACGCCCGCAGGGCGCGGCCGACTGGGCTTCGAAGATCCACATCGCCGCCTGGCCTGTATACTATCACAACTATATGCTGGGCGAGATGATGGCCAGCCAGCTGCACTACTACCTGGCCCGCGAGATTTTGAAAATCGCCCCCCAGGACATGGACTACGTAGGCCTCCCCGAGATCGGCAAGTTCCTGACAGAAAAAATCTTCGCACCCGGCAAGAGCCTGCGTTGGGATCAATTCCTGAACAAGGCCACCGGCGAGACCCTCAATCCAAAGTACTTCGTCGAGCAGTTCGTAAAGTAGTCTTGCGGGTCAGGTGTTTCATATCTTGCCGTCGGCCCGGGCCCATTTTCTGACGATCCTCTCTATGTCCAGCTTGGTGAAGGGTTTTGAGAGGTAGTCGTCCATTCCCGCCTCGAAACAGATCTGGCGCTCGTTTTCCATGGCGTGTGCCGTCAAGGCGACGATGGGAATGTGAGCGCCCCCGGCCGACTGCTCACCGGCGCGTATCCGCCGGGTGGCCTCCAGCCCGTCCATAACCGGCATCTGACAGTCCATCAGAACTAAATCGAATTCCTGACACTCAATTTGCGAAAGCGCAGTTTGCCCGTCGTCCGCAACGCTCACCAGGCAGCCGATTTTCTCTAGCATGACCACGGCAAGTCTGCGGTTTATCGCATTGTCCTCGACGACTAGCACGACCGGCCGGCTTTCTTCGGGCGCGGGCTCTTGCGGTGCCCGGTGCACCGGGCACTCGGGTTTCGACGCCGCTTGGTCGACATCAATCTCGAACCAGAAAGTGCTGCCTTGCCCGGGGACTGAGGATACCAGCAACTCACCGCCCATCAGCCAAACCAGCTTTCGACTGATGGCCAGCCCCAGGCCGGCGCCGCCGTGGGAGCGTGTGGACGTGCCGTCGGCCTGTACGAAAGGTTCGAAAACCCTGTCGATTTGATCCGCGTCCATCCCGATTCCGGAATCTTCCACTTCGAATCGCAGGCGGACCTTTTCGGGGCCGGGTTGGCTGCAACTCAGGCGCAAGGTGACCCGGCCCTTTTCTGTGTAGTTGACCGCATTGGACATCAGGTTCAGAAGCACCTGCCTGAGGTGTACCGAATCGCCCCGAATGCGTTCGGGAAGCCCGAGATCGATCTCCTGCTTCAATACCAGCCCTTTCTGACGCGCCGGCTCCGAGACCAGGAAAACCACCTGGTCGAGTGTTCGGGCGATCATGAAATCCACGGGCTTGATCTCGATCTTGTCGGCCTCGATCCGCGACAGGTCGAGCACGTCGTTGATAACGTCGATTAGCAACTTGCCCGCTTCGCGCGCTACCGCGGTCAGCTTCTTACGGGCGGACGGATCCGGCTCGTTTTCGACCAGGTCGAGCACGCCCAGGATGCCGTGCAACGGCGTGCGGATCTCGTGGCTGATATTGGCCACGAACTGAGATTTGACCCGCGAGGCCTCCTCGGCAATCTCACGCGCCGCGGTCGATTCTCTCGCCGCCTTGTCGCGACTGCGCTCGAACTGGAAGATCAGGAAAGAGATCACCCCCATCGAGGTGATCCAGGTCAGCAATGCGTCCAGCCACTGTTCTTCGTCGGCGACCAGGTAGGGAAAGACGTAATCTGTCTTTCGAGCCCACTCCATTGTGATTACCGCGGCCAGGGCCGGCAGCGTCCACCACAATCCCCGCCGGCCGGCGACGCTGACGGCACCGACGGGAATAAGCAAAAACAGGGAAGTATTGGCGCCGGTCGGGCCGCCCGAGTAATAGGCGCTGTTGGTCACGACCAGAAGCAGCACCAGCGACATGAGGTGGGCAACTATTTCCGTAGCCAGTGTCAAGCGAAGAATAATCAGGAGCAAAAGCGCGGACAAAGCGAACGAGATTTGCCATGCAACCAGGGCCCATGCGGAAAAGATTACCTGGCCGACAACCCATGCGCCCAGGACAGAGAACATAGACAGACCGGCCCAGTTTATCAGGCGCAGCCTGCGCCTGCTCTCAATGTCCAATTCTTCTCTGCCGCAGGTGAGAAAATTCTCAAGCCACGAAGACCCTGGCACAAAGACCCCCTTTCCGGAATTTCCGGGCGCCACCCTGCCATCAACGCCTCGTGAACCGTGACGCTCCAGATTTATAGACCGGCGGGCTCTGTAAGTGCAAGTGGATTCACGTTCAGGAATCGTCGCGCCACTCGACGACGATACGCCTGTCGAAACGGTGCGCTTGCGCCGCTGTGTCGTCGTAGCCGGGATCTCCCATGAATTCCCGGGCGCGGGCGGCGGCCTGTTCGACCAGCGACATGAACAGCAAGAAGGCGGCCAGCACGATCAGCCAGCCGGAGGTGAACAACCCCAGTACGGCCAGGCTCGCAGCCAGCCAGCGGGCCAGGCGGGCGGATACGGCAGTGGCGCGGTAGAAACCCATCCGGCGGGCCAGATAGGCGCGGAACACACGGCCACCATCCATCGGCAGGGCCGGCAGGAGGTTGAAGACACCCAGCATGAGATTAATCTTGGCCAGCATCCACAGGCTGCCCGAAGCGCTGACCCAGGCTAGAATGCCCAGTATCGCCGCCAGCGCCAGACTCGTGGCAGGGCCCATCAAGGCCACCTCGATCTCGTCGGACGAGGTGCGCATATTGGCCGCCATGCGGGCCATCCCACCGAACGGGTAGAGCGAGATATCGACAATCTGCACACCCAGCCGGCGCGCCGTCAAAGCGTGTCCCAGCTCGTGCAATACGACCGAGGCGAAGACGGCGATCATCAGCGCAAGTCCGTATAGGCCGCCACCGCTGAACAGCACGAAAGCCAGGAAGATTACAAGGCTTACGTGCATCCGGATGGGAAAACCGAACAGCCGGCCGATATCGTATGACCACTTCATCCCACGTCACGCTCCAAATCCCAATATAGGGCTTGCGCGGAAGTTTTCAAGGCTCCGGGAGGAAAAGACACCGCAGTCGCACTAGATGTTTCGATCGACCGCCGGGAAGGGTCGCTGGATATTCAGGCGGCGGCCAGTTGGATCTGCAGGGAGGTGTTATCCAGCCAACGGGCCAGGCGACGCTCGTTCTCGAAGGATATACTGCTGAAGCAACCGCGGATACCGAGCCAGCCGTTGGCCCGTGTGTGGCCCAGCACCGTGCCGCCGGCGTGAATCCAGTTGACAGTGCCCGGCAGGCGAAAGAGAAGATCGACTCCTGCGCCAGGTTCGTACTCGCACTCTCCTTCGAAGCAGAAGCCGCCGATGCCCACGTTGCCGCGGCGCTCGACGAAGGTGCCGGTGCCGCGGTAGCGCGCGAACATAGTGATGTTGTAGCGCGTCGATTCACGCTCGTTGATCGCGGGCTTTAGCGGTTGTCTTTTGAAGATGCGTCTGAGCGGGTTATAAATCATGGCTTCAACCTCCCTTTGTGGTTCTCTCGTTCGGCTGGCTATATTAACGGTCGAGTTCGGAAAAATCTTCACCGAAAAAACAAATTTATATATAAAAATCATATAGTTGGTGATCGCGATCACGTTTTTCGGCTGCCTTTGTGCCGGCGATCACGCTCTTGCGGACGCAACTGCTACGTGCTATAGCTGCAGCGCATCGTAAGGAGGAGAGCCTTGATGGACGAAGGTCACGACGGCAAGGAGATCGAGCACAAGAACGACGAAGTGGAGCCTGCTGGGGAGGATCTCGACCAGGCCGAGCAGCGCATGTTTCTCGAGGCCATGCAGGGCGAGATCACTGCGGGAACGACGCGGCGCGGGGAAATGGTGAAAGGCTCCATCGTCGCCATCACGGATGATTTCGCCGTGGTGGATCTGGGCGGTAAGAGCGAGGGCATCCTGTCGCTGGCAGAACTCAAGCGAGACGATGATAAGATTCCCGCGGTCGGCGACGAGGTCGAAGCCTGCGTGCTGTCCAACGGAGCGGACGGGCTGATACTCAGCCAACAGCTGGCCAAGGGGATTCACGATCGCGAGTTCCTCGATGAGGCTGCCCGCAGCAAGATTCCGGTGCAGGGCAGGGTAATCTCGCGCAACAAGGGCGGCTTTGATGTCGAGGTAGCCGGCCTGCGCGGCTTTTGTCCAATAAGTCAAATCGAGTTGCGATACTGCGAGGACCCGGACGTCCACCTTGAGCAGAAGTACAACTTCTTGATCACCAAGTACGATACCTCCGGCCGCCGGCCTGACATGGTGCTATCGCGCCGGGCCCTTCTGGAGGCCGAGGCCAAGAAGATGGCCGCCGAGTTACTCAAGAACCTGGCCGAGGGCGACATCCTCAACGGCACGATCAGATCGATTCGCGATTTCGGCGCCTTTGTCGATCTCGGCGGTCTGGATGGCTTGTTGCCGGTATCTGAGATCTCGTACGAACGAGTGGCCGACCCGCGAGACGTTCTTACGGAAGGCGAGGAGATCCACGTCCAGGTGATCTCCATCGAGCAGGGAGGAGAGCGCATCACCCTTAGTCTCAAGCGCCTCGAGATCGATCCCTGGGACGAGGCGCTTATGAACTTTCCCGAGGGCAGCAGGCAGACAGGCAAGGTCGTGCGCCTGGAGCCCTTCGGGGCCTTCGTGCAACTTGGCCCGGGCGTGGACGGCTTGATTCATATCTCGAATCTGAATGTTCCCGAAAGAGTTTCCCACCCGCGGAACGTGCTGCAGCTTGACGAAGAGGTCAGCGTCGAGGTGCTCTCGGTAGATCCCCAGCAGCGCCGTATCGGACTGGCCCGGGTTCCAGGAGATGGAGAATTCGGAGAGGTGCCCGTGGCCGGCGCCGTGGTCGAGGGCAAGGTCGACAGCGTGGTCAACTTCGGTGTTTTTGTGACACTTGGTCCCGGCCGTAAGGGGTTGGTGCCAAACGTCGAGATGGGAACATCCAAGGGCACCGATCACCGCAAGCAGTTCAAGCCCGGCACGCCGATCAAGGTCAAGGTGCTCGAGGTGACCGAGAATGGGCGGCGCATCAGCCTGAGCCGCCAGGCCGCCCTGCAGGAGGTCGAGCGGGCCGATTTCGATAAGTACGTAGAAAAAGAAAGTGACGCTTCGTCGGCGGGTTTCGGCACGCTGGGCGATTTATTGAAGGAGAAAAAGTAGTAGTCAACCTTTATCCTGAGGGAGTGTGAGCATGGCTGATACGCAAGCGCTAATCAAGACGAAACAGGGAGATATACAGGTAACCTTGCATGGAGACTCGGCGCCTCTATCGGTGCAGAACTTCATCCAGTATGCCAACGATGGGCACTATAATGGGACTATCTTCCACCGGGTCATTCCCAACTTCATGGTCCAAGGAGGCGGGTTTGATGCGGGGCTCAGTCAAAAAGACACCCGCGAGCCTATAAAGAACGAGGCCGATAACGGGCTGAAAAACGAGCGCGGCACACTGGCCATGGCGCGCACCTCGGTAGTCGACTCGGCCACCAGCCAGTTCTTCATCAACCTCAAGAACAACAGCTTTTTGGATCACGGTTCGCGTGATTTCGGCTACGCCGTTTTCGCTAAGGTGACCGGGGGCATGGACGTCGTCGACGCCATCGCCGGCCTGCCCACCGGCGCCAAGGGTCCGTTTTCCCAGGACTGCCCCAAAGAAGACGTGATCATAGAGTCGATCAAGATACTGTGAGAGAAAGGAACGTCAATGAAAACGAAAGTCGTAGCCGGGTTGATCTTGGGATTGAGTCTCTGTCTTTACGGATCCGTCATGGCCGGGCCGAATAAGGCCCCGGCCAACCCGACGGTAGTCATCAAGACCAGCCTGGGCACAATCGAGGCCGTCCTCTATAAGGACAAGGCGCCCATCTCGGTGGACAACTTCGTGAAATACGCCAAGGACAAGGCCTACGATGGGACAATCTTCCATCGCATTATTCCCAACTTCATGATCCAGGGCGGAGGTTTCGATGCCAAGTTTCAAAAGCGCACCACCCGCGCGCCGATCAAGAACGAGGCCGAAAACGGGCTGAAGAACGAGCGCGGCACGTTGGCCATGGCGCGCACCGCGGCGGTCGATTCGGCGACCAACCAGTTCTTCATCAATCTCAAGGACAACACCTTCCTCGATCACGGTGTGCGCGATTTCGGCTACGCAATCTTCGGCAAGGTGACCAAGGGCATGAAGGTGGTCGACGCCCTTGCCAAGGTCAAGACGGGCGCCCGTGGCCCCTTCGGCCAGAGCTGCCCCCTGCAGGACGTAACCATCGAATCCATCACGGTAAAGAAGTAACAGCCGAAATTTTTGCGATTGCCATGGCCAGGCTGTCGTCTTCCGACAGGCGCCAGTAAGTCCCGGGACGGGTACCGTCTTTCAACACTGCCTCGGCCTTCTTCCAGACCCCCGTGGGAAAATGATCCAGCGCCAGCACCTCGACACTGGTGGCGCTTTCGTGAAAGCCGGTTCGGCGGGCTTTCAGCACGGCTTCCTTGATGCACCAGATCACGGTGGCCAGCTTGTCGCGGGTGCCGGCGGGAAGGGCAGCAAGGCGCAGGCGCTCGCCTTGCGTGTAGTAGTCTTCCATGAAGCTTTGGGGCCTGGCTGCTACCAGCTCAATATCGGCGCCTAGCAGGCCCTCGTTCTCGGGACAGACTGCGCACAGGGCACGCTCGCCGGTGTGCGAGATCGACAGCGAGAGCGGCAGTACCCGCCCGTAGGCCATGGGTTGGGGCCAGCCATCGGGAGTGCGGTGCACCTGAATGCCGCGAAAAGGCAAGTCCCGCCCGCCGTCGGCCGCGGCCTGCTTGACGAGCAGGGTCTTGGCCGCCGCGCGTCCCAACAGCCACTGGCGGTGGCGGCCTGGATGCCTGAAACGCTTGCCCTCACAGACCTCCTGCCGACAGAGGAAAACACCCCGGTCAAGCGCCGGGCCGGGGTGGGCTAGAAGCCAGCGGATCATTTTTGTTCCCGCGGCTCAAGCCCGGCACGCACGCTGTCCGGCAACGAGTTCGGCAAGGTCGAAGTGCGATAGCCGTCGAGCTCGAGCAGCACGTAGCCGCGGTCATCTATGACCTTGATGCCGTATTGTGTCTCGCCGTTACTGCCATGCGGTATAACCCAGGCAGCGACTTGATGCTTGGTGTCGGCACAGTCCGGTGTGCGATGCAACCTCAGGCGCCGCACTCCCGAAGGAAGGCCCTGCTTGTTGTTCTTCTGCATCTCGACCATCCCGGCGGCCTGGAATGCCAGCTCGGTGAACATCGGCTGGGCCGCGAGCTTTCCCGGCCGGCGCAGCGGCGGCAGCTCAGTTCCCGGGCTCATCCATCCGGCCATCCGGCCGTCGCTTTCCGTGGTCACCCGCTCTAGAACCTGGAAGCTGGGACCGTGGAAGTAGGCGCGGTAGATCGCTTCCTTGTCGATTGCCGGGCCGCGACCGTTTGGCGGCGGGTCGGAACGCACCAGCGGCAGATCCTGGTCGAGGTGCAAGCGGGCTTTGAAATGCCGGATTCTCTGCCGCAGGCCGCCGGCCAACTCGCGCTCCGTCTCCATGGTAGCCAGGATGACGCGCCCGTTCTTGTCCCAGGTAGGAATCAGGCGCACTACGGCACTGCGCTCCTGGTCGCGATACAGTTTCAAGGGCGCCTCGAAAGCCAGGTCTTCTATGGCAACCACGGTAAGATCGGGCCGCATCAGGATGGCAGCCTCGGCAAAGGTCTCGACCGCCATCACGCCGGGCAGGACCGCGACACCGTCGATGCGGTGGTCGTTCAGAAAGCCGTCGCTGGCAGGATCGAATGAGACCCGCAGGCGCAGGCCGTCCGTCTGTGTCCAGTCGAGCACGTCGCCCAACAGGGGGAAACGCTCGGGAGTTTTGGAAAGCCGCCCGCGCAGCAGATCGAGATCTACCCCTTCGCGGCGGAGGCTCTCGTAGAGCACGCCCAGGCTGCGGGCCACCACCAGCTCGCCGGAGAACCCCGAGGCAAGAACGCGCCGGACGGAAGATGCTCCCTGCTCGAGCGGGATCAGGGTGATCCCGGCGCCGGCCAGCTGCTCGGGAACCGAGCCACGGGTTGCCATGCCGCGCCCGTCCCAGCCGCTGAAGGCCAGGGTGAACACCTGCAGGCCGGGCCTGGCCGCTTTCAGCCAGGTAGTGCACTTGGCCAGCAAGTCGTTGGCCGCGGCGTAGTCCGTCTGTCCGGCGTTGCCGAAACGGCCGGCCACCGAGCCGAAGAGCATCAGACCCTTTAGCTCGACGTCGCGGGTGGCCGAAAGTAGAGCCTGCAGCCCGTTCACCTTAACGCCCATGATAGTGTCGAAGGCCTCGGGCTTCTTGCTGGCGATGCCCTGGCTGTGCTCCAGGCCGGCGGCATGCAAGGCGAGATCCAGCCTGCCGTGCCGTTCGACGATCTGCCCGACAGCCTGCTTGACGGCGGCCGTGTCGGTGATATCCAGAGAAATATAATTTGCCTCTGCGCCCGTTGCGCGTATGGCCCGCAGAGACTCGAGCGCCGCAGCCCGGCGCTCGACGCCACGCAACTCGCGCTCGACCATGACCGGAGTTACACGCGCCTCTTGTCCGCGCAAACGCTCGAGGATGGCCTTTTTCAGGGACTCCCGGTCGGATCCCAGAAGCTTGATGTCCGTGTCGTTCTGGTCGGGCTCGGGAGCCAGGTCGAGCAGGTAGTAGCTGCCGCCGAGGTTGCCGGCCAGGTCGAGCGCGATGCGGCCGGTGATGTCTCCGGCGCCGCCGGTGACAAGAACCACCGGATCCGCGGCGGGCAGGCAGCCCGCGCCGGCCTGCGCTTCTTCTTCGGCACAGGGGGTATACTCACCCAGGCCGACGCCCCAGCGGCGGATGCCCGCGCGTCCCACCTCGCAGACGCCGCGGTCAACCTCGGCCTCCTCGATTAAAGTGGCGGCTGTGTAATCGGCGTCAGCTTCTGCCGGCAGGTCGACGACCTTGCAGAGCGTCTCTTGCCACTCGCGATCGAGAGACTTTACCAGGCCGCAGGTGGCTCCGGCGACGGGATCCAGCGAGCCGCCGCCCGGACGCAGTCCCAGGTGGCCGCCCATACGGGTCGCGGCCACGAAGAAGGAGCCGGCTGTATTGGAAAGTGCTTCATTTAGGGCCTTGGCAACCCTGAAGGGCAGGCGGGCGCGTGAATCCACGGCCCTTTGCCAGGCTTCCTGGTCGTCGCCGCCTGGCAAGACCGGATCGCCGAGAGCGGTCAACAGCCACGCTCCCCGGGGCGGGTTTTCGCTCGCCAGGCGCTCGACCTGGTGAGCCACGCTATCCGGGTCAGCGGACGCAGCGATGATTACCGGCTGACCGCCCTTGGCCCTGATGGCTGCGGCCAGGGTGTTCGCCACACCTTCATCGCCGCCGATAATGAAAGAACGACAGGCGAGATCGACACCGGTAGGCAGGCACTCGCGGGCCCGCGGCCTGCCTACCAGCACGGGCGCCAGAAAACGAACTGTCTCCGACTCGGCCGCAATACTGGTAAGCGGCTCGGGCTGATTGTCCTGCGATGCTTCCTCGGCCTGATCGTCTTTGGTAGTGGTTGCATTGGCCGTCGGCTTCGCCGCGGATGTTCCCCCGGCTCTTTGCATGGCAAAGCGGACTATATGTCCCAAGGTGGGGTAGTCCGAGAGTTTCATGTCATCCTGCTTGGGAATGCCGAAGGCGGCCCGGACTTCCGAGAAGGTCTCGGCCTGCTTGACGGTGTCGATGCCCAGGTCGGCCTCGAGGTCGAGATCGAGTTCCAGCATCTCGACTGGATAGCCGGTCTTCTCGGCGACGATTTCAAGAATGCGCTTCTCGACCTTTGCTGTGTCGAAGGCCGGTGTGTTCGCCGGTGGTTGCTCGGGCGCGGCATGTTGGGGCGCGTCGCGATGCGCACCTACAGCTTCCGGCACAGGCTCTGCGGCGGCGGTCGCGCCGGACTTCTGCATGGCGAAGCGAATGATGTGTCCCAAGGTGGGGTAGTCCGAGAGTTTCATGTCATCCTGCTTGGGAATGTCGAAGGCGGCCCGGACTTCCGAGAAGGTCTCGGCCTGTTTGACGGTGTCGATGCCCAGGTCGGCCTCGAGGTCGAGATCGAGTTCGAGCATCTCGACCGGGTAACCGGTCTTCTCGGCGACGATTTCAAGAATGCGCTTCTCGACCTTTGCTGTGTCGAAGGCCGGTGTGTTCGCCGGCGGTTGCTCGGGCGCGGCATGTAGGGGCGCATCGCGATGCGCCCCTACGGCTTCCGGCACAGGCTCTGCGGCGGCAGCCGCGCCGGACTTCTGCATGGCGAAGCGAATGATGTGTCCCAGGGTGGGGTAGTCCGAGAGCTTCATGTCATCCTGCTTGGGAATGGAAAAGGCGGCCCGGACTTCCGAGAAGGTCTCGGCCTGTTTGACGGTGTCGATGCCCAGGTCGGCCTCGAGGTCGAGATCGAGTTCCAGCATCTCGACCGGATAGCCGGTCTTCTCGGCGACAATCGAAAGGATGCGCTTCTCGATCGTCGCGGCGTCGAGTGCCTGCGCTGGAGGGTTTACGACCTCGGTCGGCTCGACGGGCTTGGCTTCGGGCTCAGGCTCCGCTGCGGCGGACACTGTCCTGGCGGCCGCGGCGCGGGTGTAGTCAGTTGTGTCTTTCACGCGCAGCGTCTTGTTGACTGTTTCCAGTTCGGGCCCGGCGATGCCGGTCACATCCTGCGTCCAGGCAAGTTGCTCGGCTTGGTTGATACGCTCGCCATTGCCCGATACACGCTCCATCAGGCTTATCGCCAGCTGAGAGCCGAAGCCCGCCGCCAGGCGCAGGGCGTAACGAACGTCGTGATGTCCGCCGCGCGAGAGATTGAGCGTGCCCAGTTCCGGATCGACCTCCTTGTAGTTGGGTATCGGCGGTACGATCTGGCGCTCGAGCATCCTGACCGCAACTACGTCCTCGATGCCCACGCCCATCGGATGGCCGGTGAACCCCTTGGTGTTGGCGATCACCAGCTTCTCGGCGTCCTGGCCGAATGTATGTCTCAGGGCGTGTACCTCGGCGCTGGCGCTTCCGCCGCGGGCGGGTGTGTAGGTTTCATGGGAGACGAAGACCGTCTGCGATGCTATCTGGTGCCGATCGAGACCGTGCTCGTGTTCCATCCTGCCGATGAACGCGTCCATTGTCTCGGAGATGTGCTCGATGTTCAGGCGCGTACCGTGGAAGGCGCTGTTGACGACGGCGGTGCCGAGCAGGCGCGTGAGTCCGGCAACACCCCGTCGCCTGCATTCTGTCGAGTCTTCGACGACCATGCCGACCGCGCCCATGCCGGGAATCATGCCATTGCGCCGGCGATCGAACGGCAGCGCGGCGTTTTCCAGGCGCGCCTCGTTGGTGACCGCCCCGGTAGCTAAAAGCCCGCCGACCAGCCAGGGAGCCAGGTTTGAGTTGGTGATGTCATCGGCGCCGACAACCAGCACCCGACGGCAACGGCCCAGGCGAATCCAGTCGGATGCGATGGCGACGGCCTGGGTCGTCGACGAGCAGGCGCCGTTCACCTGGATGTTGGGGCCGCGGGCCCCGATCAACTCGGCCATCTGGGCGTGACCGAAAGCCAGGGCCTGGAAAATGAACTTGCGATCGAGCCCGTAACGTTCACCGCGCTCCTGCTCGAGCTGTTCGATGCGCCGGGTGACGGCGTGCAGAGAACCGACATCCTCGGCCAATAACTTAAGCTCGGCGATGCGCGCTTGGTAGAGCTCGTCTCTTTGTCTGAGGTTCATTTGTTGCACGAGCTGATCGTAGCCGGGGAAGGCCGAGGCGAAGATGATCCCCGTCTGCGAGGCCAATTCGTCTGGCAGCCGGTAGCCGATAGGCAACCTGGAGCCCGTGCTCGTCTGGCGATGGTGCATCACCAGCGGGATGCCGGCATCGCGTAAGGCCAGCAATCCGGCGGCGATCGCCAGGCGGGTGGTGATATCGTAAGACTCGACCCGCTTGGGATCGAGGCCGAACTCCTCGGCCAGGTCGAACGGCCCCTTGCGTCCCGTCAAGCGGGCAACCTGGTCGGGACTCTCGATCACCGTAAAGACCGGGCCGCCGGGGGCGTTCTTCACCAGGCGCACTATTCTCTGCCCGGCCATTTTGCGGCGATCGTCCAAGGGAACCGGATCGATACAGGTCTGTCCCTCGAGGATGCGCTCGGTGTTGTTCTCATCGAAGACGGGATGGTTCACACCAGGCAAGCCCAGGCTCGCCCCGCTGATGACGATCTCCGGGCCGGCTTCAGCCGAGGTCGTGATCGAGGTGTTGTCAGTCGGCATTGCATTCTCCGTGGTTGACGTTCGGATGATGTTTTCTTCAAACTCGGGCAGTGGTCGGCCGGCTGCAGCCAGCGCTGCCATTGCTAGATTGAAGGACGTCCGGTCGCCCAGCTTGGGATTGTTCGAAGAGACCGAGACGACTCCGGGATCGGTCAGGATGTCAAAAGTCAAGTTGGCCAGCACGCGCTTGGCGCCGATCTCGACGAATACCCGGGCGCCCAATTCGTACATCTTTTCGACGCTCTCGACCCAGCGCACCGGCGAAGCGATTTGTCGCGCCAGCCGGTCGAGGTTGTCGCTCATGGCGGCCGGATCGGGATCGTAAGGCTGTGCATCGACGTTGGCCACCAGCGGGATCCGCGGGGGATGGAAATCGAACTTGGCCAGCATCTTGCGCAACGGCTTCATGGCGGGTGCGACGATGTAAGAATGGAAGGCGTGCGACACCGGAAGCTGGATAGCCCTGATCCCGGCCTGCTTGAGCCGGCTCATGGCCTCGTCGAAAGGTGCGCTGGCGCCGGCGATCACCGTCTGCCTGTGGCTGTTCATGTTGGCCGGGACAATTCCCTCGAGCCCGTCGAGGGCCGCCAGGATCTCATCGAACGACGCCAGGGCTGCGGCCATTTTGCCCGGGTCGTCGACTTTTACGCTGGACATCTCACGCGCCCGCGACGACACCGCCCGCAACGCCTCCGGGTAGGACAGCATACCGGACATCACCAGGGCGGCGTATTCTCCCAGGCTGTGGCCGGCCACCATATCCGGGCGGATGCCGTGCTGTTCGAACAGGCGCGCCAGAGCCACGTCGCCTGCCAACATGGCCGGCTGGCAGACGTTGGTGTCCCGCAGCGCCTCGCGGGTCGCGGGGGTGTCCTCGGCATTGATGAATGCGCTCAGCGGTTTGCCCAGGATGGGCTCCATGATGCGGTCGGCCTCGCGGAAGGTCTCCTCGACGACTGGTTCCTGCCCGCGCAGTTCCTTGAACATGCCGATGTACTGCGATCCCTGCCCCGGGAAGATGAAGGCAACCTTGGCTTCGTGGCCGCTGCCGCGGAAGATGCCCTGTCCGGCTAAAGCGCGCCAGGCGGCGGGATTGTCACCCTCCATGGCGGCCAGCGCGCGTCGGCCGCGCTTTGTGCGTTCTTCTTCGCATCCGTGCTCGATGACGATACGCTCCTTGGCAGCTAGTACTTCCATGGACGCTTGCTGCGCATCTTTTCCGCGCGGGAGGGAGAGAGCCTTTTCCAGCGAGCATTTCAGGGATTGCGGGTCAGCTGCGCCAAGCGCCAGCATTTTACGTGAGGCATTGTCCTCGGAGCCCTGTCCGCCGTTACCGGCCGGAAAAACCCGCGGCCGTTGGGCCGGGCGGTACTCGCCCAGCACAGCGTGGAAGTTTGTGCCCCCGAAGCCGAAAGCCGACAGGCCGGCCAGGCGCGGCTTGCCGCCTGCGACTTTCCACTTATTTGTCTCGGTGGGTACGAAGACCGGTGCACTGTCAAAGGGGATCTCGGGATTAGGTTGCTCGAAGTTCAAAGATCCCGGGATGACGCCCTGGTGAATGGAGAGGGCCGTTTTGATCAGCGCGGCAGCGCCGGCGGCGCTCTTGAGATGGCCGATCTGGCTCTTGACCGATCCCATGGCGATCGAGTGCCGGGCGGCGCCGGACCGGCCGTAGAACTCAGCGGCCAGGTTGCCCTCGGCCCGGTCGCCGGCGATGGTGGATGTTCCATGGGCCTCGAGCATGGTAACGTCGGCGGGAGAGATGCCGCTGTTTTCGTAGGCGCGCTCGAGTGCCAGCATCTGGCCGGCGGGGTTGGGGGCCGTGATTCCCTTGCCCTTGCCGTCCGAGGAACTGCCCAGGCCGTGCAGTACGGCGTAGATCTTGTCGCCGTCGAGCTCGGCGTCTACCAGGCGCTTGAGCAGCAGCATGCCGCAGCCCTCGCCCATGACGAAACCGTCCGCCCTTTTGTCGAACGGGCAGCTCAGCTTGGCCGACAGCGCGCCAACCTTGGAGAACTTGACGAAGCTGTGCGGGGCCATGCTTGAGTCGGTGCCACCCGTCAAAACCATGTCGTAGCGAAGTTCCGCCAGGCCGTTGATAGCCGCCTCCAGGGCGGCCAGGGACGAGGCGCAGGCCGCGTCGGCGGTGTAGTTAGGCCCGCGCAGGCCGAAGACGTTGGCCACCCGGCCGGCGATGACGTTGGACAACTCGCCGGGCATGCTGTCTTCGGTGATCGGCGGCAGACCGTCGGTGAACAAGGAGTGAAACTCGTCGACGATGCGCTCGCGGATATCTGCCGGCAGCGCCTCGAAGGTATGCGATGATCTGAGGGACCGGGCATAGCGCGGGAAGTACACCCTGAGATTAGTAGTGTACTGCATTTCGCCGGCCATGGCGTTGCCGATCACCACCGCGGTGCGGTTGCGGTCGAAATCTTTCTTGTCGTAACCGGCGTCGGAGAGCGCCTGCCTCGATGCATCGACGGCCCATTTCTGGACGTTGTCCATGGATTCGGCGACCCGCGGCGGGATCCGGTAGGACAGGGAATCGAAATCGAACCCGCGCACGAAAGCGCCTATTTTCGCGTAGCTCCTGTCGGGCGCCTTGGGATCGGGATCGTAGTGATCCTCGGGAAGCCATCGGTCACGGGGAACCTCGCGGATGCTGTATTTCCCGGTGCAGATGTTGTGCCAGAAAGAGGCCAGATCGTTGGCGTCGGGCATCACGGCGCCGAGCCCGATAATGGCTATGGGAGTATTGGGTCTGGCTGCGGTCATGTGCGTCTCCTGGTTGCGATTTTCGCCTGCTGTTTGCGATGGGCCATCGGCTCAGTTTGCAAAGATTTCCCGGGCCACCTCGCCCAGGTCGTCGAGCTTGCCCGAAAGGCCCTGGTAGATTCCGTCGACCTCGATCAGTTGCACGAAAGAAGTCAGAAAGGAACCGGTCAGCGCCCCCGAACCAGCGATTATCCCCAGCCCCTCTGATGTCACTTCCTGTGAGACTTGGCGTGCCCATAGGCGGCTCATGGTGGCCAGGGTGGGCAGGGAATACCTCGATGTGCCGGGATCTTTAGATGCCACTTTGCGGCAGAAAGCCGCGGCGACTTCAAGGTGAGCACACATCATGCCCAGCGTGAACAAGACGTGCTGGTTGCGCGTCAGGTGCTTGACTCGGCAAACCTCCATTATCTCAGCCAGTGCGCGTGCGCTGCGGGCGGTCACGGTGGCACCGCATCCCGGCATCGATTGTTCGCAGCGAGCGAGGTCGGCTGCCAGATTCTTGTAGTTGGCTCCTCTGGTCATCAGGTGCAGGCGCCAGCGGTCCTGGGCTATGCTGCGCTGGCAGATTTCGGTGGTGCCCTCGTAGATACAGGTAATGCGCACGTCGCGCTTGAGCTTCTCCACCTCGTAGGCGTTCATATATCCGTAGCCGCCGAGAGCCTGGATAGCGGCCTCGGCGGCGGCGTTGCCTGACTCGGTGGCGGTCATCTTGGCCACGGCGCCATCCACCTCGAGGCTTTCCTCACCAGAATCCAGCCGCCGGGCGACGTATTCGATGTGTGCCCGTGAGGCTTCAAGCGCCACGACATGCGGCACGATCAGCTTGTGGGTCCAGCCCGGCTTCTCGCACAGCAGCGAGCCGCCCTGGTATCTTTCCTTGCCGTACTCGATGGCTCTCTCGATGGCCACGACTCCTACGCCCAGCCCGAAAGAGGCCACCATTACACGCGTATAGCCGAAAACCTTGGCCGCCTGCCTGAGGCCCTGGCCCTCTACGCCGCCCAGCAGATTGGCGGCCGGAACACGGACATCGTCGAGGCTGATCGGCGTGGTGTTCGAGGCGCGAATGCCGTGTTTTATCTCAGACGGCCCGGGCTCGAAGCCTTTCGTTCCACGTTCGATCACGAAGAAAGACGGCCCGTTCGGCGTCACGGCCAGCACGGTGTACAAGTCGGCGATGCCGCCGTTGGTGATGAACTGCTTGTTGCCGTTGAGCAGGTAGGCTGTGGTCTTGCCGTCTTCGATGACCGGTGTGGCTTTGGTCTTGATATGAGCCAGATCGGATCCAGCCGAAGGCTCGGTGACGGCATATGCCACCACCAGGCCTTCCTCGGCCACTTTGCCCATCCAGTGTTTCTTTTGCTCGTCCGTGCCGCCGACCCTGATGGGGTCGGTTCCCAGCGAGACACCCAGGAGAGAGGTGGCGATTCCCAGGTCGATACTGGCTACCAGTTCTGAAATCTGGAAGATCTCCATCGCTCCGCCCCCCAGCCCGCCGTAGGCTGTTGGGATGAAGGCCAGGTGCAAGCCGACCTCGGGGCCCAGAAGTTCCCTGATCAACTCCTCGGGGCAGCGTTCTTCCCGGTCTAAAGCCAGGCGTGTATCGATATCCAGGCGCCGCTTGGCGAAACTTTTTATTGTTGAAAGGACGAGATCGAGTTCTTCTTTCTCCATCTCCGGCTGAATCATTTCAAACTCCCTTCGTAACAAACTGCCGCTCTCGTAAAACAGGATATATTTCGAGTGGTTAGAGACTACAAACCAACCCAATGTATGCCATGAGTTGGCCAGCCTTCATGCAAGAGATGTGCCTTATCTGTAACTGTTTGATTTATTGGATTTACACGCGGTGTCAAACACTGTCCGGGGGTCGATTTTTTCCACCGGGTGTGAAACGGTTTTCACTAATCTTCGATCCGACCTGCCGGTTTCTAATATTCTGTTTTGAAATCAGCTAATAAGAATGTTTCCGGCACTATGCCCGCGCTTGTAGGCATGGGGGCGGATGTGCGAAAAGGTGGTGGCAGGTGCGTTCCGGACTTCTCTGTTCTGTGGTCTGATGTTTGTGTCTCTTGTGCGAGATGGGGTAGAATCAAAGGCATGTCTCGTAAACAGGCAGGTCCAGTTAGGACCGAGCGGCCGGTGCGGCTGCTTGGCGCCGTGGTGGCGGGTGACGTGGAGGCCTGGAAGCGTTTCGTTACCGATTACGCGGGATTCTTGTACTCTCTTGCCTGGCGTTACGCCCGCGGCGATCGTGACACCGCCTCTGATCTAGTGCTTTGGGCACTGGAAGGGCTGCGCAAGCCGGGGGCGGACGGGCTGGAGTTCTACCGCCTGCGTAACTATCTCGATTCGATCGGTGATTTTGGAAGGCGAAGCAAGTTTACTAGTTGGCTGGCACTCGTCGTCAAGAACCTGTTCAGGGACTGGTACCGTGGACGGGAAGGGCGCCGGACGCTGCCCAAGGAAGTAGAGGGGCTGAGCGCACTCGGGCAGGAGGTGTTCGCCAGCCTGTTCTGGGAAGGTCGGTCCGAGGACGAGGCATTCGAAACGCTTAAGGGCTCGCGCGCGGATCTTCAGCGTCCCGAGTTCGACCGGCAGATCGATCTCCTGGCGGGCAAGCTGACCGACAAAAACCTTTGGAATATTTACCAGGATCTCATACGCCGCGTGCCGCCATTGAGCCTTGACCGTTGGGGCCCGGGAGAAAATCCGCGACCGCTCGATGTGGCCGATCTTAGTCCCTACGGCAGGCCCGACCTTGTGCTGCAGATGACCCGGGACGGGATTTTAGTGCAGGAGGTCGCCCGCGAACTGGTCCTGGCAGTGAACTCCCTGTCCCCGGTGACCCGTAATGTCCTGATGATGCACATGGTGCGAGGACTCACGGGAGCAGAGACGCAAAGGGCCATGGGATTTCGAAAACGGCAGCGTGTTTACGACGAATTGAGAAAGGCCAGGCTATTGGTCCGAACACGTCTCGCTCGAGCCGGAATCGGGCAAGAACAGGTGCGGCGTGTTGAGGGTTGGCTGGACGACTGCCTGCAAGAAAAAAATGAGAAATTTACTCCAGATCCCTCGGAGACTTCCGTCGTGACAAAAAGTGGGAAAAAACACGTCCAATGAGGAGGTGGTGTGTGAGTTGTCTTTCTACTGAAGAGCTTGCCGGTCTGTATGACGGTGTTTTCTCGCGTGAAAAATCCTCAAGGCTGCGCGACCACTTGGCCATGTGCCAGCGCTGTTGCCATGAATTCGGCGCGTTCTTCGGTTTGCGCAAAGAAGCGTTGCCGGATGCTTTTTGGGGACAAGTTCCGCCCGAGCTTGTCTTGCGGGCGATTGAAAAACGTCCTGCCCCGAAGATGAGCAAGCCTGGCCTCGCGCCCCTTCCACACCGCCCGCGAATCACTGACAAGTAACACGCGCCCAACCAACCCGAATCTCCAAATACAGATCCGCTATCACCTTCCGTCTTGGATAGTTGAAGGGATTGGAGGTGGTTACGATGTTCGCCGGACGAGGAGCGTTGCTTGGCGCTAAGCTTTCGAAAACCATGCGCGCTTTGGGGCGCTTGGTTTTCATGGGAGTTTTCCTGATCGTGGCAGGTTCGATGGTGCAGGGGAACGGAGTCTTGGCATCGGAAGGTGACAGCGTGGACAAACTGTCAGGTCCAAGCGAAGCTGGAGCAGACAGTACCATAAGACGCATAGTGGTCAGTGGGGCGGGCGGGTTTCAGGTGCTTCTGTCTGAGGGTAGCAAGGCCGGGTCGGTGACAGTTGTCAGCGGAATGAACTGCGCGAAACTCACCGCCGCTTGCCGTTACATTAAAACTGGACGGCTCGACGATGCGGTCGGATCGATTCGAGCGCAAATCGCGGCAGGAGAGGATAGTGCACTGCTGCGAGTGGGTCTGGCCAACGTACTCTTCATGCAGGGTGATCATCTTGGAGCCGCGCGCGCCTACACCTGGGCCGCGGCGGCCTTTCCAAAAAATCCCGATGTGATAAACGGCTTCGGCAACATCTTCGTCGAGTTGCAACAGCCCCTGGATGCCATCCGGGAATTCCGGGCACTGGCCAAGGAGCCGGGCTACCTGGCAGTGGCTCACAATAACCTGGGCCGGGCCCTTGTGGCCGCCGGGAAGCCGCAGCAGGCACTGATCGAGTACGCGCAGGCCTCGCAGGCCGAACCGGGATTGTTCGCGGCGGCATACAACGGCGCCGGGATTCTCCTGGCCAGAAATGAGTACCATGAAGCCGCGTCTCTCTTCAGGCAGGCTGCTCATTCTGCTCCCGCTGTCGGACGGGCCTACTTGTTCGAGGGGTTGGCCCACCTGGGAGACCAGAATCCGATATTAGCGGCCGTGGCCCTTTTCAGGGCCTCTGAACTTGGTGTCTGTGACCGGGCGCTGAATCTGGCGCTGGGTATGGCCTGCCAGCAACTCGGGCTGAACGAGGAGGCGGCGCTGCGCCTTGGGCGCGCTATTGAGCAAGACCCGTCCGAGCCCAGGGCCTACCAAGTTCTTTCTATCAGCCTCGTGCGCCTGGGCAGGCTGGCCGATGCCGCCGATATTCTCGAGAGAGGGTTTGCCCGGGGAACACAGGATTCCGAAGCGCAATTCATGCAGGGTCTGAAATTATTCCTGTGCGAGCAGCCTCAGCTGGCCGCACGCCACTTCATGCGGGCGATTGCCATGGGACGCCGCAAGCCGGACTCTTTCTTCGCCCTGGGCCAGGCGTTGCTCCAGGCCGGCCAGACGAAGCCCGCGATCCGCTCCCTGACCCTGGCGATCGGCCTCAGCCCGGAATCTGCCGCGGCTCATTTCGCGCTGGGTGTTGCCCTGGTACACGACGGCAACCTGCCCGGCGCCGTGCTGGAGATGAAGAAGTCTGCCTCTCTCGACCCGGCGGACGAGGACACTCAGCTCGTCCTGATGGATCTGTTGTATAGGACGAATGATTTCACCGGCTGCACCGCGGTGGGCAAGAAGATCGTCGACCGCAACACCGAGCTGATTTCCCCCCGTTTCGATATCGCCCTCTGCCTGGCGCAGTCTGGAGACTTCGAACATGCTGCCGAGAGCATGAACGACGCGCTTGATCACGATATCGACGGGGAGGAATTACCACAGGCCTGGAAAAAACTTGGACGGCTTACGGATCTTGATTCGGCCGCACCCGGGCCGCACTTGCTTCTGGCGCTGATCAACTCCAGGCGCGGCAACTGGAATGATGCCGTGCGCAACCTGGAGCGGTTTATTCTCCTGTCGCCTTCGAAACATTGGACCCGGAAGGCTGTGCAGATGATTCACGAACTTCTGCCGCGTCGCCAAGCGCCTTGTCGAGCCTGTCGCGCCGGGCCTTGAACTCGGTCAGGATATCACCTGTAAGTCTCCGTTGTTCGGTCTTGCCCGCCTCGAATGGATCCAGTAAGTGGTTTTCCCTCCCGTGCAACTCGTAGTGCAGATGGGGTGCCGTGGAGTGGCCCGTGTTTCCCGAGCGGGCGATAATCGTGCCGGCTTCGACCACTCGTCCGGGTCGGGCGATGGGCAGGATTTCGCTCAGGTGCAGGAAGTAGGCCCGAATCCCGGATTTGATGTAGAGCAGTTGAAGGCAGTTGCCGTTGCGGTGCGTGTTGAAGTTGCGCCGTTCGATGCGAGCCCGGTATGGGCTGACTATCTGTGTGCCCTCGTCGGCCTTGAAGTCGACGCCGTGATGCCTGCGGCCGGCCAGGTTCATGCGCTCGGTGATCTGCTCGTAGGTCTCGATTGGAGAATGCAGCAGGCGCAGCTCGATCTCGACACCGTCCGGATCGTAGTAGCGTCCATAGTCGACGCCCCGGGGCTTGAAATAGTATGCGCTGAGTGTCTTTGCCTGCTTGGCGCTGACATAGCGCAAGGCCAGCACCCGCAGGTCTTCCGGGTTCTCGGCCGTTTGGTAGAGGATTTGCGCCCGATCGCCGCGCATGACGTCACGGCGCAGATCGAACCACCACACCATGATGCGTCCCAGGTGGGCATTCAATACGTCCGCTTCGTGCCCCTTGATCTCGCGGGCCAGCGTGGAGGAAAGCGAGCCCTTTACCGATATATCCAGCCGCTGAAAATTGTCTTCGGCCCTCGGTGTGTGTTCGGAAGCAGTGTTTCCTGACGTCCCTGCGACGCTGGGTGGGCCCGCTTGCGGGTTGGCCTCGTTAGCGCCCACCGCCGGTGCCGCCGGCTGCGTAACAGGCACGGGCCGCACTATTTCCCTCGGCCGGGTGGACTGCCCAATGAAGAAACCTCCGGCTCCCCCAATGATGATGCCGGTTATCAGGTAGATGCCGGCGGTCCGATGACCACCCGAACGTCCCGATCCGAACTTGGAGATTGGTTGCAGTACCGACAAGAGCTACGGCCCCGCCTTAATCATTCGTTGCCGCAACCACGCGGTTGCGGCCCTTGTCTTTGGCGAGGTAGAGCGCCTTGTCCGCCCGGCGGAAGATCTCGGCGCCGTCCAGCTCATCGGCCGTTTGGGTGACCACCCCAACGCTGACGGTGACTTCTCCGGCCGGCCGGCCCCCGAGGCTGTGCGATTCGATGTAAGCCCGTAGCTTCTCGGCCACCTGGAGGCTCTCCTCGCCGGTGGCGCCGCCGGTGAGCAGCACCACGAACTCTTCACCGCCGTATCGGGCCACGAGGTCTTCGGTGCGCAGGCGGTCTTTCAGGAAAGCGGCCAGATCCTTGAGAACCAAGTCGCCGCACTCGTGGCCGTAACTATCGTTGCAGCGCTTGAAATGGTCGATGTCGAACACCAGAAGCGATAGGGATCGCCCGATGCGGCGCGCGCGGGCCACCTCCTGTTCGAGCCGCTGCTCGTAGTGACGCCGGTTGAAGACGCCGGTCAGCCCGTCCAGGGCCGCCATGTCTTTGATGCGTTGATGGAGGCGTGCCCGCTCGATGGCTATTGCCGCCAGGTTGCCGACGGTGGTCAATCCGCGCAGTTCTTCTTCGCGGATGTCGCGCCCGTTGTAGATGTTGTCTGCCAGGATAACGCCGATGACAGAATCGGCAAGCAGCAACGGCACGGCCGCAACCTTGGCGAAGTGCAGCACCTTGCCGCCCGAAGCAGGCGGTGGCGAGAAAATGGCGTGCAGTGTGTTGGAAAAAAAGGCCTTCTTCGAAGCGGCACAGCGGGCTACGAGAGCCTGCACAGGGACATCTTCGCCCTCTTCTGGTATAGGCGGCGCCGAGGCGGACAAGGGCATGGAGAAACCCGCCAGCCTTTTGGCCAGGTCTTGCGTTCGTGGGTTGATGCTGGCCGCCTGGAAGGCATCCAGCAGCGTCGGCAGGTCAAGCTCGTGTTTTTCCATCTCCTCCCATATGCGATGCGCCTCGGCTTCGTCGTTGGGGCCGACCGCCGTGGATGCCCGGATCTCCCTGCTATCTTCGTCGGCTAAAAAAAGAAAGGCTCGGTTGAAGCTAAGGCCGTCTCCGTGTGTTATTCCCGAGAGGATGATGTAGAGAACCTGATCCAGGTTCAGTGTGCCCAGCATGGCACGCGTTACGGTTAGTTGAAAACGCAGCTCTGAAAGGTGCGGATTACCGCGGGAAGCGCTCATTTTCAGATCCTTGCACAGGTTTCGGCGAGAATATCGTCAGGGTCGTAAATTGTCCATTGTTTTGTTGTCTTATCTTCAGTGCTGCAGCGTTGCTGCCAGGCGCTTTGTGGCCAGAAACAGATCGAGGGCTTCCAGTATGTCGCCGCAAACGATGTCGGCGGCATTGATCGCTTTCGGGCATGCGCCTTCCGGTCCGATGACCGCGATACCCAGGGCGGACTCCACGAGCATCTGAACATCGGCACTACCGTTGCCGATGGCCGCGACCTTCATCGGCCCCAGTCGCCTTACGAACTCGGCCTTCTCCAGGGCCTGGTCAGTGGTCTTGAGCACCTTGAGAGCCAGATCGAAACGGCGGGTTTCGTCCGCCACAGTGCCGTGAAAATCCGCCGTGCAAATGTAGAGCCGGGTCTTGATGGATAGTTTTATCAGGCGATCTTCGACTCCGTCGAGCAGGCGACCGTCTGTGGCCAGGGTGCCGTTGAAGTCGAGCACCAGATGCTCGATTTCCCTCCGGCCCCAGCCTGGCGCGTCAACGAGGATCACGTCTTCCTCCCGGGTGGTCTGCTTGTAAGTAATATCTGTTTGTGTTGGACCTTCATGCTCACCTCCAGAAAAGCAACTATTTGAGCTTGCGCGCCAACGTGTTGCGGCCGATGCCCAGGCGACGGGCGGCCTCGGTGCGGTTGCCGCCGCAGGCATCGAGCGTGCGAAGTATATGATCGCGCTCGACCTCGCAAAGCGGAGTGCCGGCAGGATAGCCGGTCGCCTGCGGCGCGGGTGCCGCCGCGTCCGGCAGCGACAGAAGGTCTTCGGTGATTACCTCGTCGGCCGAAAGGACCACGGCGCTTTCGATACAGTGCTCGAGCTCGCGCACGTTGCCGGGCCAGTCGTAGGCGCAAAGCCGCAGCAGGGACGCCTTGTTCAGTTTTCGTGCCCGGCGACGGTGGCGGCGCGAGTACTGATCGAGAAAATGCTCCGCCAGGCGCTCGATGTCCCTGGGGCCGCGTTCGTACAGACAGGGGACGCGCAGCTCGAGTACTCGCAGGCGGTAGTAGAGGTCGCGGCGGAACGAGCCTTCCGCCAGCTTGTCTTCCAGGTTGGCGTTGGTGGCCGAGATCACCCGAACGTCGGCCCGCAGGGTCTGCCGGCCGCCGAGGCGCTCGAAAGAGTGCTCTTGCAGAAAGTGCAGCAGTTTGCCTTGCAACTGCAGGGGCAAATCGCCGATCTCGTCGAGGAAAAGGGTGCCTCCGTTGGCCAACTCGAACTTACCCTCCACCCTCCGCTCGGCGCCGGTGAAGGCGCCTCGCTCGTGACCGAAGAGTTCGCTCTCGATCAGCCCGGCCGGCAGGGTTGTGCAATCGACGTGCACCAGTGGTCCGTCGCCGCGCTCGGAGTTGTCGTGGATGGCCCGGGCCACCAGGCTCTTGCCGGTTCCGCTGTCGCCTCGAACTAGGACGGTGACGTCGGTGCCGGCGGCCGCCAGGATGCGCGTGTATAAGTCCTTCATCGGCGGGCTTTCGCCGATGATATTGTTGAAGGGACCGTCCACCAGGACGCCCCGGGCGCGGTCGCCGATGGGCCTGAACGATGTCATCTCGAGGGCCTGAGCGACCTGCCCGGCCAGATCTTCGAGCAGTGTCTTGTCGGCCTCGTTGAAGTTTCCACGCTTGCGGTTCAGAACCTGGAGCACCCCGCGTATGGCGCCCTCGTCGTCGCGAACCGGCACCACCAGCATGTTGCGGGTCACAAAGCCCGTGGCAGAGTCGATACCCGGGAAGAAATGGCTGTCGCGCGATGCGTCGGGGACGATCACCGCCCGGCCGGATTCGGCGACGTGACCGGCCACGCCTTGACCAGGCGGCAGGTGAATCTCATCGAGTTCGGGCAGCTGGGCCACCCTGCTGCGCAGCTCGCCGGTGACGGCGTCGACCAGGTAGAGGGTCCCGCGCTCGGCGGTAAGCTCGGCAACGACGCGGTCGACCATGGCCTTGAGCAGGCGATCTTTGGTGACCTGCTTGGAAAGCATGGCGGCGACGGAATGCAGCACCGATGGGCTCTCATGCTTGGGCATGGGCACATGTTATTAGCAGCCGGCGCGCGAGGCAAGCTCAATGAGCCGCAGGCGCTTATCTGGGCCCCAGGTGATGCGCCGGAAAATCGCCTTGCCGTCGAAATGGGGCATTATGATGTCCAGAATGACGAGATCTACTTGCGGGCCTTCTTTTTCGTACACTTCGAGGGCCTGCGCCCCGCCGGCCGGCGGGCTGCCAGTTCGAGGTAGGGCGCTACCACTTCATTCTTTGAGGCCGCGGTTCCGTCGTAGGTCACGGTGACCACGGGTACGCCCGTCTGGCGCTCGATCTCGCGCGACATGGCCTCGGTAACCAGCGAGGGGCAGCAGAAGGCCGGGTTGCTCTGGACGAAGAGGGAAAGCTCCGGATAGCGCTGGAGCAGGTGGAAGATCTTGAGCAAGTTGTCGAAGCTCTCGCCGGTGTGGTAGCCGCTGACGTGGAAGCGCGCCAGGATTTCCCCGGTCGTCAGGCGTGGACCGGATGGCCTCAGGTCTCCAAGCACCCGGGCGAACTCCCGGCGGAAGGGAAGCTCGAGCAAGTCCATTCCGAAGACGAACGGGGCCGATAGCAGCACGTCCTTGTAGATACCCTCGCGCAGCCACTTGCGCAGGTACGGCTTGGCGATTATGCGTATGTACTCGGAATATGGCGTAGTGACCACCTCGCCGCCGTGCGCCTCGATGACCCGGATCATGTCCTGGTTCAGCACGTCGTTGTCGCGCGAGTAGAGATCGCCGAAGATGGCCACCTTTGGCCGCCGCTCGCCGGCCGTCTCGATCGCTAGAAAATTCTCTACCACGCGGCGGACGGCCTTCTTTTTGGGTATCCGGCCCAGAATCGCACTACGGAATACCTCCAGTCCATCACCAGTGGCACGATCGGTCTCCCCGGCCCGCACCTCGTAGGGCCTCAGGCGGCACTGCATACGCCGCAGCATGCCGCCGAACAGGTAGGCGTAGAAGGCGTTCAGCGTGGCGCGGGGCGAGACGTCTATTGCGCTGGTCTCGCCTTCGTAGATTGCTGTTCGTTCGAAGCCGCCGCCGATGGTCTCGAGTAAACCCTTGGCATACTGCGGGTAGAAGCAGATGTTACAGCCAATCGAGGAGCACGGCAGCCAAAGAGCGCAGCGGGCCGGGTCAAGATCGCGGGCGCGAACCGTCTGAGTAAACTCATGAACGATGATGCTGATCGGTATGCATTGGCCGGTGTTGTGAGAGAGGCTCTGCTGGATCAGATCGTGGCTTTCGTCTATCAATTGGGCGTCGATGCCCACCTCGCGCAGGCCGGCTGTGAAAAGCGGACTGGCCAGCGTGTCCCAGGGCGGAACCAGCAGAGTGCGGCCGTCCAGGTCGCGCGTCATTTTTGGCACGCGCGGCAGGCGAGTGCGGTTGGCCGCCGGTCTGTCGCCGCGGTAGTGGTTGCGGAAAGATTGCAAAGCCGCCTCGATGCGCGTCTCGTAGCCAACCTGTGAATCGTGCTCGTCGAGTTGCAGAATCAGATGAGGCTTTCCGTGTGCGTTCATCAGGCGCCGGAAGTACTCGATGATGCAGGCATCGGGCGTGCACTTGAAGGAAGTCAGCATTATCGGGTATAGCCCGGGCGTGCGGGCCACTCTGTCGGCTGCTGCCAGCATCTTGCGGACGTTGTGCCACTTGGCCGCTCGCAGCAGATCGGCGATCTCGCCCGTGTCGTCCGCCGTGGACGGCGCCAGCATGTCCTGGTAGAAAGTCTTGATACCCATCCGGGACAGGATCTCGGGAATGCCCTTGTTCATCCGCGGCGCGTAGACGGTATAGGGCCTGCCCAGCAGTACTACGGCCAGTTCGTCCCGCCCGGCCAACTGCTCCCGCATGACCAGCGGCCAACTCGCCAGGCGCTGGTCGAAGAAGGCCCGCGCCTTGGTGTAGGCCCGAACCACCTGCGATCGTTTCAGGCCGGGTCCGAAAGCGCGCGTCAGCGAGCGATGTAACTCGGACCATGATCCGAAGGTTCGTGCGCCGACGTGCAAGACAGGCATCAGGCACTTGTCGGCCAATCCCGGAATCTGCAGGTTGGCTGTCAGCGAGGGCGCGTACTGGGTGTAGTAGCAGTACTGGCTTCGCTCGCCGCTCTTGGAGCGCTCCGCCTCGAGATAGAAAGGAGTGAATATGAAATCCGCGCGTTCGGCGAGATCGGCCACGTGTGCGTGCCAGGCGGCGATGGGGGCGCAAAATTCCGCCTGGGCGAGCTGTTTACCGCGGCCAACCGGGTCGTCGAGTTTTTCACTGGTGACCGTGCGCACTCCGAGTTGATCGAAGAACTTCTGCCAGAAAGGCAACTCTTCGAGCATGTAGAGAGCGGCCGGCAGGCCGATGCGCACAGAGTGCCGCGGGGGACTGGTCGCAACACGGAAATGTCGCGCGCGGGCCTTGAGTAGGTCGAATCCCGAACGGTTGGCGGACACGAAACGCTCGTCTTGCTGGTCGCGCCCGCACAGGTAGCCGTAGCCTACCTGTTGCCCGCGCACCTCGGCGATGCGCAGCTTACAATGGTTCTGGCACAGATCGCAGATCTCGCCGCGCACCGGAATGTGCTCGGCGTAGAGATCGAGGCCTCGGAAAGAACTCGTGCCGAGTGAGTTCCCGGCCAGCGAGCGCAACTCGATGGCGGTTCCCAGCGCGCCGGTCAAGTGGCAATAACGCGAAACCTGGATCGGCTTGGCGAGTTTCTGCTCGAAGGCTGCCACCAGCGAGTGGTTCTTGGCCGTGGCACCCTGGAAGCAAATGTGTTGCCCGATGCTTCCCGCGCGAGCCACCTTGAGCAGGTAGTTGTCGCGCACCGCGTGCAGCACGGAGCACAGCACTTCGTCCAATTGGTAGCCGTCAGAGAGGAACTGATTGATGTCGCGCTCCATGAACACCGTGCAGCGGTCGCTGGCCAGCGGTGCCCGCCGGCCCGCAGTGCGGGCTGAAATTTCATCAAGCGGGCATCCCAGGCGCGCCGCCTGCTCCTCGATGAAGCTGCCCGTTCCGGCCGCGCAGACGTGGTTCATAATCGACTGGGTGACACTGCCGTTCTGCAGGATGGTGAACTTGGCGTCCTGGCCGCCGATCTCGATGATCGTGTCAACATCTGGATCGAGCCGCGCCGCCGCGCGGGCGTGGGCGGTGATCTCGTCGAGCACCAGGTCGGCGCCTATTAGTGCGCCGATGAACTTGCGACCCGAGCCGGTGACTCCGGCGCCGGCAACGCTCAGCCGGATATCGGCCCGCCGGGACCAATCGCTGACGGCCTCCAGGATGGCTTGCATAGCCGGCAGCGGCCGTCCCGCGGTGCGGGTGTAGAAACCGGCCAGCACACCAAGACCCTCGTCCCCCTCCACCGGTCGCGCGCCTTCGTCGGCCAGCAACAGGGCGGCCTTGGTCGACGTGGAGCCGATGTCCACCCCCAGGTAGACCACATATTCCCGAGCGGGTTCGACTGGCCGGTAGATGTCAACCTCCACCTCCGCCGGCGACTGCGCTTGGCGCGGTTGGTAGGTATAGTTTTCGACGCCTGCAAACTCGGGATAGCTGCCGCGGGTAGTCTCGATCGGTGGATAGTAGGTCTTGTTTGCAGCGCCCTCCAGGCGCACGAACTCTTGTGTGGGAAGTGGCGCGCCGCCCGGGGGCGCTTCCAACTCGCCACGCCGCAGGGCGGCCAGCAGGTCGATGGCGGCCCCGTAAGCCCCGTAGACGGAAGCGTGCTCGTCCACCAGTAGCGGGCGGTCCAGTAATTCGTGCATGTGTTTTACTACGGCCGAGTTATTGGCCACGCCGCCGGCGAAGACGATGGAGCCGGGAGGCGGCTGGCCTGCAAATAATGCGTTGTGCACGTTGGCTGCCAGGCCGCGGCAGAGTCCATCACAAATGGCCTCCAGGGGAAAACCTTCCTGCTGTGCATGGACCAGATCGGTCTTCGCGAAAACGGCGCAGCGGGTGGCGATGCGCGGTCTGTCGCCCCTGCTGCGCATGGCTGTCGCGGCCAATGCTGCGCTGTCGGCCAGTCCCAGGCGCCGGGCCTGCTGGTCTAGAAAGCTTCCGGTCCCAGCGGCGCACAGACTGTTGAAACGGCTCTCGCGGTAACTGCCATCGGGCCTGAATAGCGACAGGCTGAACTTCTCACCGCCCACCACAAGCAGAGCCCCCAGACCCGGGTGAAACGCCAAAGCTGATCGGACGGCGGCCACCAGGTTATCGACCCGGCGCGTTGAGCGGATCACCCGAGGGGTGGATGTGGTGGCGGCAATGAGTCCTGTTGTGGGCCTGGCGAACTCGCCGAGGCAGTCGGCGTACGTTCCGGCGACGTCTCCCGCGTGGGGTCGGCTTACGAAATGCAAGATGCGACCCCGCTCGTCAACCTCGGCCAGCGCCAGGCTTACCGCGCCGATGTCGACGCCCAGGATGCCGGTATCCATGCTAGGAGATCCTTCAGCCTTCATTCGAGCGGGCCCGCGGCCTCCTCCACTTCGGAAAGTAATTCGCCCGAGCGCAGCACCTCTACCATGGCGTTGTGGTCATCGAACAGCGGGCGATCGTCGCCGAGATGCTCGACGTGCCGGCGGACGACGGCATGCGCTGCAGCGACGCCCCGACCGGGCTTCAAAGGCGCGCGCAGATCGAGAGCCTGGGCGCCGGCGATCAATTCGATGGCCAGCACGCCCAGGCCGTTTTCGTGAATCTGGCGCGTCTTGAGCGAGGTGTTCATACCCATCGAGACGAAGTCTTCCTGGTCGGCTGCTGCCGGGATGGATTGGTTGGCGGCCGGCTGGCTGAGGATGCGGCTCTCGACGCATAGCATCCCGGCCGTGTATTGGCTGAGCATCAGGCCCGAGTGCATGCCGGCACCCTCGGTTAAAAAAGGCGGCAGGCCTGCCGACAGGGCCGGATTCATCAGCCGGTTGAGCCTTCTCTCGGAAAGAACCGAGAGCATCGAGACGGCCGTGCCGACCATCTCAGTCGGCAGACTGACCGGCGTGCCCTGGAAGTTGGCGCCGGTCAGGACGGCGTCGTCTTCCCAGAGGAAGATGGGGTTGTCGCCCACGCCGTTCAGCTCGATCTCGATCTGCGAGCGGGCGTAGGCGACCGCGTCCCGGGCGGCGCCGGTCACCTGCGGGGTCGAACGCATCGAGTAGGCGTCCTGGACCTTCTTACCCTTCTGAGCCAGGATCTGGGAACCTTCGGTCAGCTTGAGGATGTTGCGCGCGGAGGCCACGGCTCCTAAGAAGCCGCGCTCGGTGTGCAGCCGCGAGTCGTAGGGTTTCATGTTGGCCTTGAGGCACTCGAGCGTGGTGGCCGCGGCGATCTCGCTGATTTTCAGGAAGCGCTCGACGTCGTAGATGACTAGGGCGGCCATGGCCGTCAGCATGTTCGAGCCGTTTATCGAGGCCAACCCGTCGCGTGCCTCGAAGGTGATAGGCTGGATACCGGCCTGCTGCATGGCCTCGAGGCCCGACAGACGCCTGCCCTTGTAGAATGCCTGGCCCTCGCCGATCAGCACCAGGGCCAACTGGGCCATGGGCGCCAGGTCGCCGCAGGCCCCGACCGAGCCCTTCTCGCACACCACCGGCGTGACGCCCTTGTTGAGCATCTCGACGAAAGTCTTGGTGACGATTGGGCGCTGGCCCGAGTGCCCGTGGCAGTGGACGTTGATGCGCGAGGTCATGGCGCCGCGCACGACCTCTTCGGGCATGGGTTTGCCGATTCCGGCGGCGTGGCTGTAGACCAGGAAACGCTGGTACTTTTGCACCTGATCGTCGTTCAGCACCACCTCCGAAAACTCGCCGATGCCGGTGTTGACGCCGTACATGATCTCGTGGGCGTCGATCTTCTTCTGCAGCATGGTGCGGCAGTTCGAGATCTTCTCCCAGCATTGCTCGGCCACTTCGAGCGGTTGGCGGTCGCGGGCGACCGCTGTCAGTTTTTCGATGGTCAGAGATTGTCCGTCGAGGACGATGGTCATGAGACACCTCCAGACAGCGGCACCGGAAGAATTTTCCCGGCGCAGGTTGTATCTCGCCCACCCGCCCCGCTGCAACCGGAGACACCCCGGTCCGCGCAAGGCCGATCATTCTCGGAAGTCTGAGCGAAGTCAAGCCTTGTTTGAAGATTGACAGTCAGTGGCGGGAAAGGTAGAAACGATTCAGTCATGGATTGGGGGTGGCCCCAGCGGGCCTGAGAGAAAACCCCAGGAACTTGATCCGGGTAGTGCCGGCGGAAGGAAATCCGTGGCCGTGATTGCTTTGCTCTCTCGTCCTCCTTCCGCGCACTGCACCGCGGAGGTTTTAGATGACGAACTGGCCGGAAAAAGCAAGCGCGCTCGCCGGGCTGGTGCGCGAAAAGCGACCCATGATTCATCACCTGACCAACGACGTGGTCACCAACCTGACGGCCAACGTGACGTTGTGCCTTGGCGCTGCGCCGGTCATGGCGCCCTGCCAGCACGAGGTCGAGGAGATGGTCAATTTCGCCGGCGCCTTGCTGCTGAATATCGGCACGCTGGACGACGCCCTGGTGCAGAGCATGCTGACCGCTGGGCGCAAGGCAAACGATCTGGGGGTGCCGGTGGTGCTCGATCCGGTTGGCGCGGGAGCGACATCGCTCAGGACGGATGCGGCTAAGAAGATCATGGCTGAAGTGCGCCTTTCAGTGCTGCGCGGAAACGCCGGCGAGGTGCTCACCCTGGCGGGCGCCGGCGGCAAGGTGCGCGGTGTTGATTCGCAGGACGCTATCGGCGAGCGCGACTCGCTGGTGTCCGATTTCGCGGCCCAACGCGGCTTCACTGTAGCCGTCACCGGCCCGGTCGATCTGGTCACCAACGGGCGGCGCATGGTCAAGATCAGTAACGGGCATCCGATGCTGGGACAGGTGACGGGCATGGGCTGCTCGTCCACAGCCGCCGTGGCGGCATTTCTGGCGGTTGCCCCCGAGGAACCCTGCCGGGCGACAGCCTGCGCGCTGGCGGTATTCGGCCTGGCCGCCGAACGGGCCGCTGGCCGGGCGGGAGGACCCGGGACTTTCGTGCCGCTACTGCTGGACGATCTCGCTAATATGGACGCCGAGGCCATTAGAAGCGGCGTGCGGATCGAGGAGACGGATTGAAAGATCTGGATCTTACTCTCTACGTCGTTAGTGACAAGAGCCTCGCGGGGACTCGCGGCATTTTCACAGTTTGCGAACAGGCCCTCGATGCGGGCGCCACGGTCGTCCAGTTGCGCGACAAGGACGCGTCTTTTTCAAGCCTCGTGGAACAGGGGCGCACGCTGCGTGCGCTGGCCGATCGTTATCGGGCCGTCTTTATCGTAAACGATCGGCCTCATGTCGCCGCCGCCTGCGGCGCGCACGGCGTCCACCTCGGACTGGATGATGCCCCGCTCGCTGCGGCCCGAGCGGTAATGGGACCCGAGGCGATAATCGGGATCTCGGTGCAGACGCCCGACCAGGCCCGATCGGCCGAGCGGGCCGGGGCCGACTACCTGGCTGCCAACCTGGTTTTCGCAACGACCACCAAGACGGATCTGGACAAGCCTATCGGCCTGGAGGGTATAAAAGATCTCAGGGCCGCAAGCGAACTGCCGCTGGTGGCCATCGGCGGCATCAATGCAGGCAACACGGCCGAGGTGATTGCCGCCGGAGCGGACGGTGTGGCGGTGGTCTCGGCTGTCATGGCCGCAGTCGATGTCCCGGCCGCCTGCCGCGAGTTGCTGGACGCCGTGCGCAAAGGAAGATCGCAACGTCATGGATCGTGACCTGTCATCTCTGGGGGAGTTTGGCATCATCGATCTTTTCGAGGCGGCCACGCGGCCGGAACGCCGCTGGGTGGAGCAAGGCATCGGTGACGATTGCGCGGTGCTTGACATTGGGGGCGGCGAGCGTTTGCTGGTGACGACCGACATGCTCGCGGAGAGAGTGCATTTCGTGCGAGAGGGAGTCTCTGCCTGGCAGCTCGGTTGGAAGTCGCTGGCGGTCAACCTTTCGGATATCGCCGCCATGGGCGGCGAGCCACAGGCTGCCTTTTTGGCGCTGGGCCTGACGGCCGATCTCGAACCCGATTTCGTACGCGGGTTCCGTGACGGACTTATCGATTGCGCCCGCGAGTACGGCGTCGATCTGCTCGGCGGCGATACGATCGCGACCCGCTGCGATCTGGTGATGTGCCTTACGGTGCTGGGCCGCGCACGGGCCGGGCAGGTCGTCACCCGCGCGGGCGCCCGGCCCGGCGATTGGGTTATGCTCGGCGGGACGGTGGGCGACAGCGCAGCGGGACTTAGGCTGGTGCTGGGCGGGCAGGGCAAAGTGTCGGAGGCCGACAGGCGCTTGTTGCTCACGGCGCACCTCGAGCCGCGGCCCCAGATTGCCCTGGGACAACTGCTTGCAGTGCACGGGCTGGCAAGTGCCATGATAGACGTCAGTGACGGCGTGCTTCAGGATCTGGGTCACATCTGCGAACGCAGCGGAACAGGGGCCGAGCTGGATACCGAGCGCCTGCCGATCTCGGAGGCCGCCCGGCGGTTGGCTGCGTCGTTGGGAGAAGATGTGGTCGAGTGGGGCCTTTCAGGCGGTGAGGATTTCGTGCTGCTTTTTTGCGTTCCGGCAGACAAGCAGGACGAGGCTATTCGTCTTTGTCACAAGGAGCTGGGCGCGGATATTTTTTCAATAGGCGCAATCACGCCCGACGGCCCGATTCGCGTCGGGCGCGAGGGAGTCTGGACCGAGGTCCTCCGGCCTGGATATGATCATTTCCGCCGGAATATGAAGGAGTGAGCCTTGAGCTCTACGAGACTGGTTGTGGTGGGCGGGGTGGCCGCCGGGATGAGCGCGGCTTCGCAGGCTAAGCGGCGCAGCCCGGAGACCGAGGTTATCGTCTTCGAGAAAGGGCCCTGGGTTTCATACGGCGCCTGCGGCATGCCCTACAATATCCAGGATCCCAAGCGGGCGATCGATGACTTGGTGGTGATCACACCCGAGCGCTTCCGTTCCGAACGCAATATCGACGTGCGCATCCGCAGCGAGGTGCTCGAGCTGGATCTCAAAAAGCGCCTGGTGCGCGTGCGCCGGGCGGACGGGGAGAGCCGGGTCGAGTTCGACAAGCTGGTAATCGCCACCGGCTGCCGGCCGCAGATTCCGGCTTTCAGCGGCGTCGAGCTTGAGGGCGTCTTCAGCCTGCACACCCTGGTCGACGCCGAGCGCATCAAGCGCTATCTGAACGATTCTTCACTCAAGCGCGCGGTTGTCGTCGGCGGCGGGCACATCGGGCTCGAGATGGCCGACGCGCTCACTTCACGCGGGCTGGCGGTCACGGTGCTGAAACGTTCCGCTTCTCTGCCGCCGGGCTATCCCGAGGAGATCTCGGCCCTGGTGCGCGAAGAGCTTTCACGCTACGGCGTGCAACTCGAGGTCGGCGTGAAGGTATTGGGCTTCGAGGGTGACACCCGCGTGCGCAAGGTAAAGACCGATCGCGGCGCAGTGGATGCCGACTTTGTGCTTATGGCCACCGGGGTGCGGCCGGAAGTTACGCTTGCCGAACAGGCCGGGATCGAACTTGGCGCAGGCGGTACCATCGCAGTCGACAAGAGCATGGCGACATCGGCCGCCGGGGTCTGGGCCGCGGGCGACTGCGCCGAGGCGTTCCATACCCTGCTCGGCAAAAGCGCCTTTATTCCGCGCGGGACGACGGCCAACAAGCAGGGCAAGATCGCCGGGGCCAACGTGGCAGGAGCGGGGCAGGCATTCCGCGGGGTAATGGGCACCTCGGTGACCAAGGTCTTCGGGATGGCGGTCGGGCACACCGGGTTGATGGAGGAAGAAGCCCGGCAGGCGGGATTCGATCCGACTGCCGCCACGATCAAGGCGCGCACCCGCGCTCACGCATATCCCGGCGCCAAGGACATCGCCGTGCGCCTGGTGCTCGACAAGGGCAGCGGCAAGCTGCTAGGCGCCCAGATGGCAGGCGGCGAGGGAGTGGCCAAACGCCTGGATGTGATAGTCGCCGCGCTGCAGGCCGGCTGGACTGTCGACGACCTGGCCGCGCTGGACATGTCCTACGCCCCGCCCTTTGCTCCCGTCTGGGATCCGATTCTGGTGGCGGCCAACGTAGCCGGCAAGAAAAGACAATGATTCAATCATGACTTCGAAAAAGACATCTATCCTTCACGTTCTTTTTTTGCTCGCCGGCCAGCTTTGTGCCTACGGCTGTGGGCCGGAGGCCGTATCACAGTATCAGCAGGCTTCGTTCGAGCGGGTGGGGCACCTGGAAATCCTGCGGCTGGTCGGGACGCCTTATGAGATGGGACTGCAGTACGGAGATCTGATGGCCGACGAGCTCGAGGAGGGAGTCGAATGGCTCAACAGCGACCCGACCTTCTCGTTGCTGGTGCCGCTGGCCCGCAGCATGGGATTTCTGGACGAGGCCATGGCCCAGTCCTTTCCGGAAGTGCTGGACGAGTGCCGCGGCATGGTCGAGGCCGCGGCTCAGGCGGGAGTCGAGGAATGGACCATGGATCATTGCATGGGACTGGCCTGGGGCGAGGTGATCGTCGAGCACCTGGCCCACGGATCGGGTGGGGCTTGTACCCAGGCGCTGGCGTCCGGGCCGGCCAGCCCGGACGGCGAGCTGGTGCACGGGCGCAACATGGACTGGAGCGAACTGAGCTTTTTACTCGATCATCCGACCATCATCATCAGGCGCCCGCAGGGCAAGATCCCCTTCATGGTGGTCGGCTTTCCGGGCAGCGTGGTTCCATATTCCGGCATGAACGCGGCCGGCCTGGCGATCGCCTCGGATGAGATGGACGCCCGTGACGACATCGACCGGCAGGGGAGCTCCCACCAGCAAATGATGTTTCGCATGCTTCAGGAATGTTCCTCTCTCGACCAGGCCGAGGCATTCCTGCGGGCGCAGGATCACATGACCGCCGAGGCCATCGTGGTTTCGGACGGCAACAGCGGCCGGGCGGCGGTGTTCGAAATGACGGCCAACCACCTGGGCGTTCGCTACCTCGATCAAAACGGAATAGTAGGGCTTACCAACCACTTCGTATCGCCAGAGATGGTCGATCTGTGTCTGAGCGAGGCGGAAAGTCCCGAGAGCGATTCCTGGGCGCGCTACGAGCGGCTCGAACAACTCCTTCAACCCGGCGGCGCCGACAGCCTGTACGGTAAGCTCGACGTCGACGGGATGATCTCGCTGCTTTCGGACAACTACAATCCGCGCAGCCAGGAAACCTGCCCGCCCGAGCAGTTCGACGGCTGCGGCACGATCGGCAACTCGGCCACCATATACTCGATGGTTTTCCTGCCCGGCCGGGGCGAGTTCTACCTGGCCGACGGCGGAGGCTTGCCGGTTCCCCACCAGCCTTTCATACATTTTTCCCTGGCAGAGTTGTTGCGCGAAAATGGCCGGGTGCCCCTGGAATAGCGCCCATCCATCCCGTCTGGGGCCGGTATTTTCATCTTTTGCTAACCGTTTCTGCGTTCCCGGCCGGGAAGAGTTTTCTCACTTCGTCTCGAAGACCAGCAGGTAGGGGACCGCCGGGTGATTGTCTGTGTCCCGGAAGGCGTTGAGCTTGGCCGAGTTGATCCAGATGACGTAGGTCTTGTGCGGCTGCAGCGTCACCGGCAGCGTGATGGTGCGCGAGTCTATGTAGTGGGGCTTGCCGACCTTGGGAAAGGTGTCTTTGGATACCTGCACGAAAGACCACATCTTCTTGGTCTGCATGTCCTTGGAGAAGGTGACCTTGATCTCCTTGAGGCCCGCATCCACTGCGGTCTGGCCCGACCGGGGCGCGGTCTCGACCACCACCGGGGGCATCGACTTGACCGACGGCTTCCCGGCCGAGGCCGGGCTCGCAAGCAGCGCCACGATCGACAGGACGATGAGCGACTTCATGATTTCTCTCCTTTCGTTTGTATCGCAAGCGTACCCGGCCATGGATAGTTGTCAAGGGGCGCCATTATCTGCACTCGTTACGGAGTTGACATGTTTGAACGAGCCGTGGCAGTTGTTTTCTGGAAAATGACCTGAGAAACTCCTCTTCGTCCGGATCCGGGTGGCAGCCCGTAGAAAATTTCAGCGAATAGTAGGCCATCGGGCGGATAACTTGTGATAGGTTTCCCGGCGGAGGTGACGGTGGAACTCGGTATCTTTTTTATCATAGCGATTGTGGTGATCGCCATTGTCGTGCTGATAGTTTTTTTCAACCAGGATGCCAGGGTCAAGCGCGCTTTACGCCGGGTACCGCTGGTGCGCATCGTGGATTTTTCAGACGGGGCTGAAGCCCGGCTGGTCGGCAAGGTTCTGTTGCTGGAAGAGTTTTGCGCCCCGCTTTCGGGGCGACCCTGCGCCCACTATCATCTCGAGATCGAGCATAGAAGAAGTTCGGGCAAGAGCAGTCATTGGGTGACGATCATAGATGATGCCAAGACAGTCGACTTCATAGTCGACGACGGCAGCGGCCGGGCGATTGTCGAAACCGGGCAGAGCCAGTTTGCGGTGGTCCGGGATGCCAACGCCCGCTCGGGCACCTTCAAAGACGCCACCCCCGAACTCGAGAAACTCCTGCAACAATATGGAGAATCCAGCAGCGGCTTATTGGGTTTCAACAAGACCTTGCGCTACCGCGAGGGCGTCATCGAAGCCGAAGAGATGGTCGCCGTTTTCGGAAAAGGCCAATGGATTAAGGATTCGGGCGGTAAACGCCAGTTGGTGATCAGCAAGCCGGCCGAGACCATGGTCTTGATCAGCGATGATCCCTCGACAACAAAGCAAGGGATGTCCTCCTTGGAGACTATCCATAACGGGAAGGGGAGGTAAGGTTGTCATTCACGCTCAAGACGGGAATGCTGGTTGTGGTTTCGCTGATTTGTTCGGCCTGCTGCAAGTCGATCTACTGCCGGGTGAACAAGGAATCCAGGCGCGACCTACAGTGCGATACCGGGGAACTGCAGGTCGAGGATATCACCGCTGAAGTGAAAAAGATGCACGAGGCAGACCCGGCCGACCGGGAATACCGAAAGGTCAAGGGCTGCGCCCGCGAAGCCTTTTACGAGTGCAACCCGGCCGACAAGGCCGCACTGGATGTGGAAACATACCGGGCCGAGGCCCATCCCCAGCGCACCATCGGGGACTTCTCTTGGCGCTGCTGGCAGATTCCTGACCCGTTCAGGCCGCCACCCAAACCAACCGACGGCCATACTGTAAACTGATCTGGACTCTCTTGATATTGTCGAAGGTGGCATTGGCACTAAGGAGTTCCGATGGCGGCGCTGCGATCGGTCTTTCCGATCTTTCTGTTGGTCCCGCTTGACCTTGGGGACGAGGGACGTGATAATCGCAGCCCGCAATTGGAGTGCAAATTGAAAAAGGCGGCTTATACTTTCTTAAGGGTTTTGATTCTGCTGATCGCGGCGGCGGCGCTGGGACTGCTTGTCAACTGGATCCGGTCGGGGGGGATCCCACTGGTTGCCGGCGAGCCTTATGAGATTTACAAGGATTGCCCCGAGATATCCAAGGAAGCTAGCGCGGTGAAAATGGAGCATCTCGATGCCGATTTGTCTGCCTTTAGCGTGATCGACTCCCGGCCCGTGAACGACTTTTTGACCGCGCATGTGCCCGGGGCGCGCTCGTTGCCCTATGATCCCATTCGTCCGATGGACAAGGAGTTGATGGCCGAGTTGCGCGCGCTGGGTCCCAACCGGTTGCTGGTCTACGGGGATAATGAGATCGACTCTGGCCGCCTGATGGCCGGCGAGCTATCGAGTGCCGGCCTGCTCGGAGTGCGTTACATCGAAGGCGGCTTCACAGCCTGGATCGAGGCCGGACGCCCGACCGAGAGCGGGGGCCAGCGATGAGCGCCCGGACGGGAAACGTCCTGTGCGGCATCTCGCTGCCTGTCAGGGTTGCTCTGGGGATCGTTTTCATCGCGGCCGCCTGGTACAAGATAGCCGAACCGCACGAATTCGGCCTGAGCATCGCCAGCTATAAGATCCTTCCGCTGGGTTTCGTGAACATCATGGCCATCACGCTGCCGTGGATGGAGATCGTCGTAGGTCTTTCGCTGATCGCCGGCCTGTGGACCCGGGCCGGCGCGCTCGTTATCTGCGGCATGCTGGTGATGTTCATGATCGCTATCGGAGTCGCTCTTTCCCGCGATCTGCCAATCTCCTGCGGCTGCTTCGCGTCGGCCGAGGCGGGCGAAGAGATTTCCGCTGCCACCCTGTGGCGCGACGGCATCTGGCTGGCCGGGGCCGCCTACGTGCTTTTCGTAGACGATGGACGTTTCGGCCTGGACGGCTGGCGATCCAGGAAACAACGGACAGGTTGATCTTCAGCGCTCGACCTCGACGAACTCGGCGGCGACGTCGTATGGCGGCTCGTTGCCGTCGACGCGTACGACCCTGACCCTGGCAGTCATCGGCCTGAAGACGCGCGAGAACTTCCGGTGAGTGCGGGTCAGCACCTCAATATCCAAAAGCTCGTCCGGCTCGAAGCGTTCACTCGCAGACAGCAGGACGCCGCCGCCCGATATGTTCTTGCCCGCGCCGCGTTTCTGCGAGCCCGCGGGCACCTGCCGGATGTTGATCTCGCATTCGGCGGGCAGCCTTTTGAAATCTCTTCTCTCGACCATCGCCTGATCTCCCAGATGTCTACGGGCCTGTCTCGGCAAGGTAATCCTTGCGCTTCTTCTCGAACAGCGTCTCGTAACAACGACCTATGCGCTGGGCCAGAATCAATAAATCGCCGATGCTGGAAGGGCAGTGCGCCTTGTGCCCACAGTCCCCGTACAGGATGTTGACCACCCGCCCGCGAACCAGAATTGGCAGCAGGAAGGCGCTCAGCGGGACCTGCTTGCCCATCACCCGCAGGAACTCGATGTTGACTTTGGTCTTGGTCAGGCCGCCCAGATAATGGGCCCGGTTGTCGACCACCAGGTTGAAGACCGATGGGCTGTCTAAGGGTATCATGACCGATCGAAAAGACCAGCGGTCGACCCTGTCACCGACGGCGTCCCAGCCGAGCGCCACTCCCCGGTGCACGGTGAACAACATGGCCCGGGTAAACAGCGAGCGGGCATACCTGAGCACCAGGCGGGCGATGTCGTTCCGGGCGCTGACATCGGAAAGCTGGCGCGAGGCTTCATCGAAGGTGAGCGGACCGTCTTCCTCCTCTTCGGCGGGCGGGGGAAACGACGGCGCCGCGGAAGCCGCTTCGGTCAGCACTCGGTCCTCGCGGCGGCGATCTTGGTGCACCGAATCACGTTGCCAGACGCGACGCTCGATCTCGCCGGGAGGCCCACAGGGCGGCTCTTCTTCGAGCTCTTCCAGGTCTGCGGCCGTCAGCAGGGGCATGGCTTCCGATGGAAGCGGTTGTTGCTGTGTGCGGTATTCGGATGACAGCGGGGACGGCGTTTTGTGGGACGCGACGATGGGAAAACCGTCCCGGCGCTGGTAAAGCTTGGCGAAGGCGTCCTCGCTGAGCAGATCCTCCGAGGGGCCGGGTTCCGCACCTGCCTCGGGTTTCTTGTCGACCAGCGTCTTGGCCATGAAGTCGCGCGTGTCAAGGGCCACGTAGCGCAGCCCGCGCGCGATTCCGTAGCATCGCTCGAGCAGCTCCCAGAAGCGGATTTCCGCGACAACGATCGGGTCGGGCGTCAGCCCGGTGATGAAGGCCACCTCGTCCAGCGTCTTGATGTTACGCGGATCGACGCACAGCACCTGGATGTGTTTACTTTCCTTAATGAAGGGGATGATCTCGAGTCTTTCGGCCATTTCGGGCCTGAGCGTTGCCAGCGCCTGGGGATCGGGTTGCACGTTTTCTCCCGACACGCTGGGCAACTCGTGCTGGCGCGAAAGATAGCGGGCCAGGGTCTCCTCGTCGATTACTCCCAACTCGACCAGGTTCGTGCCCATTCGGCCGCCGAGGATGACCTGATTCTGGACAGCATCCTCGATTTGCTGCCGGTTGCAGACCCCGTCCGCGACCAGCATTTCTCCCAGGCTGGGCATGCGCCAAGGCTATCGCCGCAGCGGTCGAAAAGTCAATGCGGCTTCTTCTATACGGTAATCATGTGTCGGGCTTGAAGCCCGGCTGGATTTGTGTTAGCTGGACAAATCAGGTTCGTAAAGCTTCCCGGGAGGTGTCATGTCGGGTCATTCCAAGTGGAGCACCATCAAGCACAAGAAGGGTGCCGCGGATGCCAGGCGCGGCAAGATCTTCACGCGCCTGATCAAAGAGATCACCGTGGCGGCCCGTATGGGCGGCGGAAACACCGATCACAACCCGCGCCTGCGTTCGGCGATTGCCGAGGCCAAGGCCAGCAACATGCCCAACAACAACATCGATCGGGCGATCAAGAAAGGCACCGGAGAGTTGGAAGGGGTGGCCTACGAAGAAATAACCTACGAGGGCTATGGTCCCGGCGGGGTGGCAATCCTGGTCGAGGTGATCACCGACAACCGCAGGCGCTCGGCCAGCGAGATCCGCAAGATATTCTCGAAGAGCGCCGGCAACCTGGGCGAGGTGGGCTGCGTCGGCTGGATGTTCGACGCCAAGGGCCTGTTCATCATCGACAAGGCCAACACCAGCGAAGAGCAACTCATGGAAGTTGCCCTGGATGCGGGCGCCGAGGACATCCAGGATATGGATGACAGCTTCGAGATCACCAGCGACCCTGCGGCTTTCCAGGCGGTCAAAGACGCCCTCGACGGGGCTGGCATCGCGGTGACCTCAGCCAGGCTCGACAAGATTCCGCAGAATACGATCGAGGTCGCCGGCAAAGAGGCCCGCCAGGTGCTCAGGTTGGCCGAGGCGCTGGAGGAGAATGACGACGTCCAGAACGTCTACGCCAACTTTGATATCGATCCAGATACCCTGGAAGAGATCTCCAACTCTTGAGGCGGAGAAGACCGTGCGCGTGCTGGGCATCGATCCAGGCTCCGCTTGTTGCGGTTTTGGAGTGCTGGATGATGGCACTCCGGAGCCCGGCGTGGTGGCCAGCGGAGTGATCCGCGCGGGTCGCGGCCAGCTGTCTAAGCGCCTGGCCGTCATCTTCTCAGAGATCGAAAAGATCATCGACGCCCAGCACCCCCAGGTCATGGCGATCGAGGAGGTCTTTCACTCCAAGAACATAAAGAGCGCCCTGGTGCTGGGCCATGCCCGGGGGGTCGCCCTGCTGGCTGCCGGCCGGGCGGGAATCACGGTGCACGAGTATTCGGCCCGCAAGATCAAGCAGACGCTGACCGGTTACGGCGGGGCCGACAAGCAACAGGTGTGCGAGATGGTCAAAATGCAACTGGACACCGAGCCCACTTCGCTGGACGAGTCGGACGCTCTGGCGGTGGCCTTGTGTTACCTGCGCTGGCGTGGTGCTCCCGGGGGCGTGGACGAATGATCGCTTCCTTGCAGGGGCGTCTGGAACGCAAGACTTCGAGCTACCTGGTGGTGGACGTCTCCGGGGTGGGTTATCGAGTCTTCGTCTCGCGCCGGGTGTTGGAAAGCATCGGGCCGCTCGGCGAGCGGGTGCAACTCTTGATTCACACACGGGTCAAGGAGGACGCCTTCCATCTGTACGGCTTCCTCGACGATGCCGAGCAGGAGGCCTTCGAGGCCCTGATCTCGATGAACGGAATCGGCCCGCGGTTGGCCATCGGCGTTCTTTCGGGGATCGACGCCCGAGAGTTGGCGCTGGCCGTGTGCGGTGCCGACACGGCCCGGCTATGCCTGATTCCCGGAATCGGCAAGAAGAAGGCCGAGCGCATGATTATCGATCTCAAAGATCGCCTGCTGCCGCTGGCACAATCGACAGGCGACGGCGATATCTCGGCCGCATCCACCATGGGCGACCTGCGTTCGGCACTTTCGAACCTGGACTTCAAGGTCGTGGAGATCGAGCAGGTGCTGGGATGCCTGCGCGAGAGAGTAGTCACGGGCGAGGCTCTCGACACGCTGCTGCCCGAGGCGCTGAGGCTGCTGAGATGAAAACGGGCAACGACGACAAGAAGCCGTCCCGGCGCAACGTGTCGTCAAAGTCCCTTCCGGAAGAGGTGGCTTTAGAGAAATCCCTGCGCCCGCAGTTTTTCGCCGAGTACATCGGACAGCAGGAGACGATCGCCAACCTGAAAGTATTTGTAAAAGCGGCTCGGCAGCGCGAGGAGGTTTTAGACCACGTTCTCTTCTGCGGGCCGCCGGGGCTGGGCAAGACGACGCTGGCCTACGTGATCGCCAATGAGATGGGCGTCAACATCGTCACCACTTCCGGACCCGCCATCGAGCGCAAGGGAGACCTGGCCGGCATCTTGACCAACCTGAAACAGAACGACGTTCTGTTCATCGACGAGATCCATCGCCTGCCGCGGGTGGTCGAGGAGAACCTCTACCCATCCATGGAAGAGTTCCAATTCGACTACATTGTGGGCGAGGGACCGGCGGCGCGCAACCTGCGGCTCAAACTACCCCACTTCACGCTGATCGGAGCGACAACGCGAACGGCTCTTCTGTCCTCGCCCATGCGTGACCGCTTCGGCGTGGTATGTCGCCTGCAGTTCTATCCGCCCGAGGACCTGGCCGAGATCGTCAACCGCTCGGCGAGCATTATGGGCCTCGAGTTGCAACGCGATGGCGCCAATGAGATCGCCCGACGCTCGCGGGGCACCCCCAGGGTGGCCAACCGATTACTGCGCAGGGTGCGCGACTTTGCCCAGGTGTTTGGCGACGGCACCATCGATCAGCAGGCCGCACAAGCCGCCCTTGCACGCCTGGATGTAGATGAGCTCGGTCTGGATCGTATGGATCACATGATCCTGCGGACTATAATCGAGCGCTTCGATGGCGGTCCCGTCGGTGTCGAGGCCATCGCGGCCTCGGTGGCTGAAGAGCGCGAGACGATCGAGGACGTCTACGAGCCGTTTCTCATGCAAGAGGGCCTCTTGCAAAGAACCCCACGGGGGCGGCGCGCGACTTTACGGGCATATGAGCACCTGGGAATAGCGTTGCCTGCCGGGCCGCAGAAACTGCTGTGAGGTGAATGTAACTTATTAATTACGCACTGTGACAAGACTGTCGCGTTTTCGATACCATCGCCCGGGTTTGAATTTTTGTGCGGTTTTGTAAGTCACGAACTTGACAAGGATAATGTGCTCGGGCAGAATCTGTTGAAACTGGCACATCATTTGCACGAAAAGGCCAAACTAGCTCGAACTATCAGGAAAAACGAGACGATGAGCCAGAACAGCAATCTGCATGACAATGTGCTACACCAGAGGACGCTGGGGGGCTGGATGAGCGTCGGTGGAATCGGGCTGCACACCGGCCAGAGGGTGGAATTGTCTTTCGGACCCGCTCCCGCCGGCAGCGGCATTGTCTTTGAGCGTTCGGACCTTCATGGCAACCCCCGGGTGACCGCCGAGCCGGAATCTGTTGTAAGCTCATCCTTCTGCACCGTGCTGGGCAATAACGGCACGCGCGTCTCGACGGTCGAGCACCTACTGGCGGCCTTCTTCGGACTCGGAGTGGACAACGCCCGCGTGGTGCTGGACGGCGAGGAGGTGCCCATACTGGACGGCAGCTCGCAACCGTTTGTCGAGCTGATAAAGATTGCGGGTATACGTTCGCAGGCTGCTTGCCGGTCGCTGACCCGGGTTACTCGCCCGGTGGAGGTCAGCGACGGCGATCGTTATTTTGCGCTTATCCCGGCCAGGACGTTGAGCATCGATTGCAAAGTTGATTTTAACCATCCGCTGGTCAGCGATCAGAACTTCAGTTACAGGCACGCGGCCAGCGCCTTCGAGCGCAAACTCGCGCCGGCGCGGACCTTCGGGTTTCTCAAAGATGTGGGCGAGATGAAACGCAACGGCCTGGTGCGCGGCGGGTCGCTGGACAACGCCGTGGTCATCGATTCGTTTTCCGTACTGAATCCCGGTGGCCTGCGCTTCCCCGACGAGTTTGTCCGCCACAAGACGCTCGATATCATGGGTGACCTGGCCCTTCTGGGGGGACTGCTGACGGCCAGGGTGGTGGCGCGTAAATCGGGTCACTGCCTGCATCACGCATTGATGCGTAAACTGGTTAACGATCCGGATTGTTGCGAACGGATCGAGATCGCTCCGGGCGACCACGAGTCGGATTTACCCTTCGACCTGGATCCATTCAGGCTTGCCGGCCTGCAGGGCGCCTGAGCCTCCGACATCCATCGGGAACTACTTGCACCTGGGTGAGAAGGAAAACTTTTCCTTGAAGACCTGTTTGCCGCGGCAGGACGTGAAGCTGTCGGCCGGAATATCACCCCAGGGAAAATCCAGCGGGTAGCTGAGCAGGCCGTCCTTTTGCACCCGTTGGTCCAGCCAAGAGCTTACCAGCCGGGTTAGCGGAGAGTTCGAGGATGTGCGCCTCCGGTAACGCTTCACGCCGGCCCGGTCTGTCGCGACGTATAGCGTGCAGGGAGGGCCGTTGCCATTCCCGCGGCACTCGATTCGCACGAGCCGGCCCTCGAAGCTGTCGAGGAGCCGATCTCCGAAGACGGTCAGGAAAACCAGCCCCATTAAAGCCAGGCCGGCGATGCCGAGCATGATCCAACGCAGTTTGCCGTGCCTGCGGGATCCGCGCTTGCGTTGCAGCCTCTCGCGCTGGCGATGGAAAGAGGCCCGCCCCTGCTGGAACTCGTGGGCGGCCTTCAGCCGCGTAATACGACTTTCTTCCAATCGGCTGTGCTTCAGCAGCCTGATGTAGTCGCGGGCCCTCCAGGCGACGACCCAGCGTCGAAAGTCTTCAAGCGACTGCAGCGGGTATAGTGTGCCCCTGTCGAAGTAACTGAGATCCAGCCGGTGGGCGGATGACTCGAGCAGGTCCGTGCGCCGGTCGGAATCCTGGTCGAGCGAACGCAGCGACGTTTCGGCCGGCAGGGCGTCGGCGTTGCCGCCGTCGTCGACCGTTATATCCGCTATCCGGAAGACCTGCCTGATCTCCGCCAGTACCTCGGCCCTCTTTTCAGCGAGGCCGCCTAGTTCTGCGTCTGCGTCACCGCCACCCTTCTCGATGGCCGTCTGCAGGTTAGTAAGCAACCCCATGCGGTTTTGCGGATCAAGCAGGGCCGCCTGGCGCACAAGCGCCAGTCCTTCCTCGCGATCCGGCCGGGTCTCGATGTAGCTGATTCCTAAAAGGGAGATGGCCTCCGCAACCGTCGGCAGAGAGGCGGCGGTGTCTTGCAGTAAAAGGTTTTCCAGTGGCACCAACGACTTGCCGGGTCGGCCCGCCTTTATGTAACAGCGAGCCAGAAGAATCAAAAGCGAACTCGGTCTTGGCGGAAAGGTGATTTTCCAGCGCCGCGACAGGGTCGGGATGCATTCTTCGAGCACCTGTATGGCCTCGGGGATTTTTCCCGCCTCGATCAGTATTTTTGCCTTGGTGTGCAGCGCCCCGGGGTGGTTTTCGTAAAGCCCAAGGCAGCGCACGGTCGCTTCGAGCGCTTCCTCGTCGCGCTCGGCGGCGAAGAGAGCCTCGGCCAGGAGAGCCTGCGTATCGGCCCGCAGTTGCTTGGGAGCTTCCATACCGGTCAGGTCGATCAAGGTGTATACGGCCTCGGTGACCTTGCCCGATTCGAACATGACACAGGCGCGGTAGAACGCCAGGCGGTAGCTTTCTATCCCCGCTCCGATGAGATCATCGGCCTGTCGCTGGGCCTCTTCGAGGTTTCCACGCTGCATGAGCGCGAAGATTTCGTCGGTGCGCAGCTCTATGGTCGGAACGGCGACGCGTTGTTCGCGCACCAGGTTGATGTATCCGCAAAACGGGCACAGACGGCTTCCGGCGCCCGGTTGGAATTGAATAGGCGCTCGACAACCCATGCAACGCATGTGCGGCCTGGACAAACTGCCTCCCACTCGAGCTCTCAGATGGGGGATCTATAGCAGATATGGGAGAACGAAGCAAAAGGACTCCGGGCGAATGCCGGAGCAGCAAGCCGGGTAACGGCAGGCTAGCGGACTGTTTTCAGGCCGGGCTTATTCTTTTTGGGCTTCAGCATCTTGTGAAGCACTGGTTTCTTCTTCAGCATCGGCTTGAGCCTAGGCCGGATGATCTTCAGCCGGGGGATCCTCCCGATGCTGGACTCCATCTGGTCCAGTTCTCTCTTGAGCGCACTGAAGCCGGTTTGCTCTTTTTCGAGATTCTCGAGTTCGGCAAGCCGCGTGCTGTGCCCGCAGGTGCGGCGCATCTTCGCCAGCAGCCTGGCTAGATTGACGCCGTGGATGCGCATCTTCTGCATGACCCTTCGATACCTGCCGCGCAGCGCGGCCACCGAGGCCCGCAGGCCGTTGATGTCTTTTTGTGACTGGTTCCAACGGCTGAACAGTTCGGTGCAGCGATCGATCGTCGTTTGCTGCGTCTGGCCCGCGACCAGGTTGTCGCAGTTGAGCTGCCGGTAGCTGGTTTCGATCTTGTTGACCTCGCGGTTCAGGCGCACCGTGTCGGCGTTGCGCTCGGTGATCTCACGGCGGATCCTCCGCAGCTGCTCGGCCAGCGGGGCGAGGTGCGCCTTGAGAGCATCGATGCGCTGCTCGAGGTTGTCGCACTGCCTGAGGCCTGAGCACATGCGATCCATCATTTTCTGATCGAGACGGATCCTGTTCTGGAGCTTGGCTTTTTCACGGGCTTTTTCGAACTTGTCCCGCACAAGCTGCTGCCTCTGGCGCTCGAGATCCCGGATCTTGAGATCGACATTGGCTATCTCGGCATCCATCTGCTTGGCCTGCTGCTGCATTTCGGCTATGTCGTTTTTCTTCTGTTGGCACTCCTCGAACAGCGACTGCGCCATGGCCGTCGAGGCCAGGCAACAGACGGCCAGTACGCTCGGAATCAAAAGCAACTTCTTCATGTTACGCCCTCCTTAAAGTAGGGTGAAATCATAAAATCTAGTTGATGATTCAGCATCATATTTATCGCCGCAGCAAGCTGTCAACCAGTTTCGCGCGCCGGCAGGGCTTCCTGCTTCAGCGGATATATGTTTATCGACGCTGGACAACGAGCGCCTATTCAGAATGTGGAGTGTGAGTCAATTCCAAACGAGCGGCTTTCCCTTCTCTCGATACGCAATTTGACCGGGCCGAGCAGCCCGATGGCGATAAGCGTATTCTCCTTTCCTGTGAACTGAGTGTAGCGCTCGTCGCCATCGATAGCCAGGCCCACCAACCGATTTCGCCAGGGCGGAATCAATTCGATCGAAATTGTATTCGAGCCGGATTCGAGCTGGCCGCTGATATCCAGACGAAAAGGCGACACCAGTAAAGGCACCGCCTGACCACCATTGACTGAGACAATCACAACTCCCTGGACCCGACCGAGATCCAGTTCGACAGCCTGCTCGGGGTCGATATGACTGACCTCGAAGTCGGCAACGTACTTCCCGCTGCTTCCGGCGTACATCAGTTCTTCGATTTCACGCCAATCTTGCAGCGTAAAAGAAGACCTATTCAGACTGCCACCAACTACGTCGTCTCCGGTAACTGTCAGCTGCCAGCTGTCCAACTCGATCTCTTCGGCACCTGGCCCGGGCCGCAAAGTTTTCGGGTTGGGAGGCAAACTGCCCGGCTCAATTGGTCCTTCGCCGCAAACCAGAAAAACCGATTCATATCCGGACAGGTCCAGGGCAATAGTGTTGTCATCACTAACTTCGACGGAATAGGTTGCGCCGGTCCAGGCATCCAGCCAGCGCGGATCGCTGCAGTCCTTGTCGAACTTGATATCAATGGATTGCTCGACGATCTCGGAATTGCGCACAAAAACAACCAGGCCCCCGTTCGACAGCCGACGCTGGATTTGATACAGGTTGTTAGCTGCGCTGCTAAAAGCCAACGTAGGCGCTACTCCGATTGTGCCCAAGCCAGCCGCCAGGTCAGCGGGTGACTCTTGATACAGGTAATTATCCGAGCCTGTTACTTGTTGCATTGCCTGCCTTACGAGATTATCGGCTTCTTTGTAATTATGAAAACCAGGTTGTTGATCTGCAGTTTCCCCGACCGCCATTATCGGCACACCACTCTTGGCCAGTTTTGCCAGAATCTGGGCACTCGCGACTTGCAGGCTGCGTGTTTCGAACAACACTAAGGCCTTATATACATTTCCGCGAATATCTATCTTGGCGCCTCTTGCTTTTGCCTCGGCCAGGCTGTGATCGTTGACCCACTCCCATGTGTAACCAGCCTGCTGAAGCTCAACTAGCCGCGGCCAAATCGAAGTCAGCCAGGCAACCCGTGAATCGGTAACCGGTTCGCCGAACAAGGCGGCCAACTCGGCGAAAGGTACTTCGCGTAGCTCGGGTTCTCCGTCGATGAAACCTCCCAGGAGTGGTTCGAAATGATTCTCATCCAGAGCCAGTGACGAAGGAAAACCCAGCCAGGGATAGTAAACCAATATATCCGATTCCGGTTGCCCTTGACGCAGCAGGTAGTGACAGCGGGCTACATAGCGGTTTAGTTGGGGCAAGTAATCCCAGAAAGCAAAACGCTCGCCGACATTAGAAGCAAAGGTATTGGTACCGCCATAACATGAAGAGAAAGGTGTCCAGCCCGTCATCCCGAAATCTCCCGGGTGGGCATAAGGGAATCCGTGGTAGATCAAATGATTGATGCCGGCACCAAAGGCCTTATCTGCCCCGGCTTTCATCTTCATTATAGTCGTCATGTAATCGCGCCCAGGCCAGACCATTGCCTCGGCCGAGACCAATTTTCGGTTATACAGATGGGCGCCCGCAGAAACCATGTGTAAAAACATATCGGCCCCACCGGCATACAGCTGTTCGGCCTCCGGCAGGCTCACGCTCCCAGCCGCCCTGATATTGTCGAGATTGATACCGTAGGCCTGGGTGCGGGATTGCATGCCTCTTTGTTCGGTCCAACTCGAAGTGGCTTCGAGATATTCGCTAATGAACAAGTCCGAGACCGTCAGCGAGTAGTCGTACAGGATTCTGTGGTCTTCTTTGGAAAAAGTAAAAGGTGTAGCACGATCAAGCCGGCCGACTTCATAAATGTAGTTATCTGCCCCGGGCAGCAGTACAGCCGGCAACCAGGGAATCAGATCATAGCCACGCCGGCTTTTAAACTCAGCTAAAAATTTCTTGGAAAAGTGACGTTCTGTTTTGAACTCGAAACTATCGCTGAATATAGCCCTGAGCGGATCGCCATAGAACGTATCCAGGCCGGTCCGCTGGCCAAAAAGGTAATCCAGATGGTTTGTTACAATCGTTGAATCGAAATGATCAATAACAAAAGCCTCAGCCTGACTTGCCGGCAAAATCGGATATTCGCCGTCGGGCAGTGAGAAGATGCCGATGATTACCCAATCACCATCCGGCACACTCCAGCTGAGTGTTCCCTCGGCTGCGACCTGCGACGTTATGACCTGGAGCGAGTCTGAATCGATCTTGACGGTGTCTTTGAGATCAAACAGCGAACTCGTACGCTGGTTGATGACAACCTTGGCCGCCAGTAGCTCGACTAGTTCGGCCTGATCGCCCATGTAGCGGGCCAGGTCTTCGCCGAAGACATTCCCTGCCATTTCTGCAACTTCGTAAAATGTTCCTTTCTGCGGTTCGAGTAGTTCGATATTCGCCTGACCCGGCCCTTTGAAAAACCATTCGTTGTAAAGGAGTGTTTTCAACGATTCTTGCGGATCGATGTTTACTCCGGCAGCCGGCCAACCGGATCCGAAAGTCAAGTCGATGGTCAACCCGTGCTTGCGAGCTTGATCCATAACCACCGCCAGGTTTTCGTAATAAGCCGGGCTATCGAATGACAAGCGCCGTTCAAGTTCGGTCGCTTCGGCCTCGGGATTCAAAGCAGCGTCGAAGGCCTGAATTTCCGCCCCGCCGAAATAAGCATCGGCTAGAAGATCGACTTCGCGCCTGAGTTCAGTCGATTCAACATCGTTTCCAGGCCACCACCAACGAACCCATGGACGGTAGTCGGTTCCGGGTTCGGCAAACTCCTCGAGATCGAGTACTGGAACAGGCGGGTCGTCGGTACAGCCCAAGACGCCAGCCAGGCTGAACGTGATTATCAATACCAAGCATCGCCGATTGGAACCCATTTGACTCCCTCGAAAACATATGCTGCTGGATATTGCTATCAGAATCAATCTTTTGAACACGTTAGGAAGATGTTACCTGAATTTGACCTACCGGCCGGTTTACACCTACAATGCGTGCTGCTCTGCTCCTGCTTTCCGGAGGGTCGGACCGCATGCGTTACTACGCTTCTGACAAGCCCTGGGGAGACATCCTGCCGCGTTACGCTTTCCTGGGGACCCTCTTCGAAGGACTCAGGATTCTCGAGATCGGTTGCGGTGACGGCAGCGGCGCGATGTTTCTCAGTGAGCGCGGCGCCGATCAAGTTGTTGGAGTCGATATCCCCGGTAGCGGCCTGAACGCGGCCCTCGGTCTCGATCCCGTCGAGGGTGTGTCTTTCAAGGCCCTGGAAGCCGGACGGGTCGATGCTCCCTCTGCCGCCTTTGACGTGGTTATAGATTTCGAACTCGGCTCCGACATACAGGTGGGCACCTTCGAGGAAGTCATGCGGGTGCTCAAGCCGACGGGCGTCCTGGTCACCGGAATCCGCAACCCTGAGCACCCAACCTTGTCGGAACTCGTCGATCTTCCGGCCGAGCCGGCGCGGCTGTCTTTCGAGGATTTCATCGCCCGCCTGCAAGAGCATTTTGCGCGGGTGACGGTTCTGGGACAGACGCCCTTTCTCGGTTGCACGGTCGGATGGATGGGAGCAGGCGCCGAGGACGCGCCGCTGGTGATGGATAGCCTGGTTGACGGCGATCAGGAGGAGGTCGCCTACTACATCGTGGTCTGCGGGCGGGAGAATCTGAAGCTCGACGAGCAACTGCTGATCCAGCTGCCCTACCGGCAAGTCGTTGAGGAAATCTCCAATGAACTCGTCGAGGTGACCGAGGAGGAGGAGCCCGGCGAGACAGCCCGGCAGGCGGGACAAGAGCAGGAAGAGTTGCAGGAGGAGCTCGTCGAACTGCGGAGGGAGAACGCAGAATTTTCTCAGGCGGCGGAAGATCTACAGGATCAGGTCGCGGCGCGCGAGGGAGAGGCGCAGCATGTTCGTTCCGCAGCGAGCGAACTGCGGCGCCTGGTGAGGCGGCGCGAAGAGGAAGTGGCCGAGAAGCTGAGCTGGCTCGATGGCGCTCGGTGCGAGGTTGAGCACCTACAGGGTGAACTGGCCGATCAACGCAGGCAGGACGACGACTTGCGCAAGCGCATCGCCGAACTGGAGAGCGAGATGCGACTGCGGTCCGTTACGGGCGGCGACGACGAAGTGGCGCTCACCGCGCTGCGCCAGGAGAACCAGGGGCTGAAACTCTCCCAGCGCAAGCTCGGGCGGGAGCTATCGGCGTTGCGGGCAGGGCGCGACGAGCGGCAAGCAGAAATGGAAAGCCTGCAGTCATCCTTGATCGAGCGCAAGCAGCAGATCGACGAGACGCGCGACGAGCTTGAGAGCCTGCGGCAAGAGCGCAAGCGGTTGGAGCGTTTCGACGAAGAGAGACGCAACGAGCGTGCGGCGACCGAGGCGCAGGTAAAGGCCGTGCGGGCCGAGAACGACAAACTGCTCGCTGGCTTGTCTGTGGCGGAAGGGGAGGGGGAAAAACTCGATCTTTCGCTCAGGGATTCCCGCCGACGGGAAGAGGCCGCCCAGGCCGGGCGGAAATCAGTTGAGGAAGCCTTGAGCGGCAGCCGCTCTGAGGCCCAGCAACTACGCTCGCTGCTGGCCGAGAAGACCGGCGAGCTTGCCGGAGCGCAGAAGGAGTTGGCCGACCAGCGGGTACGCCAACGAGAGCTAGAATCCGACCTGGTGGCCATGATCAACCGTGTCGAGGATGGCGAGAGCAGGGACCAGGATCGCCGCGTGATAATTGATGAGCTTTCCGATCGCAGCTTGCAGAAACAGCAGGATCTGGAAGATGCCCTGGAGAAGGTCGCCGAGCTGACCAGGGAGCTTTATGCTGCCCGTCTGCACGAAGAAGATCTGGCTCGGCGGATCGAAAGCCGGCGCACCGAAGTGCTCGACCTGGAACGCGCACGCGAGGCCCTCGAGTTGGAGATATCCAACCTGCGGGTGGGCGAGCGCGGCGAACTGTTGCAAATGGCCGCAGAGGTTAAGACGGCCGAGAGCCGGATCGCGGTCTTCGATCGAGAAATAGGGGTTTTACGGGAAGAGCTTGGCCGCGAACGTGAATTCACCCGCAGGGCCCGTTCGGATTTCACGTACCAGGGGACGGAGATCGAGGCGCTGCGCGGGACGCTGGCGGTCGCCGAGGGCCGCCTGGGCGAGGAGCGCGAACGCGCCGGGAAGGTGCCGGCGCTCGAGCAAGACCTGGCTTGGCATCAGGAGGAAATGTCTCGCTTGACGGCCGAGGCTCAGACACTGGGCGAGGAACTCGAACACTGCCGCTGGGATCTCGATCAGGCGCACGAAGAACTTGTCGAGGCTCGCGAGGTTGCCGATAAGGCCGCAAACGATGCTGCCGCGCGGCAGGCTGCCGGGTTCGAAGAAGAGCGCCGGAGACTAGAGCAGGAACTGGTCAAGGAGCGCGGTCGCTTGGCCGAGTGGGAACAGGGCCAGCGCGACAAGGAATTGCTGATCGAGAAACTACGCGGACAGCTGAATGATCAAGCCGGCGAACTCGGCGGGGCCCGGCAGGATCTCGAGCGCGAGCAGGCCCAGGGCAAGATCCTGACCGAGAAGCTGGATCGCCTGGGGCTCGAACTGCGTGAGAGTGCCGGCCCGATAGCCGAGGAGCTGAAACTCGTACTGGAGCGCGAGCAGACACTGCAGGCCAGGGTGGCCACTTTACAGGAACAACTCGGTGAACTGCGAGAGAAGACCGGCACGGACATGTCTGCTCTCGGAGAACAGCTCAGGCGGCGTGAAGAGCAGATGCGCTCTCTGACCACACGCCTGGCCGAGATGGAAGAAAAAGCACAGTCAGAAGAGGGACGCGCGCAGAGCCTGCAGCTCGAATTGGAAAAAGTCAGGGCTCGTGAGAAACAGCTCGGCATTTTGGCCGCCGGCCTGGCCGAGATGGAGGAACGGGCGCGTGCGGCCGAAGAGCGGCGTGACGAATTCGCGCGCCGGCTTGCCGAACAAAGGGAAGATAGCTGACCGCTGCACCGCATGGAAGGAGCGAGCATGGACGACCAGGCCTTCCGTGACGAGGGACTGAAGCATCTTAAGGCCCTGGTTGCCATGGATACCACGAACCCTCCCGGCAACGAAATGCAGGCCGCGCGCTACTTGCACGAAGTGCTGATCGGCGAGGGGCTGGAGCCTGTGCTTCTCGAGTCGGCTCCCGGGCGCGGGAACTTGGTGGCCCGCCTGCGCGGTGACGGGTCCGAAAAGCCGCTATTGTTACTCAGCCACCTGGACGTGGTTCCTGCCGACGCCGAGAGCTGGGAAGTGCCGCCGTTTTCAGCCCAGGAAAAGGACGGCTACCTGTATGGGCGCGGAACGCTGGATATGAAGCAGATGACAGCCATGTCGCTGATGGCCGTCTGCCGGCTTAAACGCCTGGGTGTCGAGCTCAAGCGGGACGTGATCTTCGCCGCCGTGGCCGACGAGGAAGAAGGCGGCCGCTTCGGCGCGGCCTACCTGGTCGAGAATCACCCCGACCTGATCCGCGCGGAGTATGCACTCTGCGAGTTTGGCGGGTTCAGGTTGGACGTACGGGGGCGCACCTTTTTCCCGGTGCAGGTGGCCGAGCGCGGCTGTGCCTGGTGCCGGGTGAGTTTCGAGGGCCGGCCGGGCCACGGTTCCATTCCCGACCCGCACAGTGCGATCTGCAAGCTGGTGCGTGGCCTGTTACGGCTGCAGAAGAAGGGCTTGCCGCATCACGCCACCGATACCGTTAGAGATTTCATGGCCCAGGTCTCGATCGGACAGAAGGCCCATGTGCGCGCGGCCATGAAGGCTGTGTTGAACCCACTTACAAGCCGGCTGGCACTGGGCCGGATGGATAAAGAACAGGCGCGCGTCTTTTACGCCCAGCTACACTCCACGGCCACACCTACCGTACTGCGCGCCGGAGAGAAGAAAAACGTGATCCCGGCCCGGGCGGAGGCGATGCTGGACGGGCGCGTGCTGCCCGGACAGACATGGGAGGATTTCCAGCGGGAACTTCAGGACGTGCTGGGCAAGGAGGCCGAGATCGAGCTGCTGCGCTGGATGGATCCGCTGGTATACTCGGTGGACACGCCCCTGTTCGACGTGATTCGCCGCGTGGTGAGTGATCGAGAGCCCGGTGCGGAGGTGGTGCCATACCTGTTGACGGCCTTCACGGACGCCAAGCACATGCACAAACTGGGAATCATCACCTATGGGTTCTCTCCCATGAACAATGACCCGGAAGAGAAGATCTCGACCTTGATACACGGTCACAACGAACGCATCGGCATCGAGGCCTTCGGCTGGGGCCAGGAGGTCCTGGCCGAGGTAGTCGAGCGCTTCTGCTCAAGCCCGTCGAGCGACAAGGCGGTCGGCACGTTGATGGACGAACTTATCGAGTAGGCGACGGGCAATCAGACGTAGGAGATTGAGATGATTGTGAAGAAAATGGCCCAGTTGATATTGTTCGCCGTGGCGCTGGTATTTGTCGGTTGCGGAGAAAAAGAGACGCCCACACCCACGCATATGGTCTTCGGCAGGCTGACCTTCACCAGTATCGACCCCGGCAACCGGGTCGCCTGGATCAAGCTTGTCGCGGCAGAGGGCAATCTCACCGACTCGGCCCTGTATTCCTCCTCGTGCCTGTTCCAGGGGCCCGGCTGTGATTACAGCATGCTGTTCGTCCCCGAGGGCGAGTACTCGGTGTATGCCTTGATAGACATGAACGGCAACACTGAAGAACCCGCGCTTGTGCCGGACAGCGGCGATCTGGTCACCTTCGGCAAACCGCTGATATTATGGTCCAAGACGCAAGTCGATTTCCCAGACACGGCCTGGCACTTGATGCCTTGAGAACCGTTTGGACGGGCGCAATATTTGACATTCCCGCCGTGTCAACCTTACGATCAACGAACATGTCTAGATTGCTTCTAATTGCGGGTGTGGTCGCGGCGCTTTTTTTAGCCGGCTGCTCGGCCGTGTCAACTCACCTCAAGCGCGGCGACGAGTTGATGCAGGCAGATCTTTTTGAAGAGGCGCTTGCCGAGTATCGCAAGGCCGCGGCCGCGGATCCCGAGAACCCCGAGGCCAAGACTCGCATCGAGAAGGTACGCCGGGAGCTTTCCTCGGGTTCTAATGAGGAAGGCCTGAGCCTGATGCAAATGAAGGACTTCGTCGGGGCCATCGCGGCCTTCAAGAAGGCCATCGGATACGATTCTTCTCAGAACTCCTACAAGAAGAACCTGCACAAGGCCATCGGCCAAGTCATGCAGCTTGGGAACAAGGCCCGCGAAAAAAAGGATTTCGCCGGGGCGATCTCCTTCTATCAGAAGCTGCAAAAAGTGTTGCCCGGCGATAAGCAGGCGGAGCAGGGCCTGGAAGAGACCAAGATCGAATGGGCTAAGAAACTGTTCGCCTCGGCCGGGGAGGACATGGACAGAAAGCTGTTCGGTAATGCCTTGATATCGCTGGTCAGGATCCATAAACTCGTCGGCATCTACCGCGATTCGGCCGCTTTAGAGGCCGAGGCCCGCGGCGAGATCCAGACTGCATCCAGGTTTGGGATAGCCGTCGTACCCGGCAAGACGAAGCGCAAGCAGCGTGCACGCACGGCTGATATGGTTCAGGCGTTGCAGAATGCCAAGGTGGATAAATGCCCGACGGTGGATATTCCGGCCACGGGCAAGCCGGAGCTTAGGCTGTGGGTGTCGGTCGAGGACCTGTCGTTCGACGAGGCCCGCCGGGTGACAACGGCCGAGCAGAAGTACCGCTCCGGGACACGCATGGTGGACAATCCCAAGTTTATCGAGATGAAGAAGAAGATCGCCGCCGATCGCGAACATATTTCGGATCTCGGACAAAAAATAAAAGTAGACAAGAAGATAATCGAGCAGGCCAGACAAGCTTTCGCGGATGCCGGCCCGAGTGACGACGAGGAGTCGTTGCGCGGGCGCCTGAAGAAGGCCGAAAAGGACAACCTCGACCACAAGGCGGACAGGGAAAAGACTCAGGACGAGGTCGTGCAGCTACGGAGCGAGCTCTCACATACGCCGCGCAAGCTTCCCGAGCCGGTCTTCGACATGCACTCGTACGAAGTCTACGAGGTGACTCGCACCGCGGGCATCAAGGCGCGCTTCATCGCTCGCGGTGAGGGCGACGTGAAACTCACGGAACAGGTCGTCGAGGGAAGCTCCTCGACCAGTGACAAGACCAACCGGGCCGAACGTAAGTTCGGCGTCAAGGCCGACCCGCTCGCTTTTCCTGTAGGAGACGAAGATTTGGCCGACAAGGCCACAACAGACGCCGCCGGGAAGATCGGCAAGCAACTCGTTGGCCTGTGCGGACGCTGGCAGGATGAGATCTTATCGCGGGCCAGGCAGGCCGTAACGGCGGCTCCGATCGAAGCGACCGAGGACTACGTGCTCTACTTGCTCGTATGCCCCAAGGAAGCCCCCTCCGAAATCAAGCAGTTTCTGAAAGAGCAGTTTCAGTTCGAAGACATCGGGGCGCTGCGGGGGAAGTAGTGCTCATTCGTCCTTGGCTTCCTCGCCATCTTCCTTCTTGCCCGGGTTGACGATCTCCTTGAGTTCCTTGTAGGCCCCGAAGCGAACGACCTTCTTGCGCGGGATATGGATCTTCTCGCCTGTTTTCGGGTTGCGTCCCGCACGGGCCTTGTGCACCCTGACCTTGAGTACGCCCAGCCCCGGAAAGACGAACTCGCCGTCCGTCGCCAGCCTTTTCTTGGCCAGGGCCACCAGGCCGTCGTAGAAGCGGTTGATGTTGGCCTTGCTGATTCCCGAAGCGCGCATGATGCCGTCAACCATCTCGTCTCTGTTCATCTCTTTACCTCCTCTTGAAGCCAGTGGGATCTATAAAACGAGTTCTCTCTGAACACAGGCTCTGCGATCTTTTTCGATCCAATCGACTTGTTCGTCCGTCAGTTGCAAAGGGTAACGACCGTCGAAGCAGGCCGCGCAGCAGTCTTCAGGAAAGGCGGTTCGCAGCCCGGAAAGCGGCAGGTAGGTGAGCGAGTCGAGTCCCAGCCTGCGGGCCAAGCCGTGCTCGATCGCGGCCTGTGATTCTTGTGGAGTCAAGAGACCGCCTGCCTCACAACGGGGCAGGAAGGCCGCGGCCGCAAGTTCCTCGCGTGTGGACATGTCTATCCCGTAGTAACAGGGATAGATAACCGGTGGAGAGTGAATAGCCAGGTGAATTTCGCAAGCGCCCTGGTCTCGCATTATCTGGATTATGCGTTTGAGCGTCGAGCCGCGCACAATACTGTCATCGACCACCAGTACCCTGCGCCCTGCGAACTCAGAGCGGATGGGATTCAGCTTGAGCCGCAGGGCGTTGGTGCGCTCTCCCTGGCTGGGCATGATGAAGGTCCGCCCGGTGTAGCGGTTTTTGATGAATCCTTCGCGGTAGGGCAGGCCGAGTTCTTCGGCCAGGGCGTTGGCCGACGGCCGGGATGTGTCGGGAATGGGGATGACCACGTCGGCTTCGAGTCCCTTGGACTTGAAGGCCTTGGCCAGCTCGTATCCCAGCGCCAGCCGCACTCCGTAAACGCTTTGGCCGTTCATTACCGAATCGGGTCGGGCGAAGTAGATGTACTCGAAAATACAAGGGGCCGAGCCCCGCGAACCGAGATTGAAACGGGCGGGTTCCCGGTTGGGGCGCAGGATCATGACCTCGCCCGGCGCGATGTCTCCCTCGAGATGCGCATCCAGGGCGTCGAGCGCCACCGATTCCGAAGCTACGATCGCGCGGCCGTCTTTGCGTCCCCAGACCGCCGGGCGAATGCCGTAAGGATCGCGCGCCGCGATCAATGTCTCCTGGCCGTCGAGGATCATGGCCGCCACGATCGAGTAGGCGCCTTTGGCCTGCTTGAAAGTCGTTTTCAGGGCGGCCACGGCGTCCTCTGTCGTGTGGTCTTTGTGGCGCCGGCGCATGAGTTCGATGGCGAAGAGGCATAACACGGGCTCGATGTCGCAGCGACTCATCAAGTGGACCGATTCGTCGTCTAATTTGCAATGCATCTGGGGCACGTTGATGAAGTTACCGTTGTGGGCCATCAGCACTCCGGGCTGCCGATACCAGAAGGGCTGCGCGTCTCGCAAGAGGCCCGAGCCGAGGGTCGGGTAACGTACGTGGCCAATACCCACAGTCCCGGGAGTTGCCTCCACGTCGTGCGGGCCGAACGACTGGCCCACCAGCCCGAGCTTGCGGATCACCGGGAAGTCGCCCTGACTGATCGTGCCGACCCCGGCGCTATCCTGCCCACGGTGCTGCAGCGCCTGAAGGGCCAGCACGATGTCTGCCGCGCACGGCGCGCGACTGATTATACCCACGAAGCCGCACATCAGCAGGAAGCGTACTCGCCGGCCGTGTCGTGGTCAACGACAAAGGGAAATATAGGGAAATATAGGGGGACGTTGGTACATTAAGAACATTAATACTACTAGTTGCTGAAAATTTGGACCGAAGAGCGGGATTGGATGAATTAATGTTCTTAATGTACCAACGTCCCCCTCTACCCACTGGCTGTTTCAGCGGGTGTTGCGAATATTACGGTCGATCTGCTCGATATCTTCCAGAATGCGGGCCGCCCGCTCTTGCCCGCCGCCGGCCGGAAGCGTGCGGCCGAGATTGTCGAGCGCCCCGCGCAGCTTGGGATCGAGGGCCTTTGTCTGCTCGATCAACTTGCGTACCCTGGTGATGCTCTCTTTGTCGGGCCAGGATTTTTGTGGAGGGGAGTGGCCGTTGAGTTGGGCCGCAGCCAGGAGTGTCAGCCTGCCTGTCAGCTTGCCAAGTTCCAGGCCGGCCTGAAAGGGTTTTCCCGCGGCAGCGTCTCCTGAGAGAGCCGCAACGAAGACTTTCAGGCGGCGTACCGAAGAATCTTTGAAGAATCCGCCGGTCGAGATCTTGCCGCCCAGATCGGCGGCGAAGACGGCCAGGCGCGCGGCGTCCGGTCGGCGCGAAAGCTTGAGTTCAGCGGCCAGCGACCTGAGGATATTCGCTGTGACGGCGCGTGCCCCGGCGTCGTCCTGGTGTCTTGATAAAATGCCGAACGCCTGCGCAGCGCGGCCGGCGAGGTAACCTTCCACCGTGGGAGAGTCTCCGCTGGCAGCCAGGGCGCTGACGAGCGCCGCGTCCTTTGCCCAGGGCCGGCCCAGCCTGTTAAACAGCCGCTGCCTGGTCCGGCCGTCAAGGCTTTGTGTGAAAGTGTTACTAGCGATCACGCCTGACTCCTGCGGAGTTTTCGTGACTATCGGCACCCGGGGCCCGCTCCGACCAGTCGCAAAAGGCGTACCCCCGCTGGTGTCGACGGAGGCTGTGCCGGTATGTGGCACCTGCCGGTCGTTGTCCGCCAGGTGGAGATCCCGCCCCTTTCCTGCCTCCTGTGCGGGGATGTCACCAGATTGCCCTGCCGGCCCCGGCGAAAGCGTCACTACCAGCGCGAAGACCACGGCGGCCGCGGATCCGGCCACGGCGAGCCTGGCTAAGGCATGGCCCGAAAAGAGTCGCCCGAGCCAGGAAGCGTTTTTTGTCCCCAGGGCGCGAGAGACAAGGCTGGCCGGGACGGAGGCTGGCTTTGACTCCGCTTCGGCCAGCGATCGATCAAGTGCCAGCCAGGCACCCAGACAGCGGTCACAGCCGGCCAGGTGGGAAAGAACTCGCATACGTTCCTCACCCTCGAGAGCGCCGTCGTAAAGCAAGGCCAGTCTCTCGTCCGTGAGGCACTCGCTGCCCGCAGGTTGCGAGGGCAACGAGAGCCGTACTGCCGTGAGGAATTCCGAATCACGGCGGCATTCCGGGCAGGAGGCCAGGTGTTCAGTAAGCCGCAGGCGCTCGTCCTCGGCCAGTTGGCCCGAAAAAAGTCTCTGAATATCTTTTGTTATTTCGCAGCCCACAACGCTCCTCTGTTGTTATTTAGACGGAAAGGTATTGCCGTTACCCGGAAAAACATGATCGTGATCACGGTCGGCCTGGTCGAATTCGTCCAGCAGGCCGTCGATGGCGCCGATTCCCCCGCAGACCGCGTTCCATTCGAAGCCGGCCTGTCCGAGGGCCTGCTTGAGGTGGCCTACAATCTTGTCGATTTCAGTATAGATACGCTTCTGATCGGGCTGTTTCACGAGCCTGGCGATCTCCTTGGCCGTCATTCCGTGCCTGAATCGGCACACCAGCACCAGCCGGCTGGTCTCGTCCATTTCAGCGATCAGCCCGCGCAGGGCCCGGCCCATCGAGCGGGCGGTTGCCCGCTGCTCACCTTCGATGACGGCCACGGACGGCTGCGCAGTTGGATGTGGATCGGCCACCTGGACTTGCGCTGAGCGCTCGGGGCAATCCGGCGCGCAGGGGTGCAGCGGCAAGGCGGGGGTGCGGCGGATCACTTCGCTGTAAAGGGACCAGCGGTTGGATTTCTTGAGCAGTCTGTTGAATTCGCGTACGTAGTCGTCGAACTCGGCACGGCCGAGATGTGGATTCTCGCCATGCATGGTCCCGAATGTCTCGTGCTCACTGAGGCTATCCCAGTAGAGCATTTTGAACATCTTCTGGGCGGGCAGGTCGAGCCGCTGGATAGCTCGCGGCAAAGTGCGGCGTCCCTCGCGCTCGCGAAAGTAGTCGGACACCAGGTTCTGGGTGACTCGTCCCAGCCAAGTGGTCAGGCGCCCGCGGCCGTGGTAACGCTCGATGCTCTGCAGATAGCGCCTGAAGCGATAGAAGCTCTCGCCGCGCTCGTTGCTCTTTTTAAGCCCCTCGATGACGAAAAGGTACAGATCCGAACAGCGGTCCTGATCGCCGTTGGCATAGCGCCAGAGCAACGAGAAGATCAGGTTTGAGAACTGGTGCACAAAGGTCGACCAGGCTTGCTCATCGCCCGTGACGACTCGTTTGACAAGCTCGCGGTAGGTGTGGTCGCGCTCGATTTCCGCCGGGCGCGTCTTAGCCGTATTTTCGCCGCTCATCTGGCTCCCGCTTGCCGGAAAATCAGTCCTCGATCATCTTCTTTAAAGAATCCTGTGAGCGCTGCACCCCGGTTCGGGCGATACGGGCCTTCAGCTTGGGATGCTGCTCGATGATCGGCATGATATCGGCGGCCGAGAACTCGATCAAAACGCTTTCGCCGGTGGCCGTGACCGTTGCCGTCCTGTGAGCGTGGGTCATCATGGCGATCTCACCGAAGAAATCGCCCGGCTTGAGCAGGGAAACCTCCTGCTCTCCCTTGGGGCTTTCGAGAACGACCCGCACCTCGCCCAGGGCCACCACGAACAGAGAGTCTCCCGACTCGCCGCGCTTGATTACCTGCTGGCCGGGCGCAAATTGGCGCGCGTCCGCTTTGGCTGCCAGATCCCGCCGCGTGTCCTGCTTCAGTGTCTCAAACAGCTCGCTTTCCTCAATGAAGCGCAGGGTGTCCGCGCCTGTCCATGCCGCCATCGTCAAATCCTCTCGTTGCTTGTTGGTGAGTCAAGGCCAATGATGCCCGAGGAATCGGCGAAGATCAAGACCCGTCTCCAAAACCTCCCGTTCCCGACCGGCGCGGGACGGCACTGTCCACCAGTAGGGTGACCGGTCCGTCATTGACCAGCGCAACCGCCATGTGCGCGCCGAATTCGCCCGTGTCGCAGCGCACTCCGGCTGCCCGCACGCGCTGTGTGAACATGTCGCATAGCAGCGCGGCGCTATCCGGCTCCATGGCCCGGACGAATGAAGGCCGCCGTCCCTTGCGGCAGTCGCCGTAGAGAGTGAACTGGCTGACGACGATCATCTCAGCGTGTACATCTTTCACAGATAGATTCATCTTGCCCAGTTCATCTTCGAAAACGCGCAGGCCGACGATCTTGTCCGCTATCCAGGCGACGTCTTTCTCTGTATCTTCCCGCCCGGCGGCCAGCAGCACCAGCAGGCCGTTGCCGATGGCTGCCCTTTCCTCTCCAGCGACGCTCACGCTGGCCCGCGATACCCTCTGCAGGACGGCTCGCATCTGCACCTCCTTGCTGCTATCCATGGCGGCTTTCGATTTTACAGCGGCTTTGCGTTTCTGGTATACATTGTTCTCAGTCTTGGAGCGTACCAGGCGAGGGATCCGGCATGCAAACAGTCAAGGTCCTGGGTGACTATGTCGACGGCAAGTTTCTGAGATCACGCGGGTCCGAGAACAGGATTGTGTCATCCGATCCCGGCGATTCTGGCTATCGCATCGGTTCGTTTCCCGTGTTTCCAGCCCACATCGACGAGGCGGTCTCTGTCGCCCGGCGCGCCTTCGGCGGCTGGAGGCGCCGGTCACACACCGAGCGTGCGCACATTTTACGCAAGTTTTCCGCCGAGGTGGTCAATCATCGTGACGAGCTGATTGAACTGGTTGCCGCAGAGACCGGAAAACCCCTGTGGGAGGCGGAGAAGGAAGTGTGCCAGGTAGAGGCCCAACTCGAGACCGAGATACGTGAGGGAGTACGCGCTGTCAGCCCGTTCAAGGTGGGGGAGGTCAAATTCGGCCTCGAGGGCAGCGTCGGTTATAGGCCGCTGGGGATTATGGTAGTGCTCGGATCAGCCATCTCGCCTGTTCACCTGCCCATCTCGCAGATAATGCCCGCGCTGGTCGCGGGTTGCAGTGTGGTATTCAAGCCATCCAAGCTGGTATCGGCTACGGGCCAGTTCATAGCCCGCTTGTTCGATGAGATCGATCTACCCCGCGGGGTTTTCAACCTGCTCCAGGGAGATGCCAATTACGGGTTGACCCTCGCAACCCACGAGGGTGTGGACGGGGTGCTATTCACGGGATCTTGCACGGCCGGCCGGCGGTTGCTTACGGCGTTGGCCGAGCAGCCGCACAAGCTGGCCGCCCTGCAGATGGGCGGGGTGAACCTGGCGGTGGTCCTCGAAGACGCCGACCTCGATCGAGCGGTGTGCGAGTGTGTCAAGGGTGCCTACCTGACCACCGGGCAGCAGTACACCTCGACCGGCGTGGTACTGGTTCACAAGAAGGTCTTCGAACGTTTCGCAGACGGTTTCCTGGATATTACACGTCGGCTGAAAGTCGGATATGCTTTCGATCGCGGAGTGTTCATGGGTCCTCTGCTCAGCGAGGCCGCTCGCGAGCGTTTCCTCGATTTGCAGCAGCGCCTGGTCAGCGCCGGCGCCAGGGCCGTTCTCAAGGGCGAGCCTCTGGCCGCCGGCCGTCCTGGACACTACGTTGGCCCGGCGCTTCTGGCTTTCGAGAAGCCTGAATCGATCAACGCGCTGCGCCCCGAGGGCTTGTCGTTCGGTCCCGACGTCATACTGGTGCCCTTCGTGTCCGATAAAGAGGGCCTCGATCTGGCCGCTACGAATCGCTATCCTTTCGCCGCGGCCGTCTTCAGCGAAGATCGCGAACACCGCGCGCGCTGGGCCGAAGAGCTGAACTACGGACTATTGAACTTCAACCTGGCCACCACCGAGATGACCATGCGCCTACCGCTGGTCGGAGTGGGAGAGTGCGGCAACAACCGGCCCGGCGGAGTCTTCGCCCAGCGCAACTGCACTCATCCGGTGTCCAGTCTGACCGCCAACACGCCTTTCGAAAGCGCCCGGCTGCCAAAAAACTTCCCGCGCCCCAAAAGGCGCGATTGAGGCACGTCTCACCAGGCCAGTGACGCCTGGACCAGGATGCCGAATGCCTCGTTGCCGCTCTGGGCCGGAATATCGGCGAACAGATCGGCCAGGATGGCGAAATGATCCTGTTCGACCGCGAAGTGACCGCCGGCCGTGAACCGCAGGCGCATGTCGTCGTCCGTGTCCATGTCGGGTTCGAGCCACTCGACGCGGAAGACGCACTCCAGCCAGTCCTGTAGCTTGTAGCCGATGTGAGCCCACAGGGCCAGGCTGGACTTCGAGTCGCTGGGGTCGCCGTAGCTGATTACCCGGAACATGAACTCGGATATCAGGTGCAGCCGGCCGTCGTTGTACTCGGCTCCCGGCCCGCCCATGATGACGATGTCATTGTCAGAATCGACACCTGCATTGTTGGGCATGCCCAGCCAGAAGTTGAGATCGAGTGACAGGGTGTCCATGGGCTTGAAGGCCGCCCGCAGCATGATGTCCTTGGCCTTGTTGTTGTCGGTGTAGTTGGTGTAGACGGCGCCGCCGGTTTCGATGCTGCCCATCTGCATGTTGATCAACTGCGGATTCACGGCGGTGGGCTCGTACATCAGGCCGTTGAACACCCCCAGCTTGACCGTGAACTGCTCGTTGGCCTGGTAACCTATTTCGAAGCCGATCTGGCGCCAGACGCCGAAGGCCCCGTCGGTCAGGAAAACGGGGAAGTTGACGGCATCGAGGTGGGCCCGGTCGCGCGGCATCATGTAGGTGAAGTCGGGTAAAAAGCGGCCCACCCGCAGGCTGAAGCCGTGGTACTTGTAACGCAAGAACATGTCCAGGGCGAAAGAGGCCATGTTGCCGGCGTCGCCCTGGAAGAAATACTCGAGGTTGCGGCTGAGCAAATGCCCCTTGAGGACGATGCGCGCGCGCTGGAACCTGAAGCCCACGGTCTCGTTGTCGGCATCGTCGTTGAACATGTAGGATTCAAAGAGGGTCTGGAAGAGGCCCATCAAGGCCAGCGAACCGTACTTGTGATCTACCGAGGGCAGAAGCCCCTTGTGGCTGACCGGCTCCTCGGCGGCTGGGCCGACCGGCGGCGGTACGATCTTTACAACCGGCGCGGGGGCCGGTGCCGGGTGGAAGCGCTGATCTCGGTTGACGGGCGCGGCCCCAGGTTTCTGGCCCTCGTCTTTGGATTCTTCCTCCCAGCCCTCGAAGCCGGTTTTCTCCTCTTGTTTCTTGTCCTTGTCCTGGGCCGAGGCGGCCAGGGGACAGAACGCCAGGGCGGCCGAAAGGACCAAGCACCACATGGATAGAACCTTGCGCGTCATGTCTAACCTCTTTTCCCGATATGGAACAGACTGCAATCTGTATACCAAGAAAAGTGATCAGATCAAACCGCTATCCGCCATCGAGGTGTAGCCGCAGCGGCCGACGACCAGGTGGTCGACTACAGTAACGCCGACCAGTTTTCCCGCCCTGACCATGCGCTCGGTCAACTCGATGTCGTCGCGGCTGGGTGTCGGATCGCCTGAGGGGTGGTTGTGCACCAGAATCACGGCCGGGGCGCCGTCGCGCAGGCAGGCCGCGAAGACTACCTTGGGATCGACGTGACACGAGGTCCACGATCCCTCGGAGACACGCAGCTGGCGCAGCGGGCGGTGCTTGTTGTCCAGCAGTAAGGCATGAATGCACTCGCGTTCCAGATCCTGCAGGCGGCAGCGAAACCACTCGGCCACGTCGGCCGCCGATTCGATTGGCCGTCCCCTTGGGGGATCGGGGACGGCCAGGCGGCGGCCGATCTCGACGGCCGCTTTCAGCCGGCAGGCGCGCGCTTCGCCCACGCCGTCGAGCCTTGCGATCTGCGAGATCTCCGCCCGGGCCAGGCCCCACAGTCCACCGGCTTGCCCCAGGGCGCGCTCGGCCAGCCCCAGCGGCGCGAGAGAAGATCGCCCGCCGCCGCACGGACCGATCAGCAAGGCCACCAGTTCGTGATCGGAAAGGGCCTCGGCTCCGGCCTGGGCAAAGCGCGAATGGATAGCCTGAATGGTTTGATTCGTATCCGGCAAGACCGCCTCCAAGTTGTTGCGGCAACAAAACAAGCAACCTGCGTGCCAGAATGCGGCGCCCGCACAAGTTGTTGATATTTATATAAGTATAATTGACGGCCACAGTTATTGGTGTGTCCGACAGCCGGACAGGTGTCCTAAAACACTACACATTAGTCGTCAAAGATGATTCATGTAGTTCTTTGCAATCGGGCATTTTGTCGGCTTATGATTCAGCTTTGGGAATGGAAGATGAGCGAACTGTTCGAAGAGACAGAAATCTGTGGCCTCCGGCTGCGTAATCGCTTCGTTCGTTCGGCAACCTGGCTGGGGCTGGCCGATGCCGAAGGCGCCGTAACGGACGAGATGATCGAGCGCCTGCGTCAGTTGGCGTCTGGCGAGCCTGGATTGATCATCGCGGGACACGCGTTTGTCAGCGCCGAGGGCCGAGCCGGGATGCGCCAACTCGGCATCCATCGCGACGAGCTCGTCCCGGGCCTGCGCAATATGGTGCGCGCGGTTCACGAATGCGGAGGAGTGATAGTATCGCAGCTCGCCCACGCCGGTATTTTAGGAAACAAGCCGCTGAGTGGTCTGGACGCCTGGGCGCTTTCGAAGCCCGATGGATACGGACATCTTGCGTTGCGGGTCATGACGGCGGACGAGATCGCCGCGGTGGTGGAGGCGTTTTGCAAGGCCGCGCAAAGGGCCTGTGCGGCAGGATTCGACGGTGTGCAGATTCACGCCGCTCACGGCTACCTGCTGAGCCAGTCGCTATCTGCGCATTTCAACCTGCGCACGGACGAGTATGGCGGAACTATCGATAATCGCGCCCGTATGTTGCTCGATATCCTGACAGGGATCCGATCGCGGGTCGGGGAAAACTACCCGATCTTGATCAAGCTGAACTGCGAAGATTTTGTGGATGGTGGTCTCGAGTTGAAAGACTCGCTGCGAGTCGGTGAGTTGTTGGAAAAAAATGGAATAAATGCCGTAGAAGTAAGCGGCGGCACGGGCGAATCGAAACAGCTGATTCCCTCGCGGATGGGTATCAAGACACCCGAGCGGGAGGCCTATTTCGCCGAACAGGCGGGGGCTTTCAAAAAACGGCTGAATGTGCCCGTCATCCTGGTGGGCGGCATTCGCTCGTACGAGGTGGCCGAGAGAATACTCGTACAAGACAAGGCCGACTATCTGGCCTTGTGTCGACCGCTGATATGCGAGCCCGACCTGATCAAACGTTGGGCCGCGGGCGATCGCGCCAGGGCCAAGTGCCTGTCGGATAATCTGTGCTTCAAGCCGGCCCGCGCCGGAGAGGGAGTCTATTGCGTCACCCAGCGCAGGAAAAACCAGCTCGGCTGACGCCTTCCAGACCAAAGCGCCAATATATCCGTATGATATTACGAGATAGAAAAAACGAAGGGAGAATGCGATGAAAATGACGGGTCGGGCGATCGCGGCATTGGTGCTTGTTCTGGGTTCCGCGTCGGCCACTGGAGGCGAGTTGCCGCGGGATGCCGCCAAGCTGATTTCCAAGTTTGAACTGGCCGCCGAGAAGATACGTGGGAGGGCGGAAGACGAGATCAAGCCGTTGAGGATCGAGGTCATCCGTATACTGAAATCATTGCAAGACAAGTATACCAGGGCCGCCATGCTCGACGAGGCGGTTGCCGTCCGCGACGAGATACGTGCGTTGCGCGGGGTCAGGCCCGATCCGGGCTACCTGCGCACGGCTGCCGGGGATATCGGTAAACGTTTCCTGTACGAGGTCACGGGCAGCCTGCAGGGTTCTGTCTGGGGCAGCGAGGTTTACACCTCGGATTCGCACCTGGGCGCGGCAGCTGTACACGCCGGCCTGCTGAAACCCGGGGAGCATGGCGTCGTGCTGGTCAGAATTCTGCCGGGCCAAAAAAGTTACCAGGGGTCGACCGCCAACGGTGTTACTTCAAACGCATATGGTCCCTGGTCGGTGAGCTTCACGATCGAGAAATATCGCGATGATTCTTTTTAAGTTCAGTTATTTGTCGAAGGCTCTGGCTGCCATGATGATTCTGGCCTGGCAGGCCACGCCTGCGCCAGCGGCGCCGCAGACCGTTATCAAGGACCAGGTAGTCCTTGATAAGCTCTTGGGCAAGCACCTGTTCGCGCTGCAGTGGATCTCCTGGAGTCATTTCGGCTATGTTGAGGTCGTTTACGGCGACGGCACCTTGACTATCAGCGGGTCACAGGAGTCCAGGAAGGGCAACGATTACGTCCGCATCGACGGCGTCATCCCGGAGGTGGGAACGCTTTACTTCAAGTTCCAAGGCACCATCGTGACCCGCATAAGCCATATCAACGGAGGCCGGCCCTGCCGGCGGCAGGGCCCAATGACCTTTCGCATCACCGGCAAGCGAAAATACTGGCGCCTGAAACAGATGGACAATCCCTGCGACGGTGTCACAGACTACGTGGACGTCTTTTTCCAGCGGCCTGGTCGCTGAAGAGCTGCCAACACCTTGCCTCTTCCGGCTCGACTTGATCCGCCACCACTCGGGGTGTAAAAGGCTCTCGATGACAGCGCGCGCGACCGGCAAGAAGGATATCGAGACCTCCGGAGAAGTGACCGAGGAGATCGGTGTTTCTTCTGTCCAGCAGCCCGTCGTGGTGCCCACGCGGGGAATCCCGCCCGCCAAGATTGATCCGGACGCGCTCAAGGTGATCCGCAGGCTCAACCGCTTCGGGCACACTGCATACCTGGTCGGCGGCTGCGTCAGGGATCTGCTTCTGAAACTGACCCCCAAGGACTTCGACCTGGCCACCTCGGCGCATCCCGGTGAGATCCGCAAGCTTTTCCGCAACTGCCGGCTGATCGGCCGGCGTTTCAGGTTGGCGCATATCCTCTTCAGGGGCAAGGTCATCGAGACGGCCACCTTCAGGGCCGCGGCGGGGGAGCAGGCGCCGGACGGTGACTTGCTGATCCACTCGGACAACGTTTTCGGAGACGAGCAGGAAGATGCTCTCAGGCGCGATTTTACCATCAACGGCCTGTTTTACGACCCGGTCAAGCGCACGTTGGTCGACTACGTCGGCGGCCTCGAAGATCTCGTCGGACGCACGCTGAGATACATCGGTAGCCCGGACGTCAGGACGCGCGAGGATCCCGTCCGCATCCTGCGGGCGCTCAAATTCGCCGGCCGCCTGGGATTTACGATAGAGCCGGCCACGCTGCGCGCAATCGTACGCTACCGCAGCCACCTCGAAAAGTGCGCCGCGCCGCGGCTGCTCGAAGAGATCTTCCGCATGCTGCGCTCCGGCGGATCCGAGGCCTGCTTCAGGCTGATGTGGGAGACCGGGGTACTGAAGATCATGATGCCCGAGGTGGCCCGCTATCTTTCCCGGGCACCGGAGCGCGACGAGGAACGCGAGCCGGGCGGGGGATTGTGGGCCTACCTGTCCGCCATAGACGGCTCGGAGCGCGAGTTGTTGAGCAACGCCGTGTTGCTGGCGGCGGTCTTGCTTCATCCGGTGGCCGATGCCGCAGGGAACGGAGAAGAGTCCTACGGGATCAAGCCCGCCCCCGGGGGGCAGGGGGAAATAGCCCGCCAGATGCTGCGCGGAATGGTCATGCGACTCAAATTGCCAAAGCGGCAGGCCGAACGGGTGCAGCAACTGGTTGCCGCCCAGAGGCGCCTGCTGAAGATGAAAAACACGCGCCCTCCGCCGCGCGCCTTGATGCGGCGGGCGTCTTTCCCCGAGGCGCTCGACCTGTTCGAAATCGGCGTGCGGGCTTGCGGCGAAGGACGCAGGACGCTGCTGCATCTGCGGCGGGCATTTCTCAAGGAAGGAACATCGGCCCGCACGTCCGCTATGGGGCCGGCGCCGGGGCGAGGATCCGCTCCAGACCGGGCCGCGGGTCGAGGACACAGACACCACGGACGCGGCCGGCGAGGCCGCGGCGGAAAAAAGACCGAAATTTCTTAGACCGGCCTGGTCCAGGTGGTTTCGGCCGCGGCGATGGCCTCGTCCGAGTCGAGGGTCCGGACCTCGTGAGCGAAGCGCCTCTCGTTCGGGCTGCCACCCGCAAGCTCCATGATACCGGCCACTACGTTCCGCCCGGGGCCGACTTCCTTCTGGAAGCGAATGTTCAACTCCCGCAGAACGAAGTCGCGATAAACGTCCGAGGGAACCGTCTCGAGCATCCAGTCCAGGTAGCGCAGGTTGTTAACGTGCTCGTTGAAGTCGATCTCCGAGCGTCTGACGGAAAAGCTTTCCTGCTGATCCGCAGGGTCGCAAGCAGCGGGTCGCCGAAAGCGGCGCTCGATGGCTCGCTCGCGATCGACCCGGAAGGAGCCGGACACCTCGGGGGGCACCCGGGCCACCCGCCTGCGGGCCGTGTCCATGAAGGCCCACAATGTCGTTGCGCGCGCCACGGGCCCGTGCTCGTCTCGAAGCACGAACTCACGACGCGAAAGCAGGCGGCCCATTTCCGAGGGCCAGGTGATCACCCTGAGCCTGGATCGCCAGGGAGGGAAATTGGCGAACTCGACTCGCGTCTGGACGATCATCCAGCTCAGACGGCGCTCGCTCAACCAGGAGATCCCGCGGCCGACCTGCTCGGAGTGCAAGATGGCCGCTTCCTGCATGGCCGAGAGCAAGGAATGTGGGGTCGCGGCCAGGCGGCTGTCCGTGTCCTGGTAACGCAAATCGAACAGCAGCTCGAACTTCACAGGGTTGCTTGGCTTTTCTTTCATTACCGCCTGGGGCAATAGTGACATTTACCGTAGTCTCATGGTAAAAATAGTACAATAAGCATGTTGGTGCAAAAACTCATCCAGACGGCTGCATTTGACGGATGCCGTATTTTCCCGGGAGGTCGATGATGATGGGCGTGCGATTTTGTTTTCTGGTTTTCTGCCTGGGCGCGGTTTTGGGCGCCGGCTGTTCATCGGACGTGGCCGGGCCCAATAGGGCGCCCTTGGCAAACGCCGGCCCCGACAGGGTGCAGAAGGTCGGACAATCGGTCGACCTCGACGGGAGCGGAAGTTTCGACCCGGATGGTGACAGGCTCAACTTCCAGTGGGACATCATCTCGGCCCCGGCCGGAGCCATGGCCGAAATTGCAAACCCGCAGGCCCGGATGGCGTCGATCATACCCGACAAGGCGGGTGTTTGGGTAATCCGCCTGGCAGTCAGCGACACGCGTCTGCCCTCCGAGCCCGACGTGATGCAGCTTCGGGCAACGCCGAGCGGCTGTACGCAGGACAGGGACTGCAACGATAATGTCGACTGTACCACCGACACCTGCGACACCGACGCGCATGAGTGCCTAAATACCCCTAACGACGCGCTTTGCCCCGACGACGGAAACTTCTGTAACGGGACGGAGTACTGTGACAGCTCTTCTGGCTGCGGGCACACGGGCGATCCCTGTGCGTCCGAGTCGAAGCTGTGCGACGCTGCCGGCGGGCGCTGTGTCGATTGCCTGACCGACGGCGACTGCGACGACGGTGTCGATTGCACGACTGACAGTTGCGACGGCGGCGCCGGAACCTGCGGCAGCCTGCCCGATGACGCGCTTTGCCCGGACGACGGCGTATTCTGTAACGGGCCCGAGAGTTGCGATGCGGCGAACGGTTGTGTGAGTGGCGGAGATCCGTGTTTTTCGCAGGGCCTGGTGTGCGACGAGGCCACTGGACTGTGCCGGACCTGTGTGCAGGCCGGTGACTGCGATGACGGTGTGGCCTGCACGACGGACACCTGTGACACGGGAACTTGCCTGTTCACGCCCGATGACACGGCCTGTCCGGACGACGGCGTCTTCTGTAACGGGCCGGAGATCTGCGACCGACAAGCCGGCTGCGTCGGCGACGGGGATCCATGCACGGGCCTGGGACAACTGTGCGACGCAGGCAATGGGCTCTGCGTCGATTGTTTGGCAGATAGCGATTGCTTCGACGGAGTCGCCTGCACCGACGATGTCTGTGACAATGGATTGGGCACATGCTCTTCGAGCGCCGACGACGCCAACTGCGATGACGGGGCGTGGTGCAACGGATCCGAGATCTGCGATGCGTTGGCGGGGTGCCGGGCGGGCACGGCGCCGAATTGCGTTGACGGGGTGGCCTGCACCGACGACAGTTGCAACGAGGGCAGCGATAGCTGCGACAACTTGCCCAACGATTCAGCCTGCAACGACGGCAACATGTGTACCTTGAACACTTGCGATGCGCTGGCTGGCTGCCAGACCGCCAACAACGATGGCGCGGTGTGTGCGATTGGCGCCTGTTCGAGCACTTGCTTGAACGGGTTGTGTGATGGATGCACCTGCAATGCCGCGTCGGACTGCAACGACGGGGTGTCCTGCACTGTTGACGACTGTAGTGGCGGAATGTGCACGAATGTTCCTAGCAACTCCCTGTGTAACGACGGGGCCTGGTGCAACGGGGCTGAGATTTGCGATGCGCTGGCGGGCTGCCAGGCGGGAACGGCGCCGAACTGCGGCGACGGGGTGGACTGCACCGACGACAGTTGCAACGAGGGCACGGACAGTTGCGACAACCTGGCCAACAATGCGAACTGCGACGACGGGGCGTGGTGCAACGGCCCGGAGAGGTGCGACGCCTTGCTGGGCTGCCAGCCTGGCGTGGCTCCAAACTGCAACGACGGCGTATCCTGCACCGACGACAGCTGCAACGAGGGCACGGACAGCTGCGACAATCCGGCCAACAATGCCAACTGCGACGACGGGGCGTGGTGCAACGGAGCGGAGAGCTGCAATGCGTTGGCGGGGTGCCAGGCGGGCACGGCGCCGAATTGCAACGACGGAGTGGCCTGCACCGACGACGGTTGCAACGAGGACACGGACAGTTGCAACAACCTGGCCAATAATTCACTGTGCAACGATGGCAACGTATGCACGCTGAACACCTGCGATGCGCTAGCAGGCTGTCAGGCTGCCAACAACGACGGCGCGGCCTGCACTGTAAACGGCTGCACGAGCACCTGCCTGAACGGGTTGTGCGATGGGTGCACATGCGGCAACGCATCGGATTGCAATGATGGGGTGGCCTGCACGGTTGACGACTGTGTGGGTGGAATGTGCATCAATACACCCACTGATTCCTTGTGTGACGACGGTGCCTGGTGCAATGGGGCCGAGAACTGTAATGCATTAACTGGCTGTCAGGCGGGTACGGCGCCGAACTGCGACGACGGAGTGGCTTGCACCGGCGATAGCTGCAACGAGGGCAGCGACAGTTGCGACAACACTGCCAACAACGCGATCTGTGACGACGGAGCGTGGTGTAATGGAGCGGAGAGCTGCGATACCTTGCTGGGCTGCCAGGCAGGCGCGGCGCCGAACTGCGACGACGGAGTGGCCTGTACAGACGACAGCTGCAACGAGGGCAGCGACAGCTGCGACAACCTGGCCAACAATGCCAACTGCGACGATGGAGCGTGGTGTAACGGGGCGGAAAGCTGCAACGCATTGCTGGGCTGCCAAGCCGGCGTGGCTCCGAACTGCGACGACGGGGTGGCCTGCACAGACGACAGTTGCAACGAGGGAACCGACAGCTGCGACAACCTGGCTAACAATGCAAATTGTGACGACGGGTCCTGGTGCAACGGCGCTGAGAGCTGTGACGCGCTGGCCGACTGTCAGGCGGGTGTGGCGCCGAACTGCGACGACGGAGTGGCCTGCACCGACGATAGCTGCAACGAGGGCACGGACAGTTGTGACAACGTAGCGAACAATGCCAACTGCGACGACGGAACCTGGTGCAACGGTGCCGAGAGCTGCGATGTGCTGGCCGACTGCCAGGCGGGTGTTGCGCCGAATTGCAACGACGGGGTGGCCTGCACCGACGACAGCTGCGACGAGGGTGCCGATAGTTGCGACAACTTCGCCAACAATGCGAACTGCGATGACGGGACATGGTGCAATGGGTCAGAGAGCTGTGACGCACTGCTGGGCTGCCAGGCGGGTGTGCTGCCGAACTGCAACGACGGAGTGGCCTGCACCGACGACAGTTGCAACGAGGGTAACAATAGCTGCGACAACCTGCCTAACGATTCCAACTGCGACGACGGAGCCTGGTGCAACGGTGCTGAGAACTGTGACGCGCTGGCCGACTGCCAGGCCGGTGTGGCGCCGAACTGCAACGATGGGGTGGCCTGCACCGATGATAGCTGCAACGAGGGAAGCGACAGCTGCAACAATCTGGTCAACGACGCCAACTGCGACGACGGGACGTGGTGCAACGGAGCAGAGAGCTGCGATTTGCTGGCCGACTGCCAGGCGGGTGTTGCGCCGAACTGCAACGACGGAGTGGTTTGCACAGACGACAGCTGCAACGAGGGCACAGACAGCTGCGACAACCTGCCCAACAATGCCAACTGCGACGACGGGGCCTGGTGCAACGGAGCAGAGAGCTGTGATGCGCTGCTGGACTGCCAAGCCGGCCTGCCTCCGAACTGCAACGACGGGGTGGCCTGCACAGACGACAGCTGCAACGAGGGCAGCGACAGCTGCGACAACCTGCCCAATGACGCGAACTGCGACGACGGGACCTGGTGCAACGGTGCGGAGATCTGCAACGCGTTGGCGGGCTGCCAGGCGGGTACCGGGCTGAATTGCGACGACGGGGTGGCTTGCACCGACGACAGTTGCAACGAGGGCACGCACGGCTGCGACAACCTGGAAAACAACGCCAACTGCACTTCGCCGGATCTGTGCGTGACGGCCTGTTCGCCCGACGCCTCGGGCTGCGTGACGCCTCCTGGCTCGTTTACACTCACCTGCGAAGACCCGGTCTATCTCGATTTGGACACCGTCTCCGATTGCTCGATCACGCTTGCCGGCGGCGGCGACATCACCGGTCAGGAGGCTTGCTTGAGCTGCAGCGCCAGCGTAGGCGTGACGACATTGATCCAGACCGACTTCGAAGACGATCTCAACCCGGGCAACTGCGCCCCGGTGGTCGACCAGATCGCTGATGGCTGGACAATCGTGACGGGCACCGAATGTTACGGAACCGGGACGACTTGCCCCATGTCCGATACGAACAACCGGGATTGCTGCGACAACCTGATGTGTCCCATCGACAACGACGCACTTTTGGGCACCATCGCCTTCCAGGCGGATCGCGACAGCTGCAACAACGGAGATCGCCAATGGCGCCTGCAGCACACGTTCGATACAACCGGGCTTACGAACCTCGAGTTGTGTTTCGACTACGCCGACAGGCAGGCGGCCGGCAACAACGACGTCCTCCAGGTGGACGTCGCCGATCCCAACGGCAACTACCAGGCGGCCGTGTTCTGCGACGCCGACGGCCCGCGGGCCGGCCTGGACAACACATGGTTCCGCACCTGCGTCGATATCTCCACGGCGGCTCCCTTCGTCGATGACAAACCGGCCGTCAGTGTGATCTTCTTCGCCCACTCCAACGACAACAACAACCGCATCTACATCGACAACATCACGTTGCGAGGTGAGTCAATTTCCTGCCCGGCGAGCGTGGTAGCGATTACAGAGGATTTCTCAACCTGCACGGATCCGCTGACCGACTGGAACGGCTGGACAGTCGGCGGCGGGGCTTCGATAAACTGCAGCCCGAGCTTCAGCTGCTTCGATGCCAGCAACAGGGCATGGGTGGACGACACCGGCGGAGGAGTCGGCGAGTTCTATCAGTATTTCGACCTGTCCGCCGTCACCGATCTACAGTTGTGCTTCTACTACGGAGAGAACGGTGCCAACGCGAACGAGATAGTAACCGTAGATGTCGACTCGGGCCTGGGTTGGCAGCCTGTCTGGAGCAACGAGGGCAACTTCGGTTCAGACAACACCTGTGAACAGGTCTGCCTGAATCTTTCGGATCTCGATCCGGCCGTGGATCACAACGCCAATGCCGGAATCCGCATCCAGCTCGAAGCCGACGATCACGAGATCGATCTCGATCAGATCGTCATCAGCGGCCACCCGGACTGCAGCTTGCCGGCGGTGGTGTCGCTGAGTAACCCGCAAGATCCCGACATGAACGGCACCTACGATTTCACAGCCACCGACAGCGACGCCCAGATCACCTCCGACATTTCCTGCCAGTGGACGCCAGATCCGGCGCTTTCCGACTGGGACAGGGTCTGGTGCCGCCCGGCGGGCATCAATCCGACCAACGTCGGCCCCGGCCTGTTGTGCATGAATCCCAACTCGCTCAACATCGGCTCGCCTTCGGTGATAGACACCGACGCCGGCACCATTAGCGGCGTTGCGCCCGGCGACATCAGGTTCAAGGTAGTGCCCCAGGGCGGCGGCGCGCCGGCTTTAGGAGTGTTCGCCTTCGCAACGATAGATATTACCGCCGACGTTGCAGTCACCGGCAGCAACGCCCTGGTGCTCTTGTCCTGCAACGATGTGAATATCTCCGGCATTATCAACGCCTGTGCGTCCGGACAGACGGGCGGAGCCGGGGGAGACGACGGTGGTCCCGGCGGGAGTGACGGCGATGGTACGGGCTATGGCCAGGCCGGCAACTCGAACGGGTTCAGTGACAGCGGCGGCGGAGGCGCCGGCTTCGGAGGCGCAGGCGGCGACGGGGGCGACGCGCCCGGCGCTTCCGGCGGAACCGGCGGCACGACTTACGGAACGGCCGCGCTGAGCCCGCTCCTGGGTGGCAGCGGGGGAGGAGGAGGCAACAATGGCGGCGGCGGCGGAGGAGGAGGAGCCGTCCAGATCTCCGCCGGTGGTTTCGTTGTAATTAATTCGCCGGGAGGAATCGACGTTTGCGGCGCCGGCGGAGCAGTGCCTACCGTCGACGGCGCCTCGGCTGGCGGCGGCGGTTCGGGCGGCGGGATCCTGGTCGAGGCGATCAACGTGCTGGGCGACGGTACGCTGGCGGCTAACGGCGGCGGCGGTGGCGGCGGCGACGGATTCGGCGGCGGCGTCACCTCGACTCCCGGCCAGCCGGGACCGTTCGGCTGGGCCCGGGCCGCGGGAGGCACGAGCAGTGGAAACGGGGGAGACGGCGGGCAGGGCGGCGGCGCCGATACGGACTCGGGCGATCCGGGAGTGGGTGACGGTAACGCAGGAGGAGGAGGAGGCGCAGTTGGACTAGTCCGCGTCAATACTCTCTCCGGCTCATCGACGTTCTCGTCGACGGGCACGTCTAGCCCAGATGCTTCGAGCGGCGCTTACAGCGAGGGAAACGTCGTAGTCTGGTAGGTTACAAACCCTAAGGAGTTAAGATGAGCAGGAATCTGATGCTTTCGTTGGTTGGCGCGCTAGCTGCCTTTGTTCTGCTTGCGAGTTGTTCCTCCGACACCGCTGGGCCCAACCGGGCGCCTGTGGCCAATGCCGGGCCCGACCTGGTGAGGGACGTGGGAACAATCGTCGACCTGGACGGGAGCGCGAGCTTCGATCCCGACGACGACAAGTTGAGCTTTCAATGGAACGTCCTCTCGGGTCCGAATGGGGCGCAGACGGAAATCGGCGAGCCCGGAGCGGAGCATGCCAGCCTCGTGCCGGATACGGCCGGCGTCTGGATGATCGGGCTGGTCGTAACCGACGCCCGCGGCCTGGCCTCCGAGCCGGACGTCATGCAGCTTAGGGCAATGTCTACCAAGTGCGAGTTGGACGACGACTGTAACGACGGCGTCGCCTGCACAGCTAATCATTGCAATACGAGTACGGGCACGTGCGAGTACACACCCGATGACTCTCTTTGCCCCGACGACGGCAACTTCTGCAACGGGACGGAGTACTGCGACGGCAATATCGGCTGCGGCCATACTGGAGATCCCTGTGCGGCCACATCGCAGCTTTGCGACGCGACCGGTGAACGCTGTGTCGATTGCCAGACGGACGGCGACTGCGACGACGGAATCGCCTGCACCGACGACAACTGCGCCGATGGAAATTGCGTAATCACTCCCGACAACGGCAAGTGCCCGGACGACGGCGTCTTCTGCAACGGGCCGGAGATCTGCGACGCGCAAGCGGGTTGCCAAAGCGGCGGGGATCCGTGCCCGGCCCAGGGCCTGATCTGCGACGAGGCGGGTCGCGAATGCCGGACCTGCTCCCAGGACGGCGACTGTAACGACTCGGTGGCCTGTACGACTGATAGCTGTGACGCGGGGACCTGCATCTTTACGCCCGATGACAACGCCTGCCCGGACGATGGTGATTTCTGCAACGGGACGGAGATCTGCGACCGCCAGACCGGCTGCGTCGGCAACGGCGATCCCTGCGCCGGATCGGGTCAGCTGTGTGACACGGCGGGGGGCCGCTGTGTCGATTGCCTGGCAGACGGCGATTGCAACGACGGAGTAACCTGTACCGATGATGCCTGCGACAACCTGACAGGTATGTGCGCCTCGATTGCCAACGACGCAAACTGCGACGACGGGGCCTGGTGCAACGGCTCGGAGACGTGCGACGCCTTACAGGGCTGCCTGCCGGGTACGGCGCCCGACTGCGACGATGGGGTGTCCTGCACCGACGACGGCTGCAACGAGGGCACCGATTCCTGTGACCACCCGCCCAATGACTCTTTGTGCACAGACGGCAACATATGCACCACCAACACTTGCGATGCGCTGGCAGACTGCCAGACCAATGATAACGACGGCGCGGCCTGCACCGTGGCCGGCTGCACGAGCACCTGCCTGGGTGGGTTGTGCGATGGATGCACTTGCGGCAACGCGTCGGATTGCGATGACGGAGTAGCCTGCACGGTTGACGACTGCGCGGGTGGCATGTGCACCAACGTGCCCAGCAACGCGCTTTGCGACGACGGGGCCTGGTGCAACGGCCCGGAGACGTGCGATGCCCAGCAGGGCTGCCAGGCGGGGGCGGCTCCGAACTGTGACGATGGGGTGGCCTGTACCGGCGACAGCTGCAATGAGGTAACGGACAAGTGTGATAACCTGGTAAACGACACGAATTGCGACGACGGGACGTGGTGCAACGGCCCGGAGAGATGTGATGCCGTGCTGGACTGCCAGGCGGGCCTGGCACCTGACTGCGACGACGGCGTGTCATGCACCGACGACAGCTGCAACGAGGGCACGGACGGCTGTGACAACCCGGCCAACAATGCCAATTGCGACGACGGGGCTTGGTGCAACGGTCCGGAGACGTGCGATGCCCAGCAGGGCTGCCAGGTGGGGGCGGCGCCGAACTGCGACGACGGGGTGGTCTGCACCGACGACAGCTGTAACGAGGGTACGAACGGCTGCAACAACCCGGCTAACGACGCCAACTGCGACGACGATTCGTGGTGCAACGGCGCAGAGCGTTGTGACTCGGTGCTCGGGTGCCAGGCGGGCGCGGGCAACCCATGTTCCGGGCCGGACGGTGACGGCGACTGCGCAGAATCGTGCGACGATGTTGCCGACAACTGCTTGGGCAATGACCCGAACGGAGAGGCGTGTGACGACGGTGATTTCTGCACTCTGGGCGATGCCTGTGACGGCTTTGGTGTTTGCGATCCGGGAACCGGGCAGAAGGACAACGACGGAGACAGCTATGTTGATCTCGACTGTGGCGGCAACGACTGCGATGACGACGACGTATTCGTGAACCCCGGTATGAGCGAGGGCCCGGTATGCGATGCCTTGGCGACCTGCTACGACGGCAAGGACAACGAGTGCGACACCTTCACGGACGGAGCGGATTCCGATTGCCAGGCTGTGAACTTCATCTGCCTCGACGGCCCAGCCGGCCAGGTGCCGCTGGGCGCCCCCGGCGACACGCTGACGGTGCGCCTGGACGGGGCGGGCTACGATCCGTCACTGATCGTCTGCTACACCGACAATGCCCGGCTGATATCCCCGGTGCAGATGTTCGCCAACGATTTCGAATCGGACCTGAACGGTTTTTCTGTCAGCGACAGCGACCGTGTCTTCAGATGGAACGGCGCCCAGAATCCAAACACGCTCGGCAGCCGGGGAGTCGCGATCTGCAGCGGCGACGACTGGCTGATGACCGACGCCATCGACACGACCGGCAGAACCCGCATTCGCCTGCGTTACGCCGCCAGGTCGTGGTCTCTTGACAACGATGAACTGTTCATCACCGAGTACTCTCCCAATGACGGCGGCAACTGGTACGTCCTCGACATCCAGGGCGACAATTATCGCGATAACGTATATCAGTGGTTCACGCATATCCTGCCGCCGCGCTGCGAGAACATCACGAATCTGCGTATCCGTTTCCGGGTGCGGGGGGGGGACAACAGCGATTGCGCTCTTGTCGACGACGTCAGTTTATATGATCTGCCGGATCCCACCGTGAGTTGGACGCTGCTTTCCAACCACTTCGAGGCGGCCGAGGGAAACTCGACCGCGGATGATTGCGACGGCGAGACGATTGTCCACTTTTGGGACCAGGGCAACACCGACGGAGAGATCTGTCTGCTGACTTCCGCCCAGAACCCGGCCAACACCAGCTCGGAAAACCTGCAGGGTGTGCGTATCGTCGACGACGATCCGTCCTATCTCGACGACCCGGACGTCAACACCCGCCTGGTGCCGCCCGGCAGCGACCTGGTAGCCGGGTTCTGGATGCAGGAGCTGAATATAGGCAACGGCAGCTATGCCAACGCCTGGTACTTCGACGGCAGCCAGTGGTACCGCATGAACGGGGTCGGAAGCGACACAACGGTCGACTACGATTGGTTCCGTTTCATATGGGAGCAAAGCGCCATCGGCAGTCCCGACGCGCAGGTCTCGTTCGAGATCCCGAGCGAGAGCCCGATGAACAACGGACAGGGGATCTACTTGGACGATTACGATCTTAGCTGGCACCGTGCCAGCCACGATATAATAGGGCCGTTCTCCAACCAGGGCGACGGCACCTATACGGCCAACATCCAGTCCGACCTGACCGGAAATGCCAACGTAATGTGCATCTTCTATGGTGCCCCGCCTCTCGTCACTGATGGCTTGGGTGACAACTCCGGAAGTTTCCCGATGGATTTCGGCCCATGATTCGTTTTGGTTACGAGGTTTGCCGATGAGAATCGCCAGGACGTGTTTGTTGACGGTCGTACTGCTTGCCGGTTGTTCGGCGGACACCGCGGGGCCCAACCGGGCGCCCGTGGCCAGCGCAGGATCCGATCAGGTGCGGGACGTTGGAACGATCGTCGAGCTTGATGGAAGCGGAAGCTTCGATCCAGATGGCGATGAGCTGAGTTTTCAGTGGAGCATCCTATCGGCCCCGGTCGGGGCTCAGGCGGCGATTGCGGTTGCGAACCAGGAGCAGACCACGATCGAGCCCGAACTGGTCGGAGTCTGGATGATCGGACTGTTCGTCACTGACATCCGTGGCCTGGCCTCCGATCCGGACGTGTTGCAGCTCAGGGTGCTTTCGACAATATGTGTCTCCGACGACGATTGCGATGATGGAATCTCGTGTACGACCAATCACTGCGACATCGATACGGGGGTGTGCAGCTTCACGGCCGATGACGGGTTGTGTGCGGATGACGGCCTCTACTGCAACGGCCCGGAAATCTGCGATGCCGAGAAGGGTTGTATGGGTGCCGGCAATCCTTGTCTTACGGCCTCCCTGGTTTGCGACGAGGACGCCGACGAGTGCGTCCACTGTACCAACGATGGCGACTGTGATGACGGCATCGATTGCACCGTAAATCACTGCGATAGCGGCGCCGGAGAGTGCGACTTCACACCCGATGACGGGTTGTGCGCGGACGACGGTTTGTACTGCAACGGCCAGGTATTCTGCGACGCCGCGGCGGGTTGTCTGAGCAGCGGAGATCCCTGCCTGACTCAAGGGGGCGTCTGCGACGAAGAAAATGACGTGTGCACTGTCTGCGGCGACGGGGTTCTGAGCACGGGCGAGGACTGCGATCCGGGAGTCGGGCAGGGCGACCATTGCTGCGATGCCACCGGTTGCCACTGGGTTACAGACGGCCAGCCCGACCCGCAGGCTTTCTGCAGCGGCGCAGATGAGTGCCAGCTCGACGTCTGCGACGGATCCGGGGCATGCAAGATTGTCTCCGCAACCGATGGCGCAGCCTGCAACAGTAACGATGTGTTTTGCGATGGAGCCGAGGAGTGTCAGGCCGGCGTCTGCGTCTCGCCGGGCAACCCGTGTTCCATCCCGACAGATTGCGACGAGGCCAACGATATCTGCGGCGGTTGCGGCGACGGCGTGGTCGGCTCGGGGGAAGACTGCGATCCGGCGACGCCGGCAAGCAATTACTGTTGCAACCCGGCCACTTGCAAATGGATTCCGAATGGCCAAGCCGACCCACAAGGCTCTTGCTCCGGGGCTCCCGTGTGCCAAGTCGATGTCTGCGACGGCATGGGCGCTTGCGCCTTTTCCGCCGTCACTGACGGGGTTGCGTGTGGCGACGGGTCTGACAGCGAATGCGACAACCCTGACAATTGCCAGGGAGGCGCTTGCCTGGTCAACATCGAGCCGATTGGCACGGTCTGCCGCCAGGCCGCCGGCGAGTGCGACAAGGCCGAAAACTGTGACGGTGTGAACCCGAATTGCCCTGCTAACGGATTTGTCCCTGCCGGAACGCAATGCTCCGACCTGGTGGAGGGCGACTGTTACGACGCCCAGTGCGACGGGGCCGGCAACTGCGACCAGGACCACGCCTTCGAGCCGGACGGTACGAGCTGCGCCGGCGACGGGGTGAACTGCACTCTGGACGAGTGCACAGGTGGAGCCTGTAACCACACGCCAGACAACAACAGCTGCCCGGACGACGGGCTGTATTGCAACGGGGCCGAATTCTGCGACTCGACCAACGACTGCAGCCGTACGGGCAATCCTTGCGTGAACCCCTCGGACTGCGACGAGACGAGCGATAGATGCACCTCGTGCGGGGACGGGTTTGTTACCGGAAGCGAGGATTGCGATCCGGCGGCGCCGGCAAACGACAACTGCTGCGATCCGACAACCTGCCTGTGGACGGCAAACGGGCAGGCGGATCCCCAGGGGCAATGCTCGGGTGCTCTGGTGTGTAACAAGGACGTTTGCGACGGCAACGGTAGCTGCAAGACAGTGCCGGTGAGTGCCGACACGCTGTGCGGCGACCAGGCCGACGACGATTGCACCAATCCCGATAGCTGTGATGGTGCAGGAGTCTGCCAGCCGAACAACGAGCTCCCGGGAACCGCATGCGGCACTGCAACATTCTGCGGCGGGAGCGGCAGCTGCGATGACGACGGCAACTGCCAGGCGTTCAACTCGGTGGCGGGCGATTACTGCGACGGCGATGACCTGGTTCACTGCGACGGTGTCGGCGGCGAGAGTTCGAGGCTGACCTGCACGCTCGGCTGCGCCGGCAGCGCGCCCAACTCGCGCTGCCTCCAGGTGGATCCTTCAAACATTCCCCAGAGTTACTTGTGCTCTGGATCAACGGCGTTGGTGATCAATGCCCCGGCGACGATCGACACCGACAGCGGCGACATCTATATCACAGCCGGCAACCCGATCGCCCATTCCGATCTGATCGTCACCCAGACTGCGCCCGGCGTGCCCATCAGGGTTTTTTCGTTCAGCTCGATCCAGATTTTGGAAGACGTCAGCGTCGTCGGGACCAGGCCTTTGGCGCTGCTGTCCTGCGGCGACGCCTACATCGACGCCGTGATAAATGCCTGTGGTCGGTCGTATCTCGGCGGTCCCGGCGGACGCAATGGAGGAGGCAGCGAGTCGGACGGCTCTGGCTACTATAGCGGCAACGGCAAGGGGGGGCCGGGGCAAGACGGCAACCCCTGGAGCTGCGGCGGCGGCGGCGGCGGGGCTTTCGGCGACGAAGGCGGCAAGGGAGGCGACGGCAGCGCGAGCTACATCGGCGGAGCCGGAGGTGGGCATTACGGTACGCAGGATATGATCCCGCTGCTGGGCGGCTCGGGCGGTGGCGGCGGCGGGGACTGGGACGGCTCGGATGGTGGAGTGGGAGGCGGAGGAGGGGGAGCAATGCAAATTACCGCCGGTGGAACGCTGACCATCACTTCGGGCAACGGCATCAACGCCTGCGGGGCCGGGGGCGGCACCGCTACCGCGGAAGGCGAGGCCGGCGGAGGAGGAGGGTCGGGCGGCGGCATTTTGCTCGAAGGTGTCAGTGTCACCATCGATGGGATCTTGGCGGCCAACGGCGGCGGAGGCGGCGGAGGCGACGGCTACGGTGACGGTGTTCTCGGAGAAGCGGGCCACGACGGCTCGTTTGGAACCGATCGGGCTCGGGGCGGCGATGGCGTCGATGGTTGGCTCAACACCGGCGGCGACGGCGGACAGGGCGGGGCTGCCGACGAGCCCTACGGAGATGACGGCGAGGACAAACGCAAAGGCGGCGGCGGGGGTGGGGCTACTGGACGAATAAGGATCAACACATCGAACGCCAGTGTCTCTGGAAGCTTCACGCTCAGTCCCTACCAGTCGACCGGGCTGGCTAGTTTTGGCACGGTGGGTAATTCGTAGATGGAGGGGAGCGATGAAAAGAGCATTGTTTTTGGTTACTAGCCTGGTGTTTCTGGATGCCTGCTCCTCGGACACTACAGGGCCCAACCGCCCGCCCGTGGCCGTGGCCGGGCCCGACCAGGTGCTGCCTGTGCGGCAAGCCGCCGATCTCGACGGCGTCGCCAGCTTCGATCCCGACGGCGGCGAGCTGACCTTCGCCTGGAGCGTCGTCTCGGCACCGGAGGGTGGAACATCTGTTATTGCCGGCGAAGGTCAGATGCAGGCGACTATCACTCCCAATACAGTAGGCGTGTGGGTGATCAGATTGACGGTCACTGACGTACACGAAGCAGCGGACAGCGACGTGATCGAACTGCGCACCAGGCTCTCGGGGTGCACAAACGACTCTGACTGCAATGACGGAATCGTATGCACCGCAGATAGCTGCAACACCGTGACTGGTGAATGCGTTTTTACCCCTGACGACGAGCTTTGCCTCGATGACGGTCTGTATTGCAGCGGCGCCGAGATCTGCGATGCGCAGAAAGATTGTGTCAGCAGCGGCGATCCGTGCTTTGTAAACGAACTCGTCTGCGACGAGGACAAGGATGAATGCACGATCTGCCACCTCGACACCGACTGCGACGACGGCAATCCTTGCACCGACGAGCACTGTGATCAGGTAAGCGGAGCCTGCACGCACAAGCAGCGGGTGGGAGACTGCGACGACGGGAACCTTTGCACTTTAGCCGATGCTTGCGAGGGCGGCAATTGTATTGGCCAGCAAAAAACGGGTGTGCTTGAAGGAAACGGCGGCTGCGATGACGGCAATGTTTGTACAAACGATAGTTGCCTGTTGGCCGACGGCTCTTGCCAGCACGTGAACAATGCAGCCGCCTGCGACGACAGTATCGCTTGTACCGGCAGCGACTCCTGCCTGGGCGGAAGCTGCTCAGGCGAGCCGGACGACTCTTTCTGCGGCAACATTGTATCGGGAAGCGTCTGCCGGCCAGGCTGCGGCGCGGACGGCGACGGGTGCGTCCAGCCGGTCGAGACTTTTGATCTTCAGTGCGACGGCCCGGTTGACCTGAGCGGAGACAACAGCTCTGTTTGTAGCCTGACGCTTACCGGGGCGGGAAAGTCCGGTCAGGCCGATTGCCTGCGTTGCACGGCGGAGATAGGGGCAACCGTTGTCGACTTCACCGATTTCGAAGACTTAAACAGAGACTGCTCGCTGGATGGCTGGGCCGCGGCCCCCCACACGGGTCGCAGGTGCACCAGCGACATCAACGACTGCAGCCCCGGCGGGGGCGATGAAGAGTGCGCCGACGACAACCTGTGCGATGACGGCACCTTCTTGAATCCGGTTCTGCGCGCGGATAAAGCGCAGCTTTCGGGCGGCCACAATGAGCAGGTTCGTATCTCCAAGACCGTCGACGCCTCGGGGCTTTCGGATCTTTGGATCTGCTTCGACTATGCCGAAGAGGACGCCGACAACGAAGACGGCCTGCTTTTGTATGTGTCCGACGGAGATCACCCGATTGACTGGGCCGCGCCGTTCTTTTGCAAGAACAACGGCCCGCGCGGCGCAGTGGACGACTGGTTCTACAGGTACTGCCTGGAGCTTCCAGCCTGGACCGCAGACGAGTCGGCGCTCAGCTTCACCTTCGTGCCGCACTCGAACACCGACGACCAGCAGGTCTTCCTGGATAATATAGAGATCTTTGGCTGGGGCGGCGGGTGCGCGTCACAGTCACAGAATGTTTTTCAGGATAACTTCGACGGCTGCGATCTTTCGAACTGGAATGTAACCGAGGGCACACCGGTCTGCCCGGGTGACGACCAGTGCTCCGGCTCGGGCAACCTGCAGGTCGAGAACGACTCCTGGACCGTCGAGGCCGGCGGCATCGACGCATCCGACCTCGACGAGCGAGTGACATTGTGCTTCACGGTGGGCGACTACGACGCGAACAGCGCCGGAGACTTCATAGACGTCGACTTCTTCGACGGTCGTGACTGGTTGGACGCCTGGCACCTGGATGGCGACTTAGGTTCGAACGGCGATTGCTTCGAGGTGTGTGTCAACCTGTCGGCCATTTACCCGGCCGTCAACAACAATCCCAACCTGGGCATCCGCATCGCCGCCGGCAGCGATGACGACGGCGATAAAATCATGCTCGACGACGTGGTCCTGAAAGGACTGAGCCGGCGTCCTGCGGCCTGCGGGGTTCTGGAATTGTCGCAGCCTGTAGAGGGGTCGCCCGGGGAATATCAATTCATGCTGACCGACAGCAACTCCAGCCAGCTGACGGCCGTTGTCGAATGCAGCCTTGACGCACAGCCCGACAAGCGGGGCTCGGATGCTGTCTGGTTCATGCCATGAACGGCCAAGCAACTGGTTTTTGGAGTATCATTAGGAGATGGGCGTGAAAAAAATCTTAGCGGCGCTTCTTGTGTTAGGCTGCACAGCCTGCTCGAGCAGCACTTCAGGTCCCGACCGACCGCCTCTGGCTGTAGCCGGTCCCGACCAGGTGGTGCGCATAAGGCAGACGGCAGTATTGGATGGCAGCGCGAGCTACGATCCCGACGCCGACGAGATCGACAATTATCGCTGGACGTTGTTGGCCTCTCCTTCTAGAGCTAAAACCGGGATCGAGGGCGACGACGGGGCCGTTGCCTCGCTGACGCCGGATCGGTCAGGTGTTTGGCTGCTCCGCCTGGAGGTCGAAGCCGGCGGAGCATGGTCCGAGCCGGACGTCATGCGGGTGCAATCTATGGGCGGCCCTTGCCAGAGCGACGCCGACTGTGCTCCCTGCCGCCGCTGCGACGAGACACACGAGTGTATAGACGATCTCGGGCGCAACGACGACTGCCTGGCCTGCTACCAGTGCGCACCCGGCGGCAGCTGCCGGCCGCAGGACGCCGGCGGCGACATCAAGGGCAATTGCGACAACGGGTTTTACTGCGACGGCCCGGAAAGCTGCGACGGCTCGGGCGCATGTCAAAACGGCATCGCTCCCTGCCAGGCTCCGCTGACCTGCGACGAGGGCCTGGATAAGTGCACGGGCTGCAGCAGTGGCGACGAGTGTCCCGCTTGCCAGGAGTGCGCCGCTGCCAGCCAGACATGCGAGCCGCAAGGAACCGGTAGCGACAAGAAAAACGACTGCGACGACGGCCTGCCCTGCCGGACTGGAGCCTGCGACGGCAACAGCGCCTGCGGGACACAGGCGCAGGGTTCGGATTGCGACGACGCAACGTACTGCAACGGTGCCGATGTCTGTGACACGGCCGGTGTATGCACCCATGCCGGCAGCCCGTGTCCCGAGACCGAGTGTAACCACTGCCAGGAGGCCAGTCAGGGCTGCCACGATCCGCAGGGTGTCCCTTGCATCGCCCAGGGCGCGGACTGTATCTCCGGGGCGTCCTGTGACGGGGTGGGAGATTGCCTGGGCACCCCAGACAACTCGTACTGCACCTCCAACCAGCTCGGAGAGTTATGCATCCCGCAGTGCTCGGCGGATGCCTCGGGCTGCGTGACGCCTCCCGACTCGCTCTACCTGGTGTGCGACAATCCCGTCCTGCTGCCCGACGATTCCGGCTGCACCATCACCCTGGCCGGCGGCGACACTATTAGTCAGGCGGACTGCCTCGATTGTAGCGCCGAGATTGGCCCGGTGCTGGTCGACTCGACCGATTTCGGAGATGAACTGGGCCGTTGCGATCTCGGCGGATGGCGCCTGCTGCCCGGCTGGTGGGACGGGAACCACTGCCTGGATAGCGTCTTCAAGGGTGGCGTTTGCGGCGAGGCTGACGGCGCCAAGGACTGCTGCGACGACCTGGACAAGATCTGCTCCGACAGCAATCAGGGTGCCTTCACACTTTTCCATGACAAGGTGACCGATTGCGGGACGAAGCACGAGGAGTGGCGGCTGGAGAAGACCTTCGATTTGACGGGTCTCGGCGGCGCGCGGGTTTGCTTTGATACCGCGTGCAGGGGCGCCGATCAAAACGACGGGATCATCGTGGTGGCCGAGGATGAGAGCAACTACCAGCAGATCTACTGCGCGACGGGCGGTAAACCGGACGACTTCTTCTGGCATGCCTGCACGCGGCCGATCGACGCCTGGGCCGATGGCAACCCGGCCGTCACCATTCGCTTGATAGTCCACTCCGAGGCGGACAATCACGCTGTCTATCTCGACAACGTAAGCGTACATGCATTCGGCGCTGGATGCCGCCCAACGCCCTCTCCGTTGCTTGACGATGGGTTCAGTAACGCAGGTTCGTGTGATACCTCGGCCTGGTCTTTCGTCGGGGACGCGCATGGTTGTCCAGGAAGCCCCTGTGCTGCAAGACCCGAGTGGTCTCCCGCGGTCGAGGCAAACGGGAGTTCGTTCTCGATGTCGACAAGCGTGGATGCCTCCGACCTCGATGGCCAGGTTTCGGTTTGCTTCGGTGTCGGATCTACCGGGACGAATGTTTCGAGTTACCTTGCCTTGAGCTACAACACCGGCGCCGGGGTCAACGAAGCTTTCCGCCTGACCGGCGGCCTGGGCGTCGACGGGCAGTGCCGTGAATTCTGTGTCAACCTGTCGGATCTCGATCCGGGCGTAAACAACGCGCCGTTGTTGGGGCTCGAATTCGTGCTTCACAGCCCGATTGGCAAGATCGACATCTACTACGTCAAGGTGCAGGGAATCGAATTTTGCCCGGCAGGCGGATCTGTCTCTCTGGACGTGCCCGTTGGCGATGGGCTGGGCAACTACGATTTCACGGCCGCGGACACCTCCGGCGGACCGCTTGCGGCCAGGCTGTCCTGCGTCTGGTCGCCGCAGTCCCTGCCGGCAGACCAGCGCGAGGTCGACTTCAGAAAGCCCCGGGCGGCATGGCTCTACCGGCGCAAGATCGTTTTCAACAATGGCTCGCAGGGCGAGGATCTCAGCGCATTCCCGGTACTGGTCAGGCTGCACTCGAGCTGGTTCAACTACAACAACACCAAGGACTTCGGTGAGGATATTCGTTTCGTGGATGCCGACCTGGCCACCGATCTGCCCTACGAGATCGAGAAATGGGACGAGAGCGGCAGCTCGGTGATATGGGTGCGCGTGCCGCACATTCCCGGCGGCTCCACCGACGACTACATCTGGATGTACTACGGCAATGATTCGGCAACAGATGATCAGAATCGTCCGGGAGTATGGGACACGGGCTTTTTGGGCGTATACCACCTGGCCGAGCCCGACTGGGTGAGAGATTCGAGTTGGCGCGGTCGTGACGGCTGGTTCAACGGCCTCCCCTCCACCATGCAGACCGGTGGCTTCGGCGACTTTGCAGTTTCCTTCGACGGAGACGACGACCGGGCCGAGGTCGGTAACTGGGACGTTGTCGGCGGCAACGGCGACAATGGCATTACTCTCGAGGCCTTCGCCTGGCGGGACGCGGGATCTCTCGACGGGCGGCTGATATCAAAGGCCGACGGCCAGCAGGACGGCAACCACTGGTGGATGCTGTCGACGATCGACAGCGGTAGCCGGCTGCGCTTTCGCCTCAAGCTGGGCGGGGTAACCCAAATTCTTTTGGGGAACAACGTAAACTATCCGGACGAGCAGTGGGTCTACTCCGTGGCCAGTTACGACGGAACAACCATGCGTCTCTATTTCAACGGATCTCCGGACGGAGAAGCCGCACACGGCGGCACCATCAGCACCGATGGCGGCAAGCCAATCTGGATCGGTTCGAATCCCTGGGATCACTACGACACCTGGGACGGCCTGATTGGCGAGGTGCGCGTCTCGAACACCGCCCGAAGTCCGGGATGGATACGAGCCCAGCAGCGCTCGCTGACAGGCAGCTTCGCGACCATTGAGCTCGAGCTTCCGAATTAGTAACCGGGCTCAGTTCCCGTACTTGTCCTTCAGTCGCATCAACTCGGGCAGCATCTTGTCGCTGGCCTCTTTCAGGTGGGCCAGCGCCGCGGTTTTCTTCTCGGCGGCCACCGAATCAGAAGCAGAAACCCGCGAAAGAGTCTCGTCACCACGAACGGCACCTATGAATGTCGTGACCTTCTTCTCGGTCTCACGCACCAGGGTCAGCAACTCCTCGGTCTCTTTCTTGCGCCCGGCCAGCATGAGCCTCTTCTGGTCGGGGGTCAGTATTCCACCGGAGCGGGATTGCTTTCCAAGAGAGCGCTCCAGCCGGCCTATGTCTTTCATCCGCGAGCGGATCTCCGCGAAGCGATCCGCAAAGGCCGTTACCCGGCGGGACACCTGGTTTACCAGGTGAGTGTCCTCGTCTCGCGAATCGAGCTTCTTTTCGATCTTGGCAAGGCGCTCGGTCGACTGCGCGGCTAACTCGGTTGCATCCGGCTCGCTCGAGAACCAGCCGCGCACCAGCCCGACCACCGTGCTGGTGCTGGCGACAACGCCGATGACACCGATGATCAGTGTCAGGGGTTTCTTGAAAAAGCTCCTTTTCTTGTCGTGGGGGGCCTGCGGCGGGGGCATACTGCTCAGCTTGTGGATCTGATCTTGCTCGGACATGGCGTTTTCCTCCCGGGCCGGGAGCCCTCAGCGGCTGTACAGCAAGCTGTTGGGCTCGAGCGGACACTCCTCGGCGATTTGAATGTCTGGCGATATCTTGCCTTCAGCTCTCAGACGAAACAGCTCGGGCACGATCTCGTCACGGACGTCAACGGGGCGCAGGGGATTTATGAAGATCGAGGTGCCGCCCTCGAACCCGGCCGGATTGTTCATCCGCCACTTGATCAAGACGTGGAACGGGATGCGTTCGAGGCAGTCGCGCGGCTGGTGGTACCACTCCTCGTTGCAGCTTGTCTCCGGCCCCTGGGCGGCATGGCAGGCGTGAACCAGGTTGCTGATGCCACGCAGCTCTTCGGGGGAGTGCTCGAAGGGTCTCAGAGACCTGGACTTGGAGTAGACTGCCAGGGTCGGGTAACGGTGCCCGAAGTCGGCGAACAGCACGGCGTGCTCATTCTCGGCCACGACCAGGTTGTTGAAGCCGGCGTAGTTTACGACCATCGAATTGTAGAAGTTTGGGTCTGAGCGGCAGGCTTCGACCTCCCTGTTGATCAGAGTGCCCCAATCGTCGAGACCGACCAGTTGCTTGTGCAGATGATCGAACGAGGCGCCGGACGGCGCCAACCAGTTTTGAAAAGTAACCACGAAGCGCACGTAACGATTGTTTTCATAGATTTCGCGAATCGCGTCAGAGGTGAAGCGAAAGTACTCGAAGTGTTCCTGCGGGCTGAAGGAACCAGACCACCACAGGGTTCGGGCGCCGCCTACGCTGGCCCGGGGTTGGTAATGTCGCTCGGCGACGATCAGCTGATGGCAACCCAGGAAAAAACTGTCGGTCTCGGCCAGCATCTGTTCTTCGGTCAGCGGGGGAATATCTTCGCCCGCCTCGCGCAGAGCGATCGTTTTCCTGCGGGCCAACTCGATCAGGTGCTCGCGCCCGGCGGGGTCTTGCCTGTAGGCCCGCGCCCATTCGTGCAGGTGCTTGCGGCCCTTGTAGTTGTAGTTGCGGCGCCAGTAATTCAGTGTGACGATCTCGTAGAGATTGGCCACCCGGCGAAAGGAAGCGGATGTCTCGCGCAGGCTGCCCGGCAGGAGCCTGGCCAGGGACTTGTAGCCGTCGCCGTCCTTGATACGACGTTCGATCTCCGGAGGCGTCTGCAGCAGGTTCTCGGGACAGAAGGCGCAGTAATCCTCGGGCTCGCGGATGGCGTCGTGTTCGACCGAGGCATGGGTAGCGTGCATGTTGGGCCGCCCGATACGACCAGGCACCCACCAGGCAGTCCTCCCGGTCAAAGGATTGGTCATCTTCAGGGTGCCGTCGGGCATCTCGCGCATGAGAGCTTGATGGTCAAAGTGGTCCATATGATTCAAGCGGTTCTCCCGCCCCCCTTGTAACAGAAAGTGAACCAACCCGGCAATGATACCAGCCGGCGGGGTAAAAAAAAAGCTCGCTGGGTTTCTTTTCGCAAGTTCTGATTGTGGTTGCTTTTGTGTTGTGGCAGTCTCTCTCTGGTGCAGCGAGATTCAGGCTGTTTCAAGGAGGACGGACATGTCCCGCATCCAGGAGCGCATTCCCCGGGATCGCTTCGAAGAGATATTCAGGCCCATGGTGCGAACGCTGGGCACGCGTAACGTGATTATCAGGTTGAACGAGGAGGCCCGCACGGCGATTCCCCGCCAGACCAAGCTGAAAGACTTCATGCCCAAGCTCGCGCTGTTGTGCTACGAGCAACAGCGCCCCAAGGTCGACGCCGAACTCGAGCGCCTGTGGAATCTCTACTTCGAGGATCGCATCGAAGACGAAGATCGCTTTCTCGATCTTTCAGACGGGCTGAATTCCAGCCTGGACGGAGAGAGGCTTCCCGTGGACGAGGAGAAACGCCAGGTTGTCAAGCTGGCTATTGAGGGCATCAAGGTCTTTCTGGAAGAAAAAGATTTTTCACCCGCCGAGATCGAGGCGGTCTTTCGTATCAAGGCCTTCCCGGAAGTGCTCGATCTATTTCTCGAGATGCGGCAAGACGAATGAGGGGTTTCCGTCGATGAGCGACGTATACCAGACTCTGGCCGAGCGCGGCTTCATCTCCCAGGTGACCGACGCAAAGGCCCTGCAAGAGCTACTGACGCGGGATAGAATCACCTGTTACATAGGTTTCGACCCCACGGCAGAGAGCCTGCACGCCGGCTCGTTGTTGCCGCTCATGGCGCTCTCCCACATGAGCCGCGCCGGGCACCGGCCGATCGCTATCCTGGGCGGCGGCACCGCCATGGTGGGCGATCCTTCCGGCAAGACCGAGATGCGCAAAATGCTCACGCCTGAACAGATCCGCGAAAACGGCCGGCATATGGAGACCCAGATTCGCAGATTCATCGGGGCGGACGGCGAGGTGATCGACAACGGCGATTGGCTTTTAGATCTCAACTACGTCGATTTCCTGCGAGAGATCGGCAGGCATTTCTCGGTCAACCGCATGCTGTCATTCGAGAGCTATAAGATCAGGCTGGAGAAAGGGCTCAGCTTTCTGGAGTTCAACTACCAGCTCCTGCAGGCTTACGATTTCCTGGTGCTCTTTCGGCGGCACGACTGCCTGTTGCAAATGGGCGGCGACGACCAGTGGGGCAACATCGTGGCCGGGATGGATCTCATTCGCCGGATCGAGTCGCAGCCCGCCTACGGGCTGACCTTTCCGCTGCTTGAGACGGCTGCGGGCGAGAAGATGGGCAAGACCGCCCTCGGAGCGGTCTGGCTCGACGCCGGGCGAACGCCCGCCTATGACTTCTTTCAGTACTTCCGCAACACCGACGATCGTGACGTCAAGCGTTTCCTGGCCCTGTTCTCGTTTGTTTCCCTGGATGAAGTGGACGCGCTTTGCTCCGGAGAGGGCGCTAAGCTGAACGCGGCTAAAGAGCGCCTGGCCTACGAGGTCACAAAGATAGTGCATGGAGAGCAGGCCGCGGACGAGGCCCTGCGGGCGGCCAAAAGCGTCTTCGGCGAGGATGGAGAAAGTTTCAGCGGCGTTCCGGCCACCGAGATTGCACGCCAGCGCCTGAGCAGGGGTGTCCTGATAGTCGACCTGTACACCGAGGTGGGACTGTGCAAGTCGAAGAGCGAGGCCCGCCGTCTGGTGCTGCAGGGCGGCGCACGGATCGGGGAACGAAGGGCGCAAGGTATCGAGGACAAGCTGACTCTCGACGATCTCGATCAGGGCACAGTGCTTATCCGGGCCGGGAAGAAAAAGGTTCACCGGGTGGTGACAGAAAAGGGGGAGACATGAGACACGCTGTATACGGCTTTTCAGTAGTAGCTCTTGCGCTTGTCATGACAGGTTGCCCGGGCACTGCCCGGCTTTCGGTAAAGGGCGGTGGCGCGGGGTTTCTTTTCGCGCTCAAGCGTCCCGGCACGAGCGCTGCCCGGGCCATGGAGACTGCCTTGCGCCGGCGGCTGGACGCGGCCGGTCTGCGGGGTTGCCGGGTTACGGCCGAGGGCGACGATCGCATCCGCGTGCTGGTGCCGGGGGTTGCAAAGAACAAGGTGGAGAGTCTACAGGCGCTGCTCGCTCGTCCCTCCCTCCTGGCGTTTAGCCTTGTAGACGAGGACAACGCTTTCTTCGAAAACCTGGCCTCCCGCCTGCCAGGGGACGGCTCCGTCCAACTGGCGATCGAGACCAATCCCGGAGTCCCAAATGGCCCTCCCCTGAAAACCTGCTACCTGACTGCCACCAGCCGCGCAAAGCTTACGACTTTCCTGTCCGGGTTGACTCCTCCCCCGGGGCGCCGGATCGGCATCCTGTGCGGGGAGTGGGGCCTGCTGGCCTACCTGGTTGAGGATCCGCCCACCATGGCCGGACCGCGGATTCAAGAGGCCCGCGTGGTAGAGGCCGACAAGGGTGGTATCGCCGTTGAAATCAGGCTTGCCGCCGAGCAAAGCGAAGCCTTTGCACGCCTGACGCGCAAGAACCTTCACCGGCGCCTGGCCATCCTGGTTGACGGCGAGATTCGCTCGGCCCCTGTTATCCAGGCCGTGATCGAGTCGGGGCGCGCCATGATCGGGGCCAGCCCCATGGCGCCCGTAGGCCTGGCCGAACGAGAGGCCCGCTCGTTGGCGGCCAGCCTGACAGCCTGGAGCCTGGCCGGTGATTTGACCCTGATCGAGCGCAGGCTGACTCCTCCCCTAAGTCGTTGATTAGATAAAAATTGACAACTGCCCGGCGTTGGGAATGAACTGCCCTCGTTGATTGTTCCAAGGCAGTTCAGCTGCAACGCTGTTGTTTCGAGACCAATGGGAGACGCGAGATGATCGAAGTCGAGAAGGTTTCAAAGAACTATGGCGAGGTGCGGGCCTTGCGGGATGTGTCTTTCGGCATCACACGCGGCGAGATCGTCGGTCTGTTGGGCCCTAACGGCGCCGGCAAAACGACCCTGCTCAAGGTGCTGACGGGATACTTCGAGCCGACCGACGGCCGGGTGCGTATCGCAAGCGTGGATGTCGTCGAGGACCCCGTTTCGGCCAGGAAGAAGATCGGCTACCTGCCTGAAAACTCCCCGCTATACCCCGAGATGCTGGTCCAGGAGAGCCTGCTGATGACGGCCGAGCTGCGAGGCATCGAAGGCGACAGGCGCCGGCAGTTGCTGGAACGCGCCGTGCGGTCATCCGGGCTGGGAGACGTTCTCACCCGCCCGATAGGCAAGCTCTCCAAGGGGTTCCACCAGCGTGTCGGCCTGGCCCAGGCCATCCTGGATGAACCGGATATATTGATCCTCGATGAACCCACCAACGGGCTCGACCCCGACCAGATCGTCGAGGTACGCAACTTGATCAGACGGCTGGCCTCTCACTCGACCGTTATTCTCTCGACCCACATTCTGTCCGAAGTCGAGCATACCTGCGAGCGAGTGCTGGTGCTGATGAACGGTCGCCTGCGAGCCGATGCGCGCATGTCCGAACTGACCGCCACCAATCGCTTCCGGGTGATCTTCGCAGCCGGTACGAAAATGGAGCCGATTCGCTCCGACCTGCAATCCGCCGCGGGGATCGAGTCGGTGTCTCCCGAAGCGGATCCGGACGGGCTCGTGCGCCTCTCGGTCGAAGGCGACTCCGGGGCCGATTTGGGCCGGCTGATCTTCGAGCGGGCCAAGGCCAACGACTGGCCGCTGCGCGAGTTGCACCGCAACACGCGGACCCTGGAGTCTGTATTCAGGGCCCTGTCTTCCGGACAGGAGGTGAAGATATGAAACACACCATGGCCATCGCCCGCAAGGAGTGGAGGGCGTCCTTTCTGTCTCCTGTGGCCTTGATCTTCCTGGCCATCTTTCTTCTGGCTTCGCTGTTCGTGTTTTTTTTCGTCGAGGGTTTTTTTGCCCGCAACATCGCTGACGCGCGGCCGTTCTTCGACGGCATGCCAGTTTTGCTGGTGCTTCTGGCCTCTGCTTTTACCATGCGCCTGTGGAGCGAAGAGGCTCGCTCAGGCACGCTTGAGGTGCTATTGACCTTGCCCCTCAGGATACGCGAGGTCGTGCTGGGCAAGTTCCTGGCCGGGGTCGGGTTGATGCTGGTCGCCCTGTTGTTGACCCTGCCGGTGCCCATTACCGTCTCAATCCTCGGCAATCTCGACTGGGGGCCGGTGATCGGCGGTTACCTGGGCCTGCTGCTTCTGGCCTGCGCCTACCTGGCCATCGGCATGTTCATCTCCTCGCTTACCAACAACCAGTTGGTGGCTCTGTTGATGAGCATCGTCGTTTGCGGCTTGCTCGTTCTGCTGGGTTACTTGCCGCGCCTCGTCCCCATGGGACTGGCCGTCGACGAGATCCTCAGGGGGCTCGGCACCGGGAGTCGTTTCGACAGCATGTTGCGCGGAGTGCTCGACCTGCGCGACCTGATCTACTACTTGAGCCTGGCGGCACTCTTCCTCGCCCTGAACGGGCTCTCACTGGAGCGGCGCCGCTGGAGCAGCGGCCCACAGGGCCGGTCCCGACATCGCGGCCTGGTGCTGGGCGTGGTCTTGCTGGGGGCCAACCTGCTGGTCTTCAACCTGGGTATGGCCCCAATCGCCGGTCTTCGGGCGGACATGACCGAGTGGGGCGAATTCAGCATCTCGCCGGTGACCAAGCAACTGCTGAACGGGGCCAAGGAACCCTTGCTGGTGAGGGGATACTTCTCGGACAAGACCCATCCCCTGCTCGATCCGCTGGTGCCGCGTATCAAGGATTTCCTGCGCGAGTTGCGGGTCGCGGGCGGTTCGAACGTCTCCTGCGAGTTCATAGACCCGACCAATGACGACGAGGCGATAAAGGAGGCCCAGTCGAAGTACGGCATCCGTTCGGTGCCTTTCCGTTTTTCTAACCGTAACGAGGACTCGGTGGTCAACGCCTACTTCGATATCCTGGTGCGTTACGGGGATCGTTTCGAAGTGCTCAACTTCGCAGACTTGATAGACGTCGAGGTCCAGGGCACCGATGTTCGCGTCAGCCTGCGTAACCTGGAATACGACATCGCCCGTTCGATCAAGAAGGTCATTTACGGTTTCAAGAGCCTCGAGTCGGTTTGCATGCAGATAGAAGGGGAGGCGAGTCTGAAAATATTCGCCTCGTCCAAGAACATGCCCACGGAGCTTGCGGAGATTCCCAAGCGTATCGAGAAGGCGGCCGATGAGATCAAAAAGCGCTGCGGAGGCAAGTTCGACTACAGCCTGATCGACCCCGACCAGGCCGAAAGCGGCATTACTCCAGAACAGCTTTACAAGCAGTATGGCATCAAGCCGATGGCCTTATCGATATTAGATAATCGCACTTTCTATCTGAGCATGCTGATGCAGATCGGCGACAAGGCCGAGGCGTTGAATATCTCGGGCAAGTTGAGCGAGGCCGACGCCAAACGCGAGATCCAGGCCTCGTTGCAGCGCCATGCGCCGGGCTTCATGAAGACCGTCGGCATTTTCGTAAGCAAGACGGCTCCGAAGATGAACTACCCGGGAATGCCGCCGCCGCGGAATCAAACCTTCAACGCCTTGAAGAAACAGCTGAGCGGCACCTATGAGGTGACCGATGTCGATTTATCTTCCGGGATCGTGCCCGGCTACGTCGACGTGCTTGTGGTTCTCGGCCCGCGCGACCTGGGAGAACGCGAACGCTTCGCAATCGACCAGTTCCTGATGCGGGGCGGATCGGCCATCATTACGGCCGGGGCGTATACCTTCGAGCCGGGCCAGTCGGGAACGCTGGATGTCAACCTGAAGAAGACCGGCCTTAGCGAAATGCTCAAGACCTACGGCGTCGAAGTCGGACAGGCGGTGGTTCTCGACGAGCAGAACGCGGCCTTCCCTGTGCCGGTTGTCAGGCAGTTGGGCAACATGCGCGTCAGGGAGATCAAATTGGTTCACTACCCGCCCTTCGTTGATGTCAGCGGAGACGGGCTGGCCGGCGACAATCCGGCCACGGCTGCGCTGCCGTCGGTGGTCTTCCACTGGTCGTCGCCGGTGAGTTGCCAAGCTGCCGACAAGCAGGCTTCCGGTAACAAGCCTGTTTGCAAGACGCTGCTGCAGTCTTCGGACAAGGCCTGGGAAGTTCCCTATTTCCAGGCGCAGCCCGATTTCCAGAGGTTTCCAGGGCTGGGGTTTTCCGAGCCCGAGAGAACCAAGCGCATTCCGCTGGCGGTCAGCGTGGTTGGCAAGCTCGAAAGCTTCTTCAAGGGCAAGCAGTCGCCGGTGCTCTCAGGAGAGAAGCCCGGACCCGCCGCCAAGGGCAAGCCCGAGAAGAAAGAGGGCCACCGCGCCGGTATGATCGAGCGCTCCGAGCAGGAGGCCCGCTTGTTGGTGCTGGGCTCGGCCAACTTCGTAAACGACATCGTGCTGTCAATTTCCAGTCAGGTCTCGCAGGCCAATCTGGCCAACCTGCAATTCGTGAACAATTTAGTCGATTGGTCGGTGGAAGACGCCGGCCTGTTGAGCATCCGCTCCAAGGAGCGCTTCGCCCGAACGCTGGCGCGACTGGATTCTGGTGAGATGATCGGCTGGCAGGTCGGCAACTTCGCCTTCGCTATCCTGGCCGTCGTGTTGATCGGACTTATCACCCTGGGAAGACGCGGCCGGGCCGTGCCGATAATGGCCGCCGGGGCTGGCAAGGACGAAGGGAGGAAGGAGTCATGAAGCGGACCAACCGGTTACTGACTGTACTGCTGGCCGGCCAGGTGGTCATCTTCGGCCTGGGCTACGTCTTTTGCGGCTCTGAGGAAGGACACAAGGCATCGCGGGTTCTGCTGCTTTCGGGGATCGATCGCGATTCGATCGAGAGCCTGACGATCGAGGACAAGGACGGCAAGTCGATAAAGCTCGCCCATGGCAAGAGCGGCTGGAGCCTGCCGGAGCACTCCGGCTTCCCGGCCGATGCGGCCAAGGTCGATCGCATCCTTGGAAAGCTATTGGGAATGGAATCGGTCTACGTGGTCTCAAGCGGTACGTCGCATCACGTCGATCTCGAAGTGGCCTCCGACAAGTTCCGCAGCATGGTCACCCTGGAAGGGCCCAAGAGCAAGAAGCTTTTGATTATCGGCAAGACGGGCTCGGACGGTTACACCAACGTGCGCCTCGACACCGGTCCCGGGGTTTACGCCATAGAAGATCTGAAGGCCTGGGAACTGGGCACGCGGATTGGCGACTGGGTCAAGCGCGAATACCTCGACGTCGAGAAGAAGCGCCTGGCCAAGCTCGAGATCCACAGGGGCGAGACTAATATCGTGCTCGAGCGTAACAGCCTGGCGGGCTGGAACATCAACGGCCAGCCGGCCGACAAGAAGGAAGCCGACGGCCTGGTCGACAAGGCCGTCAAGATCGAGGTCAGCGACGTCGTCGGCTTGCTCTCGGATGTCGCCAGCAAGAACAAGGTTGACCAGGGCAAGACCCCGCTGACGCTGGTGCTCTCGCTGGCAACAGAGCAGCTCCCCGCCACGGCCCCCGCCGGGGAAGAAGCCAAAGAAGCTGCCCCACAGGTGCCGGAGATCAACGAGCGCCAGGTGATTCACCTGGCACTCGATCCCGACAAGGACACGAATGTCTACTGTTACAGCGACGATTCCAAGTTTGTAGTCAGGCTGGACAAGTGGCGGGTGAAGAGGTTCTTCGAGATAAACCCGGACAAGCTCGCGTCCAAGAAATAGAGCCGCAATCCCGCCCCTGTTTCACCATCTTTGTTGTATGATCGCTCCCTTGGTCCATGTTACAAGTGGGTGGGAGGTGTGCGATGAAGTCGCGCAACCTGGCCATCCTCTTCGTGGACATCGCCGGGTACACCGAGCGGACCGGACAGCAGAGTCGCAAGGAAAGCGCCGCCTGGCTGCGGCGCTACGAGGAGCTGATCCTGCCTCTGCTCGGGGCTTTCGGCGGGCGGAAGATCAAGGCCATCGGCGATGCCTACCTGTGTACCTTCGTGTCCCCGACCAACGCGCTCCTGTTCGGCATGGCGGTTCATGATCGTCTCTTCGAGTACAATCGATCCGCGCCGCCGGCCGAGCGGATCGATGTCCGTATTTCGATGAACGTGGGCGAGGTGCGCCTGCATCGCGGCGATGTGTACGGAGAACCGGTAAACATCGCCGCCCGGCTGGAAGGCTTGACCCCCCAGGGGGAGATCTGGTTCTCCGAGGCCGCCTATCTGGCCATGACCAAGAGCGAGGTCCCGACCGAAGAAGTGGGCGTCAGGGAACTGAAGGGAATACACGAGCCTGTCAAGATCTACCGCGTTCCCAGGGACGCCGACTACCGCCTGCTGGGACTATCCGAAGAACAGCAGCAGGACAAAGAAGATCTCGTGCAGGGCTCGCTAGACTACCCCTACAAAGGAATCGGGCTTGGGCGCGCCCGCGAAAAAGGGCTGGTCATGTCTCTGGCCGGGGTTCAGAGCAGAGTCAAGGGCGCACGTAGCCTGGCGGCTGAAGGCCTGCGCAGTGTCGGCTTGCGCATAGTAAAAGTTCCCCCACGAATCTGGATGCCGTTGGCCGGTGTTGTAGTTGCCTTGCTCGGTATTTTGTTGCTTTGGCCCGCCGGGCAGTTTGCCAAGGTCGAAAAGGCTCTCGATCAAGGTAGGTTTGCTGCTGCTTTAGCGTTGATGGAAAAGCATCCCCGCAGGGACACTCCATCAGGCATGGCCATGCAGGCGCACGTTCTTCTGTCTCAGAAGGATCCATCTGTGGAACGGGCCGGCAACCTGCTCATGCAGGTATGTAAGAAAGATCCGACAAAACTTTCCGAAAGCCGCGTCCGGGCCGACCTGGTAGCTTGCCTCGATCAATCGAACGCGGGCTCGATCGCGGAATTCATTTCCAAAACGGCTTTCAACCAACTGCAAGACGAGTTGATTGCCGCCTCGCGCAGAAAGCGCTACTGGCTGCGCTGGAACGCGATCCACTTACTTTTGAAAAACGGCGCCGCAGACGAAGTCGATCTGGGATACGCCTACATCCAGGACTTGCGCTATGCGGGTTCATGTTCGAGCCGCAAACGAGCGGCGAAGAAGCTGGCCGAGATGAAAGACACCCGGGCACTGCCTGCGCTTCGCGAAGCCGGCAAGCGCTCTTTCTTGGAAAACCTGTGCATGGGCGACACGCTCGAAGACGCCATCCGCGAGATCAGGCGCTGATCGTTACCCGCTCGATTGATCTTTCTGCTTCAAACTGAGATTTAATTTAGGCGATGATCATGAAACCGACTCAAATCCACTTATTTCTTATGTGCCTGCTCGCCACAGGATGCGCGGCACAGAGCCAGACTCTCATCCTGGATGAGGGCGGAACGCGCGCCACTGGGACCGACCTGTGGACCAGGGCCGTCAACATCGCCGGGAAGAATGCACGTTGGGAAGCAGGCAAGTACACAATCCGGTTCGAAGTGAGGGACGGCAGCGGGAAGGTCGAACAAACACAGACAATGACCTACGAACGCAAACTTTCATCGCAAGGCTCGCTGATCGAGAAGTTGGTGAGCGCAACCAAGGACGGCGAGGACGTGACCGCCGCGCGCCGGCAGGAGGAAGAAAGCCAGCAATCGGCGGAATCAAATTTGCAGAATTCGGCGGCGAAGGAAAAGAAGGGCACCATCCAGGTCAGGCTTTACGGCAAACATCCGTTCGATTCCGACGACCAGGAGGCCGTCACCATCGAACGCAGGGACGAGACGCGTCAGATCCAGAATAGAACCTGTCAGGGATACAAGTTCCGCTTCGAGCAGGGAGACGGCGCGTTTACCAGCGGGATGGCCTGGCTTGACGTGAAGATCGACAATAATCCGAAACCGTCCCTCTTTTCTTTTCCCTATTGGCAAACGCCCGCAAGGCTGCTTTTGAGCTGCGCGCAGTCCAGGGAGCCGGGCTCGTATTTATCGAGGTCCACCGAGTCGCAGATTGAACTCCAGTCCATCGTGGCGCATTCGCAGTTGACTTGGTTGGTGTCCTGTCCCTTGGCCCAGCATCCGCAAACGGTCGAGCCCGAGCCTTCGTTGGCGCAGTAGTCTTCCATGCAGTTACTCAGATCGGTTTTCAGCGCGTCGCAGTTGGCGGAGTCGCCGGAGCCGCAGCCGGCAATGGGAGCAATCATGAAAAACAGTGTGATCATAGTCATCAGGTGTCGCATGGGTGGTTCTCCTTCCTGGGGGGAATGGGTGAATGGGACGGTTGCAACTTTTCCAAGGCTGCCAGGATCTTCTCGGGTGTGATGGGCAGATCGCGGATGCGCACGCCGATTGCATCGTAGATGGCGTTGGCTATGGCCGGGGCCGTGGGCACCATGCCCGCTTCGCCTACTCCCTTGGCGCCGAAAGGGCCGGCCGGGTCGTTGGTTTCTATGAAGTCCAGCTCGATCGGAAAATCCATCTCGGCCGCGGTGGGGATCTTGTAGTCGCGAAAATCGGGGTTAATAATCCGGCCGCGCTCGCTTTTTACCTCTTCGTAAAGGGCGTAACCGACTCCCTGGGCCAGGGCGCCGTAGGTCTGTCCGGCCAGCGTTTGGCGGTTGAGCACCCGGCCCACGTCGTGGGCGGCGGCCAGCTTGACGATCTTGACCTCGCCCGTCTGGCAGTCGACCTCGACCTCGGCGCCCTGGGCGCCGAAGGCGTAGGCGGCCGACATGTTGCCGTAGCCCTTGTTCCAATCGGGCAACTCATTGGGCGGATCGTAGAAGACCTCGGCAACCAGCACCTCGCCCTGCTGGCGAAAGTGAATGGCTCGCAGCAAAACATCCAAATTTACCAGTAGGACGGGATCATCCGGCGCGCCGGGGACGAAAACTACTCCGGCGCGCATTTCGAAGCGACTGTCCTTGGCGGCCTGCGAGATGTTGAAGTCCGGCGGGCTATAGCCGGGTTCACGCTTGCTCATACGGGCTATGTTCTTCTGCACCAGGTCCGTGTACAGCTCGCGTGCGTGTTCGAAAATCTTGTCGCGCATCTGCAGTGCCGCGGCCACGGCCGCGTTACCGGCCATGAAGGCGCCTCGGCTTGCGTGCGTGCCGACATCCCAGGGACAGGTGCCTGTGTCTGTGGGGTTGACAAAGACCTTTTCAGGAAGCACCCCGAGGGCCTCGGCCACGGCCGCGACCAACACCGTATGCAGACCCTGGCCCATCTCGACCCCGCCGTAGTAGACGTTGACGTTGCCGAAGTCGTCGAGCTTGAGAATCAGGCCCGAGCCGTCCGAGCGATAAATGCGCCCGCCGCCGCCGACGTGGATCAGCGAGGCCATCCCGACCCCGGTCTTCTTGTTTGCAGAGCTTAGGCGCTTGTTCTTCCAGGCCAGCTTCCGGGCCACAGAATCGATGCACTCACGCAGGCCGCAGGTTGTCACCTTGAGACCCATCGGGGTGGTCTCGTTCGGACGGTTGCAGTTGACGAGTCGCAGCTCGATCGGATCGATACCGGCCTCTGCGGCCAGCTCGTCGAGGTTGCTCTCCAGCGCCCAGGTCAATTCGGGATTGCCGTAGCCGCGCATTGCCTGACAGTAGGTGTTGTTAGTGTAGACCAGGCCGGCGTCGAAATAGATGTTGGGCACGCGGTAGAGCGAGGTGGCCGGCAGCAGCATCACCGTCGGGTAGGTCGCGCCCCACGAGGTGTAAGCGCCGTTGTCCAGCAGCACTTCGATCTTGCGAAAGGTCAACCGGCCTTTTTTATCACAGCCCTGTTCGATGTGCGTGCGCGAGGATTGGCGCGGGGATAAGCGGGCGAATTCCTCGCCGCGGTCGTAGAGGATCTTCACCGGGCGGCCGCTGCGGCGCGCCAAGAGAATGGCGATGTACTCGTAGGCGTGCGTGTCAAGCCCGGTACCAAAGCCTCCGCCCAGGGTCGGAACGATCACTCGCGTGTTCTTGCCCCGAAGTCCCATAGCGGAAAGCGCCTGGTTGAAGTCACGCTGTGCCAAAAAGGGAATCTGCGTCTTGGCCCAGACTGTCAGGTTGTTGTTCTGGTCGAATTCTGCGATGCAGCCTGCCGTGCCCATGCAGCTTTGCTGTACCAGCTGCGTCGAATATTCTCCGGCCACGGCGTAGTCGGCGGCCGCCCGGCCGGCAGCCAGGTTACCCGACTCGTGGTGATAGCGCAGCCCCAGTCGGTTGTCTGTGCGCTTTGCTCCGCGCGGATCAGTCTCGTGAACCAGCGGCGCGCCCTCGGCCAGCGCCTGTTCGGGACTGAAGACGGCCGGAAGCGGTTCGTACTCGACCTCGATCAACTCGACCGCCTCGGCGGCGATGCGCGGATTGATGGCGGCCACGGCGGCGACCTCGTCGCGCTGCTGGCGCACCCTGTCCTTCTTTAAAGCGAAGTTGTCGCGCATAAACCCGATGCGTATCTCGGGAGTATTGTAGGCGGTGATTACCGCTTGCACGCCCGGCAAACGTTCGGCCCGCGAGGTGTCGATCTTAACTATGCGCGCGTGGGCATGGGCCGAGAACTTGATCTTGCCGAAGAGCATGCCCGGGCGCGTAAGATCGTGGATATATACCGCCCGTCCTGCGGCCTTGTCCGCGGCGTCGGGGCGCGGCATGTCCCAGCCGATATATTCGAGATCAGGCGCCATGTTTTTCGTCTTTGCAGGCGGCGTGCTTGATCGAATCTACAATCTGCACGTAGCCGGTGCAGCGGCACAGGTTGCCCGTGAGTGCCTCGCGGATCTCTTCCAGCGCGGGATGCGGGTTCTCGTCGAGTAGCGCCCGGGCCGACATGATCATGCCGGGAGTGCAGAAGCCGCACTGGATCCCGCCGTGTTCGACGAAGGAACGCTGCAGCGCCGAGAGATGGTTGTCCGTCTGATTTAGCCCTTCGATAGTCAGCACGCTCTTGCCCTCGATCTCGGGGGCTGGATAGAGGCACGAGTTGACCGCCCGGCCGTCGACGATCACCGTGCAGGCGCCGCACTCGCCCTGGCCGCAGCCCTCCTTGGTACCATACAGGCCGAGTTGCTCACGCAGCACGTCGATCAGGCGTTGGTGCTCCTCGATTGTGACCTCGGCCGGCTTGCCGTTACAGCTGAATGTGATTCTCATCATGGCTCGTTCCCGTATAGCAGCGACTCGAGCGCCCGTCGCAGATATACTCCGACCAGCCGCCTGCGGTAATCCGCCGAGGCGCGCAAGTCGTCGATGGGCGTCACTGCATCCATCGCCGCTTGCGCGGCCTGAGCGAGAAGCTTGGGAGTTACGCGCTTGCCGGCGAGAAGATCCTCGGCCTTGCGCAGGCGCAGGCAAACCGGGGCCACGGAGCCCGCGGCCAGACGAACCCGGCTCAGTTCGTCTCCATCGGCGACGAGCAGCACCGCCAGCGAGACGATGGCCAGGTCCATACACACACGGCCCTTCTTGAGATAGATTCCCAGAGCACCTGAAGGCGCTTTTGGCAGCAGGACGTGGGTCAAGATCTCGTCCGGAGGCGAGCAGGTTTGCCCGGGACCGGTCATGAAATCCTCGATCGCGATCTCACGTTCGCCCAAGGGGCTCGCAAGCCGCACCCGAGCCTCGAGCGCCAGCAGGGCGGGGGCCGTGTCGGCACAGGGCGAACAGTTGCACAGGTTGCCGCCGATGGTGGCAAGGTTGCGGATCTGCGGGCCGCCCAGCTTGTGTGCGGCTTGTGAAAGCAACGGGTAACGCGTGCAAAGCCCGACGTCGCGCAGCAGGTCGGCGATGGTAGTCGAGGCGCCGATGCTGGTCGTCTCGCCAAGATCGATTTCCCCTAACTCGGGAATCGCGCGTAGCGAAATCAGCGCCGCAGGGCGCATGGCGCCGCAGTTGATTTTGACCATGACGTCGGTCCCGCCGGCGACGAAGCGCGCGTCTGGACTTTCATTCTTCAGGCGCAGGGCCTCTGCGATCGAATGCGGACGATGATAGGCGAAAGCGCTCATGCCACAATCCTCTGCTCCCGCAGCGAGGCGATCTCAGATAGCGAATATCCAATCTCGGCAAGCAGGCTGTCGGTATCGGCGCCGTAGGCCGGGGCGAAGGGCAGCAGGCCGCCCGCGGCTTCGAGATGATCGGTGTCGGCGGCGGCCGGAGGCAAGCGCACACGGCGCCCGTCGGGCGCCACCGTCCCGAGTGCGTTTTCCCGGACGAAGGGCAACTCGGGCACCTCCTCGATCGGCGTGATCGGCGCGTGGGGGATGCCGGCGGCGGTCAGCACCGCGTCCAGCTCGCGCGTCGGGCTGCCGCCGATGATTTTCGCCATGGCCGCGTGCAGCTCGCGCTTACCTCGCCTGCGGCCCTCGTTGGTCCGGTAGAGCTCCTGGTCGAGCGTGGCGAACATCTTTTGGTCGACAAAGCGTGTCCACTGGACATCGCTGCCGATGGCCAGGTAAACGTAACCGTCCGACGTGCGGTAGGCATTCACCGGAATGAACTGGCGGTGCTCGTTGCCCGAACGCCGCAGTTCCGCAGGTGGGCTGTCCATGTCCAGCATCGGCAAAAAAGTTTGCAGCCACGAAACCGCCGCGCGGGCCATGGAAATGTCGATGCGCTTGCCGCGGCCCGTCTCCTGACGTTCGATCAATGCCAGCAAAACCTGGATGAAAGCCTCGTCCCCGGCCTTTAGATCGGCCAGCGGCGGCCCGCACTGCAGCGGAGGCCCGTCGGGCAGGCCGGTAAGATCCATGTAACCGCATAATGCCTGCAGGACGGGATCGTAACCGGGCACATCAGGGTGCGAAAGGCCCATGGCCGAGACGCAGCACCAGACGATGTCTTCCTTGGCGCGCTTGATGCTGGCGTAGTCGATACCCAGTTTCTGGTGGCGCGCCGGCAGGGTGTTGGTGCAGAAGACGTCGGCGCCGAGCTCGGAGATCAGGCGCCCGAGCAGCTTATGGCCTGCGGGGTTCTTGAGATCTACGGCCATGGCTTCCTTGCCTACGTTGGGAGCCACGAAATAAGAGTACCGGTCTTCGCCCGCTACAGGGCGTCCGACGTAGCGGTTGGGATCGCCGCGGGACTTGCGTCCCGGCACGGGAGTAGGCTCGACCCTGATCACCCGCCAGCCCTGGTGCACCATGCGCAGGGTGGCGTAGGTCATTGTCAGGGCCTGCTCGACGCTGATGACTGTCTGGGGTCTCAAGATCTCTCCCCGTCCTCAGAAGCGGACCGGTTCCTTATAAGTGCCGAAGACGTCCTTCAGCACGCCGCATACCTCGCCGACGGTGGCGTAGGCCTCGACCGCATCCATGATCGCCGGCATGACGTTCTTGCCGCTTTCGGCAGCAGCGCGCACGACCAAAAGCAGCTTCTCTACAGCGACACCGTCGCGTCCGGCGCGGATCTTATCGAGGCGAGCCACTTGTTTTCCGGCCTCGTCCTCCCGGTAGGGATGGAACTCCACATCGCGTTGCTCTTCTTCTTCGACGAAGCAGTTGACTCCCACCTTCTTGATCTCGCCTGACTGAATCTTGCGTTCTTGCTCGTAGGCCTGGGCGTTGACGGCGGCCTGTACTCGACCCGTGGCCACCGCCTGCACGATGCCTCCCTGCTCTTCAAGTTCGCGCATCAGTTCGACGATGCGCGCTTCCATCTGGTTGGTGGTCGTCTCTATGAACCACGAGCCGCCCAGCGGATCGACCGTGTCGCATAGGCCGATCTCGTGCATCAGGATCTGCATGGTGCGCAGGCTGAGTTTGGCGGCGTGTTCGGATGGAATGGTGTAGGCCTCGTCGTAGGAACACAGGGCCATGGTCTGCGTGCCGGACAGCGCGCTTACCAGCGCGTAGTAGGCCCCGCGAGCGATGTTGTTTTCGGGCTGCTGGATGGTCAGCCCGCCGCCGCCGCCGCCGGCGATCATGCGCAGGCGCAGGCCGCGGGGATCGCCGGCCCCATATTCCTCACGGAGAATCTTGGCCCACAGGCGCCGCCCGGCGCGGAACTTGGCCACCTGCTCCCAGAGGTTGCCGTGGATGTCGAAATTGAAGGTGATCCCGGCGGCCAGCGCGTCGATATCCAGCCCGCGCTGCAAGGCATGCTCGATATAAGCCCGGGCGATGGACAGGGCATATGCCATCTCCTGGGCCGGGTTGGCTCCCGACTCGCGGATGTGGTAGCCGCAGACGCTGACCGGGCTGTAGCGCGGTACGTTGCGGGCGCAAAACTCCATCGTGTCTCCCACCAGGCGGATCGACGGCTCGACCGGAAAGATCCAGGTGCCGCGGCCGATGAACTCCTTGAGGATGTCGTTCTGGCAGTTGCCGCGCAGCTCGGCCAGGTCGTAGCCGCGCTTGCGGGCCATGGCGAAGTACATAGCCATGATGGCCACGGCCGAGCCGTTGATCGTCAAGGAGACGGTGATCTTGTTGAGATCAATGCCGGCGAAAGCCTCTTCCATGTCCGCCAGGCTGTCTACCGCCATGCCCACACGGCCGATCTCGCCCGCGGCCATCTCGTCGTCGGAGTCGAGGCCGCACTGGGTAGGTAGATCGAAGGCCACGTTCAGCCCGGTCTGGCCGTTCTCGAGCAGCCACAGGAAGCGCTCGTGGGTCTCGGCCGCCGTGCCGAAACCTGAGTATTGGCGCATGGTCCAGGGACGCTTGCGATACATCGAGGGGTGGATGCCGCGTGTGTAAGGATAGTTGCCCGGATCACCCACACCGTCCATACCACCGCTGTTCTCGACGTCCACGGCCGTGTAGACCGGCTTTACCTCAAGCCCCGATTCCCAGAAGAGGGGGGACACCTCGTTCTTTTTATCGCTCACCGCGTCACCTTTTCACGAATGAAGTTTACTAACTTTTCGAACGGCGTGCCGGTGGGAAAGACGCCGTCCACGCCCAACTCGGCCAGGGCCGCGTTGTCGCGTGCGGGAATATTTCCGCCCACCAGCCATAGCACGTCCTCGAAGCCGCGTTGTTTCATTTCTTCGGACAGTCGGCGGCACAACGGCAGATGGGCGCCGGAGAGGATCGACAGGCCGAGCACGTCGACGTCTTCTTCCTGCGCGGCCTTGGCGATGGACCCGGGAGATTGTCGCAGGCCGGTGTAGACGACCTCCATGCCGGCGTTCATCAGCGCGCGACAGACCAGCTTGGCCCCGACGTCGTGACCATCGAGGCCCGGTTTGGCGATCAAGGCACGGATTGGCTTGGTCATTTCTTCCTCCGCAGAGCTTCGGTCGCATCATGGTCGACCTTGAGCGTTTGTTGATCGATGACCACCGAGTAGTCCCGGTGGGCGCCCTCGATGGAGACGTAGCCTTCGGTAACGTCGGCCGCCACCAGTTCGGGATCGCGCTCGGCGGGATCTCCGTAGCCGCCGCCGCCGGCGGCGTCCATGACCACCACGTCGCCGGATTGTAAGCGCGACAGGCCGTAGGGGTCTCCCGGCTGGCCGTTTATCGTAAAGCGCGCCCGCGCTCCGGGCCGGCCGCCGAAAAGGCCCTCGGGAGGATAGCGGAATCGGCCGGACTGGATGCCCAGGTAGACCGGCGGTCTGGGGGCCTGTTCGCCCTCGGGAACCCTGAAGACCACCCGCCGGCCGAGGCCGCCCCGGTGGCGTCCGGGACCGCCCGAATCGGGCAACAGCTCGCGGCGCTCGACGATCAGCGGGGTGTCGCCTTCGAAGATCTCCACCGGCGTGTTGGCCCCGTTGGCGGGGAAGATGTAATCGTGCTGACCATCTTCCCCGGCGCTTGCACCCATGCCCCCGCCCCTGATTATCACCGTATGCCACGGCTGTCCGTCATGCCGCCGGCCGTAGAAGACGTTCATTGTCGCCGGCGTGCCGCCGCTGCCTGCGATAACCCTGTCCGGCAGCGCCCCGGCCATGGCTCGGTAGACGATCTCGGTCAAGAAATGCCCGATCTGCATGCGCGCCGCGACGGCAACCGGGAAGCTGCAGTTGACCACCGTTCCCTCGGGAGCCGCGACCGAGATCGGCCGCGTGCAGCCGTCGTTGTTGGGCATGTCCGGGTCGAGCATGCTCTTGATGGCCATGAAGACGTAGGCGTAGGTAAAGTTGAATACGACATTGCCGCCCCAATCGACGTGCGCCGAGGAGCCCCCGAGATCGACCGAGATCTTGTCACCGGCGACCTCGACCGCGGCCCGGATGACAACGTCGTCGCGCCCTTCGGGTTGTTCGATGACGCCCTGCGCGCGGTAGACGCCGTCGGGGATCTTGGCAATGGCCCGCCGCATGCTGCCCGCCGTGCGCTCGAAGATCTCACGGGCCAGTTCGTCGAGCCCGTCCAGGGAGTACTCGTCGAGCATCAGACGGATCTTCTCTGCACAGACGTGATTGGCGGCGATCTGCGAGCGGATGTCCCCGACGACCTGATCGGGGGTGCGCACGTTGGCGCGGATCATGTCGAGCAGCGCCTGGTTGACGACTCCAGCCTCGTGAAGCTTGACCAGCGGGATGAACAGGCCGTCCTCGTAGACGTCGTGGTTGTCGGACGACACCCGCCCGCCGATGTCCGAATGGTGAAAGACGCAAGCGGTGTAGGCCACGAGCAAGTCACGCTGGAAAATAGGGCTGAGCACGCAGATGTCGTTGAGGTGCCCGGCCAGCGCCCAGGGGTCATTGGTGATGAAGACGTCTCCGGGGCGGCAGGCATCTGGAGCCATTTGGCCGACCAGCTTCTTGATACCCAGGGCCATGGCGCCCGACTGGCCGGGGGTGGCGAATGTGCCCTGCGCCAACTCGCGGCCCTGCCTGTCGGTGAACATGCAGGTGTAGTCATGCGCGTCCCTGAGCAGGCTCGAGAAGGCCGTGCGTGCCACGGAGCCGTCGGCCTCGTCGACGATGGAGATCAAGCGGCGCCAGAGGATCTCGAGAGTTATGGGATCGAAGCCGGTCTTCATCGTGTGGCTCCCAGCAAGTCGATCCACAAGAATCCAAACTCGTCCAGCGACACCCGGCCGTCCTCGCCGACGACCAGCGTGGATTCACGCTCTTCGATGATGGCGGGTCCGCGGAAGGCCGCGCCCGGACCGAGGCTGTAACGGTCATAGACAGTATGCGCTACGAAATCTCCCGCGGCGGCCGAATAGGCACGGCGCTCGCCCTTGACGGCGTTTTGCGAATCGCCGCCCGATTTTACAAGCTTTGGAAGCTCAAGCGGGCGCTCGGGCAGACTGGCGCGCAACCTGAAGTTGACAAACTCGACGGGCGCGGTCGGATAGGTGCGCCCATAGAGCCGTTCGTACTCGGCGTCGAACAGTCTGCGGATCTCGTCGCGGCCCAAGGCCGCGAAGTCGTCCTCGGGCAGCGGGATGTTTGTCTCGGAGCCCTGTCCCACGAAGCGCAGGTCGACCGAGCGCTTGAATAATAACTGTTCCGGCGTGTGCTCGTGTTGCAGCGCCCGGGCGCCGTCGATCTCCAGCCCCGCGAAGATCTTCTCGATCGCCTCAAAGTCTGCGCTTTCCAGCGCCGCCTTGTGGCTGCGAACCAGGTCGAACGCCCGCGGGGCGGTGAAGAAGCCCAAAGCCGATCCCACTCCGGCGTTCGGCGGCACCATTATGCGCGGCGCCCCAAGCTTTTTGGCCAGGCCGTAGGCGTGGACGGGGCCGGCCCCGCCGAAGGCGGCCAGTGTCACCAGGCCCGGGTTGCCGCCGCGCTCGGCGATGTGCGTCTTGGCGGCGGCGGCCATGGTCTCGTTGATCATATCGTGGATGCCGAAGACGGCCTTGGTGAAGGACACTCCCAAAGGCGCCGCGATTTTTTCCTCGACGGCCCGCCGGGCGGCATCAGTGTCCAGTCGCATCTCTCCGCCGAGAAAGTAATCAGCGTCAAGATAGCCAAGCAGCAAGTCGGCGTCCGTTACGCAGGGTTCCAGCCCGCCGTGCCCGTAACAGGCCGGGCCGGGATCGGCCCCCGAGCTTTGCGGGCCGACGCGCAGCGTGCCCAGCTTGCTGATCCTGGCGATACTGCCTCCGCCGGCGCCGATCTCCATCAGGTCGACTACCGGCACCTGGATCGTCAGACCGCTACCCTTCATGAAACGTTGCACGCGCCCGACTTCGAAGGTGGGCACGACGTTGACCCGCCCGCCCTGGATCAGGCACGACTTGGCAGTCGTGCCGCCCATGTCGAAGCAGAACATCTCGGGGATGCCGAACAGTTTCCCGTAGTACTGTCCCGAGATGACCGCCGCCGTGGGTCCCGACTCGATGATGCGCACCGGGAACTCGGCCGCGGTCTCGACCGAGGTGATACCGCCGGAAGAGAGCATGATGAACAACCTGGCTTGCGAGCCAAGGCGGGAGAGCCTCTGGCCGAGTCGGGTAAGATAGTCGCCGGTCAGCGGTTTGACGTAGGCGTTGGTGACGGTGGTGCTGGTGCGCTCATATTCGCGGATCTGCGGCAGGACGTCGTAGGAGATCGAAAGCGACATGCCGGGAGCCGCCCGGCAGGCGATGTCGCGGATCATCTGTTCGTGGACGGGGTTTTCGAAGGAGTTGATCAGGCAGACGGCCAGTGATTCGACACCCATATCGGTAAGCTGTTCTATCACCCGCCGGACTTGCCCGGGATCCAGCTGCTGCAGAACCTTCCCGTCGCTGCCTACACGCTCGTCCACCTCCAGGCGCCGGCTGCGCGGCACCAGCGGCGCTGGAAACTCGGCGAAGATGTCGTAGGGCGCATAGCGTATCTCGCGGCCCAACTCGAGAACGTCTCTGAAACCGCGTGTGGTGATCAAACCGGTGCGCGAGCCCTTGCGTTCGATGATGGCGTTTATCACCAGGGTGGTCCCGTGGATGACCTCGTCGAGTCGCTCGACGAAGCCGGGGGCCTTGTGATCCAGTTCGCCGATGCCCTCTTCCACAGCGTCGGAGGGATCACGGGGTGTAGTCAGGCACTTGTTGATAGTGATCTTTCCACTCTGGTCGTCAAGCAGCACAAAGTCTGTGAAGGTTCCACCGACGTCGATTCCGATTCTAAAGCTCAAGATCCTATTCCTGCCTTCCATCAGTCGCGCCCCGGCCAAGCTCGAATGCCCTGCGGTTGGCCGCAACGAAGCGCTCAGGGATCTTCTTCTCGATGGTTTGCCAAAGGATCTCGTCACCGAAGGGTAACAGACCGAGACCGGCCAGTGCGCCCAGCATGACAACGTTCAGAGCACGCGGCAAACCGACGTGTCCGGTCAATGCCGGGCCGTCGACGGTGTACGGTCGCGAGGCCGTTTCTTCTACGCTAGCCAGAATTCCAGCGATGGACGGATAGTCCTTGCCTTGGATGGCAAGACTATAAGGAACAATCTTGCCGAGATTGACGACTACCCGGGTTCTGGCCGACATCATGGGCAGCGCCCGCAGCGCCTCGAGAGGTTCGAGAGCCATCACGACGTCCGCTCCGCCCGTGCCGATGTACGAGCTTTTACCGCTACCGATCACCACCGAGCATTCCACCGCGCCGCCGCGCTGGGACATGCCGTGAAGCTGGCCCACCATGACCTCGATGTCCGCCTGCATAGCCGCCTCGCCCAGCAGGCGCGCCGCGGTCAGGACGCCCTGGCCGCCGACGCCGACCACCAGTAGCCTGAGGCGCGCAGGAGTCATGACCCGGCCCCCGCGCCCGGCGCAGCCACCGGCCGGATGGCTCCGTTGGGACACAGCTCGGCGCACACGCCGCAGCCGTTGCACAGACCGGGATCTATCGCCGCCAGTCCGTCTTTTTCGAAAAAGGCAGGGCAGCCGAAAAGTTCGAGACAGGAGCGACAGTTGCCGCAGTTGCCACATGAAAGGCAGCGGCCCGCCTCGGCCCGGGCCAGAGCTTCATCCAATACGGAGACGACTTCGTCGAATCCGGAAAGGCGCTTCTCGCCTCCAAGCTCGGCCGGCCGCGCCCGCGGGAGGTGATCCGCGCGATCTATGCCCGGTCTCATCCAGCGCCCGCTGTCTCCGGGCTCGGGCGGAGGAAGTCTACGGTCGGCGATCTCCGTGCCGCGCAGGCGGCGATCGATGGCCCAGGCGGCGCGCAGGCCGCAGGCCACGGCGCTTGTCACCGTGCGTTCGCCGGGCACCATGTCACCGCCGGCGAAGACGCGCTCGTTGCTGGTTTGAAGGTGTAGCTTGTCGACGTGCAGCAATCCACCGGGCTCGCGATCGAAGCCGAGCTTATCGAGCCCGGGCAACTGGCCGATGGCGGTTATGACCAGATCGGCCGGCAGCTCGATCTCGGCGCCAACGATCGGCACCGGGCGTCGCCGCCCGGAGGCGTCGGGCTCGCCGGGTTCGGTGCGCAGGCAAACCAGGTGCCCGGACTCGAGCCTCACAGGCGCAAGCCGGGTGGCGAGTTCGACACCTTCGGCCAGGGCCGCGTCGATCTCGTCCTCGATGGCCGGCATTTCGTCGCGATCGCGGCGATAGGTCACTACGACCTTCTTGGCCCCCAGGCGCAGGGCGCTGCGGGCGGCGTCCATGGCCGCGTTACCGCCGCCGACGACGATCACCCGCGCGGGGACGGAACGCGACTCGATTGTCTCAAGGAAATCGAGCGCGTCGATCAACTCGGGACTGCCCCGCGCTCCAGCGCCCTCGATATCGAGCGCCAGGCCGCGGCCGGCTCCCAGGGTGAGGTATACGGCCTCGAAGCCCTGCTCGAGAAGCGAGGCGGTCGTAAAGTCGCGACCCAGGCGCTTGTTACCGGCGAACTGCACCCCCAGATCGATGATCCTATTGATGTCGCGATCGAGCGACGGGCGCGGCAGGCGATAGGGCGGAATTCCGTATCTCAGAAGCCCGCCGGGCTTATCGGCGCTGTCGAAGAGAGTAACCGCGTATCCCCTTAGGCAAAGGTCGTGCGCCGCGGCCAGCCCGGAAGGACCGGCGCCGACAACGGCAGCGCGCATGCCGCTTGGCTCGTCACACTCGGGCTGGTAGGCGATCTTGTTTCTCGCGGCCCAGTCGATGACGAAACGCTTAAGATCGTTCACGGCCAGCGGTTCATCAATTGCGGCACGCACGCAGGCTGCCTCGCAGGGGCGATGACACACCCGGCAGACGCTCTCTGGAAGAGGCACGCGGCGGACGATCTCTTCGAAGGCGGCCTGGAAATTCCCGGAGGCGACATGGCCGAGATAGCCTTGAATGCAGAGGCCCAACGGACAACTCAGGCTGCAGGGAGCCTGGCCGGGCGGATTGTCGGCGTTTTTGACGATTTCCAGCGCCCGGGCGCGGGCCATGAAGCGTTCGAAGCCCGCATCTACACCCTGGCCGCAACGCATGCCGCATTCCTCGCTAGAACAGACCCGGCAGCGCTCCGGATCCACCTGATAGACGGTGGTCGGGCGGGGGGCCTTGGTCTCGCGCGAAAGATGCACCGGGCAGGTGCGTTCGCAGACCACCACGCTCACGCCGCGCGCAGCGCGCGCCCGCTCGAAAGCGGCGATTGTCGCCGGCAGATCGTAAGGATCGACGGTTTCGACATGCGAGGCGCCCAGGACCTTTGCCACCGAGGCGATCGTCACCCTGCGCCGGAACTCGTCGCCGACCCTTTCGACGGTCGGGCTTTCCTGGAAGCCGGTCATCCCGGTGACATGGTTGTCGAGGACGACGGCTACCACGTCGGAGTTTTCCTTTATAATGTCGAGCAGTGCCGGCATGCCGGAGTGGAAGAAGGTCGAGTCGCCCATGATGCCGACCGTGCGCCGCCCGGTGACCCGCGCCGCTCCCGCCGCCAGGGTGAAGGCGGCGCCCATGCTCAAAAGGGCGTCGGCGGTGTTCAGCGGGGGGCCGTAACCCAGCGTGTAGCAGCCGATGTCGTTGAAATACAGTCCCTCGTCGCCGAATACCGTGCGCAACGCGAACTGCGCGGCTCGGTGTGGGCAGCCGGGGCACAGCGAGGGCGGCCGGGCAGGCGCCTGTTGGAAGCTCGGCTGCTTGGGGACCGGTCGGCCGAGGCCGAGTCCCGAATGCAGCGCGCGCTGAATGATCTCGGGAGTGTACTCGAACTCGACGGGCAGATGTCCGCTGTGCTTGCCGAGCACTTCCAGCGACAGGCCGCGGCGGGTGAGCAGGGCGCTCAAGGCATCCTCGATAAAGGGAGACAATTCCTCGACGATCAGCACCCGCTGCACACCGGTAAGAAGCGCAAGAAGCTTTTCCCCGGGCAACGGGTAGACCGCGCCGAGCGTCACCAGGCGCAACTTGCCGGTCAGGCCCAACTCTTCAAGCAGATCGGCGCAAGTTGCGGCCGGGGCGCCCGAGGCCAGGATGGCCAACTCGCCGCTGCCGGAAGAAGAGACGAAGGGTGAGGCATCGAGAATGCGGCGGGCCTGCTCGATCTTTTCACTTAGCTCGATCCTCAACCGGCGGGCGTTTGCCGGAATGGGGACGAAGCGCTGCGGGTCGCGGACGAAGCCCGTAACGACAGGGGCTCGCAGCTTGCCATAGCGGATCACGGCACGCGAGTGACAGACACGGGTAGTGGGTCGCAGCAACACCGGCAGCCGGCTACTCTCGGAAAGCTCGAAGGCGAAGATCGCCATTCGGTAAGCCTCTTCGGGAGTTGCCGGATCGAGCACCGGAATATGCAGCATCGGCGCCAACAGGCGCTGGTCTTGCTCGTTGGGACTGGTACGGCAAGACGGATCTCCGGCCGAGACGATCACCAGGCCGCCGACCGGGCCGATGTAGGGGATGGTCGAGAGCGGATCGCCTGCGTACATCAGGCCGAGGTGTTTCATGGCGCAAATGGCCCGGGCACCGGCCAGGCTGGCCCCGAAGGCCGTCTCGAGGGCGATCTTTTCATTGATCGAGTACTCGAAACGGACTCCCTGACTGCCGGCCGTCAGGCCGGCAACGCGTGCGAAGGAGTCGCTGATCTCTGATGATGGCGTGCCGGGATAGCCCGAGGCGAAGGCCACACCGGCCTCCAGCGCGCCGCGCACAATGGCCTCGTTGCCGAGCAGGAACTCCGCGTGTCCCTCGACGTCGACCAGCAGAGGATCTTTCGGGCGCCTGGACATCTTTCGTCTCGCTGAGGCGGCCTCCTCTTACTTCTTCAGCTCATCCCACTTGTAGTCGATAACCTCGAGCAGGACCCCGTTGACCGCCTTGGGATGAATGAAGGCAAACTCGCAGTCGCGGAACTTTCGGGCGCCGCCGATGATCGGGTAGCCCCGGTCCTTGAGGTCGTCCATGGCCTCGCGAGTGTTGTCCACGTTGAGGGACATCAACATGATGCCCTCGCCGCGTTTTTCGATGAACTTGGCTACCTCGCCGTCCGGCGTGGTCGATTCCATCAGCTCGAAGCCGACTCCGCCGACCCAGTAGCGGGCAACTTTTATTTTCTCCGGCTCGTCGATGTACTCGTCGTCGGGCTTGTCCTTGCCGAGGATTGGCTCCCACTTCTTGCGGGCATCGTCCAGGTTCTTCACCGCGATGCAGATATGATCGATCTTGTTGACTTTCAAGGCCGTGTCCTCCGCATTCTGAACGCTGGAAGGTTATGGTCAACCGTTAGTAACGGTCAATAAAGGCTCTATTCGCACTGGTCGGAGCTTACCGGCCCGTCGTAGGTCAACTCGAAGCCCAGGTAGTAGTTCTGGCAAGAGTTGGCCGCCCCGGCGGCGTTTCTCACCTGGACGTAGAAGTCCCAGCTGTCGTCCAGGCCGCAGGTGCCGTCCCAGGTGAGTACCATTGTGTAGCTGTGGCTGGCGGCGTCATAGACGGCGGCGCTGTCGACATCGTCGGTGCAGAAGTTGTAGTCGAAGCTTCCGCATGTGCCGCCGGTCTTGATGCACATGACGTAGTCCTGGTGGACAGCGTCGGACGGCACGGTCAGTACGGCGTGCCAGCGGAAGTTGCACTGCCAGTCGCCCGGATGAAGGATGCACTCGAGATGGGTGGCCTCCTCGGCGTGTATGATGTACCAGTCGCTGTCGGGATCGGTCGACGCGCCGTGGTAGAGCGACAGGGAGTCGACGGCGACCTCGCCCCAGTCCTCGTTGGCGTCGGGCAGGTGGCGGGCCTGGGCGCAGCTATCGTTGTTCTCGTAGAGGTCGTCTGCCAACTCTTCGTCGGTTTCCCCGTCGCAGTCGTCGTCGAGGCCGTTGCATTCCTCGCCCAGGGCAGGAGGGACGTAACCGGCCCCGCCGCAGTCACCCCAGCCATCAACACTGCTACAGACCTGGGTACCGTGGTTGCACTCGCCCTCGTCAGTGCCGCAGTTACGCTCGGCGCCGTTCGGTGAACAGGTGCAGCCCTCGTCGGTGTTCTCGTCGCAATCGTTATCGTACGTGTCGCAGAAATCGGGCGGGCCGTCTGTGGCTCCCGGGTTGATGGTGTCATCGAGGTCGTCGCAGTCGGTGTTGTCCTCGACGTAGACACCACCGCTCTGGGAGGGGCCGGCAGGCAGCGAGCAGGCCTCTGTGGCCCAGGCCAGGTCGGGGTCGCCGTAGCCGTCGAGGTCGTAGTCATCATAGTAAGTGTTGGTGACGCCCTCGTCGGTCAGGCCGTCACAGTCGTTGTCGGCCTCGTCGCAGACCTCGTCGGAAGAGGTTGGGGCGGTGCAGCCGGCGTAGGCGCCGCCCGTGCATGCCTCTGTTCCCGGGCCGCACAGGTTGTCGCAGGTGCGGGTGAGGGGCTGTCCGTTTTCATCCTCGTCGGTCAGGCCGTCGAAGTCGTTGTCCTCGCCGTCGCAGCTTTCATCGTAGGCGGTCAGGCAGTGGCCCTGGATGCAATGCTGATCGCCCGAGCAGGGGGCCAGGCAGGCGCCGCAGTTCTGATCGTCGGTGTCGGTGTTCACGCATTTGTCGACGCAGTAGGAAAGCCCGCCGGAGCAAGCGCAGTTTCCGGCCGAGCAGGTGGCCCCGCCGCCGCAGACCGTGCTGCAGCCGCCGCAGTGGTTGGCGTCGGTCTGAGTGTTTGTGCACTCGCCGCCGCACATCTCGACCCCGGTCCCCGAGCATGTGCAGCTGCCCTGGACGCAGACCGTCCCCCCGGTGCAGGCGTTGCTACAGCCGCCGCAGTCGCTGGAACTGGTCTGGGTATTGACGCACTGGCCGGCGCACAACTCCATGCCGACCCCGGTGCAATCCTCGCCCGAACTGCCGCAAGCCGAGCCGACGAGCACCAACGCCAGAGAAAAAACAAAAAGGCCCACATAAACAGATCGCTTCATTGGTTTACCTCCCTGATTTGATAACGGATGATGCTAACGCGAGTGGACGCGGATTGCAATGATGCAATGCAGATGTGGGATTCGAATAGTTGATTGACTCCTGATTCTCGCTCTTCTACTATCGGACCCGCATGAAAATCCTCATTGTCGGCGCCGGTGTTGTCGGTAAATCGTTGGCCGAGCAACTCTCCTTGGAGGGCCACCAGGTGGCCATGATCGATCAGGATCGGCGGAAAGTCAGGGAAATCGGAGAGAAGCTGGACGTGCTCGCAGTTTGGGGCAACGCCGGTATGCCCAGCGTGCTGAGGCGCGCGGGGATCGAGTCGGCCGAGATGATCATCGCGGTCACTGACGTTGACGAGGTTAACCTGGTCGTGGGCATGCTGGCCAGCCGCATGGGTGTCGAGCACCGCATCGTGCGCCTGCGCAACCAGGAGTACCTGGAAAAGGACTGTATTTTCCCGCTTAAAGAACTGGGCATCGATCAGGTTATCAACCCCGATCCCTCAATTGTCGATGCCCTGGTGCGCATGATCGAGATACCCGGCTCCAACGACTTTGCAAATCTGGCCGGTGGCCAAGTGCTGATGTTGGGCTTCGACATCTTGGCGGACAGCCCGCTTGCGGGTAAGACCCTTGCAGAAGTGCGGGAAGTCAGCTCTCTGGATGCTTTTCTGATCCTTTTTATCACCCGGGCGGACGAGGTCATCGTCCCCAGGGGCCATGACAGGATCGAGCCTGGTGACAACATTCACTTGCTTGTATCCGCCGATACCTTGCAGTTCGTTGCCCCTTTCATCCACAGGCGACCCAGGAAGGTCGGCCACGTTATCATTTTCGGAGCGAGCCGCATCGGGCTACAACTGGCCGAAAGAATCCAGGATAAGGTTGAAAGGGTTTTCCTGATAGAGCCCGACGGTGAAAAGGCATTCGAGGCGTCCGAGCGACTGAAAAAGGTCACGGTCCTCAAGGGAGACGAGACCAACCTCGATGTTCTGGAGGAGGCCTCGCTGGACAAGTGTGATCTTTTCTGCGCCCTGGCTGATAACGACCAGCACAACATGATGTCGGCCTTGCTGGCCAAGAAACACTCCCATACCGACGCCGCAGTCATGGTGCAGCAGCCCGAGTACGTTCCGGTCATGGACAGCCTGGGTGTCGAGATAGTCATCAATCCGCGCCTGGTGACAGTGGGCGAGATCCTGATGCATGTGCGCCGCGGTCATATACATTCGGTTACCCGGCTGGCGGAGAGCCGCGCCGAGATCATCGAGATGGAGGCTTCTGAGAAGTCGCCGGCAGTCAAGCACAAGATCCGCGATCTGGCCTTCCCTGAGAATGCGCTGGTCGGAGCCATAGTCCGCGACGGGAAGATGCAGATTCCGACAGGAGACACTCTGATCCAGCCTGGAGACGACGTGGTAGTATTCGCGCTGCCGGACGCCATCCCCAAGATCGAGAAGCTCTTCACGCAGCGCCGGCGGTTTTGAACAATGCGCTGGCGCGCGGTCCTTTCGGTTCTGGGTTACCTGTTTATCATCCTGGGGGTGTGCCTGCTGGCGCCCCTGATCGTGGCCATTGTCTACGATTCGAAGAACTCCATCGAGGATCTGGAGATAGTCAGTTTCTTCGTGACTGCGACCTTTTCACTGGGCCTGGGTTTTTACATCAGGCGCAAGTTCCACAGTTTTGCAGACCAGGTCGGCCGGCGCGAAGGCTTCGCGGTCGTCACCTTCGCCTGGCTGTCAGCGGTCCTCCTGGGAACGTTGCCCTTTATAATATGCGGCATGCTGGGCATCACCGATGCCTTCTTCGAGATCATCAGCGGTTTCACCACCACCGGGTCGACCGTTTTCGGTAGTCCCGGGATGGAGATAGAGAAGATCCCGCACGGCCTGCAGTTCTGGCGCTGCATGACCCAGTGGCTGGGGGGGATGGGCATCGTCGTGCTGAGCGTTGCCTTGCTCTCGTTCCTGGGCATGGGGGGCTATCGCCTGTTGAGGGCTGAGACACCCGGAGGTGTGGCTTTCGAAAAGGATCGCCAGCGGATCACGGACGCGGCTAAGGATCTTTGGAAAATATACTTGATCATCTCCGCCGCCGAAGTGATCCTGCTCAAGCTGGCCGGCGCCGATATCTTCGATGCTTTCTGTCACACCTTCACAACCATGTCCACGGGCGGCTACTCCCCGCACGGGGAGTCCGTCGCCTACTTCGGTCCCGTTGCCCAATGGATCATCATCTTTTTCATGTTCGTAGCCGGAATGAACTTCTCGTTGCATGCCCAACTGTTCAGGCTGAATGCCAAACCGCTGATTCGCAACCCCGAGTTCCGGCTGTATGCCGGAATCATGCTGGCCAGCATTCTGGTGGGCCTGCTTGTCGTCCCATCCGGTCGAGGTATCGAAGATCACATCCGCCAGGTTACCTTTCAGGTTGTGTCGATCGGGACCACCACCGGCTACACCACAACCGATTTCGACACATGGCCCCATCTGATGCGCCTGGTTCTGGTGCTGCTCATGTTTTCGGGAGGCTGCATGGGATCGACCGGGGGCGGGATGAAAAGCGCCCGTCTTTTGGTATTCGCCAAGGCGCTTATGCGTGAGTTGCAGCGGCTGATATTTCCACATGCCGTGCGGGTGGTTCGCGTGGGAGAGAAGGTGATCGAGCCCGGCATCGTTTCGAACATACTCGCCTTTGGTGTGATCTACTCCGCCACTTTTGTTGTCGGCCTGTTGGTAATGGCTGCCTGCGGGTACGATCTGGTGAGTTCCGCGTCTGCATCGGCCGCGGCCTTGGGCAACATTGGCCCCGGCCTGGGAGCCGTGGGACCCGTCTGCAACTGGGCCCATCTGCCTGACGTGGCCAAGTGGGTCATGAGCCTGCTGATGCTCCTCGGCCGACTGGAGATTTTCTCGGTGCTGATACTTTTCACACCCTGGGCATGGAAGAGATAGGCTTCTCAGGCCTGCGGTCTTTCAGCAGAAAAGAAAGCACCAGCATTCCCAGGCCGATTCCACAGACAACCAGCGCCGAGGTCATCACCGGCGAGAACAGGTCGTGCAGGAAGACTCCGACGGTTCCGGACAGTTCCTCAATGAACAGGCGGCCGGCCTGTGAGCCGAACAGGCGCGCATCCGCGCCCGTCAGCCAGCGGTCGGGGTTCCGGCCAATCGCCGCAATCAGCCAGCCGCTGGCCAGCCATGACAGCAGCAACGAGGCGATTCCGCCGGTGAAGATCGTCCCGCCGCAGACGCTCAGGAATCCACGTCCGTCCGATCGCAGCAGCAGCGCGCCGATGGCGATGAACAGGGCCGGCAGCAAGAACAGGAGCCACATGGCGGAATCTATCCAACGCAGGGCATCCAGAATAACCGGTTCCGAGGTTGCAATCCCCGCGAACATCGGCTTCTGATCGGGGATCTGCCCCAGCCAGGCGGCCATCCATTGCGAGCGCTGGTCGATCACCTCTGCTCCGGGATTGCAGGCCGGTAACGGTTTTTCATGACGGTGGGAAATCGCGCGCTGCTTCCATCGCTCGATGCCCGCAGCGTTGCAGACGGGAAGCAGAGCAAGTACTTGATTCAGGTAGGCGCCCATCTCGTCGGAGACCAGTGCCTTCTTCAAAGGACGCATGTCCAGTGTGATGTCCCCGGGTTGCGCCTTGCCCGCCACCAGCTCGCCCACCCGCGCGACTTTCACGGCCACTTCGTCCTGCAGCCAGCCCTGGATGCCGGTCAGCTCGAGCATCTTGGGAAAAGACGTCTTGGCCCCGGCCATCGCCTCGATCCAGGCGCGCGCGTCGGGGTCGCTGACCGCGCCCGGTTGCCTGGCGGCCGCGAAGGATTTGTCGATCATCTCGGGCATGCGCTTTACCACCTTGCCGGCCAGGTCGCCGTAAAAGTCCGGGCTTGTCGCCGCCCGGGTCAGGCCGCTGGCGAAGATCACTCCGATCAGCAACGGGATGCCCAGCACGATCAACAGCAAGACGCCTATGAACTTGCCCATGTATAGTCCCCTCTCGTCGGGAGTGGCGCCGGAAAACAGGCGCCGATTTCCCTGGAGTATACCGTAAATTCGTGCCTGTATATTTTTTAAACCCGGAGAACAATCATGGCAAACTTCGAACAATGCAAGAATGGCAGCCGCCCGCTTGCGCTGATTACCGGGGCTTCTTCAGGCATTGGGGAAAGGTTCGCCCGTCGACTGGCCCGCGACGGATATGACTTGATCCTGGTGGCCCGGCGCAAGGAGCGCCTGGCGGAAATCGGCAATGAACTCGATGCCAAACACGGAATCAAGGCCGAAGTGCAAGCGGCCGATCTGGCCCGGGACCAGGACGTCGAACGGCTAGTGAACGTCATTCAGGGCGGTCCGGCCCTGGATCTGCTGATTAATGGCGCCGGCTTTGGTACCCGCGGACACTTTGCCGAGGTGGATGCCGAAAAATCCGAGAAAATGGTCAGAGTCCACGTCCTGGCCAGCGTGCGGCTGGCCCGGGCGGCTCTGCCCGCCATGATTGGACGGGGTTCCGGGGCACTGATCAACATCTCGTCCCTGGGCGCGTTCTTCACAACCGCCCATTACACCACCTACTCGGCCACCAAGTCGTATCTGAATGTTTTCAGCGAGGGCTTGGCAGCGGAACTGGCCGGCACCGGGTTGAAGGTGCAGGCACTCTGCCCGGGGCTCACCCGAACCGGGTTCATGTTCACTCCGGAATACTCGGATTTCCACTACGAGAAGATCCCCAAATTCGCCTGGATGGACCCGGAACGGGTGGTAGATCAGTCGTTATCCGCACTTGAGAACGGCCCGGTGGTGTTTATACCCGGCGTTTTAAACCGCATGTTCGTCCGGATCATGAAGGCCCCGCTGGCCGGGCATCTGGTGGGCGGGGCCATCAACCTGCTCAGCCGCGGCAATCAGGCCTGGTAGTACCCCCCGAGAATCTTCGCGGGACGCGAAGATTCTAAGTAGTACTGCGCGGATTTTTGGTTGCGACTGAAGAGCCGCGCTGTGATAGTAATGCAGCATGAGCATTACGACGCCAAGCTGGATCCTGATCGGGACTCTTTTTTTATTGGCGGGCTGCGCGGGTTCGGGGGGGGCTGTCGATGGTGGTCCGGACGGCTCTTTCGATGCCGACGGCGCTGATGGAACAGACGTCGGTCCCGGTGATCAGGCTCCAGCCCCCGTGCTGACTTCCGTGGATCCGCCATCCGGGCCCGCGGCCGGCGGAACGCTTGCGACTCTTTCCGGAAGAGGATTCTTAGACGGCGCTTCGGTGCGTTTTGGAGCCGCGCTGGCCTCGGGGGCAGTGGTGAACTCCTCTTCGAGCATCCAGGTCGCGACTCCGCCGGGCTCCGCTGGATCTGTCACGGTGCGGGTGACCAACCCCGACGGTCTTTTCAGCGAGCTGGCCGCGGGATTCACCTACCTAGCTCCGGCCGCGGGCGACTGTCCGCGGGCCACCAACTGCGAGCCGGCCGCGGCGCAGTTTTCTTACTCGACCGGCAACCCGGCTGACAGCGTTCTTTTGGCCGGCGACTTCACCGGCTGGCGCGACGGGGCCATTCCCATGGCCGGCGACGGGGCCGGCAACTTCAGCGCCAGCGTCACACTCAGGGAGGGCCGCTACGAGTACAAGTTCATCGTCAACGACAACGATTGGCACACGGATCCCTTGGCAGGCGATCCCGAACCGTTTTTTGGAAACAGTGTGTTGGTGCATGACAACCCCTGCACGCCGAACCTGGATGAAATCAGTCCGACCTACGGCCAGGTCTTTGACAGCGACCAGGTGACTATCTCGGCCGCCTACACCGACGGCGCGGCCGCGGCCGGGATTGATCCCGATTCGATCTGCCTGATGGTGGACAGTCTGCGCCGGCAGGCCGGCTGGGACCCGGGCGCGGCCCGCGTCACGGCCGAGATTGCGGATCTGGCCGAGGGTGATCACCGCTTCTGGCTTTCGGCCGCAGATAACCTTGGCCATCGCTCGGCCGAGGTCTCGGGCCTGTTCACGGTCAACGTCGCCGGCGAGCTTCCGATCGCCGATGCCGGCCCGACCCAGTTCGCCTACCCGGGCGACTGGGTGGTGCTGGACGCCACGGGAAGCCACGATCCCGACGGCATCGGCATCAGCGGTTACGCCTGGAGCCAAACTGCCGGCCCGGCCGTCGCTCTCGATCCTCAGCATGTCACGCCGCAGGCGGGCTACGACGATGACCCGACCGCCGAGCCGCCGCTGACTGACGCCTTGATGGGTTTTTCGCCCCAGGCAACCGGGAGCTACCGCTTCTCGTTGACTGTTTCCGACGCGGACGGCATCTGCCCGCAGCCGGCCGAGACCGATGTGATTGTGCTCGATCCCGGCTCCGGCGAGAAACCCTCGGCCCATGTCGAGATAAATACGGTCGGGGGTGGCATCTCGGCGATCGCGAGCGCGAGCCTGCCCGGATCGAGCTTTGGCTGGTACGCTGACGTTGGCAACTCGGGCGGCCCGGCGATGCCGTCCGGGCCCCGCTTGGATCTTTCTCCGGACGATCTGCCCACAGACGGCGCTTACTTTTTCTACCTGGTGGCTTCCAAGGACGGCTCCGACGGAAAGCCGGCCACAGTGCTCGTTACAAAGAGCGCCGGAAAGCTCTCGGGCTACGACTTCGCGGCCCCGCCGGCCTGGCTTCCTGACGCCGAGATCTACGAGATCTACGTACGCGCCTTCGCCGACGACGATGGGGACGGAGTGGGCGATCTGCCGGGGCTTATCGGCAAGCTCGATTACCTCGATGATCTTGGAGTAAACACTTTGTGGCTGATGCCGGTCTTCGAGTCGGCCGACCACGCCCACGGCTATCACACCATGAATTACTACCGCGTCGAGCGCGACTACGGCACCAACGACGACCTGGTCGCCTTGATCCGCGCCGCCCACGCGCGTGGCATGCGTGTGGTGCTCGACCTGGTGATCAACCACACCTCGCGCCACCATCCTCGCTTCTTGGCCGCGCTCGATCCCTCCTCGCGCTTCCACGATAACTACATCTGGTTCGCAAACCACCAGCCTTCCGATCCCTTGACCACGCGCTACGGCTTCGGGCGCGAACTGGGCGGCACGCGCCTGACCATCGAATCAGGCTGGGCCGACATCCCCGACGTCAACTTTGGAAATCCCGCGGCCCGCGAATGGGCCTTCGGCGTGGCCCGCCACTGGATCGACCCCAACGGCGACGGCGATTTCGAAGACGGCGTGGACGGCCTGCGCCTCGATCACGTGACCGGTCCCGCCCATCAGGTGTGGCGTGCGCTCAGGCGCGAGCTGAAATCAGTGCGGCCCGATCTGCTGCTGCTGGCCGAGGTGTTCCGCGACTTCGACAACGGCGGGCAGGGGTACGGCATCAAGGACTACTACGGCGACCAGTTCGATCTGGCCTTTACTTTTCCTTTCTACTGGGTGGCCCAGGGGATCTTCAAGAACGGAGAGCCGGTCGGGGGCTGCGCGACGGCTTGCGGTCTCGATTGGCTCGAGCAAGCCGTGGCCGAGCGCTTTGATCCGTCCGCCGTTATGTGCTTTTTCATCGAGAATCATGACGTGCCCTGGTACACGACCGTCTACCAGGACTGGGGCGGCAGCGCGGACAAACTGATGGCCGCCAACGTCCTGATGCAGACACTGCCCAACAGCCCGCAGATTCTATACGGTCAGGAGTTGGGCACGACGACCTGGCGGGGCATGATGCCCTGGTCCAAGGACTCTCCCGGCAATGCCCTTGAGTCGTCATACAAAGACGCCATCGCAGCCAGGAACGAGCACGCGGCGCTAAGACGCGGCGACTACAGGCGACTTGCGGTTACAGGCGGCGGACAAGACGTTTTTACCTTCGCCCGCAGCGACGACTCCGAGACGCTGGTGATGGTGGTCAACGTCAGGGGTGTTCCGGTCGACGATGTCAGCGTCGATCTGTCTACACTGGGTGCTGCGGCCTCCGGCCTGCGCGACGTGCGCGACGGCAGGCACTGGCCGGCCATCGGCGGGCAGCTCGTGTCCCGCGCACTTGCGGCTTACGAGACGTGGATCGGCCTTTTGGAGAGTCGCTGAGATGCCCGTCACACGGAACTTACCGCGAAGCATAGCCGTCGGGTCGGCTCTTGGTCTGGTGGTAGCCTGCCTGCTGGGAGGGTTTTTGTGGCTGGGTGTCTTCGAAACGCCCGAACTACTGGTGTTCGACGCCATGCAATGCGGGGCGGCCGAACCGGCGCTGGCAGATGATGACATTGTTCTTTTGACTGTCGACCAGGGCAGCATCGAGAAGGTGGAGCAGACTCTGGGCCACCGTTACCCCTGGCCGCGGGCCTTGCACACGGTGATGCTCGACTACATCGAGCAGGGCGGGCCGAGGGCTGTGATCTTCGACCTGTTGTTCGAAGGCTCAAGCCCCGGCTCGGAAGAGCAAGACGGTCACGAGCAGGACGCCGAGTTGTCGGCCGCCATTCGCCGCGCGGACAACGTCGGCCTGGCGGTAAAGCTGCGCCCGGCCGACCCGACACCGGCCACAAGTGTTTCAATGAGTATGCTCGAGCGCACGGCTCTGCCCGGACGAGCCTGGCTGGAACTTCCGTTCTTCGAGCGCATCGATCCCCTGGCCGTGGAGCTGATCGAGTCAGGCGCACGCTTCGGCTTCGTGAATGCTTTTCCCGAAGCGGACGGGGTGGTACGCAGGGCAAACTTGTTGGCCAGGGTGGGCGGGAGGCTGGTGCCGGCGTTGACATTGGCGCCGCTGTTGAAGGTAGGCTCTGCCGCAATATACAGCGCAGAACAAAGCCTGTTTGTGGATGGGAAAAAACTGCCGATTTCGAGCGACGGGCGGGCCTGGATCCGCTTTCACGGTCAAGGCGGCATCCGGGCGGGCCGGGGAAGGACCTACCGCTATATTCCGTTCGCCAATGTTTTGCTGTCGGCCATCCAGGCGAAACAGGGAGGTGTGCCGATCCTGAAGAATGATGTCTTCGACGGCAAGTGGGTCATCATCGGCTCGACGGCCGCCGCCGGCTTCGACCTCAAGGCCACTCCCTTTTCGAAAGCCGGTGCCTATCCGGGGATGGAGATCCAGGCCACGATTCTCGACAACCTGCTGCACGGGGATTTCCTGTGGCGCGTGCCTCGCTGGCTGGTGATTTTGCTGCTTGTGGCGGGCTGCATGCTGACTGGCATGCTGGGATCAGTGCTGAGAAGCATTTCCTGGAGCATGCTGGCGCTGGTCGGAGGCCTGGGCGGGTACGTTCTGCTGTCGCTTCTTTTTTTCAAAAGCGGCATGCTTTTGGACGTTGTAGCGGTAGAGTGCGGCATTTTTATAACCTTCGCGGCGATCACCTACCTGAACTTCCTGCGCGAGCGGCGCGGCCGCAAGCGGGTGCGCAGCCTGTTTCAGTATTATCTTGATCCATCATTAGTCGGCCGCATCATCGAAGATCCCGAGCGTCTCAAGCTGGGTGGCGAGTCACGGGTGTGCAGCGTTCTCTTTTCGGACATCGTCGGTTTCACCTCCATCTCGGAGAAACTCTCCCCCGAGCAGGTGGTCGCGGTGATGAACCGCTACCTGGGCGAGATGACCGAAATAATCCTGAGTAACGGCGGGCTGCTCGACAAGTACATCGGCGACGCCATCATGGCTGTCTACGGCGCTCCGGCCGACATGCCCGATCACGCCCGGGCGGCCTGCCTGACGGCGCTCGATAGCCAAAAGCGTCTGGTCGAACTTAGCCGGCAGCTCGTTGAAGAAGGACTGACGGAATTGACCTGCGGCGTCGGTGTCAACAGCGGGCCCATGGTTGTCGGCAACATAGGTTCGGCCACTCGCGGCAACTACACGGCCATGGGCGACGCGGTCAACCTGGCCTCGCGCATAGAGGGGCTGACGCGCGAGTTCAACGTGGGGATTATTATTGGCCCCGGCACGCAGGCTGCGCTGGGGGACGACTTCGTGACGCGCGAGCTGGATTTCATCAAAGTCAAGGGCAAGAATGAGCCGGTGCGCATATATGAACTCGTCTGCCAGGGCGAGGTGCCCGCCCGTCAGGCCGAGAAGTTTTCGATCTTCGAGCGCGGCATCGAGGCCTACCGGGCAAAAGACTTTCATGTAGCCCGGGATCACTTCACCAAGGTTCTGGAAGGCTTCCCGGGCGACGGACCGTCAAAGACCTATCTGGCGCGCTGCACGGCCTGCATCGCCGACCCTCCCGGCGCCGACTGGGACGGCGTCTTCGTGATGACGACAAAGTAGAGCTTTTAGCGATTCTGTCTGCACTGACACCTGACCATCAGGTCGAATACTCGCTGCTGTGACAGGCCTGGCGTCGTGTCGACGGAGAAGTTGCAAACAATGCGGCGGGTTGTGAAGTTGGTCGAATTATGCAACATTGTGGCGAACTGTATTGGCAAAGGCTGTGCCGCTATGAGAGAAGACCGCTCACGGGATTTTCATGATGATGAGAACAAAAGGGCCGACCTCGGATCCATTTCGAAGGATATTGTACAACTGGCGATCCAAAATATGCCGCTAGTCGATTTCTTGAGGGCTGTTCATGACGTCTTGTTGAAATACTCGCGCTGTGACTGTGTTGAGTTCTACTTAAAAAAAGAAGGCCGGCATTACTCGAGCCTGCTTTCAGGGGGGAAGAAGCCTGATTTCCGGTCCGGGCCTTCGGGATGCACGCCGAAAGCGTCCGGCTCCACCGCAGGAAGCGAACAGGAATACAATTCCGTTGCATTGATTCCAATGCATATTGGAAATGAAAACATCGGGCAGTTCTGCCTGAAAAGCAGGAAAAAAGACTTCTTCTCCGTGGGCGATGTTCGTCATTACAAAGAGCTTTCCATTACCATCGGACTCGCGCTTTCCAATGAGTATACACAGGTGGCGCTCAACGAGAGGGTCAAGGAGCTTACCTGTCTTTACGGGATCAGCCGGATTTTCGAGGATGTCAGCGGCTCGCTGGATGGAATTCTCCACAAAATTGTGAAGTTGCTTCCGCCCGCTTGGCAGTATCCCGAGGTTGCCGCTGCGAGGATAACCTTTGAAGACGATGTCTATGCTACCGCGGGGTTTGACGAGGGTTTTGACAGGATCTCAGCGAACATATTAATCAAAGACGAAATCAGGGGAGAGGTTTCAGTCTGCTATTCTGAGTGGAAGCAGGCGATCGACAAGGGAACTTTCTTAAGGGAAGAACACAGCCTTATTGACATCGTAGCCAAGGAGGTTGCCCTCATAATAGAACGTAAGCTTGCCGATGAAAATCGTGAGCTATTGGAAAAACAGCTCCGCCACGCAGACAAGCTCGCGACCATCGGCCAGCTTGCCGCGGGCATTGCACATGAACTCAACGAGCCGCTCGGAAACATTCTCGGGTTTGCCCAACTTTTGAAGAAGAACAACCAGCTTTCCGGCTTGGCAAGGGGTGACGTGGAAAAGATCGAAGTTGCCTCGCTGCACGCCAGGGAAACTATTAGAAAACTGCTGGTATTTGCAAGGCAGACACCGCCGATAAAGGCGACCGTCAACCTGAACAACATAATAAAGGAAGGAATTTACTTCATCGAGTCACGGTGCGCAAAGAGCGATATCCGGGTAAAACTGCTTCTTGATGACGACCTGCCCGAAATAACGGGCGACGCCTCTCAACTCAACCAGGTGATGGTTAACCTTGTGGTCAATTCAGTACAAGCCATGCCTAAGGGCGGGAAGCTGACAATACGGACCGTATCCGGCAAAAACGGTATAACGTTCGTGGTTGAAGACACAGGTGTGGGGATGAGCAAGAAAACAAAGAAGCAGTTGTTCGTGCCGTTTTTTACGACCAAGGATGTCGGCGAGGGAACGGGGTTGGGTCTTGCCATGGTTCATGGAATAGTCACTTCCCATGGCGGAACAATAAGTGTTGATTCCTCCCCCGGCCGCGGCACGAAATTTAAGATACATTTTCCCCTATCCATGTAAAAAAATGAGTGTTTGGAGAACGGCACCATGGGAGCCCCGGCCAATAAGAAATCCATTCTCGTTGTAGACGATGCCCCGGATACTCTTGAGATCCTCAAGAGAAACCTCACGTCAAAAGGGTACAGGGTATTCACCTCCTCCGGTGTGGAGGAAGCCCTGAATATCCTTGAAAACACGCCAATAGACCTTGTGGTTACTGATATAAAAATGCCGAAAGTCAGTGGGCTCGATCTTGTCCGATACGTGCGCGAGAACCTCAGGGCTACCGAAGTTATGGTAATAACGGGCTACGCATCGATCAACGGCGCGATCGAGGCCGTCAAGACCGGGGCCGAAGAATACCTGCCCAAGCCCTTTACGGACGAGGAGCTATTCTCCTCGGTAGAAAGGGCGCTTGAAAAACTGAACCTCCGAAAAGCGGACCTGCCTGATATTAAGCAGCCGGATTCCGCGCCTTACAGCCTCATCGGCAAGTCGGATGCCATGCAAAAAGTTTACGATATTATAGCCAGGGCTGCCGCAGCGCCGGTCACCGCGCTTATTACCGGCGAAAGCGGAACCGGTAAGGAGCTTATAGCACGGGCGATCCACTACTCCAGCAAGCGAGCCTCCGCACCGTTTGTTCCGGTCAACTGCGGCGGTATTCCTGAAGGTCTGCTCGAAAGCGAGCTCTTTGGCTACGTCAAGGGCGCTTTTACCGGCGCGTCCGAGTCTCGCGCGGGCTTTTTCCAGACCGCGGACAAGGGAACGATATTTCTTGACGAGGTATCCAATACCAGCCTTTCCATGCAGGCCAAGCTCCTCCGCGTTCTGCAGGACAAGGAAGTTCGCATGATCGGGTCCAATAAAAGCGTCAAGATCGACGCGCGTATCCTCGCCGCGACGAACAAGAACCTTTCCGGGCTCGTGGAAAGGGAGCACTTCCGCGATGACCTGTTTTTTCGACTGAATGTGCTTACCATCAACCTGCCGCCTCTCCGCGACCGAGGGGACGATGTACTGCTCCTTGCGCGGTACTTCCTGGGAAAATACGCCAAGGAGTTTGGAAAGGGTGTTTCTGTTTTCACGGACAAGGCACGGTCTGCGCTCCGTTCCTACTCTTGGCCGGGAAACATCAGGGAACTCGAGAACCTTGTGCAGCGCATGGTTGTCATGGTCGACGGGGAAAAAATAGAAGTGACGGACCTGCCGCCATACATGCGTTTTTCCGTGCAGTATAAAAAAGGGCTGAATCGCTCACTCCAAGAGGTAGAAATTGAGCACATAAACAATGTGCTCGCGAGTGTGGGCGGCAACAAGACGCAGGCCGCGGAAATTCTTGGCATAGACCGCAAGACCCTCCGTGAAAAGCTAAAAAAGATCGACAATCATTCCCGCTAGAGCCGGGGAATTATTCCCCGCCGGGGAGAATTGCCCCGCACTTTCCTTCCTGAATAGCGTGTTTTCTTCCAACAGCTTCGGGATAAAATAGCTGTAATTCCGGCAATTAATGACAATTCCTTCACTTGCCGGTGTTTCGGCACGAAAGAAGCATAGTGTTCATTTCGTTTTTCCGTTTCCGGCGATTCAAATGGAAGCGCGAACCAATAGGAAACAGGAGAAGAATCACTATGTCCACAACCAAATACAACGGCCTTTGTATCACATGCAAGCACAGGGAAACGTGCATGTACGCGAAGAACCCGGAAAGATGCGCTGTGCACTGCGAGGAATTCGAGGCAGAGTCGGCGTTTATTCCGAAAAGGCACAAGGTGGCGCCCAATCCCGTACGCGATCGCGTATACCATAAAGACGCGCCTCTAGGTCTTTGCGTAAACTGCAACAAATTCCCTGAATGCAAGTTCCGGAAACCGGAATGTGGTGTCTGGTTCTGCGAGGAATATGAATAGGTTACCAGGGTATTAATAGAATGAATGCAATATCGCCGGATTACACAAGGTTTCAGAATGCCCCTCTGGTGGCAACGCGTATTCTCACTGCAAAGGTATTCCCATGAAAGATAAGGCAATTATAAACACGATCAGTAAGTACCATGGTGGATATGGTGGTATACTATCAATACTCGAGGAAATCCAGAGCGAGAACGGATACCTGTCCGCCGATGCACTCAAACTCGTTAGCGAGGAAACCGGCCGCTCGATGGTGGACCTGTATGGAATAGCCACGTTCTACAAGGCCTTCTCCCTGACGCCCAGAGGAAAACACCTCGTCTCCGTATGCCTGGGAACCGCATGCCACGTCCGGGGAGCGCCCGCGATCGCGGATGAATTTAGTAAAAGGCTTGGTATCAAGGCGGGTGAAACCACGAAGGAAAATGAGTTCACACTTGAAACGGTGAATTGCCTTGGTGCCTGCGCCCTGGGACCAACAGTCGTGGTGAACGGGCATTACTTCTCTCATGTAAAGAGAACCCAGGTGCAGGGGATTATCGAAAAGACCCGCGCCGGGCTCGAAAAGATAGATGTGTACACCGATGAGCGGGTATTCCCCATTGAGGTAAGCTGCCCCCGCTGCAACCACAGCTTTATGGACAAGTACAACCTCGTGGACGGCCACCCGTCCATCAGCGTTACCGCCACCGTCGGACAGCGGCACGGTTGGTTGAGGCTGTCGTCCCTTTACGGCAGTTACGTGGTCGAGTGCGCGTTTCCCCTGCAAGATGACAAGATGATTGATTTCTTCTGCCCGCATTGCCACACCGAACTGGTGAGTTCCACACCCTGCCCGGAATGCGGCTTCCACATGGTTCCAATGATCATAAGGGGAGGCGGCATGGTCAGGATATGTTCCAGGCGTGGATGCAAGGGACACATGCTCGATCTGATCGGCACGAGCGCGAACGTATAACAAGCACAAGACGATATTTGAAGCGGAGCATATCATAATGAAAAAGCTTACCACGGTAGACGAACTTTCTTCTTTTCGTGTTCGAGTGCTTGCCGACAATGAATCAAGGGCGAAGAAGCCCTGCCTCGTGATATGCGCCGGAACATGCGGACAGGCAAGCGGAGCCAACGATGTATTGAGGATCATGAAACGCTATATCATTGACGAGGATCTTCGGGACATAGTCGACCTAAGAGTAACAGGCTGCCAGGGCTTTTGTGAGACGAACCCCTTCATCCTGGTTGAGCCGGAAGGCAACCTCTATCCGAAGCTTAAAATGGAGGATGTGCCAAGGGTAATTGACGCGGCAGTCAAGGGGGAAGTCGCAGAAGAACTCCTTTACAGAAACCCCGAAAACAATGAGAAATGCCGGACAATCAAAGACATCCCTTTTTTCAGCGGACAAAAACGCTTGTTATCCGGCCAGAATCAGAAATTGGATCCAATACGTATAACTGATTACTTCGATCAGGGCGGTTATGCCGCTTTTGAGAAGATCATCAGCAACCCGAATCCCGAATGGATAATACGGGAAATCAAGGACTCCGGAATACGCGGTCGCGGCGGTGCGGGATTCCCGGTGGGTATAAAATGGGAAAACGCCCACAAATCAGGAAAACCCGGTCAACAGAAAATCATCGTCTGCAATGCCGACGAGGGTGACCCCGGCGCCTACATGGATCGTAGCATTCTCGAGGGGAATCCTCATGCGATTATCGAGGGCCTTTTTGCCGCCGGCGTGGCAATAGGAGCCGATACCGGCATTGTATATGTAAGAAGCGAATATCCACTTGCAATTAAACATATACATATAGCGATTCGACAGGCGCGTGACATGGGATTGTTGGGCCAGAACATACTGGGAACTGGAATAAATTTCGATATTACAATAGTACGCGGAGCCGGCGCTTTCGTATGCGGGGAAGAAACAGCCCTTATCAAATCCATAGAAGGTTTTATGGGACACCCGCGTCAGCGTCCTCCATATCCGATTACAAAAGGCATAAATGGCAATCCGACGTGTATTAACAACGTCGAAACGCTTGCAAATGTTCCTATCATAATACGTATGGGTGCAAAAGAATACGCGAAAATCGGCATGAAAAACAACACCGGCACGAAGATATTCTCTATGGTCGGGAAGATCAGAAATACCGGTCTTGTGGAAGTTCCGCTTGGCACGAAGATAAAAGATGTCGTCTATGAAATAGGAGGCGGAGCACCTGGAAAAGCCAGGGTCAAGGCCATTCAGACCGGCGGGCCTTCGGGCGGCTGTATTCCCGCCGAGCTGTTCGACCTTGAAATCGGATATGAATCGCTTGCAAAAGCCGGTTCCATTATGGGCTCCGGCGGCATGATCGTGATGGACGAAAATACGTGCATGGTCGACGTTGCAAAGTACTTCATGAATTTCCTAAAGGACGAGTCGTGTGGAAAATGCTTCAGCTGCCGGGACGGAACGCAGCGCATGTACGAAATACTCGATGACATTACCAAGGGCAAGGGAACCCTAGAACAACTAAGCCTGCTGGAGGAATTGGCACCTATCGTAAAAGACACGACCCTGTGCGGCCTGGGCAACACGGCGGCAAATCCCGTGCTTTCAACGCTTCGCTATTTCAGGAACGAGTATATCGAGCATATCGAGAAAAAACTCTGCCGGGCCGGAGTATGCAAAGAACTGGTAGGCACGCCATGCCAAGACGCATGCCCGGTGGATACCGAAGCGTGGAAATACGTGGCGCACATCCAGCGCGGAGAATACGAGGATGCATACATGGCTATCCGGAACGCCAACCCGTTCCCGTCAGTCTGTTCTCGTGTCTGCTCGCATCCGTGTGAAGACCGATGCCGCCTCGGGACGAGCGGGGACAAACCCGTCGCCATCCGAGCGCTCAAGAGATTCGTTTGCGATAACGTCGATCCGTCGATTTACAAGCCTGAACGTAAAAAGAAAATAACGGCTAAATCGCCGAAGGTTGCGGTAGTAGGCGCGGGACCCGCCGGTCTTACCGCGGCGCATTATCTCTCGCTCGCGGGCTGCAAGGTCACCGTCTTCGAGGCCGAGGAAAAGCCCGGTGGCATGCTCGTATGCGGCATTCCCGAATACAGGCTGCCGCGCAAAGTGCTTGACCGTGAAATCAAGGAACTTATTGGAGAAGATGTCACACTGAAAACCAATACGGTTCTTGGAAAAGATTTCACCATCGATTCGCTTCTCGATGAAGAATACAAGGCGGTTTTCCTTTCCATCGGAGCGCACAAAAACCGCCCGCTCGGAATCGAAGGCGAAGAAACCAAGGGCGTTTATCCCGGAATCGAATTCCTCAAAGCGTACAACATGAGGGGCGAGGAGCTGGCAAAAGGCTGCGTCGGAATTATCGGCGGGGGTAACTCGGCCGTTGACGCCGCCCGCGTGGCAATACGTCAAAAGGATGTGACTGAAGTTACAATATTATACCGCCGTACAAGAAAGGAAATGCCCGCTTATGAAGAGGAAATCGATGCCGCCCTTGAAGAAGGCGTCAAGATAAAAGAACTTGAAACGCCGGTTAAAATAGTTTCACAAAAAAATAAACTGGTTGGCGTTGATTTCATCAAAAACGAACTCGGCAAGCGTGATTCCAGCGGCCGCAGAAGACCCGTTCCGGTAAATGGAACCGAACACACGATCAAGCTTGATACTCTCATTGTCGGGATTGGAGAAACCCCGGACACCGCTTGCATTGAAGGTGTCGAATGCGGGAAGAATACCGTTAAATATGACGCCGACACGCTGGAGACCGGCCGCAAGGGAGTCTTTGCGGGCGGGGACGTCGCTACCGGCCCGAACACGGTAATAGAGGCAATTGGCGCGGGTAAAAAAGCCGCAAGATTGATAGAACTTTTCCTTGATGGGAAAGCTCCCAGGCTTCCGGCCGAAGTACATCTCCCTGACCGGTATATTGAAAGGCACGGCCATGAAGAACCGGGCGAACCGGTTGAAAGAGTAAAACCGCCTCATCTGCCAATTGAAAAACGCTGCAAGTTGTTCAAAGAGGTTGATCTCGCCATTTCAGAAGAACAAGCGCAAAGCGAAGCCGGGAGATGCCTGAGATGCGATCTCGAGTTCACGCAGGTTGAAAAAGAAGTTCTTGCCCAGGGAGAAACATAATGGTTTCGCTCAAAATCAACGGACTGGCCGTATCAGTGGAGGAGGGCACGTCCCTGCTCGAAGCCGCGAAACAGATCGGGTTTCCCATACCCACGCTGTGTTACAAAGAAGGACTTTCCCCGGGCGGGAATTGCCGACTGTGCGTAGTGGAAATCGGTGAAGGACGTAAAGCGAAGCTCGTCACCTCCTGCACCTACCCGGCGGAAGAGGGTCTCAAGGTCCACACCGCTTCCGAACGCGTCGTAAAGGCACGCAGGATGATTATTGAGCTGTACCTGGCCAGGTGCCCTCAATCGAAGGTTGTGCAGGACCTCGCGGCCGCGCACGGCGTGAACCGGCAGCGATTCAAGCAGCGGAACGAGAATTGTCTCCTGTGCGGACTGTGCGTGAGGATGTGTGAGGAGCAGATGATGGCAAAGGCCATCGGTTTCCGTGGCAGGGGCGAGAACATTTCCATCGGCACACCGTTCGACGTTCCTTCGGACGTGTGCCGCCAGTGCGGAGGCTGCATGTACGTATGCCCCGCCTGCCAACTCCGGTGCACTTACAACGAGCCCGAGAAAGCCGTTTGCGGTGGATGCCAGAACCTCCAGCCACCTTGCGTGGAAAAGGACGAGTTCCACGACATGATGTGCTACATGGACCCGTGCGTTGCTTGCGAAATCAATAAGCAGGATTAACAACTCTTAAAAGGAGCTTCTGAAATGTCACTTACAAAAGTTAATGCCACTGCGGCGACCCTGACCAAGAACAGGACCGAAGGCTCGGTTATTCCAACATCAGGCATGTGCGTGACTTGCGTGGACGGCTGCATCGGCATGTGCGAGATAGGGAAATCCGCCTACCGCGGACACGAGGTAATCTATCCGCAGCCATTCGGCGTGATCACCAGCGCCGGGGAAAAGGCTTATCCCGTGGACTACTCGCACTTCAGCATTATCAGCGGAGTCGAGGGCGCCCGGGGCGTCGAGGCGGACAGCGATAAAGCAATATTCCCGGCAGTCAATCTCGAAGTGAAAATTGGGAATGATAACGGCATCAAATTTCGTTATCCCTGGATTATCCCGGGCATCGGCTCTACGAACATCGCCAAGAACAACTGGGAAGGACTCGCCATTGGTAGCGCGATCGCGGGCACGGGGCTTACCATTGGCGAAAACGTTGTCGGTATGGATGTCGAGTCAAAGTTTGAAAAAGGAAAAGTCATCGACACGGTTGACCTCAAACGCAGGGTCAAACTTTACAAGGACCACCAGATAGACGGTTACGGCGCGATCATCGTACAGGCGAACGTCGAGGATACGCGACTCGGAGGGCAGGAATACGCCATCAGGGAACTCGGCGTCGAGTGCGTGGAAATGAAATGGGGCCAGGGCGCAAAGAATATCGGCGGTGAAGTTAAAACCAGGGAATTGAAGAAAGCCCAGCTCCTTTCCGACCGCGGTTACATCGTACTTCCGAACCCGCACGACAAGAACGTTATCAAGGCTTTTGAGCGCGGCAGTTTCAAGGAGTTCGAGCGCCACTCACGCGTGGGAATGGTCAACGAGGAAGATTTTGCAAAACGCGTCGAGAAACTCCGTAAGGTGGGGGCAAAATATATTTTCCTGAAGACCGGCGCCTATCGCCCGTCAGCGCTCGCCCTTGCCATAAAGTTTGCGTCAAAGTACAAGCTCGACCTTCTGACCGTTGACGGGGCCGGTGGCGGCACAGGCATGAGCCCGTGGCGCATGATGAACGAGTGGGGCATTCCGCCCGTGGAACTGCACACGATGACCTATAAGTACGCGAAAATACTTCAGGATAAGGGCGAGTACCTGCCCGCAATCGCGTTTGCCGGCGGGTTCACATTTGAAGACCAGATATTCAAGGGCCTGGCATTGGGCGCGCCGTTTGTCAAACTCATAGGCATGGCACGAGCTCCAATCGCCGCGGCAATGGTCGGAAAGACAATCGGCCGTACAATCGATGAAAACCAGATACCGGTTTACATCGAACGTTTCGGTCACTCGAAAGACGAGATTTTCGTCACCGCTGCGGAACTTCGCCAGAAGCTCGGAGATAAGGAGTTTGAAAAACTTCCCGCGGGCGCCATCGGCCTTTATTCGTACTACGATCGCCTGGCCCAGGGTCTCAGGCAGCTCATGGCCGGGACCAGAAAGTTCAGCACCGAGTACCTGAGCCGCGATGATCTGTGCGCACTGACAAGAGATGCTGCCGATCGTAGCGGAATCCAGTATATCATGGACGTCGACAAGGAAAGGGTGGAAGAAATACTGGGCAGTTAGTCCTGATACAAAGTAGTGCCAGAAATGCGTCTCCTGTGACTTGCTACTCCAGGCCCCATATGTCGTAGTTTCCTCGTGCTTCGCTGGCGGGCGTACCGCGAACAAAGCCCAATTGACACGCAACTGGGCCTCAAGGCGGCTTTGTACTATTTCAAGACGCTCGCATACCACGTGCTGCTGGGGGCCGGTTTTTGCCTTCTCTTCGGCCTGCTTTCGAGCCAGGTACGCGGAGAATTCGTGCGCCTGGCCATCGGTCTTGCATTGGGCGGCGGCCTGATCTACGGCACGCAATGCGTATTGATCGACAAGTACACCAATACACATCGGCACACCGCCGTTGCCAGGCTGTTCAACGGATTCAACCTGGTGATCTGCGGCCTTTTGGCCATGGCCGCCCAGGCCTTCTACCTCCATCGCCGCACCGATCTTCCCGAAAAGATGTCCCAGGCATAAACAGGGCTTCATTTTGTCTGCAGTGTCCGAAATTCGTACACACGCCAGGCGGCCGAATCGTGCAAGTCCTTGAAAAATAGACGGCCAGGATAGTGGCACGAAGCTTGCTTAATTGCAGGATGAAAATTGCGGTTGATTCCGGCAACGGCAAGCTCTATCCTGGAGACTACGATGAAGAAGGAACACTTCGAAATTCTGATGGAAGAAATGAAGGGCAACTTTCAACTCGCCTTCGAGGGGCTGGACGGAGTCAACCAGCGCCTGGGCCGGCTGGAGACTGGGCAGGACGGCGTCAGTCAGCGCCTGGGCCGGCTGGAGCTGGGGCAGGACTTGCTCAAGACCGACGTCGGAGTTCTCAAGACCGATGTCGGAGTTCTCAAGACCGATGTCGGAGTTCTCAAGACCGATGTCGGAGTGCTCAAGACCGATGTCGGAGTTCTCAAGACCGACGTCGGAGTTCTCAAGACCGAGGTCGGAGTTCTCAAGACCGATGTCGGAGTGCTCAAGACCGATGTCGGAGTTCTCAAGACCGATGTTCGCGACATCAAGCGTAACACGGGTTTGATCCACGCCATCGCCAATGACCACGAATCCCGCCTGCAAGGCGTCGAAAACAAGCTCAATGATCACCTCGATGGACATTCATGACAATGAGTATCTTCATAAAGAAGAGGTTGCTAGATGACTGACTCAGTGGCGGTTGCGGAAAAATTGAGAGTCTCCCGGGTTGCGCGCGAGGCGGGTATCGTCGTCGGGCTGGCCGGGTTGACCGTGCTGGCTTCCAAGATCTACATTCCTCTGCCCGGCACGCCTGTGCCGGCCACGCTGCAGGTTGCGGCGGTGATCTTCGCCGGCAGTGCCTGCGGGCCCGTGCGCGGTTTGGCGTCGCAGTTGCTCTACCTGCTTATCGGCCTGGCCGGCGTTCCGGTCTTTGCCTCTTCCGGGCTGGCCGGCGCGACGGTGGTCGGCGCTCCCACCTTCGGCTACCTGCTGGCTTTCCCGCTGGCGGCCTACTTGGCCGGGCGCTTCGATGGGAGGGCGCGCTGGTTGGGATCTTTCGCCGGGCTTGCAGTCATCTACGTTCTTGGCGTCGGTTGGCTGTGGAGTTGGACTGCGCTCTTGGGCAAGGGTGCCGGGTTGGCCTGGGCGCTCATGGCTGGGTTCGTGCCTTTCTTGCTTTTTGACCTGCTGAAGACGGCTCTGGCGACTGTGAGCGCGGCTCCGATTCGCAAGCACTTGGATTAGACCTTTCTTGAAGGATCGGCCTGAGGACATCATGCCGCTGGCGGAACATGCTGGTCGGTATCGGCTAGCCGAATTAGAGAATATGGGCCAGTAGTATCCTCATGCCGATCAAGACGAGCAGCCCGCCGCCCGCGATTTCCATGCGCTTGCCGAACCTGACACCGAGCCGACCGCCAAGTCGCAGGCCGACTATCGACAGGCAGGCGGTCACCAGGCCGATTACAATACTCGGGTACCAGATGTTGACCCGGATCATGGCCAAGCTCAGGCCGACGGCCAGGGCGTCGATGCTGGTGGCGACGCTCAACACGAGCAACGTCAAGCCGCGCGACGGATCGCGCGAGTGAGAGTTCTTGCGAGAGTCGGTTCCCGAGACGATCATCCTGATACCCACTAAAGCCAGCAGGCCGAAAGCTACCCAGTGATCGTAGGCTGCAATTGTGCCTGCTACCCCAATACCCGCGTACCAGCCGATTACCGGCATGATGAACTGGAACAAGCCGAAGTGAAAAGACAGGCGGAATGCGGCTCCCGTTCCCCCGGCCTGCCGCGAGGCGCCCGCCGCCAGCGAGACGGCAAAGGCATCCATGGCCAAGCCGATCGCAATCAGGAGTATCTCAACGATGCCCATGGGTGGAAAGGTTGTTGCACATCGGCGCTTGAGATTCAGGATCTTTTTCAGTTGGCCTCGAACTGCGTGCCGTCCGAGCGGGTACCGGCCGAGTAGGGCGAGCCCAGCGTCGAGTGCAAAATCCACTCGGTCTTGGGGTCGCCGTCGCCGGCGCGCACCATCGAGCAGTCATGGCCGCCCATGGCTTTGTCGTAAATGAGCTTGTCGACCACGTTCCCGTCGGGCGAGATGAGCGTGATCGTGTCGCCGCCGTTGTTCAGCCCCAGCATGCTCTTGGTCACGTAGGTCGGGCTGCCGCCCAGGCGATCCGGCGGTGTGCCGCCGCCGAAGACCACCAGGGCCTTGCCGGACATGATCGTCGCGCCCTGGGCGAAGACGAAACGCGTGCCGGTGCCGTCGGCGATGGCCCAGCCGCTCAGGTTGACAAGCTGCGTGCCGTAGTTGACGATCTCGATGAACTCGTCCTGGCTGGCATCGCGCGCGCCGTCCTGGTTGGCGTCGCCGGCGATGTCGGGAGGGGGATCGGCCAGCACCTCGTTGAACATCAGGCCGGGCTTCTCGATTGGTTCGGGCTCCTGGGTGCAGCTCAGGTTGTTGGGTACGCAAGCCTTCCATTGCCTGGTATAGCCGCTGGCGATGTCCATGCACTTCCAACCGGCGGGACAGCCGTCGTCTGCGGTACATAATCCAAAGCAGGCCTTCTCGTCCTGGTTTTCCAGGCGGGCGCACTTGTAGGCCTGGCCGCAGTCGCTGTCACTGCCGCAGCTTTTGCAAAACACTTGCTCGTCGGCGTAGGGGTGCAGGTGCGGGTTGTTATCCAGCCCGTGAATGCCGTACATGGTGTTGAACCAGTACGAGTTGCTGTCCAGCTCATGCAACAGTTCAGCGTAGCTTTCGGCCTGGTGCTCGTCGTTCGAGCCGGTGCCGGCGATGGAGTCGATGAAGTCCTCGATCGAGTACGGACCTGCCGCATTGGAGAAGCTGGTGGTGGTCAGGATGTCGAGCTGGGTGCGATCGGCCTTGTTGGGGTTATCCCAGAAAGCCTGCCCTAAGGCGTAGGTCTCGCAGCCGTCGGCCAGCACAACCTGGTAGGTGTTGGCCGGCATGTCGAGTAAGGGGATCTCGCTGTCGTCCAGATCGCCCTCGTCGGTCTTGCGCCAGTTGGCTAAAGCGAAGCCGTAGAAGGGGCCGCTGTGGCCGGAGTAGAGGATCGCCTCGCGGGTCTTCAGGCTCTCGCGCATGTCGGCCTCGAGCACCCGCCCGCCGGCGTCGGTGTCCGGGTTTGTGTTGCTGTCGGGCTTGCCCCAGAACAGCCAGATCTTCACCTCGACTGGCTTGCCGTTGGCCTTGATGCTGCGGGTCAGCGGGCCCGAAGTGTGGGTATAATCGTCGTAGGAAGCCACCGGCGAGGAGTAACCTTTGCCGACCAGCCAGTCGTAGATCTCGCGCGAATGTTTCAGGTGATAATCGCTGTGGTAATCCCAGCCGAAGTGCACGCCGATGGTCACTTGGCCGTCTGCGAAGAGTGAGTTGTAGTCGATCCAGGCGTCTGGTGAGCGCGGCTCGGGCCAGATGGCCATATGCACGCTCTCGACCTTGTCCGCATCCGCACCGGCCGGGTCGAAGCTCGACCAGGGATAGCCGCGGTACCATTCGTGGTTGGTCTCCAGGCGGACCATGTCCTCGTTCGAGACCTTGCCGACCAGCAGGTCGAAGTGCTGCCGCCCGTCGTCGCCGGCCTTGGTCGGTAACTTGCCGAGCAGGTCGAGCGATCCGCCGATCTCCTGGCGGAAGGTGAACGAATAGGTCAGCCCGTCCGCCAGCGGCGTGATATCCATATCCTCGTAGGAACCGTTCTTGGTAAGGCAATCGAAACCCTTGTTCGAGTCTTCCTCGTCGGGCCCGATGTAGGCGTTCAGGAACCAGCCGATGACGATCTGCTTGAGCGGGATCAGCTCGTGAACACGCTCGAGCTTGACGTCCTCGGGCTCCGAGGCCAGCTTGGCTTCGATAGTCACCGTGGTGCTGCCTTCGAGCTGGTACTCCTGGGCGGTAAGCGACATGTAGTCGTCGGCCTTGTCCGGCGGCACGACGAATGCTTCCTCTTCGGCGCCAGAGCCCGCGCAGCCAGCGGCCAAGAATACCAGGGCAACTATAAAAGAGCCCGATTTCATATGTCTCATCGTATCCTCCCTGTGGGTCTCACCCAAAATCACGCGTTTTTACGAATATCACGTCGTTTGAAAAAATCAAAGCATGAAGCGTGCCAACCAGAGCATGCCCGCCCCGAGAAATACATCAATCTTAACGGGATAATGAGCAGCAAAAGGATTGCCCCGCGCTATCGGGAGTAAAAACGTGTAATCGCTGCGATACAGATGAAGAGATGTGGGCTACAGGTAAGACGCCCTTCAGGCGGAGGGATCCAGCACGCGGCCGATGAAGAGAATGGTTCCGGTGGGATTGTCGCGGATCAGGAAAATGAACGGTCGATCGACCGTGAGGGTCACCTCGTCGGGCATGCCGGTACCCGACATGATCACCGCCGTGGCAGCCGCTGCCTCGGTGCCGGCCTCGTCCACGGCGACGAACGCCTTGTGGATGACGTCGCCGATATAGAGCTGCTCGGCGTCCGTCATGCCGCTGAAGTCCGCCTGCGACGCGGAGAAGGCGACTCCCATGCCCAGGTCGGCAAGGGCCGCCTTGATGCTGCCGCCGAAGTCGAAGCTGAACTTGGGCAGCGAGAGCGTGACCAGCTTGTATTCGAGCCCGGCGATTATTTGCCCCAACATACCCGTGTCGAACTGCTGCGAGTCGAAGGTCTCGAACTGGCCGGGGCGCGGCACGATGACCAGCATGGAAAGCTGCTCGCCGTCGTACGGCAACTCTACCGCCTGGTAGTTCGCTCCCTCGGAGTAGTAGAAATCCTCCACCTGGTTCATCATCTGGACGGAGACGCCGCTTCCGCCCGCAAGAGAAAACTCGCCGGCGGTTGTGTCTTCCAGCTCGAAAGGAGAGTTCCAGGCCGCCTTGAAGTAGATGGCATTGGTAAGAACCATGCGCGTCAGCGTGTCGAGCGAGTTGGGTGGCAGGAGATCTTTTATCTTGTCCATGGTTTGTTTTGCGACCCAGTCGTTGATGGTCAGGCGGCACTGGTCGGGGTCGGCGGAAAAATCGCACAGCCGCAGGCCGGCGCCGTAATACTGCGCCAACACATCGAGGAAGGGAGCCAGAAAGGGATAGCCGGTTTGTCCCCAGACCGCGTTGGTGATGCGCAGCTTGAAGCCGTCGTCGGCGTACTCGTCGGGAGGATCGGCGCGGCTTTGCAACTCGAGGTCGAGCCAGTCGAAGGCCGGGTGCAGACCGTCCTGACCCAGTGTGTAGTGCATCACGTCGACCATGGCCTGAGCGGTGTCGCCGCGGGCGCCCGAGAAGGTCATGGCCAGCGCGAGAGAGATGCTGTAGGGCGAGACGAAGACGTTGCCGTCCGAGTCTTGGCACATGCGCTGATAGAATTCGAGGGCAAAGGCGTTATTGCCGTCCGCCAACTCGGCGATCTGATCGGGTGTGACCTGGGGCTCGGATATACGTTCCTTGTCGGATTTCAGCACCTGCCCGTCATCCGAGGGGTTGCCGCCAGTACCGCAGGCCGAAAGCAAGAGTGCCGAAAGAAGAAGCGCAAGCCCCCCGTGAAGACGACGCAGGAAAGTGAAGCCGCCGTGACCTTCGTAATGACATCTCATCTTCTTTCTCCTTATTACACTTGTTTGCGGGAAACAGATGCCCCGCATACAAGCAACCTGCGTGCCAATTAGCAACGCCTTGTTTATCAGTGAGTTATAAGGCAGACGATCACTGCTGACGACGAAAATTCAAGATCGCGGGTCAGATTTCCGTGATCATGTGCGGTCTGAAACTTCCCGATAATCCTTTGCTCAAGGCGATAGGTGAACTTCTTCGCCTCTCCCCTGCGGCTTAGATCGACTTCGATGTGTCGGGGAGATCGTGGACGCGATCCCGGTCTTTCAGCTATTTAACGTAGCAGTTCTTGTCCCGCTTCAATGCCTGTTTGTGAAGGTTTTCTGCCTTTCGACTTACGGCAACTCATTGAACTTGACTGGTAGCTGGCTGGCTTCGACCCAGACCGATGCCCAGGCGTTGACCCACGTCTCGCAGTTTCCGCTACCAGCGACGCGGTAGTCGACTTCCAGCTGAGTGGGACAAAAGCGGACATCTTCGATACTGGCCTCAGCCTCACACCCGCCGGCCGTGCCGTAGACATAGACGATCATCATTCCGGTTGCGAAGCCCGGCCCGCCCGGGCATCCCGAACCAGGTGAGCATATCTGCAGGGCGTCGCAATATGCTTCGTTGTGGGCGTTTGACTCGTCCGAGTTTAGCAGGACCAGGTTGTCGGCTATGCCGGCGCAGCCGGTCCCGGTGAAGGCATCGCCATTTAGCGGGGTGGTGGTCTTGGTGGTGCAGGTCTGCGCGGATTCTCCGCCGCAGCCGGCAAACAATATGACCGCGGCGACCAGTAGCAACTTGATAAACAGAAAGCGTGTCATTGCGTCCCCATTTTTCCTAATTGTTTTTTTTTGGTGCTTGCCGGTAACAGAAACACACCACTTCGACAAGTCTGGCAAATGCCCGCGGGCAAGATGCCTCCTAAGCCGAAGTTCCCTATAACCAAGACAAGTCAACAAGGCTGAAGTCCAGTAGTAGTGTGTCCTTTTGCTGATTACGCGTCAATTTGAAGTGAATTGTGTAGCCATGTAAATGTGTATATTTTGCTTGACA
>Ga0307379_10000084_pt1 | contig 162532 bp, 118 predicted proteins | sample UN2MG_FD_202237 | JGI IMG/M metagenome (GOLD analysis project Ga0307379, IMG submission 202237) | Soil microbial communities from Risofladan, Vaasa, Finland - UN-2 | ecosystem: Environmental > Terrestrial > Soil > Coastal area > Acid sulfate soil | place: Finland: Risofladan, Vaasa...
CCATCGATACCTATTTACAGACACACAATCAAGACCCAAAGCCTTTCGTATGGACTGCTACCGCCGAAGAAATCTTCGGAAAAATCGCCCGTCTTTGCGAAGGAATTTCAAACTCATGACACTAGCAGCCCGTGGCAAAAGTCGTTGCGGTCTGCGCGCGGCCCTTTGTCACGGTCTCTGCGTTGCGAAACCTTGAAAAAGGAGGCACTTTTCCTGCGGTTTCGCGCCTTGATCCCGTGCCAAATGGCTCGCGCTCGCCATCACGAGACTTCTGCCACGGGCTGCTAGGGGCTGCCATTTCTTGACCCCTTTATTTACAGGGGTCTTTCATGCCTATATAGCGACAAGGCGCCTATTTCCCATTTTTCTGTTTTTCGAGCGCAGGTCCAATAATGGGTTTGAGGTCAAACCCGAGCGGCTCCCGGTTCTGTGTTTTTTGGCGGGCGGAGTTGATGGCCTCGATGGCTCCGGGAGGGACGTTGCCTTTCCACCAATCCATGTGTTCGCTGTAGCACCATACGTATTCGTCGGCAGTGTTGAGTGCATTGTAGACGTTGTGTTCAAACCATCTGGGGCGTTCTTCGGGCGTGAGGAAGGCGCCAGGATCTTTCATGTCTCGGAGGTTGAAGTAATAGTCGAGGTAGAGGGCCTGTCCGGATTGAACGGTGGCGCGGTACTTGGCCCAAAGGCCGGGGTCGATGAGGTACTTTGCGTCCTGGTATACGAAGTGGTATGCAGCGACGTATTCGCAAACGTCGGTGTAGTAGTAGGCGTGCTCGTTGCCGTCGATGATGATCGTATTGGCGCCGGCGGCGTCGAACATGCCGTTGATGAACGCCGGATACAAGGCGTAGTCTTCTCCACTGAGCGCTTTCATCCGTTCTTCGGGCGCGAGCGGCCCACAAACGCGGCGCCCCTTCCACATGCCGAGAAGGTAGAACGTGAGTATCCTGGGGTTGGGCAACTCGCTTTCGATGGCGCGGACGAATTGGCCACCGCGTTCGCGCACTTTGGCCTGGTATTCGGCAAACGATTTCTCGTCCTTGTGGATGAGTTTTTTGTAGTCCCAGGGGTTGGTCCCGTAGGGTTCAGGATCGAAACAGATTCCAACGCACTTGGCGAGTTTCGCGGCTTTGGCGATGATCCGGATGTTGTGTTCAATGTTCTCCCACTGGTAATCGTCAAACCAGTCCTGGTCGGAAGCGGCCAACATGCGCACAAAGTTGTCGGTGAATCTTTTCCACGCGATGCTCTCAACGTTGTCGAAATCTCCTGCGTATTTGGCTTCGTCGAACGCAGTCGGGTCAAGCACATTGTCTCCGGCCTCGAGGCGAAAGATGAGGCCGTCAAACGGGAGCTGCTCCATTTCCCGGATGTTTGACCGGATATAGTCGGGCGTAGGGACATCCCAACCATATTCGATGAGTTTCTTGCTGATCCGGTCGACGGTCGGCACGGGTTCGGCGGCGAGCGCGGCCTTCTTCAACTTAGTCAGGCCCTCCTCCACTCGTTGTGCGCGAAACAACTGGGCCTCTTGTTCCCAATCGGAACCACGCACTAGCAGATGAAGTCCAGAACCTGCGTAACTGGCGGTTAGCTGAAGGATATCGTCGCTGGTTTTGCCTGTAGGCCAGACTGGTTTAGGTTCCATAGTAATGGGCTTATCTTCTGGCAACTCCCAGTGCGCGATTGTGTAGACATCCGCTTCGTCATAACAAAAAACATAGCCGAACGTAGCGGAACCATCTTTTTTCAGCTCAAGCCGGTACCAATATAGGGGATTTCCGCCAACCCATTCGTCAACAAAGTACTCCCTGGTCAGTTTAACTACCTTGGAAGATTCTCCAACGTCTTCTCCGCTTGAGTTAGAGGCTAGCAAGACCCCGAGAAGAGCACAGGCTATGAGAGACATTCCCAGATCGCCTCTTGGTAGCATCGAGCGCATTTTGCAGCCTTTCCGTTAATGTTTTGTACTCTGCCGCATGTTCCCAAAAATGACGTCCCTTCTTAATGACATCCCGTCAAGCTGAAGCATTCTCGGCGGGCTTTATGTGGAGGAAGACGTCGAATCCGCTTAAGCCCGGATAACCTGCCTCCGGCACGAGAAACCGGCTCTCCCAAGCTACTGCAATCAGTACGAGCCTAAAGGGTCCATCCTTCGCGGTAGGGGGTTCGGACGTAGGCGTTTGCTTCTTTGTGGTTGGTGACTTCCATCTTCTCGCCGTCCCACAGCAACCGCTCATAGGGGAACCGGACCGCGAGGTTGCCCATGAGGACCATTTCGGACATCGGGCCGGAGTAGTCGAAGTTGGAGCTGGCGGGATTGCCGTCTTTGCACGCGCGCACCCAATCGCGCTCGTGACCATCCAAGCCGCCCGGAATGCGTGGGATGGATGGTTCGGGCAGCTTGAACTCTTTCATGGCGGTTTCGGGGATCAACCGCGGGTTCTGCCCGTAGCAGCCGCACATCAGCTTGCCCTTGTCGCCGATGAACAGGACGCCGCCGTCCTCGTCGCCCATCCTGCGGCCTTCCTCGAGTTCGTCCGGGCGGGGCGGCATCATCCCGCCGTCATACCAACTCAGCTTCACTTCCGGCAAGCCTTCACGCTCCGGGAACTTGTAGTGGACAACGGACGAGCGCGGGTACGTCTCGTTCTTCGGCTTTGTCTCCTTCCAGAACCCCTCCCAGTACGTCGAAATACGGCCCTCAACGCTCACCGGGTACTTCAGTTTAAGCGACCAGAACACGGAGTCCAGCAGATGGCATCCGAGATCGCCGAGTGAACCGGTTCCGAAATCCCACCAGGCGCGCCAGCTTTCCGGTATATAGGTCGGGTGGTAAGCACGGAGAGGCGCCGGGCCCAGCCACAGGTCCCAATTCAGCGTCGCCGGCACCGGCGGGGTCTCCTTGGGTCGCTCCACTTCGATACCCTGCGGCCACACGGGCCGGTTCGTCCAGGCATGCACATCGCGCACGTTACCGATGGCGCCGCCCCAGATCCATTCGACGACCATGCGCGTGCCGTCGCCCGAACGCCCCTGGTTGCCCATCTGCGTCATCACCTTGTATTTCCGGGCCGCCTCCGTCAACGCGCGTGCTTCATACACAAAATGCGTCATGGGCTTCTGGACATACACGTGCTTGCCGGCCTGCATGGCCGCCATCGCAACCATCGCGTGCGTATGGTCGGGCGTCGCAATGATCACCGCGTCAATGTCCTTCTGCTTGTCCAGCATCGCGCGGTAGTCCACGTACGTCTTCGCCTTGGGATACTTGGCAAACACCGGCGCGGCATATTCCTGGTCGACATCGCAAAGCGCCACAATGTTTTCGTCTTCGCACTTCTTGATGTTGTTCTCGCCCATCCCACCGACGCCCACGCCGGCGATGTTGAGCTTTTCATTCGGCGACTTCCCGCCGGCCCCGATAAAGAACGTATGCGGCAGCACCGAAACGGCTGCTACGCCGGCAGCGCCCTTCATAAAATCACGCCTGAGAATACCCGCACTCGCACTCTTCGCCGTTCCGCTGTCATTCATGGTGTCGCTCCTTTCACTGATCAGTTAACCGCACGAAGTATACTCCAACCCCTGGCGGCAGTCATCGGCGCCGTGGCTCTGCCCGCAGCCATCTCGCCGACGACGGGAACAAATGGGCTGCCATAAAAATCAAGGACTTCCGGAGATTCCGTAGATCCTTTTTGATCCTTTCTCTGTTTTTGGCGCACTCTCAAATCTGCGGCGGCTTCCTGCCTCGCTACAGCACCTTATTCAAGAGGGGGGCTTGGCGGATGAGGTTGGCGCAGGTGAAGGCGACGATGAGGACGACGGAGCAGGCGAGCACGGCAAGCGGCAATGGCGGGAGCGGCACATCTTTGAGGAGGCCGGTGGCGGTCACGACGAAGAACGGGTGGAGGATGTAGACGGTGTAGGCGCTCTTGGAGAAGCGGGCGGTGAGGGCGTTTGACCGGTTGAGGCGCTCGCGGAAGGGGGAAAACGGGGGACAGCAACCACTTTTTGCAAACCGAGCGCGTTGACCATCGCCGACTTGACTTGTTGCCGGATTGCCGGATAACAGGAACAAGCGCTACAGGCTACGCGACGATGTCGTTGACGTTGCCGGTGAAGGGGCCGGGGCGTTCCATTTTGAGGGAAGTGACGGCGGCGGCGAAGCGGCAGGCTTCTTCTGCGGTGTGGTGTTGCCGCCAATAGCAGTAGGAGGCGAAGCAGGTGTCGCCGCGACCGGTGCGACCGGACAGGTTCCGCGCCGTAAAGGGCGCAGCGTGGATCTTGCCCTGCACGCACACCAGCACTTCCGTGCTGTGGGTTAGCATGACTTCTTTCGCGCCCCAAGAGGCGAGGATCTGGGCGGCGCGTGGCCGGTCCTTCTCTCCAGTCAAGACCTCCGCCTCGGCGGCGTCGGTCTTGAGGTAATGGACGGCGGCGATGACGTGTTTCTTGTTGTCCCAGTCGCGGAAGACCATCGGTCCGTTCTCGTTGACCCGCATGAACCCCTGGGCGTCAATGGCCACCTTGCCGCGTTGGCACATGGCCAGAACGAAGGGCTCGGGAAACTCGCCCTTCATCAGCCCGCCCAGGTAATAGACGTCGGCGGTAACGTCCGGCGGCACATCGTCCAGGCTAAACGGATCCACCATGCCGAGGGCTTCGCAGGTGCGCCGGTCGCGGTCCGCGGTGTGGTACGTGTTACGGATGGACGTCGTGTGCGCGGAATTCCGGAACATGTGCGGGATGCCGTACCGCTCGAATACGTCGAGCGCCTGCCGGTCGTCGGGATGCAGCTTGGTTACCGCCAGAAGGTTGGCGCCGAGGTGTTTCACGGCAATGGCGGAGTAGACCACGGCCCCGCCGATGGAATGCTCGACACCCTCCGGCGTGATGATGATGTCCTTGGACACTGCGCCCATAATCAGCAGGTCGTAATGGATCTTCCGGATGGAAGATCCGTCGTAATGCGCCACAATCGCTAGTCCTTTGCCTTCACATTCCAGAGGGTACACGCCAGCACGACCGCCACAACGGCGGAAAACAGCCAGAACAGAAAGGCGCTGTTGAAGTCGTGAGTGACCTGGCCGTCAACGGTCATCGTGTTCGCGTTAATCAATCCGCCGCTAATCCAATCCTGGACGGCGGCCCCGAGGTAACTGAACATGCCGACCATCCCCATCGCCGCACCGCTGGCTCGCTTGGAGCAGATGTCAATGGCGATGAGCCCCCCGACGAAGACGAGCAGACCGCCCAGGCCAAACCCGAACAGGGCCACGCCCATCAGGTGCGAAAGCCGGTATTTTGCGGTCACCTTCAGGCCGCTCGGCGTCTCCTCCACGGCGTATCCCGTCCAGAACAGATACCGGCGGTCATTCTTGACGAGCCACACGGGCCGTTTGGCGTCTTTACTTTCCTGGGCCTCCACGGTTGAGTGGGCGGGCAGCGTTATGTTCGCTTGCAGGAACTGCTGGCGGAGCGGTTCCTCCACGGGGCCGTCCTTGAGCGCACCTTTCACCGAAAGGTCGAGGTGGGCGAGATGCGTGGAGGGGCTCACGTAGAGGACGAAGAGCCCCGCAATCATGATAAGGCCGTAGAGCAGCGTTACCACATTGCGGCGCGCATGGAAGAAGAAATCGGACACAAACCCGGAACTGACGGCGCCGGCGAGTTCGAAGATTTTCATCCAGCCGAACACGAGCCCCGCCGTGATCAGGGTGTAGTCCTTGGCTTCCTGGAGATACATGGGGCCCCAACTGTTGATGCCGTAACGGGCGACGTACGTCGCCGTGCAGGAAAGGCCGAGGATCCAGACATAGGGGTTCTTGAGCACCTCAAACTGCGCGCGGTTGACGTTGTTGTCGTCCTGGATGGTTTCCGCGGTGTGGTCGTTTTTGTAGTCGGCGACGGTGGGAAGTCCGTACGCGCGGGGGCGGTCTGCAAGCAACCCAAACAGGACCAACGCGACGAGGATGGAAACGGAACCGGCGATCCAAAAGCCCCATCGCCAGCCCAGGTAGGCGATGATGGTGGCGGTCAGCACCATGCTGATGCCTTCGCCGATGGGGTGGGCGGCGCTCCAGATGCTGTAGCGGGTGCCGCGCTCTTTGTTGCTGAACCACTGCGAGATGGACGCGCCGCTGGGCGCCGCTCCCATGGCCTGAAACCAGCCGCTGATTCCCCAAAGCAGGAGAAACACGAGGAACGCGCTGCTGAACCCGAAAATGACCAGAAGGATAGCGGAGACCAGCAGGCCGGTGGACATGAAGCGGCCGATGTTGCTGCGGTCCGCTAGAAAGCCGTTGATCAGCTTGCCGAAAGCGTAGGCCAGAAAGAAGGCAAAACCGATTCGGCCCAACTGGTCCGGGTCGAGCACGCCTGCGTCGACTATGGGCTTCTTGGCAACCGAGATCGTCAGGCGGCAGACATAAAAGAAGCTGTACCCAAAAACCAGGCCGAAGAAGACCGACTGCCGTTTCCGCTCGTAGATCCGCCTGATTTGCGCCGCGTCCTCCAGGATCGGCTTGTCAGGACCGGTCCTGAAGAAACCCAATAAGTTCATTCCTCTTCCTTTCCTTCCGCACGTCCCAGATACAGCGTCCGAAACAGACATGCCAGCCCATTTCCCATCCGCGCGCGCGTATGCCAAGCGGCGTGGGAGCCGCGGGGAAAATCGAGATAGCACAGTGCCATCGCGCATCGTGCATCCATGTGCGCTTCATCCTAACGATTGCACAATGTTGTGTCAAAACTCCCGGAGAAGCAGGTGCGGCGCAGTGGGGCGGATTTGGAAAAGACGCTGGCATGCCAAAGAAACGTGTTGCTGAGGGGACAGGGTCAAGATTGATAGAGCAGGGCACGAAGGGATGTGTGGACATTTTATGCATCCGCAACTACCACTGCACCAGCTTCTTTGAAGTCCCTGGATACCCCGCCATCGAAGCCTGACTTCTTGCCGGCAGTTGTGCGACCCGTTCGTGCAGCCAATCGGCTATCAGTCTGGGCGGGAAGCACTGGACAAAAGCACTTCATGACGTTATGAGTAAGGCTAAAATGCCCAACGGAATACTTAACTGCGCTCAAATGGGCTGCCAATCAAGATTCGGGCCAACGGAGATTCCGTAGGTCTTTTTGCTTTTTTGGGGTGCACTGTCGGCACAGTCCATGAGAAGAACCGATCCCTGGCGACTTTGTCCCTTGCGTTAAAGCACCTTGTTCAGGAGCGGAACCTGGCGGATGAGGTTGGCGCAGGTGAAGGCGACGATGAGGACGACGGAGCAGGCGAGCAGGGCGAGTGCCAGCGGCGGGAGGGCCAGGTCTTTGATGAGGCCGGTGGCGGTGACTACGAAGAACGGATGGAGGATGTAGACGGTGTAAGCGCTCTTGGAGAGGCGTGCGGTGAGGGCGTTTGCGCGGTTAAGGCGCTCGCGGAAGAACACCAGCAGTTTCATGCTGATGCCTATGCATACGAACGGTTCCCACGCGGCGTAGGCGTACGCCTGCCAAGTGAGCCCGCCCTGAAACAAATCCTCGTTGCCGGTGAACGCGCCGCCGAGAAATGCGATGACGGGCAGGGTGAAAATCGCGGCAATTGCCACGACAAACCATATGTTTGCCTGGCGTCTGCCCAGTTGGTCGAGCCACGACGATCTATACGCGACAATTCCGAACGCGAACATGCAGATGTACAGAGGGAAATAGCCGAGTTGCAGGTTGAGAAATCCCGTGCCCGTCGGGTAGACCAGCCGCATCGGGAAGGTTACGGCGCCGATAACGAGGATAAACGCGAGCACCGCGCCGTTGCCGGGCAGCGGGACGCGCCGGCCCGCATCCCCGCGCCGACTCCCTGCGCTGATCGCCACGTAAACCGCCGTGAACATAATAAGCGAGAGGACGAACCACATCGGGCCCGAGCCAAACAAGTCCGGCCCTTTGTCCGCCATGAACTCGAAATAGCCGGCGCGGGTCCGTCCCGAGAAGAGGAACACGATGTACACGACACTGGGATTGAGCAGGAAGTAGTATACGACCAGCGGGATGCCGAGCCGTATCAGCCGGTCGCGCACGAACCTGCGCCAGCCCTTCCTGCCCAGCGACATGCGCGTGAAGTAGGCCGCCACGAAGAAGAACAGGCTCATGAAAAACGCCTGGTTCACCGCCACAAACAGCGTCATCACCACCAGCGACGGGATATCCTTGGGCGCGGTCACCACGTAGTACCAGCCGCCCGGCGCGCCAAACGCGATGGCTTGGTGATGGCATACGACCAGCGCGGTAAGGAATACGCGCAGATTGTCGACATAATCGATCCGCCCAGGATCGACATAATCGATCCGCCCAGGATCGATATAATCGATGCGGCCTGAGCCGGTTTCCGGCACAAGGACTTCCTGCATGCCTGGCCCTCCTTACTCCTGGATGACCAGTTTTTCCTTTGCGGGCAACGGCGGGAATGGGTTGTGCGGCTCGGACTGGTACCAGTACGCCACCGATGCCTGGTCGTCCTCGAGCGGCAGGTACCGGCCTTCGCTTTGCCACCCGAGGCTCTGAATCGTCACGCGAAGGTCGGTCTTGAACCGGACGGGGTCGTTGATGTGCCAGCGGTACTGGCCAAACCGCCGCTGCTTGCCTTTGAACGGGACGTGGTAGAACCCGGTGTACGGGCTCGAGAAGTTATCATAGGCATCCTTGCCGTGCTCCTCGCGCTCGTTGTAGCCGTACGAGCCGCAGAAGTAGTCTTCCTCGCCCGTCCCGCAGATGGTGGGGAATTGGGTGTCGCCGTCGATGTAGAACTTGGCTTCGCCTTCGCCCCACCAGCCCGGGCTGTTCGCGCCATGGGCCAGATAGGTCCCGACGTACTGCCCGTCGCCGCGGATGCCGTCGACGATCGTATAGACCTCCTTGGAGGGCAGCGGGTTCACCCGGCGGAACTGCGCGTGGAAGCAGGGCGTGCCTTCCGCGACCGCCTCGAGCGAGTAGTTAACCTGGTAATAGACCGTCGCACTCTTATCACCCAGGTTTTCCATGGTTATCTTGCAGCCTTTGGTGAAGGGCATCTGCCAGTAGGAATTGAACCCGCTCCTCGGATTGACGCACACCGCCAGCGACGTGATCCGCGGTTCGTTCCCCATGCCCCAGCCGGCCGCGAAGAAGTCGCCCGCGGGCGCCTCGACCGACGGTTCGGTCTCGCCGTTCCAGTAGAAGCGCAGGATCATCAGGCGGTAGTCGCCAACGGGCGTCATCCAGATGTGGTTGATGACGCCCGACCCGTTGATCTCGGCCAGCGTAAACGTTGTGCCCTGCTTGATGTGGATGTACGGGTTGACTTTCCAGCCCTGGCCAAGCTCGCGGGCGGCCTTCGCGGCGGTCCCTTCCTCGAGGGTCGCCATGCCGCCCTTGCCCTTTTCGCCGATGAAGTTCTCGGGGCTGATGGAGCGGGTTTCGGCATCTTTGACGCGATACAACTGGCTCATGTCGGCGCCTTGCGCAGACAAAACAGGCATCCAAAAAAACGCAAGGATGAAGCACACAATAATCAGGTTCTTGTTCATGGCGCTTGTCTCTCCCTTGGTTCAGATTGTCATAATGGTCGTGACACCATACCGCAAGGGAAACTTGAGGTTCAACGGTATGGGCTTGTTGGTGAGTTCACAAGGTAAGCCCCCGGCTTTGCCGGGGGACTCACAAAGGTTTGACCTTTGCGGCAGTCGCTTGGCCTTGATCCGAGAGCAGTGCGCGTGAGAACGCTGAAAGCGTGTCGAGAAGCCACGCTGAAGCGTGCTGAAAAAAGGGCGAAGGGATGCCGGTTCCACCCCTGCTAAAGCAGGGTGCAAAGGCCGACCGAAGACGGTCGGGAGCCCGCTGAAGCGGGCTAAACCCGTGGGACCGCCGAGATGAGGTTGGCGTTACAGATGGCCCCCTTGGGGGGCTCACAACGGTAAGCGCCCGGCTTTGCCGGGAGTCATTTAACTAGAAGCTATCCCAAAACCGAATAAAAGCGCTCCTCCCATACCGATGTCGGGAAAAATACCCGGGGGATTCCCACGTCGCGCTGGACTCGGGCTCTTGCATTAAGAGTAGAAGCCATGTGCCAGCGCTCCTCGGAATGACACCTTCGGGCGCCTTTTGGTTGCGGCGCCGCCGCGCTGTGTTTCTTGTGCGCACAGGCAAGCCCGTGCGCAAGAAAGCGGGAGCAAGCTGCGCAAGCAGCTGCCGCACTCCAAAATCACCCAAACGTGGTTTTGGGATAGGTTCTAGGAATTTGACAATTATTGACAAGTCAAGGTGGGCTGTGTAAGGGCAGGGGAAGTGCCTGGACCCCCCCCATACCGGGTAGTATTTCAGAGCAACCTTCCGAAAGCGACTCGGCAAGACCCTCGAATCAAACCACTTCGATCGTTGAAGGAGGCTTTTGCGCGATATTGTACGTGACGCTGACAATACCGGGCACCTTCTCGGTAATTTCGCGGGCAAGCGTTTCAAGGAGTTCAAAAGAGAGCCGCGTCGGCGATGCGGTTCGCGCGTCAAGGCTGTCCCAGCAGCGCACTTCAATCTGATGACCGAAATCGCGTTTGCCGTCCCGCATGCCGGTGACTCGGTCTTCGTGAAGGATCGCCATGTACTGGAATGCGCCGCTGTTCTTGAGCAGCCGTTCGACAATGACGGTCGCCTTGCGGACGGTCTCGATGCGTTCCGGTACGACCTCGCCGATGACGCGCGCCGAAAGCGCCGGACCGGGGAATGGAATTCGGTCGAAGAGATCCGCCGGCAGCCCGAGGGCCTTGCCTAGTTTCCTGACGCCGTCCTTCCGTAGCTGAATGAGCGGCTCGATGATGCGGTAGCCAAAGGCCTTTTGGGGATCGATCCCAAGCTGTTCGAAAACATTATGCTGCCGCTTGATTCCAGCGACGGTCTCGTCGACGTCCGTCAGGATGGTTCCCTGGAGGAGGTGCTTTGCGCCACTACTCTCGACGATCTTGCCGAAAACGTCCTTGTAGAACGTCTGTGTGATGGCCTCGCGTTTTTCCTCGGGGTCCGTGATTCCCTTCAGTGCCGCGAAGAATTGCCGGCGCGCATCGACCACTTCCACCGTGACGCCGAGCTTCTGGAAAAAGCCTACTACCTGTTCGGGTTCTCCCTCGCGCATGAGCCCATTTTCGATGAAGACCGTCTTGAGGCGCTTACCCAGGGCCCGATGACCGAGCATCGTGACCGTCGAGGAATCGACCCCTCCCGACAGGGCGTTAATGGCTGTGCCTTCCCCGACGTCAGCCCGGATCTCATTGACCTTTTCGTTGATAAACTGGTCGGAGTTCAGTTCCTGCGCGGTAATCTCCTTAATCATACGCATCTTGCTCCTTCCGAAGTTTCAGCCCTGGTCCGAATCCCGCCGAATGCTATTTAATGTCCCCACCATACTTCAAATAACCGGCCGAGACCAACCGTGACGGTTCATGCGGGAAAAGGGGCGTTGATTGTTGGGACCCCAAGAGTCTAACATGCCCGCGTTCTAAATAAGGAGACGGAAGGACCTATGATGTCGGACAAACGAGTTGTCTTTGATGTAGAGAAGTATCTAGAGGAACAAACAGCCGAGATTCTCGAACGCATCAAACGATTTGACGACAAACTCTATCTGGAATTTGGCGGGAAGCTGATCTTTGACTACCATGCCTCGAGGGTGTTGCCCAACTTTGATCCGAACGTGAAGATGCGATTGCTCCAACAGCTTAAAGACAAGATGGACATCATCCTGTGTATTTATGCCGGGGATATCGACCGAAAGAAGATCCGCGCGGATTTCGGCATCACGTACGACGTTGATGCGCTCAAACTGATTGACGATCTGCGCCGGGACTGGGATCTCGAGATCACGGCGGTTGTCATCACCCGATATGAGGATCAGCCCTCGGCCCAGTTGTTCAAGAACAAACTCGAACGGCGCAACCTCAAGGTATACACCCATCGGGCCACCAAAGGTTATCCGACCGACGTGGATCTCATTGTCAGCAAGGAAGGATATGGGCGCAACAGGTATATCGAAACAAGCCATCCGTTGGTGGTGGTCACCGGTCCTGGTCCCGGCAGCGGCAAACTGGGGACTTGCCTTTCTCAACTGTATCATGAACATAAACGGGGCGTGCACGCGGGGTATGCCAAGTTCGAGACGTTCCCGATCTGGAACCTGCCACTGAAACATCCGGTGAACATGGCCTACGAAGCGGCCACGGCGGACCTCAAAGATGTGAATCTGATTGACCCATTCCATTTGGAGACCTACGGAGAGACCGCGACCAACTACAACCGCGACGTGGAGGCGTTTCCCGTGCTGAAACGCATTCTCGAGAAGATCACCGGCACCGAATCGTTCTACCATTCCCCGACCGACATGGGTGTGAATCGGGTAGGTTTCGGTATCGTTGACGAGGGGAAAGTCCAGGCGGCAGCCAAACAGGAAGTCATCCGCAGGGTGCTGCGCTATCGGTGTGAACATATGCTGGGGTTGGTGGATCGGGAAACGGTTGAACGAGTCGAGTTAATCATGAATGAACTCAAAGTGCAGATTGAAGACCGGCGGGTAGTCCGTCCGGCCAGGGAAGCCGCCAAACAGGCGGAGTGTAACCAGAAAGGCCATGAAGGGGTCTATTGCGGTACGGCTATTGAGCTTGAAGACGGAACCATAATAACGGGCAATAACTCACCCCTTATGCATGCCGCCACAAGCATGGTTTTGAACGCCATAAAGCATCTAGCGGAAATCCCTGACAGGATCCACCTGATCGCACCCAGCATAATCGAAGCAATCGGCAGCATGAAGAAAGACGTGAAAGACGGCAAGAGCGTCAGTCTCGACCTCGAGGAAGCCCTGATCGCCGTAGCGGCTTCCGCACCATTAAACAGCGCGGCCAAACTGGCCATCGAACAACTGGGAAATCTTCGCGGCTGCGATATGCACAGTACACACATCCCGACACCCGGCGACGAAGCAGGATTGAGGACCTTGGGTGTCAACCTGACCAGCGATCCGCTTTTCTCGACCGACAGTCTTTACATCATTTGATTCTGCCGATCGGGTCCTTGGATAGACTTCTCTCTTCGCCAACGCAGGATTCAGATAAAAACCAGCAAAGCAACCTCCACTCCATATTCAAGTTGGGCTGTTATGGCCCGGAGTCCTGCCGTACGGTAAGCGTCCGGTAAAAGCCGTCTTCCGTTTTTCGCTGGTTGGCGAGACAATGACGCCATCGAAGTGGGAGGGCTGCGATGGCGCACATTGGGCGGAGCGGTTGCAGCCAGCATTCTGTCCGTATGTGCAATAAGCAGTTGGGTGCTCAGGGCACGTAAGACGGCGCTTCGCAGGATCTTGCAAAACCGTTGACGCTCTTCAGAAGCCCTTGTAAAGGCAGAATAAGGCCTTGGCACGGAGCTGCGCACAGGGCGAGAATCGCTGCGCGGGCAAGGGTGTGGACTTGACCGCGGTTTCTTCGATGGTGAACCGGGAAAGAGTGCCCGGCCGACGCGAGCAGCACGACCACCATGTAGAATGCCGGCTTCATGGCTTCGCTCCTCCTGGCAAAGTCATTTGATGGCGGAGAAATCCAGAGGCGCCATGAACACCGATTCTACCTTATCCGTCAGCGAGCCGTTCGCTTCGGATGTTTTCTTCGCCTCAGTCCAGGCGGGGTCGGCGCGGAAATTTTTGAATGATTCGGCGGCGGCATCCTTGCTCTTGTGGGCCAGGATATAGACGAGTTGGTTGGCCCCTTCGCCCGTGCGCGTCCAGTAACCGATTTGGGTCATGCCGTGCTTTTTGAACAGCGCCAGCGTGTGGTCGCGGAACCTTGCCAACAAGGCGTCCATCTTGCCGGACGCCGCGGTGTAGGTACGCAACTCGAAACAACGCGGCATCTGCGTGGCGGAGGGCACGATGGCCGGGGAAAAACCCGTCGCCTTGAGAAAAATTGAATCGACTTTCAAGACAAGCTTCCCGTTAGCCTCAGTCTCCTTCGCGACCTTCTTCCACTCCGGGTCCGCCATGAACTTTTTCCACGCTTTGACGTGAGCTTCGCGGCTGGGACTCGAGATGATGTAGACGAGCCTTTTGTCAGTATTGTCCAGAGGTACCCAGTACCCCACATTTGCGAACCCGTGTTTCTCAAAGAGCTGGCAGGTATGCTCGCGGAAACGGGATTCAAGCGCATCCAGTTTTCCCGGCTCCGCATAGTATATTCGAAGCTCATAGCACCGGGAATCGGGGTCAGCCGCGCAGGCCTGGCCCAGGCACACAAACAAGAACACACACAACATGAGCAGTATCGTTTTCATATTCGAACTCCCTCGCCTTGATTGATTCTCAGAGCTTATCACGATTAGTCCGCGTCGCCAAACTGCCGACGAGACGGGTAAGTTGCAGGTTTTCCTGGCAGTACCGTCACCGCGTGCCATACGCGCCGAAGAAGTGAGCCTGCTGCTCTCCATCCTGCCCCCTGACCTTCTCGACGCCATCTGCAATCCCGGAGATGACACAGGAAGCACCCGGCAGAACGGCACTGGGGCGCCAAGGAGAAGACGACTCTTGCCGAGTTTTTTTGACGTTACGCGGTAAACGTTCAACGAAGTCTCATCATAATGATTTCCAGGGCGGGCTTCAGGGAGTTTTCGCGAGTTCGCTCTCGATCGTGCGGATGACTTCAGGGTCATCTGGTTTGGTCGCGGGGCTGAATCTCGCCACTACCAAGCCATCACGTGCAACCAGGAATTTCGTGAAGTTCCACTTGATAGCCCCGCCAAAGGGGCCGTTAATCTTTTTGGAGGTGAGATCCTTGTACAGGGGGGCGGTGTCCTTGCCCCTGACGGACACCTTGGCGAACATGTCGAACGTCACGTTGTACTTTATCGAACAGAAGGTCTTGATCTCCTCGTTGGTGCCCGGCTCCTGCCAGAGAAAATCATTGGACGGGAATCCCAGGACCATGAAACCCCGGTCCTTGTACTTCTCGTAGATCGACTCGAGCGCGGCATACTGGGGCGTGAACCCGCACTTGGAGGCCACGTTCACAATCATCACGACCTTCCCGCGATACTTCTCGAGATCCACATCCTGACCATTAATGTCTTTCGCCGTGTGCGACAAGGGTCTTGCGCCCGTTCCATTGGATGATGCGCATCCGCACACTGTTAACAGCCCCACGATTCCGGCAATCTGTAACCGGACACACATAGGCACGTCCTTTAAACGCAAAGCTTTACGCCTACATTCTACCAGAGATTCAATGGAGAGTTGCCAACAATAGGGAGCCGGCAATTTCGGGCCGATGGCTGGTGTTTACACTAGCAGCCCGTGGTAAAAGTCGTCGCGGTCTGCGGGCAGCCCTTTGAGACGGTCTCAGCGTTGCGAAACCTTGAAAAAGGAGGCATTTTTCCTGCGGTTTCGCGCCTTGATCCCGTGCCACATGGCTCGCGCTCGCCATCACGAGACTTTTACCACGGGCTGCCAGCGCATGATGCTTGCTGGATTTTCAGTGGATTTGTCCAGCGCCATTCACCGTTCACGAGGAGATTGCCGATGCAAATCGCCATAATCGGGTCGGGCATCTCGGGAATGGTTTGCGCCTATCTTCTCGCGGAGGACCACGAAGTAACCGTTTTTGAGGCAAACGACTATGTGGGGGGGCATACCCACACGGTGGACGTTGACGCAGGCGGGCGCCGATATGGGATCGATACGGGGTTCATCGTATTCAATGAATGGACGTATCCCAATTTCATCAAGATCCTGCAACGTTTGGGGGTTCCTTCAAAACCAAGCACGATGAGCTTTAGCGTTCGCTGTGAGGATTCGGGATTGGAGTACAGCGGAACGTCATTGAATGGTCTGTTCGCGCAGCGACGAAACTTGTGGCGCCCGGAGTTCTATCGAATGCTCTTTGATATCGTGCGTTTCTGCCGCGACGGGAACCGGTTTCTTGAAAAGGGCGACGACGAATGCACAATGTCCGAGTTTCTTTTCCGGCAGGGCTACTCGGCGTTAATGCGCCAGCAGTTCCTGACGCCGATGATGTCGGCCATCTGGTCATCGGCTCCCAATGCCATAGAAAGGTTTCCAGCAAAGCACTCCCTGCGATTCTTCAAGAATCATGGCTTACTCAATATATGGCATCGACCGCAATGGCGAACCATTCAGGGTGGATCCCACTGCTACATCGGGCCAATGACCGCCCGATACTACAACCGCATTCGACTGAACAGCCCTGTCCTGGCAATTCAACGCAGCCCGGAGGGGGTCTTCGTTACGCCGGCGGGCGGGCAAAGAGAACGGTTCGACCACGTCATCATTGCCACCCACAGCGACCAGGCGCTCCGGATGCTTGCGGACCCCTCGGACAGAGAACGGGAGATTCTGGGTTCACTTCATTATCAGGAGAACGACACGGTATTGCACTGCGACGTGAATCTCCTTCCTCACAGCCACCGCGCCTGGGCAAGCTGGAACTATCATTTTGTGTCGGCGGCCCAAGAGCGGCCCATGGTCACCTACAATATGAATATGCTGCAAAGTATCAAGGCGCCGGAAACCTTCTGCGTCACATTGAACCGGCGTGGCGCAATTGCGTCAGAGAAAACGCTGGGGACATTTGAGTACCACCATCCCCTGTTCACCTTGGAAGGACTCCGTGCGCAGAAACGCCACGGCGAGATAAGCGGGGTCAACCGAACGCACTACTGCGGGGCCTACTGGGGTTACGGTTTCCATGAGGACGGGGTGAACAGCGCCCTGGCGGCCTGTCGCTTTTTCGGAAAGGGGCTGTAGCGATGGAAAGCTGCCTCTACGAGGGCCGCATAAGCCATCGGCGGTTTGCACCGATTGAGCACGCGTTTGATTATCGCATTTTCCTGACCTACCTCGACCTCGCGGAACTTCCCAAGGTTTTCGACGGGAGCTGGCTGTGGTCGGCGAAACGGTTTACCGTTGCGCGTTTTCGCAGGGACGACCATCTGGGGAACCCGAAACTCTCTTTGGACGAGGCGGTGCGCTCTTATGTGGAGGAACAGACGGGCAAGCGGCCGGCCGGGCCCATACGCCTGCTGACGCACCTGCGTTACTTCGGGTATGGCTTCAATCCCGTGAGTTTCTACTTCTGTTTTGGCGCCAATGGCCGTGATGTGGAAGTTGTGGTTGGGGAAGTGAGCAACACGCCCTGGGGCGAGCGGCACTGTTATGTCCTGCATGATGGCCAGCCCATTTGTGAAAACCAGGTCAAGACATACCGCTTCCCGAAGAAACTGCATGTCTCTCCGTTTATGGGCATGGACATGGAATACCGCTGCATCATCGGATGCCCGGGGGAAACCCTGGTGGTCCAAATGGAAGACTGGCAGGACGGCTCGAGGATCTTCGATGCGACGTTGACCCTTCGGCGAAAACAGATCACGGGCAGAACATTGCTGTCCCAACTTGTCCGCTACCCTTTCATGCCCCAGCGCGTGATTCAAGCGATCTATTGGCAGGCGCTGCTTCTGTGGTGGAAAGGCGCGCGATACTACCCGCACCCGAAACACCGCCGGACTGAACAGGAGGGAAAATGAACTCAAACGACACCCGGGTCGAGGAAACGGACCACCCTGTTTCCGCGCGCACTGCGGGGATAGTTGATCGCATGGCGCGTGCGGCCGCTATTCGGCTCTTGCGCCGCCTGCAGGTTGGGGAATTGAGCGTCCTTGATTGGACGGGCACCACGCATTGTGGCGCTGGCGATCCGCGGGGCGAATTGAACGCCCAAGTGACCATTCATGACCACGGTTTCTATCGAGAACTGTTGATGGGGGGAACTCTCGGGGCAGCAGAGGCGTATATGGATGGATGCTGGACCTGTTCGGACCTCCCGGCCGTGTTTCGAATCTTCGTGCGAAACCAGCGCATGACGGCCGAAATGGACAAGGGACTTGCCCGCCTGAAATACCCGCTAAGCAGACTCCTTCATTGGCTGCGCACAAATACTCTCCGGGGAAGCCGCCGCAATATCGCGGCGCATTATGACTTAAGCAACGAGTTCTTTGCCCAGTTTCTCGACAACACCATGACCTATTCCTGCGCTATCTTTGAAAGAGAAGACTCGACGCTGGCGGAAGCGTCGTCGGCCAAGCTGGACCGAGTTTGCAGAAAACTCGCGCTTACTCCGCGGGACCACGTGCTGGAGATCGGAACCGGATGGGGAAGTTTTGCCATCCACGCGGCCAGCCGTTACGGCTGCCGCATTACGACGACAACAATCTCGAAACAGCAGTACGATTTTGCCCGTGACAGGATCCGGGAGGCGGGTGTTGGCGACAGGGTCGAGGTTCTGCTCGAGGACTACAGAGAACTGCGCGGCACGTTCGACAAGATCGCCAGTATCGAGATGATCGAGGCGGTGGGTTACCAATACCTGGACGTCTTCTTCAAGAAGTGCAGCGACCTGCTGAAGCCCGATGGGACGATGGCGCTTCAAGCCATCACAATGGCTGACCAGGAGCACGAGCGTTCAAAAAAAAGAGTGGATTTCATCAAGCGCTACATCTTTCCCGGTGGGTGCGTGCTCTCCGTTACGGCCATGATAGACGCCCTTACCCGGGCCACCGACATGCGCCTCATTGACTTGGAAGACATTACGCCGCATTACGCCAAAACCTTGCGTATGTGGCGGAAGAGTTTCTGTGACAATCTGAACAAAGTGCGAGACATGGGTTTCGACGAACGTTTCGTCAGAATGTGGTATTACTACCTCGCCTATTGCGAGGCCGGCTTCACGGAACGGCTGATCGGCGACGTTCAGATGGTGCTCGCCAAGCCCCTGTTCCGCTTGCCGCTGCTTTTGGGCTCCCCTGCCCCCTATGGAAGTGCGTGAATGTCTACCTCGCGCTGACATGGCTGTCGGGCCGAAGTCGGGATCGAAAGTTCGCCACGCGCGCTTGGGATTAACCTCGGCGGGGGAACCAGGGGAAGAAAGCGCTTGTCGTTCGCTGGTAGCGGGCATAGTCCTCGCCGCGCGATTTCAACGCCTGGGCTTCGGCATACGGGATGCCGGTAACGCGGTTGAGAATGTAAAACATCAATGCGGGTCCGAAAAGCGTCAGCCACCACCACGGGGAGCCAATTGCCAGGAAGACGTAACTCCACCAGTGAACCCATTCGAAGAAATAATTGGGGTGCCGCGAATACCGCCAGAGTCCGTGACGGCAGGTCCAGCCCCGGTTATCGGGGTTGCCGCGCCAACGGGCCAACTGCCGGTCCGCAAGGGACTCGCCGAGGACGGCGGTCAGCCAGACGGCCACCGCAACGGCATCCCACCAGGTAAACGGGCGTACGGGTGAATTCGCCGCCGGCAGGAATGGCAGCGAGAAGAAAACGATGAATATCGCCTGCGCGAGAAACAGCCGGAAGAGGCGGCGCTCGGCATCCTCTCCCCAGGCATTCATCAGGGTCTCGTAACGGCTATCCTCCTTGCCGGTGAGCACCCGGTCAAACAGAAGAAAAAAACCCAGCCGGAAGCTCCACGCGCCGGCAAGCATCCCCAAGAGCAATCTGCGAAAAAGATCCCCTGTCCCCGTGGCCGCATAGGCGACCGCCGTCAGTCCCACCCCAAGTGTCCAGCCTACGTCCACGATGGCGGCTTTGTGAAGCAAGCGGCGCAACCCGTAGAACGCGACCATCCAGACCACCGACCCCAGGCCGGCGAAAAGGAGCATGACGAGCGCCCGGGGCATCGATGGTTACCTCCCGTTTGGCTTCTTGCAGGCTTTGATGTAATCGATTTCGAGCCGAAAGGGTCCTGCCTGTCTGCCGGAAATGATAAACCCGAGAACGGCTACCTTCCCGGGATCGAAAGGCTCGTGTTCGGGTGCCTCTCGTCCCCTGAACAGGGGGCGGAATTTGTCGAACGCCAGCCACTCATCGGCCCACGTGCCGGCGCCTTTAAAGCGCGCTTCATAGCCGTAACCCCCGCGTGTTTCCGATGAACGCAGCCGCAAACCGTACTGCTTCCCGTCTCCACGAACCCGCAGGAGAAGGCCGTCATATTCGGAAAGGTAACAATCGCAGATCACCGAGTGCACCGATGCGAGCCCGCCGTTGTTCTCAAAGGAGACAATGGCCTCAAAAACGCACACGCCGTCTGCTATGCGAAGGCAACTCCGCGAGACCCCCCCCATGACTCGACGGACGCCCGCGTTTCGCGCCGCCGCCGCGAAGTGTTGCGCCGTGCATTCCTCTTCCGACTCAAAATTGCCGGGGCTTCCCAGGGAATGAACGAGATAGTAGGCAATATCGATTCCCTCGAACGCGGAAGGAAGCGATTTGGGATCCACCAAGTCCCCGCGGACGATCTCCGTGTCAGGCCCTGTGCGGTTGCGAAGCACTTGGGGCCTCCTTGCGAGGCACCGGACACGTTCCCCCTTCTCTTCCAGCAATCGGACCCGGCGTCCGCCGACGTAGCCCGTCGCGCCGGCTATAAGGATTCTTCGCGGGGGTGTGGGATTCATGGCGTCGATGCGCAAAACGGGTCGCTAAAGGAATCGGATCGTCGCGCGGCTCGCCAAGCCCATGCATAGCGAAGTCATCGAACACACAACCCCGCCCCACATGATATCCACGACCGTGACGGTCAAGGGCCAATTCTTGACCACGGCGTAGTTGGTGAGGTCGTATACCGCGTACACGATTAGCCCGAAGATCGCCCCCCAGAGCATAAACGACGGGATCGATCCGGTCCCCGATGCCCGGGGAAGCACGAACAACTGAACGCCGGTGGCAATCACTGCCCAAGTAGCTAGCGCCGCGGGCACCTTCACAACCATCTGCCCGTCAACGATATTGAGCAGGTGGCCGATCTGGCTCCGGTACAATGCCGACGCCACCAAGCCAAGCCACAGAAGGTCCAGCACCACAAGCCCAACAAACCCCGCAATCCAGGTAAGGCTAAGTCTCATAATCGCCTCCATAGGGTCTCCTTTCACTGGTAGCAACGTCCAGCCAATGACGACAATTCCCAAGTATCTGTCCACGGACATTTTGTCGCCCGGCACGCCCTTAACGCACAGAATGCCTTATATGCACCTACTGATAACTTCTTCAAGATACAACCAGAACATTGGCCTCAACCGGTGTCTGGCATTTTGTGAAGAGTGTGTGCTCAACCAGGCGGAGTTGGCGGAAACGGCCATTCGGACTCGAGTTTCAAGACCGCCTTCTCTTTGGCCTTGGCTTCGACATCGGGCGTGATGGAGCGTATCTCACGCCGCGCATCTGGAATATCCGATGGATCAATGTAATCAGCGTGGGGTTTGGGGTTCCGGGCCCGGTCTTTCCCGAAGACTTATACTATTGGCCTATAAGGTCGGTGGTTCGAATCCGCCGCCGCTGGTCAGCGGTTTATAGCCGCCTTAAGCCGCGCGGGCAGTGTTTCCCGTCGAACCGGCTTGACGAGGAAATCCGCTATGCCTTCTTTCACTCACCCGCTTACGGTCTCTGGGATAGCGCGAGCGGTTATGATTACAAGGCAGACTCCGTCGAAGGGTTTCTGAAGGACCTTTACGCCGCTACCGGCACTCATGTTTCATGCTGGTCGCGATGGTCTCAAGAAGGATGATGTCGGGCGGGTCAGACTTCACGAATTTTATCTATGCGAGTATATGCGGGTGGAATGGCCCTTACCTGATGTAGCTCAAATCCTTTCGGTCGCAGGAAATCGTGAAGAATCATGTTGGATCACGGTAACGTTATTGTTCTTCCTCACTTCGGCGGGCTCCACCATCACTATGAACGTCGAGCGGCCTGAAACCCGCTCACATTTTCCCCAGACACGTATTCGGGTTCACGCTACGCAGCGTTAACTCCTTCGCCGGCCAATAGTTGCAGAACGCATCCAAGTCACACGCTTCTTCTTGTAGCGAACAGTCCAGGTGTTCGGAATGAGTTTTCGGGAGTGACTACGATACGGGGAATAAACGTGTACGTAATACCGTTTGTGATAGGGAATAATGGCGCGAACGACATTGAGAGAAGGGGCTGGGTTCTGCCCCTTAAGGCAGGGATGAGTTAAGCGCTTTATGGTTGATACGAGGGAGAGAAAAGAACTGGGGCGAACGCATCATCTCAGTTGATCGTTTTGGCCCCTGAGTGAGCGCTTGGGTCGCACTCGTGCGTTGCCCCATCCACCACTCGACCAATCCGATGTTACCAGAGCCAACTCGATACAGACAACGGCTTGAAACAAGAGAAAAAATTGTCGTGAAGTAGACAAACCATCCCAGGAGCAAACCATGAACAGAAAGCCGCCCGCTATGTTCAAACGAATTCGGCCACGCCAACAACGCCTATATCTGGTTGGCCAGGCATTGCTCATAGGCCTGCTTACTTTGATTGTTTCTTTATCTTTTAACGCCGGGGCGGTCACGGTGAGCGTCGTGGATTCCAAAGGCACTCCCGTGGCTGTGGGTTTCCGGTGGTTGCTCGAGGAAGACCTGACGTTCAACGTGGTGCCGGGGGTTTTAGAGCCGGCGCCGCTTGCTGTCCGGTTCCACCGCAGCTACATGCCGGTTGTCACCAACGGTTATTCGCCGGGCGGCTCGGCGACAATCGACGCGCCTGTCGACAAACGGTACTTCGTATCGGTCCTGCCTGACTCGGGATACTCGAATTCCGGGACGAGCGTGGCGGTTGGCCAAGCCACGGCGACCGTAGTTGTCAGCGCCTTGCCGTTGCCGACGGCGCAAATAACGGTTTTCGTATTCGAGGATCTTTATCCGTTAAACAATCAGGAGGACCTGCCCAACGAAACAGGTTTGGAAGGCTTCAAGGTCATCTTGATTGAAGCGGGAGGTACCTATGGGGCCTCGGGTGGCCAGATGATGATGGACATTTTTGGCAACCCCCTGGGCACGACGTATGACGCGGGCGGCAACGTGGTTATGGAGGGCGAGGGGGTATTCCTGACCGATGCCAACGGCGAGGTTACCATCAAAAATCTCGGGGAAGGCAAGTATACGATTCAGGCGGTTCCGCCGACCGGTACCGACTGGATTCAGACCTCGACCATTGAAGGCACGCCGGGAATCGACGCCTGGGTCAAACCCAACGAACCGCCTTTCTTCGTGGAATTCGGGCCTCCGGGCCATCATGTGGCCTTGGGTTTTGCCAAGCCCACCAACGATACGACCGTGTTGACCGGCGGGCAGACCATTACGGGCCAAATCGTCAACATGCACAATAGCCGCCCGCCCGAATACACGTTCTGGCCCGGCGAACCGGTGCCAGACGCCTGGGTCGGCCTGACCGTCGGAGCGCAGACGCTGTACGCGCAGCCGTGCGACGCCACCGCAAGTTTCAGCATTCCCAGTGTGCCGCCGGGCACCTACAACCTGGTAATTTGGGACGAACCGCTCGACGTGGTTTTTGCCACGAAACAGGTGATCGTCACGGCGGGCGCAGACCTGGATCTGGGTCCAGTGCCGGTGTTCAACTGGTTTGCCCGCCTAAGCGAGTTTGTCTTTAATGACAAGAACGAGAATGGGTTCCCCGACCCGGGAGAACACGGGATTAGCGATCAAGCGTTGAACATACGTTTCCGGGATGGGTCGATTTATCAAACAGCCGTAACCGGGATGGACGGGATGTACGAGTTCCGCGAGGTGTTTCCGTTCTTCAACTGGATGGTGGCCGAGGTCGATTACGCGCGATTCAAGCCGACGGGCGCCACAGTGGTTGTTGATGGCGGCGGCGAAGTGTTGCCTGACCAAGGCTGGACGTATCCGTCGTTTGGCGTGTTGACGCCCCAGCCGCAGTTCATGCCGGACGGCGTCACTCCCATGACCAATCCGAACACGGGCAATAACCTGTCCCGTGTGGACACCGGCCCCGCGTTCCTCTTGGAAGGTATCCAGACGTTTCTCGGTGAGACAAACTACCTGGCATGGGGCAAGACGACCTATGACAATGTTGACACCGACAACGAGCCGTATGGCAATTTCCCCGGCCCCGAAGATATCGACCTGAATGGGAACGGCTGGTTCGACGACAGCAACGGGGGCATTACGGGTATCGTGCATTACGCCACGACGCGCGCCGAGCAAGATCCGCGTTTTGCAGCGGCCGAAAACTGGGAGCCGGGCATCCCGCGTGTCCAGGTGAACCTGTACCGGGACGCCGACCAAGATACCAACATCGACGACATCACCGGGGACAGCGAAGTGACCTTGGCGGACGTGGACAACTATCCGTTCCAGTGGACGCAACCGGACGAGTTCCCCGAAGACGCGAACCCCGGCCAACCCGGCCCCGAAGACGTGGACCAGAACGCCAACGGTACATTCGACCTAGGCGACGCGCTGAATTTCACACGTACCGACAGTTGGGACGACCTTCAGCCGACAGACTGCCAAGGGCCGCCGTTTGTGCTGCATGGCGAGCCGACCGACTGCTACGACGGCCTGCGGAATTTCAACCAGGTCCGCCCGGCGGTATTTGACGGCGGCTATATCTTCCTGAAAGAGACCCCGGACGGTCCCGAGGGGTTGCCCGAGGGCACGTATATCGTCGAGGCGGTGGCGCCCCCGGGTTACCTGCATCAGAAAGAAGAGGACCAAAACACGGGATTCGGCGACACGTATACCCAGGCGGCCAAGTCGAGTGCTCTGGAGCTTTTCCCGCTGTGTGTGGGCGATGCGCGCGTAGTGCCCGCGGAACTGAGTCTTTTCCCGGGTGAGCCCTGCCCGTTGGCCGGGCAAACGCGGAGGTTACCGGATCGGAAGCAGGTGTACGTGTCGAAAGGCCAGAACGTGCCTTGCGACTTCAAACTGTTTACGGAGGTGCCGATCGCGGGGCATATTGTGGGCATGATTCTCGACGATCTTGCCAACGAGTTTGACCCGAACGCGCCCACGTTTGGCGAGAGGTACGCCCCGCCCTGGATGCCGATCTCGATCCGGAACTGGGAAGGGAAGGAAATCTCGCGGGTCTATTCCGACGAATGGGGCACGTATAACGCGTTGGTTCCATCGACCTATACGATTAACCCGCCGTTCCCGTCGGGTGTGTCGCCCAAGATGATCACGGTGGTGCTGAATTCGCCGGGGCCGATCCTCGATCAGAATCCGGGATCACCCACCTACGGGCAGTACATTACCGACCCATTCTTCAACCGGCAATACAGCCAATTCTCCTATACGTTCCAATATGACCCGGGTAAGACCACGTATTTGGATACGCCCGTGCTTCCGGTGGCGGCCTTTACGGGGCCGGGCCAATTCCCGCTGGATTGCGAGTTTCCGGACGGCACACCGGTGCTCTGGTCTGTCGAAAACGGGCCGTACGTTACCGGTCCGCGCCAACAAATTGTAGTCTCGTCCGCCGGTCAGGTGACCGTGATGAACCCGCTCTATGACGGTCCCGGCGGGAGCAATCCGATGACAATCACGCGGGATTATGGGTTTGGGACGACGCCCGGAACGGTCTCGATTGGCGGCGTGCCATTGACCAACGTAACCTGGACCGACGGCTCGATCAGCGGGACCCTGCCGACCAGAACGACGACGGGCGAGTTGGTGATAACGCGCGGCGACAACGGCAAGACCACGCCCGTGGGTATCACGGTGACGGTGGGCCCGATCACGGGCAGCGTGATCCAAGTGCAGCCCAGCGCTCAAGGCGGCGCAACGCCGATTCAAGACGCGATCGATGCGGCCAGCCCCGGCGACCTGATTCTCGTGGCGCCGGGCAACTACGACGAATGTGTGATTATGTGGAAACCGGTGCAGATCCAAGGCTGGGGCGCTTACTCGGTGACGATCAATGCGGTGAAAACGCCCGCCGAAAAGTTGCACAACTGGCGCACGAAGGTGCAGGAACTGATCGTGCAAGGCGCGGTGGATTTGTTGCCCGGCCAAGAGATTGATTTTGCGAATCCAGAGCCCGCCACGCTGTTCACGGAAGAGGGCGCCGGGATTCTCGTTCTGGCGCGGAACATGCCGCCGGGCCAGGGCGGATTCGGCCAGAATCCCAATGCGCGGATTGACGGCGTGATGGTGACCGGTGCGGACCACGGCGGCGGCATTGTGGTCAACGGTTACGCCCACTATCTCGAGATCAGTAACAGCGTGGTCGAGGGGAACCAAGGCTTCTACGGCGGGGGTATCCGCGTCGGGCATCCATTCCAGACGTACGACGGCCCGAACGGTCTCGACTACGACCTCGGCCACAACGACCACATCCGAATCCACCACAACCATATTGCCGAGAACGGCGCGCTGGATGGGGCCGGCGGCGGCGTCTCGATCTACCACGGCACCGACCAATACGAGGTCACCGACAACTGGATTTGCGGGAACTTCACGGTCGGCAGCGGCGGTGGTATCGCCCATATGGGTAAGAGCGAAGCCGGCCTGATTGCCCGCAACACGATCGTTTTCAACCAGTCCTTTGATCAAGGGTCGTATCCCACGGGTGGCGGCATCTATATAGGCGGCGCGCCCGCGCTGGGAACCAACACCGTGACGCCGGGCTCCGGGTCCGTCCTGATTGACCGCAACCTGATTCAAGGCAACCATGCGGGATCCAACGACGGCGGCGGTATCCGGGTCGAATATGTGAACGGCCAGGACGTGGCGGATGCGCCCAATGATCCAGCGGCATGGTATTCGGTGGACATCGTGAACAACATGATTGTCAACAACGTGACGGGTATGGCCGGTGGCGGCATCTCGATTCAGGATGCGCTCAAGGTCAGCATCGTGAACAACACCGTGGCCCATAACGACAGCACCGGCACGTCCGGCCTGGCATTCTCGCCGGACTCCCCGAATATGTCGTCTGCACACGCCGCGGGCATCGTGTCTTACGTGCATTCGCCCGGGCTGGCGGCTGTGATTGGCACGGACCCCGTCGCGCAGGCGTTCGCGGGGTACTCGAACCCGCTCCTGGTGAATGATATCATTTACCAGAACCGGGCGTTCTATTTCATGGTGAACACCGGCGGCACGCCGCCCTTTGGGCTATTTCCCGATCCGACTTCGCCGGACTACTGGGACATGGCACTGATTGGAACGGCGACCCCGACGAATCTCAGCCCCATGTATTGCGACCTGACCAGTGCGGCAGGTCTCGACCCCAGCAACATCGCCGTTAACCCAATGTTCGTTGCCTCGTATTTCAACGGCAATCGCCAGCAGAGCATTGTGATCCAGGAGTTCACGACGATCCAAGTTGCGCCGGCCTTTGACGAAGGCGGCAACTTTATCGATGTCCGCTTCGGCCCGCTTACGCTGACGAACCCAACCACGGGCGCGTTGCTCGGCGACTACCATATTCAGGCGGCTTCGCCTGTGATTGACAAGGGTAGTCGGGCTATAACGAATGGTTCGGTTCCGAACGAGGACCATGACTTTGATGGCCAGGGTCGGCCCGACGGCAAGAGCGCGGATATTGGTGCTGACGAATACGTCGGCCCCGGCAGTACGCCGGGGCAGCCTCCGCCGAACAATTTGGCGACGATTATCGAGAATTTCTTCCAAAGTATCGCAGACTTTTTCGTGAGCCTATGGAACACCTTGGTGGCTTTATGGAACACCCTGTGGGGCATCACCCCGCCGGAGCCTTCGGGGCCCACGAACGACCCGCCGCAACCCGCGGCCGCGGCAATCGCCACGGCCATGGATACGCCCGGCGTTACGCGCGTATTGGCCCGCGATCCCAACTTCAACGACACCTTTACGTACGCGTTGACGGGAACGCCGACGCATGGCGCCGCGGTGTTGTCGCCGACAGGCATCGTGACCTACACGCCGGCTCCCGGGTTTATCGGCGCCGACAGTCTTGAGGTGACCGTGACGGACCAGGGCGGCCTGACGGGTGTCGCAACCGTAGCCATTACGGTGGACACCATGGCGGCAATGTCCGATTCCACGATTAAGATTCAGTGCCCGCCCGATACGGACGGAATCGATACCGATGGCGACGGGATTGTAGACAACGACAATGTCTGCCTCCACATCACGGCCGGCGATGGTTTCATCAAGATGGCCGATGGCAAGGTGTTGTACTGCTTTGGGTTCCACGACCAGACCGGTCTTCCCGTCGAGCAGACTATGATGGACGGGATGTTGGCGGCCGAGTTCCCGGGGCCGACGATTTCCGTCAAGGAGGGCCAGCGGCTGTTCCTGAACGTGACCAACGTGGGTATGGCGATGCGGCCCGACCTGTTCGACCCGCATACGGTCCATTTCCACGGATTCCCGCAGGCCGCGCCGGTATTTGACGGCAATCCCGAGACGTCGTTTGGCGCCGTCATGGGCGCCACGTTCACATACTTCTATTTGCTGGCCGACCCGGGCACCTACATGTACCACTGCCACCAGGAAGCCACCGAGCATATGCAGATGGGCATGCTCGGCAACCTCTACGTCGAGCCCAAACAGAACGGACACCCTTACGAGTATCCACCGGGGTCCGGGCGAACGTACACCAAGTTCGCATTCAACGATGGCGATGGGTCCACGGGCTATGATGTCCAGTATGCGATCCAGTTGGGGTCGATGGATCCGAGTTTCCACGACCTGCATCTTGCCATCCAGCCGCTTCCGATGGCGTTGATGGATGACAAGTACGCGATGCTGAATGGCCGCGGATACCCGGATACGGTCGACCCGAATCCACTCACACCGCTGGCGGAGAGCGGCTACAAGGTGTCGCAGCCGCTCAGTTCCAACATTACGGCCACCTCCGGCCAACGGATTCTGTTGCGGTTGTCGAGCCTCAGCGTGACGAAATTCTTCACGCTGTCGTGCCCGGGCATCCCGATGGAGGTGGTCAGCGCACACGCGCGAATCCTGCGGAGCACGTCCGGCGAAAACTTATACTACAAGACCAACTCCGTCACGCTGGGGGGCGGGGAGGCTGTAGATGTCATTCTGGACACGCAGGGGGTCGCGCCGGGCACCTATATGCTCTACACGACGAACCTGAACTTCCTGAACAACAACGAGGAAGATTTCGGCGGCATGATGACCGAAATCACCATTCAATAAGGGAGAGGAGCCTAGCCATGAAGCACCTTATGACAAAACTCGCGATGGCGGGTCTTATCCTGTTAGCCGTAACAGCCGGCGCCCACGCGATGATCGACGGCGTTACCGGCCCGGACTTCATTTTCACGGCGAAATCCGACTATATCAGTACGCCCGAAGGTGGCCGCCTCTTCATCTGGGGTTATGCCAATGGCTCGGATCGGGCGCAGTATCCCGGACCCACGATGCTGGTCAATGAAGGTCAAACGGTAACCGTAACGCTCAATAATGCGCTTGATGTGCCGGTCTCGATCCTATTTCCCGGGCAGACCGGCGTAACCGCGACCGAGGTGGCCGCACCCAGCCAACCCGGCCTGCTGACGCTCGAGGCGGGCGCCGCCGTGGACGCAACCCCGGGCGGCACGGTGCAATATTCGTTCGTGGCCTCGCAACCGGGCACCTACTTGTATCACAGTGGCACGGAGCCGGAACTCCAGACCCACATGGGCCTAGTGGGTGCATTGATTGTATATCCCACGGCCGGCACGGGCACGGTTGTTCCGAATCAAGCTTACAATCATCCAGATGCGGCCTATACCGATGAAACGCTGTTTCTGGAAACCGAAATGGACCCGCGTATCAACTACGCCATCGAGACGGGCCATCCTGAACAGGTCGACATCAACGGGTTCTTCCCGGTGGTGTGGTTCCTGAACGGCCGGTGCGCGCCCGACACCATGGAGAAGGCCATGGTGCCGTGGCTGCCTACCCAGCCGTATAACTGCATGCCGATGATGCACCCCGGCGATAAGGTGCTGATGCGCGTTATCGGCGGCGGACGCGACCTTCACCCCTTACACCACCACGGAAACAATGCCACGGTGATTGCGCGAGACGGACGGATGCTGGCGAGTTCGCCTACAAGCGGGCCCGACTTGAGTGTTTCGGTGTACACCATTCAAACGGTGCCGGGCGGTACGGCGGATGCCATCTTTGAATGGACCGGGGCCAACCTGGGATGGGACATCTACGGCCATCAGCCGGGCGATCCGCTGGAACCCAACGAATATGCGCCCGACCACGGCAAACCGCTGCCCGTGATCATGCCGGGCCCGCAGGACTTGGCGGCGGGCCCAACGTGGAACGGCAGCCCGTTCCTGGGCCACATGGGTTTGCTGCCGCCGGGATCCGCCAGCCACAACTACGGCGCGGGTTATTACCACATGATTCATTCGCACACCGAGAAGGAAATGGTCAACAACGACGTATTTCCCGGGGGCATGATGACCATGGTGCTGATCTTGCCGCCCGACGTTCCGTTCCCCGATATGATGGCCATGAAGAAACCGTAGCCGCGACGCACTGAACAAGGAGGTACGACCATGAACCGTACAGTAGCAGGATTCATGACGGCCCTGGTGATCGTGGCGTTTGCGGCTGAAACCGCATTCGCCGGAGAGACCGTCTTTAATTTATCCGCCGGTGTGACCACGGTAACCATGCCGGGCGGCGAAGTGATCACGATGTGGGGCTATGCCCTTGACAACGGCCCGGTTTCCGTGCCGGGTCCGGCGCTGGTGGTTCCGCCGGGCGACAGCCTGCGCATCGACTTCACCAACAATCTGCCGGGCGCCGAGCCGGACTCGATTATGATCCCGGGGCTGCCCATGCCGACGGATGGCGTCAGTGCCGTGCCGCAGGCCATGCGGAATCCGGACGGCCGGGTCCGGTCGTTCGTCCACGAAACCTCGGTCGGGGAGACCGCGTCGTACGTGTGGCCTGTCATCAAACCGGGTAGCTATGTGTACCAAAGCGCGACTCATCCCGCGGTACACGTGCAGATGGGCCTTTACGGCGCCCTGACAAACGACGCGGGATCCGGCGAGGCCTATTCGGGCGTACCGTACGATCAGGCGGTGACGTTGGTTTACAGCGAGATCGATCCGTTGCTGCATGCCGCGGTGCGCGATGGAACGTACGGAACGCCAGCCTATCCGAGCACGATTAACTACGTGCCCCAGTATTTCCTAATCAACGGGCAACCATTCACCAGCCCGACGGAAACGTTTCCCTCGGTGGTGGCGGGCCAGCGTGTGTTGCTGCGGTTTCTGAACGCCGGCTTGAAAACGCGTGTTCCGACGCTGATGGGCACCATGGTGAGCGTGGTTGCCGAAGATGGCAATCTGTATCCGTATCCAAAAGAGCATTACGCGCTGTTGATGCCGGCGGGCAAAACGCTGGACGCCGTACTTGTTCCGGCAAGCGAAGGGCGTACCGCGATCTTTGACCACACCATGGGGCTGGTGAACGCAACCACGAGCGGCGGCGGCATGCTCACCTATATCGATGTGAACGCATCCGCAAAATAGAGACGTGAACATGTCGGAATGGCTGGCGGCCTGTGGGCGGGCCACCGGCCTCGACGAATGAAGGAGAGGAGACGTTATGAGCAACGGCGCCCCTTGCAGCATGCGTTTCAGAATGAGTGGCGCCATTCTCTTCTGCTTGTTGACGCCCTCTATTTTTGGTGCAGCACCCGAGGTCTCCGTTACCGCAGAGAAACCCCAGGCGGTCGAGCCGGCTTCGCGACTTGTGGCCGAACCCGTCCAGGGCCAGAAGAACCCGTCACCCATCAAAACGCCGGAGAATCCGAAACCGGATCTGGTGTCGAATGCCGTCCACGATGACCTCAAGAGCAAGTGGGGCATCGAAGTCCTTAGCCTTCGACAAACGGCGGGGGGCTACATGCTGGACTTCCGCTACCGTGTGCTGGACCCGGAGAAAGCAGCGCGCCTGCTTGATCCCAAGGTCAAGCCATACCTCGTTGACGAAGCCACCGGCGCGAAGTTCATCGTACCCACACCGCCCAAGGTGGGTTCGCTGAGGGCGTCGGGGAGGCTGGCGGTCAACAAGAACTACTTCATGTTTTTCGCCAATCCCGGTAACTACATCAAGGGAGGCAACAAAGTCAGCGTAGTAATCGGTGAGCTAAGAATTGAACACTTAACGGTCGAGTAATACGGGAGAAAGAATGCCCGTATGTGCAACAAGCAGTCGCGTGCTCATGGCACGTAAGGCTCATCACAACGGTATCCTGCAAAACCATTGACGATCTGCCCAACTCCATGTAAGGGCAGAATAAGGCCTTGGCAGGGGCCGCGCGCGAGGGGAAAATCGGGGCGCACGCAACGATGTGAAAAGGAATGCACATTCGATCTGGGAGGTTCCAGTCCCCCTGTTTAGCCAGAGTCGCCGGAAGCTTTTCCCATCGTCGGAACTCGACACAAAGCCCCGGCCTTTTTGGTTGTGAATCGCGAGGAACTTTCCGGGGTACCGGCGGGACTGCGGATTCAGGCACACGTCGATGTTCCGGGTCTTGTCGGTTTCCAAGCGGATACAGTTGTTCTGCGCACCACCCATGTAATCGAATATCGACGTAACCGGGCCGAAGATAGTCCACACCCTCAACTTGGGGTCAAGGGAGAAGAGCACCGTATCATTGCGGGAAATCCCGGGCTAACAGTCCGCCACCTTGAGCCAACATCTACGGGTCGTGCACAGATGTCGCAAACAAAGATTCTACGGCTTGGTCTTACGCAGCGTTCAGTCCAAGTTAGAAAAAGGGCGTGCCGCCCCGTTCGAGATAGAGGGCATGCATCCTCCGCCGGGCGCCTTCAAGCAGGCTGTCGCTCCGGGGGAAGCCGTCCGCGATAGTTCTCGCCTCGTCCGTCCAGTTGAATCCGGTCACTCTCAGAGCAAGAACGTTGGCTTGAGTAATTTCCAACGCGATCTCCCACCGCACGTCCCCGAAGTCCGCCGCGGAGGAACGACTTGCCCCAGTAGCAGATCTGGGCGCTGGCAAGCTGGCCGTGAATGTTGCAGACCAGGCTCCGCCCGTAGTCGGGAATCGGGTAGGTTTGGTGGTTCCAGAGTAACCCATCGGCGCATTCGTACGTCACGAAGTAGAGGTCGCGGAAATCGCTTTGGGGATTTGGCCTGCGGAGCCGCGTGCACCCTACGGCGCTGACAGGGCGCTGTCAGCGGGCCTTCAATGACGTCAACTGAGAGTCCTGTATTTCTGACTCGTCATCAGGACTACTGCAGCGACCGCCAACATGGCCACGAGTATCGGCCAGAATGCGACGGGCACCGGCGGCGCCGGGGTAACGACGGTATCGAGGGCTACGGTCGATGCGGGGGCGCTGCCGTCGCTGCGCTGAACCGTCACCTCGCCCGTGCCTGTTTCGTCAGGCTCGAGCGCGCCCGCTTCCCAACTGATGGTCAATGAAGAAGAGTCAGACGTGTCCGGGGCCGTAAGCTCGGAGATGGCGAGACCGTCCTCGTAATCAAACCAATCCCAGGGACCGGCGTCACCCCCGACTTGCAGGTTGATGCTGCCTGCACTGCCGTTGTCTGGAATCGTGAGTGGCGCTGGAATAATTCTGCGCAACGATAGTGTCCGACCCGGGATTACGGAACTGGGCCGCGCGCCGTCCTTGGCGCACAGCGTGAAATCCCCAGTCTCGTCCCAGTCCACGTCCGTGAAACCGTAGGTCGTCACGCGGCACATCGCGTCGAAGGTGATCGATGACGCCGACGCGCCCGGGATGGAGATGTCGTCCGCCGTGAACGAGAAGCCGTGCACGCCCGCCGCGTTCACGCCCTCGGTCCCGGCGACGGTCGGCTGGTGGCTCTGCCCGTCGATGATCGTCATGCCGTCGCCCACGAGTTGCCGCAACGATAGTGTCCGATCCGGGATTACGGAAGTGGGTCGCGCGCCGTCCTTGGCGCACAGCGTGAAGTCCCCGTCTTGGTTCCAGCTCGACCCCGGGAACCCGTAGGTCGTCACGCGGCACATCGCATCGAAGGTGAGAGAGGCGCCCGCCACCCCGGCCAGCGAAATGTCGCCCGCCGGCGCGGTGAACGAGAAGCCGTTCACGCCCGCCGCGTTCACGCCCTCGGTCTCGGCGACGGTCGGCTGGTAGCTCTGCCCGTCGATGATCGTCAGGCCGTCGCCGATGAGCTTGCGCAGCGTGAGGGGCCGCGCGGTCACGACCGACGTCGGCCGCGTGCCGTCCTTGGCGTACAGCGTGAAGTCGCCGTCTTGGTTCCAGCTCGACCCCGGGAACCCGTAGGTCGTCACGCGGCACATCGCGTCGAAGGTGAGAGAGGCGCCCGCCACCCCGGCCAGAGAGATGTCGTCCGCCGTGAACGAGAAGCCGTTCACGCCCGCCGCGTTCACGCCCTCGGTCTCGGCGACGGTCGGCTGGTAGCTCTGCCCGTCGATGATCGTCAAGCCGTCGCCGATGAGCTTGCGCAGCGTGAGGGGCCGCGCGGTCACGACCGACGTCGGCCGCGTGCCGTCCTTGGCGTACAGCGTGAAGTCGCCGTCTTGGTTCCAGCTCGACCCCGGGAACCCGTAGGTCGTCACGCGGCACATCGCGTCGAAGGTGAGAGAGGCGCCCGCCACCCCGGCCAGAGAGATGTCGTCCGCCGTGAACGAGAAGCCGTTCACGCCCGCCGCGTTCACGCCCTCGGTCTCGGCGACGGTCGGCTGGTAGCTCTGCCCGTCGATGATCGTCAAGCCGTCGCCCACGAGCCGCCTCAGCGACAACGGAATGCCCGGCAATTCGGAATAGGGCCGCGAGCCGTCTTGAATACGTACCGTGAAGGTTCCGTCCTCGGTCCAATCGGCGCTTAATGAGTCGACTGCGGTCACCGCGCCCAGGTTGTTCATCGTCAGGGTGAGATCGCCCGGCAATTCCGTTGAGAAGAGAGGCGCGCTGAACGTATAGGTGTGGGTGTCGCTCTCCGGGATGCCTCTGCCGCCGCTGGTCTGGCCCTGGAACACGGTATAGCCGCTTGCCTCGAGCCGCCTGAGCGACAACGGAATGCCCGTCAATTCGGAATAGGGCCGCGATCCGTCTTGAATACGTAGCATGAAGGTTCCATCCTCGGTCCAATCGGCGCTTGATGAGTCGACTGCGGTCACCGCGCCCACGTTGTTCATCGTAAGGTCGAGGTCGCCCGGCAATTCCGCTGAGAAGAGAGGCGCGCTGAACGTATAGGTGCCGGTGTCGCTCTCCGGGATGCCTCTGCTGCCGCTGGTCTGGCCCTGGAACACGGTATAGCCGCTTGCCCCGAGGTACCGCAATGACACTTGAAAATCGGGGTAGGTTATGTCCATATCGACGCCGTTTGTCAGCGTCAAATCAAACAACCCTTCACAGCCCCCATCCTTTTGCCAGTCGGTGTCTTCGATGGCCGTCCATTGCAGTTCGGCCTGCGTACCGTCGCCGTTGAGGGTACCGAAAGAGAAGTCCGCACCACCGCCGAAGCCCCTGATATTACTGACCAGCCAATTCCATGGCGACCCGGGCACCGTGGATTCCGTGAAGACCGGGTTGTTGCTTTGTTCGCAGACCTTCGTCGTCCCATCAAACACAGACCAGAGCGTAGCCTCTGATTGAAACGAAGCGGCGGGAAAAGCCATGGTCGCGACGCCCACGGTCAACAACGGTATGAAGGCCCTCATGAAAGTTGTCTTGCCGTACATGTCCGTACCCTTTCTGTTGCGCGTGTCGTCCACGCGTAAGCTTGATGATGTCTATGAGCTATCCCTTCACCATTTGCCCGCCGCTCATCCGCGAGAACGGCGTCCATCTCACTCGCCTTGGCCAGTTTAGCATAACATGCAGGAGTCCAGACGTCTTTTCTGAGACAGCACTTCCCAACGGCAGCGCCCCATGTTTCTAAGATATTATCCGTGAATGGGTTATCCCGATATGTGAACATGTGGGCCGGGTTATGAACGGCGCGCATAATGGTCCGGCATCTATTTGTGCAGGCGGGACGCCCGTACCACAACCCGCACGCCGATTTGTTTCTTGTGCGGCGTGGGGGGCAGAATGGGTGCGGCAAAGGGAGGGTAAAAAGATGAGCAGCAAGAGCGGAAGCGGTGCGACACGGCGTGAGTTTATCCGGCAGAGTGTGGCGGCGGGTGCGGCAGCGGGTCTGGCGCTGGGCTCGAGTGCGGCGAGCGCCGCGAGGGTGATTGGGGCGAACGACCGGATCAACATCGGCCTGATCGGTTGCGGCGGGCGCGGGAGGTGGGTTGTGCAGAACATGTTTTTCCCGGTGAAGGCGAACACGGCGCTGGTGGCGGCGTGCGACATCTGGAAGAAACGCCAGGAGGAATACCCGGGCGAGGCGGAAAAGGCCTACGGGCTGAAACCAAAAATGTACGCGGATTACCGGAAACTGCTCGAGGACCCGGACGTGGACGCGGTCCTCATCGCGACGCCGGATCACCTGCATTGCATCCAGGCGACGGCCGCGGTCCTGGCGGGCAAACACGTGTACGTTGAGAAACCGCTGGCGAGCGTGCTTGACGACCTGCCGGCGTTGAACAAGTGTTATGAGACGGTGAAGGCGTCGAAGATGGCCGTCCAGATGGGGACACAAGGCGTGAGCAGCCCCGGCGCGCGGGCCATCAAGCAGTTCATCGCGGACGGGAAGATGGGCCAACTGTTCCGGGTCGAGTCGTCCGAATCGACATTGACGCCGTACTGGGTGAACTACAAAGGCCCGCAGACCGAGGCCGAGACCGATTGGGCGGCGTTTTTGGGTCCGCGGCCGATGCGGCCGTTCGACGCGCACATGCACGCGTGTTGGATGGGCTACTACGAACTCTCGAGCGGTGCGATCGGCGGGTGGATGAGCCATTTCATCAACGCGGTCCATTTTGTGACCGGTTGCGGGTTCCCGACCTCAGCGGTAGCGTGGGGCGGCCGCTACGAATGCGGCGACGACCCCAGGTGCACGTGCCCGGACCAACTCGTCGTCATGCTTGACTACGCCGACCCGAGTGGCTCGGGCGGATTCCACACCCAGTTCACCAGCCATTTCGGGAGCTGTATCGACGCCGAAATGACCCGGTGGATGTTCCAGAAAGGCGTCATCAAAAGCGGGTTCGGCCACGACCTCGCCAACCCCGTCGCGTCTACTGAAGGGTGCATCCGAAAATTCACCGAAGAAAAACTCCTCGACACCGACCCGCCATACCCCGGCCCGGAACACGCCAAGAACTGGTTTGACTGCATCCGCAACGGCGGCCGCCCCAACGCCGATATCGAGTTCGGCTACATGCACGCCATCGCGGTGCTGCTGGGCGACCAGGCGTACGTGCAGAAAAGGAAAATGGTGTTTGATCCGGCGACGCGGGAGATAAAACCGGCGTAATGACAAATTACAAATTACAAAGGACAAATTCTAAGAGAAGGACAAATTCTAAATTACAAAGGACAAATTAAGAGAGAAGGACAAGAGAAGGACAAATTACAAAGGACAAATGAAGAGAAAGAGAAGGGGGAGTCATGGGTGAGCGGGATATTGTTGAACGTACTTTTGAGTTTTCTTTGAGAATTGTCCGGCTGTGCAAGGAGTTGCAGAAGGACCGTGTTGGGCGAATTCTGATGAACCAAGTCCTGCGTTCGGGGACGTCCGTAGGCGCGAATGTGGAAGAGGCGCAAGGCGCCCAAAGCAAGGCCGATTTCATTGCGAAGATGTCCATTGCGCGCAAGGAAGCCCGTGAGACTCATTACTGGCTGCGCATCATCGCTAAATCGGATCTATTGCCCAAGGAGAAGATGGTGCCGATCAGCCAAGAGGCCGAAGAACTCATGAAGATCGTTTCCGCCATCATCGTCTCCGCCCGCCGGAAATCCTGAGTTGCAGTGGAATTTGTAATTTAGAATTTGTCCTTTGTCATTAATCTGTTCGGCTACAAACACGCCATCGCGGTGCTGCTGGGGGACCAAGCGTACGTGCAGAAAAAGAAGGTGGTTTTTGATCCGGCGACGCGGGAGATAAAACCGGCGTAATGACAAATTACAAATTACAAAGGACAAATTCTAAGAGAAGGACAAGAGAAGGACAAATTACAAATTACAAAGGACAAATGAAGAGAAAGAGAAGGGGGAGGCATGGGTGAGCGTGATATTGTTGAACGTACCTTCGAGTTTTCTTTGCGGATTGTCCGGCTGTGCAAGGAGTTGGAAAAGGACCGTGTTGCGCGGATTCTGATGAACCAAGTTCTGCGTTCGGGGACGTCCGTAGGCGCGAATGTGGAAGAAGTGCAGGGGCGCACGGCAGTGCCGTGCGGCCCAAAGCAAGGCGGATTTCATTGCGAAGATGTCCATTGCGCGCAAAGAGGCCCGTGAGACTCATTACTGGCTGCGCATCATCGCTAAATCGGATCTATTGCCCAAGGAGAAGATGGTGCCGATCAGCCAAGAAGCCGAAGAACTCATGAAGATCGTTTCCGCCATCATCGTCTCCGCCCGCCGAAAGTCGTAGTCTCACTTTCGTGACATTTGTCCTTTGTGCTTCAGGGGTTGCCTCGCGAAAAAACGGGGGAAAACAGATGGATGTCCCCTATTTTACCCTAGTTTTCCGCCTAATCGCTATCAAAAGCCCCCGCCGTTTCATCTGGGACGTGCCCGATCTGTTTCACCACCAGCCGCTCCCTCATCGTTCTTACAGAAGTCAGGCTCAAAGTCGATTATTCTCGACGCACACGTGTAGGATGACCTGGACATTGAGACCGTATGGGGTTTTCGGTAGGGACAGCCGACTATTTCTATGAACTTGCAGGGAACTTGACTATCGCAAGTGCTCATACTAACACATACTCCGTAATGACCAAGAGAACGAATATCACAACCGTGCCGATCGGATAGCCGATAAGCGCTCTTCGGAAACGTTTGCCAAAGAATGACCCGTCTTCAATCAAGTACGCCCGAACATCCGGGAAACGCGCATAGGCCTTGATCCAGGCCGTCATCCTCCACCAGCGCCACAAGTAGATCAAGAATGTGAACGGGGATATGGCAACCTCTATGCCCAGCACTAGTAAAGAGAGCTTTGTGTCATCATTATAGTCATAGAAGCCAGGCATGGCCCAGAGATACCCTCGTCGCCTGTGCTCCTCGATAAATTCCATATGAAGTCTCTCGCGCATTCCCCACCTCACGAAACCCCAATAAAGCGCAGCCGCTGCCGGGCCTTCCCACAATCCTACTCCTGCAAATATAACTCCGCCCAGAATTGCCCCGGAAACGCTTTGGTCGTCTTGGAAACCGAGAAACATTCCAAGCGCGAAACAAATCGGCACGAAGACCGCGCTCAGAACCATGCCCACCTTCAGGACTTTGGACAGTCTGGCTCCCAAGGCTGCGCGGGCGGCCATCAGATCGTTCAACTCTTGAAACTCTTGAATACTTGGCGCGGCATCCGGAGGTCCGTTCGGCTCGCTGTTCTGATTCATTCTCAAGACTCCTCTTGGGCCATGTGTCTGTGTAGCCGCGCGCGGGATATCGGACATTATCGGATGCGGCCGCCTCGCCGCGTCAGCGTTGCTCATTCTCGCGGTCGGCCTGACGGGCCTTATCGAAGGAGGCGCGCGCTTCCTCGGGTCGGTTCAAGGCTTGCAGCGCATCGCCTCTGTTTCTCCAAGCTCTGGTGTATTTCGGGTCTATCTCAATGGCTCTGTCGAAGCATTCGAGCGCCTCTTCATGTTGGCCAAGCGAGTAAAGCGCCGCCCCCTTGTTGCTCCACGATTTGCCGTCTTGGGGGTTGATATTGAGCGCATTGTCGAAACAGGCAAGCGCTGCCGAATGCCGGGCAAGACGGCCGAGCGCAATGCCTTTGTTTCCCCACACGCTGACATCTTCGGTATTGAGGCGGAGCGCCTCATCAAAGCACGGAACGCCTTCTTCAAACTGACCGAGCTCACAGAGAAGCGACCCCTTATCGCGCCAAGCCTCAAAGAACTCTGGATCAGCGTGAAGGGCCCTGTCATAGTGCGCAATAGCGGTTTCCACTTGGCCTAGGTGATAGTGTGACGAGCCACTGCCGTGCCAAGCCGCTGCATATTCCGGGTCAATCTCCAGGGCCTTGTCAAAGTGTGCGATGGCTTCTTCAGACCGGCGAAGTTCGCCCATCACGTTGCCATTATTACACCAAAAAGTCGCGTTGCGGGGCTCGATCCTAATGGCATTATCGAAGCATGTCAACGCTTCCTGAAGCCGGCCAAGGGAGCGTAAAGCACCGCCTTTGTTATTCCATATGATGGCTTTTTGGGGATCGATCTTGAGTGCTTTGTCATAACATTCAATGGCCCTCTCAGTTTCGCCAAGTGCACGCCATGCAATCCCTATGCTATACCAATATAATGTATTATGCGGCTCGATTTGGCATGCTTCATCGAGGCACTTGACAGCATCTTTAAATTGGCTGAGGTCCCCAAGGGCCTTGCCCTTATTGTACCAGAGTTTCGAATCTCGCGAATCGATGTTCAGGGCCTTATCAAAGCAGTCCACAGCCTCCGCCAACCGCCCCATTGATTGCAAAGCGGCACCTTTATTATTCCAAGCCCGAACATTATGTGGATCATCTTGCAGGGCTTTATTGCAGCGCTCAATAGTCTGATCCGGATCGCCCAAATCTTGTTGTTGGTCCCATTCCAAGGGCACAGATGGCCGAGGATTGATAGCCATATTGATAGCCCTAAGGATTAAGCCAAATCCTATCCAAAGAAAGTAAATCCCAGCAATGCCCCAGGCCCAATTAGCGCTGAGAAAAATGTTAAGGACCAATCCAATCAAAATCGTGGAACAGAACAGACGTGCCACCCAGTAACCTACACGTTTCGGAGGACGCCCCAGGTCTTGTGGCGATTTGTTCGCATCGAGTTGCCCGTGTGATCGCCGATCTTCCCTGCCGTCTATGCTGTTCCGGTTCATCTTGCCTCACTCTTCCGGATTAGCTTCTCTTCGCCATTCCCGTTAATCGTCTGGATCAATCCTCAGGGCACGCTTAAGCGCGATCCAACCGAAAAAGAACCCAGCCATTGCCCAGGAAAGTGGATCTCGTCGTTTTGAAGCCGCCACTCGAGAAGTCCCTATCGCGCATAGGAGAACCAAGGCCAGAACCCACGCTACGATAAGCTTGAGGCCCGTTACCGAGGAGAGAACGTTCTTCTGAATCGCAAGTACGCCCCCAGCGAGTCCCGCGATAAGGGCAAAGTTACAGACCGGAGCGTAGATACGCCAGAACCAGAGTTCCTTTCGCGTCATGATTGATTGACTCCTTTCCGTGCCTTTTCCAGGATGTCCCACTCACGTTCGGTTTCTGCTGCTATTTCTGAGATCGGTGCTGAGTGGCGCGAAAATATGTTCGCGACCATCCAATTATGATCTTGATGATGATCTTCCCTGAGTTAATCAGAAACTTGGCAGTAATTCAAACGACCGGATCGGCAACGAAGCGAAGGATTGGGCCAAGAAACACACACTGCAAGAAGACGGGCGAAGGATTCACTTGGCATCCTCGACATCGGCCCGATTGTGCAAATAGGCGTAGGCCACGCCATACACCGCACCACCGTAGCGTTCGACCAGGCGGCCGTAGGCGCCCCGGTCGCCATTGCGCACCTGCCTTACCGAGGTTAGGTAAATAGGTAGGTAAATGGTAAACAGGGACAGTCACCGTTTATTTGATATCAACTTGTTAATATTGTCAAGCACATCTTTTTAATAAGCACAATAGCGGATAGCGGCGGCGGCGAGGCACATTATTGACGCAGATGTCGCGAACAAAGATTCTACAAGACCTTTTGTCTTGCCTGGACCGTTTCGATGATGGCCTGCACGCGCACGGCGATGCGGGCCGAGTCGGAGGGGGAATAGTCGGTCTCGATGCGGAGGTAGGGGATGCCAAGGGTGTGCTTGGCCAGGCGCTTGATGCGATAGGCCTCGACGTCGTAGGTGAGGCACGCCTGCCAGACGAGTTCGATCACGCATTCGGCCCGATACTCGCGCGCGAGGTGTTCGAGCGATTCAATCCGGGCATCGTTGCGCGTCATGACGCTGCACGGCAGGCGGAAATACTTCTCGGCGAGCGCGCGCACGGTGTCGCTGGCGCAGGAGTCGACGTCGTCGGTGACAGGTTTGATGCCGGTGCAGTTTTCCATGCAGACGACGAGGCCGCCGTGGCTTTCGATGATCTCGAGGACGCGCTCGGCCCCGCAAGCCATGGGCACGCCCGTCATTAGCACGCGCACCCGGCCGGAGTTCGCACCCTGCTTGCCCGAAAACATCGCCAGGGCCTTCTCGTACTCGTTGAAGTCGCCAGGGATGCCGGAGATGCTGCTCTTGAGGTCGAGCAACTGACGGCCGGTGAGGGGCGGTGCGTCGGATTTCATGAGTTCGGCAAGGCCGCGGCGCAACGCGCGCTCCCGGTTCATCAGCCTGATCGCGTCGCGCAATTGATTGTCCGTAATGACGACGCCGAACCGCTCTTCGAGAAACTGCTTGAACTTCCGCAGTTCCGCTTCCCAATGCGCGAACGACTGCGGATCGTTTTGCTTTTGAGGCAACTCGAGTACGTACAGCGGCCGGGTTTCGGCCATCAGCTCGTACATCTTTTTCTTGCCGTCGCACGTGGTTTCGGCGACGACGAGACTGGCCATTTCGAGGAACGGGTTCGACTTCTGCACGTGATATCCGTAGGTGGATTTGATCAGCGGGCAGAGATTCGCAGGCAGGTACTCCTCGGCGGCCGGTATGGTGGACACGCTGCCGCCGCACAGACAGACGGGCACCGCGCCCGCGGCCAGGATCAGTTCGCGGGGGGTGTATTCGCACAGGATGCCGACAATGGGTTTGCCTTGCGCCTTGGCTCTCTCAGCATAGGCCAGGCAATTACCGATCATATTTTGAAACCACGTCAGCGGGCAACCGGATGGTTGCGGCGGCTTTATGGAACCACAGCACTCAGGCATTACGGGGGTCCTTCCCACAACTTGAACGGGGTCGGCTTCTGCGTCACTTTAAACGGCCCCATATCCACATGACACATAATCAAATATTCCACGCCTCTTTTCGGGTCACTCCATGTGACCTGACAATACGATCCTCAGCCATACTCCATTTTGCCTTCGGCGACGTTCTCGCCGTTCGCCGTGACAATCCGGTAGAGGGGCGCGGGTGGCAAAGAGGGGTTGCGGACACCTTCCGGCACAGGCCCGAGCGGCTTTCGCCGGACCCACAACAAGCTCTCCCCGCCGGCCCCCAGGACATACAGGCTCAGTTGGGCTTTTCGTTGCGTATCGTCCAGTGAAACCCTCACGACGGGCTTGAACGGCTCTCCGAACTGCAGTTCGGCCGCTTCTCCGGCCGCGACGGCCGCCGGGGGCTCGTTAACACCCGGGGCGGGCCTGAACCTTGGGGATGTCGCCGCGGCGGCGAGACTCCACCACTCACCGTTGGCATGAAGCCGGCGGAGCATGTAGCTGACGAGGCGGTATGAGCCGGGCGGCACCATGACAGTGCTGTCGGCGTTGGCCATCATGATACAGTGTGCTTCGTCCTCGCTGATTAGCTGCAGCGCCACAGTGCTCTCGCCCAGCTTCAGCTCGACCAGCGGCTCATCCACCGGCACGAGTTGCGCGCGCGACTCCGGGATGTTGATCTCGAACCGGTACAGAAGGCTGCCCAGCGACAAAAGGTTGCCGGTATAGAACACCCGTTGCGGCGCCCCAGCCTCCTCGATCGCCATGAGGTCCGACGTTTCCCAAGTCATCACGTTGTCAAACCGGCCGTTGGCGTTCAAATCCCAAAGCCAGATGTTGTACTGTCTTCCCGCGGCCGTAAAGGATCCTTCCCACGCGCACGCCACGGCAAACCCGAAGTGGACGTAGCGCGAAAGGGTGGCGTCGTCGGTTGCGTTGAGGTCAACCAGGCCCGCCGGCAGGTCCGCATAAGGCCAGATCGTGTAGACCATTGTGCTGCCGCCCAGCCGATAGGCCACGTTCACCAGCGGAAAGTTGAGGCGCTTCATCCCTTTGGCTGTTGTTATCGAGGCAGGAACGAGGGGCTGCTCTTCGGCGAGGTTGCCGTCGCCGTCGTAATCAAGGTAAACGCAATCGTATCCGCCGCCGAAGGTGGGCGACGTCATCGCCAGCACAAACTCGGTGTTGGCGAGCCTGAACGTCCCGAATACGGGTATGGCTTCGCCAAACTGAGGGAGCAGCAGGCGATTGGAAGGCGGTTGCGTTGACAGGCGCGCGGCACCGTAACCCACGTGTGGACCCGACAGTTGCCGGATATCGTAGGCGTGGCACCGAAGTGGGATGTCAATGGCCTGCGCGTGCGCCGCCTCGTCAAGTAAGAGCGGCAGCAGCGCCGTCAACAACGCGCACAGGCCTATCCGATACAAGCCGCTATTTCTCGAAGTACAACTCCTGGAGGACCGGAGCGGTCTTCCACGGCATGGTGAGATTGCACAGGGCGAAGCATCTTTGATTGTTTTTTGGGCCATCCCATGTGGCCTGACACGTGAATCCTCACCCATACTCGAAGGTGCCTTCGGCCAGTTTCTCGCCTTCGGTGGTAACAATCTTGTAGGTTGGTTCGGCAGGCGATCCGGGATTGGTTGTGCTGAGCGGGAATTTTGTTTTATCGCCGCTCTTGTGCCTCACGGTGGCAACTTTCTCATGGGCAACACCCTCGGCGCCCATGTTGAGCCGGTACACGTCTTTTTCGTTTAACCTCATCCGCTCGAGCCGCTGGCGCGTCAGTTGGACGCTGAACGGTTCTCCGAACGCCATCTCGGCGGCGTCGCTGCCGTCGACCGTGCAAGCGAGGGTGCGGGCCGTGGCAGAGGCCGCCAGCACCCACACGTCGCCGGCCGGTTCCGTGCGCGATAGCAGATATCGCATCATTTGATAAGACCCGGCGGGAATCCGAACTACACTGCCGGGATCGAGGAACGCGATGGCCCCGGTTTTGCCGTCCGAGCCGGCGATTTCGAGGCGGCGAACCTCGGTAGGGATCTTCATCGGCGCGCGCGTAATATCGGCCGCCGCCAGGGTGAGTTTGGTTTCTGCAAAGTCGACCGCCACCCGGTAAAGATCCTCGCCTATCATCAGATAATCGCTCAGGTAGACGCTGTCGTAGTAGTCGGGTTTCTCGTCGTCCGTGGCGAGCATCATCATGTCCCCGCGGCAGTAGACGAAGTCGTCCCGGCGCTCCGCGGTCAGAGTATCGCCCAACAGGCCATTGAACTGGGCATCCCCGATCGTGATTTTGTATTTCACGCCGCCGAGGGTCGTTTCACCGGTATACACGGCGTTGCTGCGGATGTACAACGTCTGATTCCCACTACTGCCGCCCATGTTCCCGATGGTGGGCGCGTCCTGAAAAACTCTGAACACGACGCTGAACGGGTAGGTTTTGCCGGCCCACGGGTACCGGAGGTCAACTGACGGAAACCCTTTGGAAATAAAGCTGGACTTGATTTCGGTGGTCGCAGTGACCGGGATTTCATCGGCGACACTGCCGTTTCCATTGGTGTCGACGTACAAACTGTAATTACACTGATTGCCCCGGATCGACCGGGCCAGAACGACATCAAAGAAGGTTTCGCCGACCTTGAACATCGAGTACTGAAACGAATACTTCGGCAGGTCCGGCAGAGTCAGCGGCAGCCTTTGGGGCTTTTCAGTCAGGACCCAATTGGATCCGCCGGTTGGGTAGAAACGATCCCATTCCGTCGGGAGTTTCATGTACGTCAGAGGCACCTCGATAACCTGTGCCGCCGCCGCCCATGTGAGGGCTATCAGGCAGGCTATTGAAAGAATCCAGCGCATCCAGGTTGCCTCCTTCCCGACAGTTTACCGCTATTTATCGAAGTACAACTCCTGCAGGACCGGAGCGACCTTCCACGGCATGGTGAGATTGCACAGGGCGAAGCATCTTTGATTGTCTTTTGGGCCATCCCATGTGGCCATGCACGTGAATCCTCACCCATACTCGAAGCTTCCGGATGCCAGGGTCTCGCCTTCTTCAGTGACAATCTTGTAGGTGGGCTCCTTTGGCGAATTTGGGTTGCGTTCGCTAAGCGGGAATTTGGTTTTGTCACCGCTCTTGTGCTGGACCATCGCGACTTGTTCGTGCGCGGTGCCGGCCACGCTCATCTCCAGCCGGTAGACTGGCTTCTTGCCCTCTTCCCAGATTCCTTTCTGGAGGTGCTGGCTGTTCAACTGGGCGGTATAGGGCTCGCCGAACGTCATTACGGCGGAGCCGCTGCCGTCGACGGCGCAGGCGGGGGTCCGCCCGGTGGCTCGTGCGGCCAGCAGCCACACGTCGCCGACCGGTTCGGTGCGGGCAGTCAGGTAACTGGTCATCTTGTAGGAGCCCGCGGGAATATTCACCACGGTCCCTGGCGCAAGAAACGCGATCGAGGCGGTGTTATCCGCACTGATAATCTCGAGGCGCTGGACTTCCTTGGGGATCTTCAGCGGGACGCGCGCCACGTCGGCGGACGTCAGCGTCAGCTTCGAGTTCGCGGTGTCCATGGCGACCTTGTATAGATCCTTGCCCAGCATGAGGTAATCCGTGACGTGGACGCTATCAAAATAGGAGGGTTTTTCGCCGCCGGTGCTGAGGAGGAACGTGTCTCCGCCGTAGTAGATGGAATCGCCCTGGGAGTATTCGGTCTTCAGTACCAGCTTGTCGCCGAAGTTCCCGTTGAACTCGGTGTCGCCGACAACGATCTTGTACTTCTTTTCTTTGGCGGTAAACTCGCCGGTGTATCCGGCGTTGCCAACGACGGTGATGTGGGCGCTTCGCCCGGAAGACAAGGCCGACTGGACGTTGGGCTTCTCTTCAAACACATAGAACCGCACGCTGAACGGGAGAGTTTTTTCACCCAACTGGTACTGCAAATCGTACGGGGGCAGGTTTGCATAAACGTACTCGTTTTCCTGCATGGTGCTCGCGGTCAAAGGGGTCTCGTCGGCAACGCTGCCGTTCCGGTTGGCGTCGATGTACAGGCTGTATGTGAACTCCTTGCCTTTTATCGAGCGGGCGACGATAAGCGGGAACTCGGTGTCGCCCAGCTTGAACGAGGCGTACCGGATTTTTTGTTTGGGCAAATCCGGCAAGATCAGCGCCTGCCCCCCGGGCTTGTCGGTCAACTCGCATCCTTTGCCGCCGGAAGGAATGTAGGTTTCGCGGTCCTCCGGAACCTTCATATACGTGAGCGGCACTTCGATGACCTGCGCGGCCGCCATCGAGGCAATGGCTGTCAGGCAAGCTACTGCACACCACATGCGCATCTCGTACCTCCCTTCTGCCGGCGGATCCCGCCGGCCTGGGCCTCAACCTCACCTAGATGTCTTTCCACGGGCATCAACGATCATACCGCATGCCGGCTGCGTCGAATCCGCAGGCTAATCAAAATACCTGCCAGCCCAACCACCGCGCCCGCACCCAATATGTTCAGCCAGACGTGCTCTCCGAAAATGGGCAACGGGTCGGAGTCACGCTTCTTGCGTTCACGCCTGCCGATGTCCGGCGGAGCATCGCGGATTTCGCCCAACTCCTGTTTTTCCAGCCGGATGTCAAATGGCCAATCGGCCGTACACAGCGCGTAATGCTTCTTTCCTCCGGGTTTCAGGCCAGCCCATGTGGCCGAACACGTAAAGCCTCACCCGTACTCGAACGTGCCGCTGGCCACCACCTCGCCGTCTTCGGTTATGACTTTCCAGGCGGGTTCGATGGGCGCATTGGGCTGTTTTTCACTGAGTTTGAACCGGGTGTTGTTGCCTTCCACGCGCATGACGCCCGCCACTTTATCCCCGCCTCTGCCTTCGACTCTCAACGTCAGTCGCCAAGGGTGTGCCGGGCCCTTTTTGAACCTGTTCTCTCTGTTCTCGACAATAGCCCGGTACGGAGGGCCAACGGGCATTTCCACGGCGGCCGCAGCCGCGGGTTCGCCCACGGTTACCAATGCCGTTTGCAGGTCGCCCCGCCCGTAAAGCACCCATCGGTCGCCCTGCTCGTCGGTGCGTGAACTGAGGTAGCTGGCCACGTGGTAAGTTCCCGGCGGGATGTGCACGATGGCCGTCGGCTCAAACAAACAGAGCCCCGTCCGGTTGTCTTGAGTAACCAACTGCACCTGGTACATGTCCGGCTCGATTTTGAGGGCCGGGGCCGGCGTGGGCTGAGGCGTGAGGATGGCCTTGCGCTCGGCCGTATTGACCTCGAGCCGGTAATAGTTGTCGCGTACAAAAAGATGTTCGGAAAGCTGCATCGAGTCGTATAGAGCGACGGAAGCGCCTGCGCGGCTTACGCGAATTTGGTCGCCCTCGAACACCAGGTAGTCCGGTATATCTTTGCGCCGCCTGATTTGGGAGCCGTAGTTGCCGTCAAAGTCGCTGTCGCCGAAGGAGACTCTGTACTGTGTTCCGTCCAGATTAAACGAGCCGGTCCAGATGCCCGCGCTCATAATCTGTAGCCGAGGTTCCTGGTTGAATTCTGCGCTCTTCAAATACTTCAAGAGGCCTATGGAAACGCAGTAGGGGAGCGGCGTCCGGCCCTGGAATTGGTACTCGATGTCAATCGCGGGAAACTTCACCCATGCCAGGTTTTCGTTTATCGGCTCTTCTTTGCCCTCCAAAAAACCGTCATCTCTCAGGTCGTGGTTCCCATTGGCGTCAAAGTACAGCCGGTTGAAATAAGGATCCGTTTCGTTGGCCCGTTCCAATGCGAAATAGAAATCCTGCCCGCCGACAGCAAATGCGGACATGTACGCCCCCGCCGACGGGGCTTTCAAATCCCCGCCTTCGACTTTCCCCCGCGGCGGGTACCAACCGCGCAGCGCGCTGTCTTGTTCCGCCAGTTTCTCGAAACTCAACGGCACCTCGATAGCCTGGGCCACAGCCGCTCCGGCTATCGCACAGACTATCGCCCCCACAAATAAACGCCACGTTCCCGCGCGCCTGATGTTGGCCGGCACGATTTTGTTGATCCCTCTGCGCACGCGCATTCCTCGGTGTTGATCGATAAAGCACCCCTCGAGGATTTATCCTCGCTGTTAGTATATTACTTAACTTCACTTTTGGCAAGAGGAAAAAGGACCCCTGAAAGGACTGAAACGTCTTGTGTATTGCAGGGTTCACGTGTTATTTTGGCTGCGGAGGTGACAGGGGCCTGGTGGCTCTTGCGGTCTTCAAAACCGTTGCGCCGCTTAACGGCGGCGGGTGGGTTCGATTCCCATTCACCTCCGCCATTTCAAGAAAGAGGGGCACGGAAACGGTTGACATGACTGAGATTCCATCCGATCCACGGCGACACCTGGCGTCGGTATCCGTGTTGCTTGACGAGCCGCGGGTGCGCGAACTGATAAAGCTGTACTCGCGCCCTATTGTGCTGGATGCCATCCGGGAGGCGCTGGACTTCTATCGGAAGAAGCTTGGGCCGGCCGATACCGCGCCCGAGGTTGGGGTGCTGGTGGATGCGGTGGAAGCGTTCACAATGCGGGAGGAGTCGGAGCGGCTGCGGGGGGTGGTGAACGCGACGGGCATTATCCTCCACACGGGCCTGGGGCGGGCGGTGTTGCCGCGGCGGGCCGTCGAGGCGCTGGCGGGGTTGGGTGGGTGCTGCAACATGCAGATCGACCTCGAGACCGGCCTGCGCGGAAAGCGCAACTACGACACCGAGAAACTCCTGTGCAGGCTGACGGGCGCGGCGGCGGCGATGGTGGTAAACAACAACGCGGCGGCCACCCTGCTGATCCTGGCGGCGCTGTGCGCGGGAAAGGAAGTGGTGGTGTCGCGGGGGCAGTTGATCGAGATTGGCGGGTCGTTCCGGCTGCCCGACTGCATCCACCAGAGCGGCGCGATCCTGGTGGAAGTCGGCACGACAAACAAAACGCACCTCCGTGATTACGAACGCGCCCTCAACGAGAATACCGCGGCGCTGTTGCGTGTAAACCCCAGTAACTACCGCATCACAGGATTCACGCAGGACGTGCCAACGGCGGATCTGGTGTCGCTGAAACAGCAGCGGCCCGTGCTGGTGATAGACGACCTCGGCTGCGGCGCGTTGGTAAACCTCGAGCAGTACGGGCTTCCGCACGAGCCAACGGTGCAGGACAGCATCGCCGCGGGGGCCGACTTGGTTTGTTTCAGCGGCGACAAGCTGATCAGCGGCCCGCAAGCCGGCATCATTGTAGGGAAAAAGGAACTGATCGCGAAAATAAAGAAACACCCGCTGACGCGGATGGTGCGGGTGTGCAAATTGACCGATATGGCGCTCGAACAGACGCTGCGGTTGTTTCTCGAACCGGAGACGCTGGCGCAGGAGCATCCGACATTGCGGATGCTGACGGCCCCCGCGGCGAAGCTGAAAGCGCGGGCGGCCACCATCAAGCGCAAAGTCGACAAGGCGGGCACGCGGCTGGTGCTGCGCGTTGTTGGGGAAGAAAGCGCGATGGGCGGGGGATCGCTGCCGGGCGTGGCGATTCCGACGTATGCCGTGATGGCGGCGCTGCCGGGCTCAGGCGCGGACGCATTGTGCCGGCTGTTGCGGCGCAATGAGCCGCCGGTGATAGCGCGCGTCAAAGACGATGCGGTGCTGCTGGATATGCGCACCCTGTTGAAAGGCGAAGACGACATCGTGGCGAAGGCCTTGATCGCGTGTGCCGGGAAACGGGCCGGGGACGAACCATGACCGTAGACCGGGCGCGGCGCAAGGCCGTGATGGGCAGGTCGATGAGGCTGGGCCATTGCGTGTGCGACCCGAAGAAACCGTGCCCGTGCGACGCGTTCCGGGTTCACAACGTGTGCCAATGCGCGGGCGAGCGCCTGCCGGTGAAACCAGGCCGTGTGGCGCTGACACAGTTGGTGCACAAGGCCGGCTGCGCATCCAAAATCGGGCAGGCGGACCTGCTGCGCATCTTGAGCAAGCTGCCGGCCATAGACGATCCGAACGTGCTGGTCGGCACGGCGGCGGGCGACGACGCGGGCGTGTACCGGCTGGGGAACGGGTACGCGCTCGTCCAGACAGTGGACGTGTTCACGCCGTGCGTGGACGACCCCTACCTGTTCGGCCAGATTGCCGCCGCCAACAGCCTCAGCGACGTCTACGCAATGGGCGGCACGCCGCTCACGGCGCTGTCGATTGTCGGGTTTCCGATCGAAGAACTCGACGGCGCGATTATGGAGGCGATCCTGCGCGGCGGTATGGACAAACTGGCCGAGGCGGGGTGCGCCCTAATCGGCGGGCACAGTATCAACGACCCGGAGATCAAGTGCGGGTTCGCCGTGACCGGCCTGATCGACGCGGCACACACGATCCACCGTGACAAGGCGCGGCCCGGCGATGCGCTCGCGCTGACCAAGCCGCTGGGGACGGGCCTGATTGCGTTTGCGGCGCAGATCGGTCGCGTCAGCGAGGCGGCGCTGGCGGCGGCGGGCGGGCAGATGGCGCTGCTGAACAGGGACGCGGCGGAATTGATGGTCAAGCACGGCGCCAATGCCTGCACGGACATCACCGGGTATGGGCTTGCGGGGCATCTGGTGCAGATGTGCCGGGGCAGCGGCGTGAGCGCGGAGATTGACTTGGCTCGTTTGCCGGTATTCGCGGCGGTGGCGGATCTGATTGAGCAAGAAGTGTTGCCAGGGGCGGTCGAACGCAATGAAGAGTACGCCGGGGCGTGGGTGCGGCCCGATGAGGAGTCGGCGCGGGACATGGTGGTGATGTACGACCCACAGACGTCGGGCGGACTGCTGGTTTCCCTGCCCGAGTGCGCCGCGCACCACATGGTGGACGAACTCCGCGCACGCGGGCAAACGGCCGCGGCCGTGATCGGCAGAATCGTCGAGATGGATGCCGGGGGCCAACCCACGGTGAGCGTCCGAGGGACGCTGAAAAACTTTCTTGGAGAAAGAGAGGCGCGCATGCCTAATCATGAGGAAAAAGAGGCAGCCTGTTGCAGCGAGGGCGCGCCCGCGGAGGGCGCCGGCGGATCCTCCGCCGCAGACACGTTGGGGTTGTTCACGGATTTCATGAAAGAGGCGAACCGGCCCGGTCTGATTGACGCGCGTGCAAAGAAGCTGATGGCGATTGCGCTGTCGGTGGTGCAGCATTGCGAGCCGTGCCTGAAGATACACATGAAATCGGCGATGGCGATGGGGCTTTCACTCGCAGAGATAGACGAGGCGGCCAACTTGGCCGTGGCGTTCGGGGGTTGTACCGCGATGATGTTCTACAAAGAAACGAGCGCGGCGTTCCGGCCCGCGGGCGGCGGGAACTGACGCGATGAGACGTCCGCCGCCGGGACTCTTGCGCGCCGGGTCAAACCCGGACGTCATAATGATGCTGTGTACGGCGGGCCACGTGGATCACGGCAAGACGGCGCTGGTGCGGCTGCTCACGGGGTGCAACACCGACCGGCTCAAGGTCGAACAGGAACGCGGGCTGACCATCGAACTGGGATTCGCCCCATGCGTGCTGGGCGGCGACGTCGCCGCGGGCATCGTCGACGTGCCGGGCCACGAGAAGTTTGTGCGGACAATGGTGGCGGGCGTGTCGGGCATCGACATGACGATCCTGGTAATCGCGGCCGACGACGGCATCATGCCGCAGACGATCGAGCACTTCCAGATCATGGAGTTGATGGGCGTGCGCAGCGGCATCGTCGCCTTGACAAAAACAGACCTCGTTGCGCCGGAGCGAGTCGCGCAGGTGGCGGACGAAATCAAAACATTCTTGCGCGGGACGTTCATGGACGGCGCGCCGGTGTGCCCGGTATCGTCGGAAACGGGCGAAGGCGTTTTCGACTTTTATGAGACGCTGGTCGCGCAGATACGCAATATCGCCAAGCGCCGCAGGCGGGGCGTTTTCCGGATGCCCATCGAGCGCACATTCGCGCAGAAAGGGTTCGGGACGGTGGTGACGGGGATTCCCGTGGACGGAACGATCGAGATCAGGGCGGAGGTCGAGCTTGTGCCGGGCGGCGTGACGGCGAGGGTCCGCGGCATCCAGCGGTTCCTGCGCGACACGTCGGAAGGCAGGCATGGCCAGTGCCTGGCGATTAACGTGCCGGAGTTCGGCAAACGGCCGCCGGAACGCGGTCAGGTGTTGTGCGTGCCCGGCTACCTCAAGCCGGCGGTCTTCTTCCATGTGAGCCTGCTGGCTGTGAACGGCCCCGGCAAACCGCTGGCCAACGCCGAGGCGATCAAGTTTCACACCGGCACCGCGGAAGAGAACGGCAAGGTATATCTTCTGCACGGGAAAAAGAAACTTGCGGCGGGCGAGCGGGCGTTGGCGCTGGTCGTTTCGAGCAAACCGGTCGCGGCGGCGGTGCACGACCGCTTTATCCTGCGCCGGCCCTCGCCGGCGGCGACCGTGGCGGGCGGCGAAATTCTATCGGCCTCGATGGCGCTGGCGCGCGGTAAGAAGGACGCGGCGGTGCGCCAACTCGAGGAGTACGAGACGCTGTGGCGGGGCGTGGACCCCGCGGACGAGGAGGGGATCGAAATCGAACTGGCGTACCGGCTTCGCGCGCAACAGCCGCTCGGCACCACGGTGAAGGACTTGGCCGTGGCGGCGTTTCTGCCGGAGGCGGTGGTGGCGGAGTGCCTGGCGCGGGCCGTAGAACGCGGCGATGACCTGATGGTGCTGCCGGGCGGTTACTACATCCACAAAGACATGTACCGGGCGCGGCTTGAAGAGGTGGAGGCACGGCTCGATCAGGCCGCGGCCAACAGCAACCTGAGCCTCGGCCTGACGGACCTGCGCAAGGGGCTGCAAACGTGGCCGCAGGCACTGTGGAACGCCCTCCAGGCGGAACTCGAGCGGACCGGCCGGATCGCGGTGCGCGGAGCCAAGCTCGTGCTCCACGATGCGGTGAAAACGCTCGACAAGGCGGACCGGGACCTGCTCGAGAGGCTCCTGCGCGAGTACGAAGTGACGCGGTTCAATTCGCCACGGCCCGATGAGCTTCCCGCGCGCCTGGACGCGCCGCAACAGAAAATCGACCGGCTGCTGAAGCTTCTGTGCGACGATGGCCGGCTGATCCGCCTTGCCCCCAACGTCGTCTTGAGTTATAACGCCGTCCGGGATGCCCAGAATATTGTCCTGGACATCATCCAAAAGGCAGGCGTGCTGGATTCGGCCGATTTCAAGTACGCGATCGAGTCGTCGCGGAAGTATGCGCTCGCCCTGCTGGATTATTTCGATACACGCCGCATCACGGTGCGCAACGGCAACTTGCGCCGGCTTGCGCCCGACTACGAGAGAGGCCTGTTGAAATAGTGAAAAACCCGCGGCTACAGAAAATCATCGCCACCACGCTCCTGATCGCGGCCGCCGGCATGCTTCTGGCTGGGCTGACGATCAAGCGCCGCGTGTACGACCAGGACGACGAGTTCAAGCAGTTCGGCATTCTCACGTTTACCAGGGTGAGCGATGCCGCCATGTGCGTTGATGCCACATTCACCGGCGTCGTCGGAAAAGAAGGCAAGCTCTACTCAACGTACAACCGTATGGCGCCCAAGGGCAAAAGGGCCTGCCCCACCTGAAGGTAATAACGCTCGCGGCCACGGCGGCCGCTTCCGACGCAGAAACGGATCGGAAACATCCGCTTGATTAAACGGCGAATCAGTCAGTTGACCGCGCTGCTCATTCTCCACAGTTCGTGGGGGCCGGAAATGAAGTGGCTGTGCAACCCCGTGCTCAGTTGCCACTCCTGCGTGCTGGCGTGGTTTGCCTGTCCGGTCGGCGTGTTCGTTCACTACTCGGGCTATCACGCCATCCCCTTCTTCGCGATCGGAACCGTCCTGCTGATCGGCGTGCTTGCGGGCCGCCTTTTCTGCGGATGGGTCTGCCCGTTGGGTTTCCTGACGGACATGCTCCACAAAATACCGAGCCCGAAGTTCAACATGCCCGGCTGGACGGCTTACATCAAGTACGGCGTGCTGGGCGCGGGCGTGATTGGCCTGCCGTTCGTGTTCGGCGAATCCACCAACTGGTCGTTTTGCCGCGTCTGCCCGGCTTCGGCGGTACAGGTGACAGTTCCAAATCTGATGCTCGGATCGTACGGCGAGATTGGCCTTGGGACGGTGGTGAAGCTGGCCGTGCTGGCCGGGGTGCTCGTGCTTGCCATAATGAGCAGCCGCTCGTTCTGCAAAGTCTTTTGCCCGATCGGCGCGATGCTGGCCCCGCTCAATTACGTCAGCTTCTGGGTCGTCAAACCCCCGCGTCCCGCCTGCGCCGATTGCGGCAAGTGCGACCGCGCATGTCCCTCCGGCAACGAGCCATCGAGCCGGATTCTGGCTGGCCTGCCTGCCAACCGCGCCGCCGACTGTATCGTATGCCACGACTGCCGCAACGCCTGCCCGGTCGTCAAGAGGCGGCAACAGGAAGACAAAGTACCCGCCATGTGCGCCCCGCCGTCCATGCCCGAAACCGGCGAGCAGCCCGGACAAACTCTTGCTAATCCATCCGAACCCTGATAGTGTGTATACTATTGTGAGGCTTTGAGCGAGGGACCTATGAGAGATATTGGCTGCGTTCTATGCCTGTTATGCCTGCCTTTGCTCGCTTTCGCACAGCCTCCCTCGGCCGCGGCCGGGGCCGTGTCCGCGGGTTCGCTCAAAGCTCCGCTCCAGTTCCAGTCTGACGCGTTCTCTGTCCGAGATTACGAGTTCGAGGCCGACCAGGAGTTTGTTTTCAAGAAGGAACCCGCCTATGCCGGGCGTAAGGTCATGCGCAGCGCCTTTCCAGGCGGCGTTGGATATGCCATCGACGTCAAAGCCCGAAAACTCTACGTCGACGCCAACGGCAACATGGATCTCACTGACGATCCCAAGGACGTTTACACTACCACGAACGAGTTCACGTTGGAATTCGAGAACGTCCGTCTTCCCAGGAAAAAGGGGCCGGGCCAGGAGCCCGTTGTCTTGGATCTCAATTTCTTCGATCCCGCCAGCTTTTCCCACACCTTCAAGTCGGGCTGGAGCGGAACCGTCAAACTCGGGGAAAAAGACTTCAACATCGCCCTGCCCGACAGCTTTGCGGAAGAAGATTTCGGCCGCTCGATGTACATAACGCCCGCGGGCCATAAGGAGCCCTTCACGTCGCGCGTCGGCCCCCGCGGCTTTTTGGCCATCGGTGAACACGTATATGCTCTGAGCGTTGAGGTCGCCGATTCGAACGCCGCGGTCGTGTTTCGCGAGATCGCCGAGAAAACCGGCGAGGTGTTTGTCGATGCCTATGCCGTCGAAGTGACTCAAAGCATCAGTGAATACGAAGAGCAAGACGAAACCACCAGCATCGTCTTCCCCGATAAGAAGTTCCGGTTACCATTCGGCGCGTATGGCGTCAGCACGATTTTTTTGCGAGGCGATAGGGCGCTTTTCAGTTCATCCCCCTTCCCGAGGCCCCGTTTCAACGTTGGGGCCGCCGCCACAACCGTGAGCTTGGGCCCGCCCCTGCGCGAGACGGTTGCGGCGAAACGAGTGGCCAACCGGCTCGAGTTTTCGTACCGGCTCGAGGGAAAAGGCAAGGAAGAATACTCTTGCGTTCAAGACGCAGGCGAAAAAGCCGACGTCATGCCGTTCCGCTTGACCGAGAACGCGCCCATGCTCACCGTCAAGCAGGACGACCGTGTCGTGCTCTCCGACCATTTCAAAACGAGCTATGGGTGAGGGGGCGGCACCGTTTCGTACTCATGGCGAGTACCTCCGACAATCAGCGGCACTCTGACGGCCTCCGCGACCCAGCCGCTCGGCAACCTCGGCGCATCGAGCCAGCCGCTGACGTTCCAGTGGCACTGGGCGTACGCCTTCCTGCCGCTGTACCCCTGGCTGGCCCTGCTGTCGTTGTTCCTCTTGAAGCCCAACCGGTCGGTCAAAGCCGCGGCGATCCTTGTTGCGGCCGCTGCAAGCATGGCGATCCTGTTCGCCGCGAATGAGGCGGAGTTGGCTCTTACCCAATGGTTCATGACTTCCGGCGGCAGCGTCGGGGTATTCGGCAGCTTCATCTTTGCCGTCACGGCGCTGATGCTCGTTTCATACCGCTACGCCGACGGAAAAATAGGCCGCGGGTTTGCTGAAGGCGTGCTGATATTGGCCACGCTGGTAGGCTTCGTCCTTGGAACCTGGCCGTTTCCCGTGTCGGACATGCAAAACATCGCTCCCGAACTGCCGAACTGTGCACTCAACATCATCGTTTTCGTGGTTGGACTGCTCCTGGCGCGGCGGCTGTGCCGGCACACGTTCTCGGCGTTCCGGCTCACCCTGGCCTTCACGCTCGCCGCGTTCCTGCCGACGGTGGTGCTCTCGCTGCCTTTTCTAGGGTTCCAGATGTCTATTGCGGGGCAGTTTGGACTACTGTTCATGTTTATGTTGCTGTTCGGCCTTGTGATATGGCCGTTCTTCTTTGCACTGGTTCTGTTCCCGTTCGTCCTGCTCGTTACGCGAAACTCCCTCTATCGCGAACGCATGAAACTCCTCCTCCGCCTGCCTTCACAAGGCGCGCACCAACCCGAAGTCCCAGCCCAACCAATCGAACTGCCGGATCCCGACCCCAGCCCGCCCGCGCCGCCGGAATCACTTGCACCGTAGTCCAAACATTGCACTATCGGCCGTGAATGCTGGGCATTGCCATCGTTTAAATGCGTTTAAATGGCGTTTGTTTAAATGGGGTTTAAATGGTTAAATGGTTAAATGGGGACAGTCACCGTTTATATTGACGTGAGGGGAGGTTGGTGTTAAGGTAACGGTCATGGCGAGACTGGCGCGCATAGTCGTCCCTGGTGCGTCGCACCATGTCACGCAGCGGGCAAACAACCAGCAAGACGTTTTCTTCGTTGCGGACGACCGCCGGGTTTACTTGGAGTTCCTTCGCGAACAGGGGGCGCGGTTTGGTTTTCGGATCGACGGCTATTGTCTGATGACGAACCACATTCACCTGATCGGCGTGCCGGCGCGCGAAGACTCGCTGGCCAAGGCGGTCGGGCGGACCCACTTCCTGTACACGCAATACGTCAACCGGATGCACGGCCGGACCGGTCGCCTCTGGCAGAACCGTTTCTACTCGTGCGCCATGGACCAGGCGCACGCGTACCGGGCCCTGTGCTACGTCGAGCTCAATCCCGTGCGCGCCGGGATGGCGAAGCACGCATGGGAATACGCCAGGTCGAGCGCGCCGCTCCACTGCGATGCCGCCGCACTGCACGGTTCGCGAGCCGATGTGGGCGCCACGCTTCTCAACTTGACCGCCTGGCGCGCCCAAATGCCGCCCCGGCAATGGCGCGACACCCTCAAGGAAATTGCCCGCGACAAACCCGCGCAGGAGGCCATTCGGCGCAACACCTACACCGGCCGCCCTCTCGGCGCCGACCGTTTCCTGAGCAAAGTGGAACACCTCATCGGCCGCCGCGTCCGCCCATTGCCCATTGGCCGCCAGAAGGGCTGGCGCAAGAATAAGCACGAAGCCAGCGCCACCCAGCGGAAAAAAACAAACCCAAACAAAGGCAAATAAACGGTGACTGTCCCTAGTTACCCTAGTTACCCTAGTTACCAACGACTTTTCGAATTATAAGGACGCAAGGGTCGTATTGGGAAAGACGTATCTCAAAGGAGGATGCTTGTGCGGAGGGCGCATATCGTGTCAGACACGTAAGATTCGGTATGGTTGCGTGTGTGGCGTTATTGTTGATGATATATTTCAAGACCCTTGGAGTGTACAGGAGACATACGGTTGTTCTTGTCGTGCTGGCACGCCCTATAAGATGTGGGGAGTTGCAGCCGAGATTGTGGAGCAGAAGACAGTTAGCTTTTGAGGTATCTTGATGTGAAGACTTGTCGAGGAGGGAAATATCATCGTGCCGCAGGCATGGTGCTTGCAGTTCTGCTGCCTGTGTGTGGATGTTTCTGGAAAGGTGATTATGGCATCGCGCTTCCCAATGATTACGAACTTGCCCGCATATGGAGTGGGGCTTACACCATTGCGAACGAACAGCGTGCTTTGGTGGTTGGGCTTACCGTCACGAAGTATGCCGTGAAGGGTAGCATAGTGACCGGTCTTGTAACACACAAACGAGTAGAGGACCATTCTGGGTTAATGGGCAAGGAAGGTTATTTTGTCCTTGATACAGCGACGGGAGCGTTGCAGGACGGCCTCAGCGAACAAGAGTGGCGAGAAACTCTAGCATCGCGCGGCATTTCCCCTCCTCCTGTCCTCAAAGAGCCTTCCCGAAAAGATGCAATGCCGCAAGAATAGGAGTGGGCGCGCACACAAACGGGCATACACGGGAGGGGGGAAACTGGGGACATCCATGATGGGGGTTAAACGGTTGGTTAAACGGGGACAGTCACCGTTTATTTGACATTGTGGGGGGTGGGTGTTAAGGTAGGCGGAGTAAATTCAGGGACAGACTACTCATTTCCCGCTTTAATCCTCCCTTTGTCTCAGTTTTTCTACCATTCCCCCGCTGTATCACATGATGCGGCTAACCGGGCGCCCCAACACGCGCTTCGGACTCATAGCAATAGTAGCTGTCAGGTATCAGTAGATTCAACAGGCCGAAATGGGTAGTCTGTCCCCGAATTTCCCCTCCCCCCGAATTTCCCTCAATCCTCCTGAGCGCGGACTTGGCATAGGGTCGCACCCAGGGACGTCCGTGGTCGCAAATGGCCTTGACGACAGGGATGGCGGCTTGGGCACCCGGCCCGATGTCCCCCAGCACGTTGAGTGCCCCTATCTGGGCGCCGTCGCTGGCGTCTTCCATCTCGAGCAACTGGACCAACACCGGGATGACGTCGCCGGACTCGTGGCTGATCTTCCAGACGGCGGCAGCGGCTCTGACGCGCACGTGCTGATCATGGTCATTCATGGTGGCCCGCAGTTCAGGCAAGGCGCGCTCGGCCTCCGTACCCATCTTGCCGAGCAATTCCGCCGCGTGGCGGCGGTGGTAGTCCTGTCGACTGCGCAGCAGCAGCAGGAGGGCGTCGAACTTGAGTGGCGACTGCGGGTCCGCCCGCAGGAGCGCCTGCGCGGCCGCCACGCGGACCTCTGGGTCCGGGTCATTGATAAGTTCAGCGAGTTTTGGTGCCGCGGCCTTCGCTTCCTCGCCCCTCTGCGTGATCTTTATGGCCGCACCCAAGCGCACGGCGGAGTCGGGATCGTCCAGCTTCCGAATCACATCAGACAGCGGCTCCTGGGGGTCGATCTTGTCGAGTGCCCCGCGGATGGCCGCGCGGACGTGCTCGTCCTCTTCGTCTTTCAGGGTCGCCCTGAGATGTCCAGCCGCCGTATGTCTGTTTGATTTCTCGTCAATCAGGCCGAGCGCGTAGGCCGCACACCGTCGGACTTCGGGGTTCCCGTGCTTGAGCGCACTCTGCAGAGCCCACGGCCCACTTGGGGTGATTCGGGCTAGGGCCTCCGCAGCACAGACGCGCATCGGGTCCGGTTCGTTTGCCTGTCCCCTCCGGCGTCCCATCGAACCGCGTTCAAGCAACTTCTCGAGTTCGGGGACCGCCGATCTCGAGTAGATCCCGATCTTGCCGAGCGTCTTGGCAGCCGCGATGGCGACGTCATCGACGTCGCCCAGAAGTCCGGTCAAAGCGGGCACGGCATTCTGGCTCAGGACGACCTTGAGTTCTCCGATGGACGCCGCCGCTTGGGCCCGCACGGCCGGCTCCGAGGCTTCGAGTTGCTTGATTAATTGCGTATAAGAATTCCGGGCTTCACGCGCGGGTCGTCCTTGCTCGAATCGGGCCACCCCCTTCTGCATCTCCGGGGCGTAGACCAATTGAGAAGCCCCCACAAGGGTGATGAAGGTACCGGGAACCATGAGGACCACCAACACTAGAGCTTGGAGTGCAGCAATCAGGCGATACCGACCCTCCTGCAGGCCCGCAGTCGACCCGCTGGTTCTTCGTAGGGTCGCAGTCAGCAGCCAGTCGAGGCCGATGACTAAGCCGATTAGAGTCGGCCACAGCGCTGCGATGGCCAGTCCGGGTCGTGCGACCACGCGGTACTCATCGACTTGCACGCCTCCGATCCACTGTTGGCGATGGTCGAGTTCCGCTTCTGCCACCCAAAGCAGGAAGAGGAATACGCCAATCAGGATGAGGGCAATTGCACAACCCCCGGCCATCAGTCGCATCTGGGGCGTCATGGACACACGCCTCCGCTTGATGTGCTTCAGACTACCCCATAGACCCACGAATTGACAAGGCGTTTCGGATGCTTTTATTGTGAGGCAATTCGAAGCCTTTACCTGCAACGGTATACGTGTTACACGGACATCGTCAGTTCTCGGCCCCGAGTGTGCCGGGAATTGCACCGGGGAGAATGCCTATGAACCAGGACAAACAGAAACCGTTCCCTGCCCTGATGCTCGGGTACTCAGTGCTCTTCATACTCAACGCGCTGGCTGCACTCTTTGGCGCGCTGGTGGTGGTTTTCACGTGGTATGAACTCTCCCGGCCCGGAGAGAAATGGCTTTTCATTGTCCTTCATGTCTATTGTCTCGGCGGCTTGGTCGTGATGCTCCCGCTCCTCATTGCCACCATCGTGTTTGTAGCCTGCGCGCGGGAGAGAGTGGGGGGACTCTTCCGCTGGGCGCTGCTATTCCTGATCCTAGTTGGTATCCTGGGCGATATCGCACCATTTATCCCTGAATTGCGCGCCGTGACGACGCCGCTTGTCGAGATGTTCGAGTAATAAATGTATAAATGGAATGTATAAATGGGTGTGGATTCGCTCGCGAAGTGCAACGATGGCTTTTTGGGTTGGTAAATAGTGGTAAATAGTGGTAAATAGGGACAGTCACCGTTTATTTGATATCAACCTGTTAGTATTGTCAAGCACATCTTTTTTAATAAGCACAATAGCGAATAGCTGAGGCGGCGAGTGCGGCGGCGAGTGCGGCGAGGCCGAGTATGCCAGCGGCGGGAAGTTGGGGCGTGTTGCCGGCATCGAGTGGGTCGAACCCGAAACTGGCTTCCTGGCCGTCGGGGCTGCCGTCGCCGTCGGTGTCGGGGTTGAACGGGTCGGTGTCTGTGCCGCCGGGGTTGGTTTCGGGGTCGTAGATATCGAGGCCGAGATCGCCGTCCCACCGGACTTCGCGACCGTCGGACAGGCCGTCGCCGTCGCTGTCGGCGACACCGAGCGCGAGCGAACCTTCTGCGAGCCCGTCGCCGGTTTTGGCGACAGATCCTCGGGGAGCGGCCGCTTCTCCCGGAGCGACCGCTTCTCCCGAAGCGGCGGTGTCGAGGGGTGCGACGGTGTCGAGTTGGACGGAGATAGTGTTGGTGTCGGGGTCGTGTGCGGTGAGTGGCAGGAACCGGTCAAACTGGGCGGTTTGTGGGTTGTAGGCGTAGACGAGCAGGTCGTTTTCGTTGAGGCCTTGTATTTCGGTGTTGATGTAAGCGATGTCGAGATCGGCGGGCGGGTCGAACGACAGGTTGGTGTCGTCGGTCTTAAGGATCGCCCGGTTGTTGTGCCGTATGGCGCGCTGTACAGACATTTTGAAGGATCTTGGCGGGAGTGCGTTCTGTGCGATGCCCGCGACCGGCGTGTGGATCGAGATGCGCAACGGTTCTTCGCCGGGTATGTAGTTGAACACAGTGGTGACCGGCGGGATCCGCAGGATCGTGCCGGCGCCGTCTCGAAGCTCGAACGGTTCCTCGACGACGCCGGTTTGGTCGACGGCGACTTCTTCGGAGAGGGCGAGGCCGGTTGCGCAGATTTTGTGGCCGGGCGTGCCGGTTTGGCCGAACGCGAACCGGGTGCCGCCGCGGGATGCGCAGATGCAGCCCTGGTTGTCGGCAAGCCGGAGACGGGTGGGCACAAGGTTTCCGGCGAGCGCGTCTTCGAGCCGGACGATCATGACGTCGAAATTGGCTTCGTGAAAGTTCATGTCGATCATTTCGAACCGGCCGTCGAAATCGTAGGCGTAAAAGATCAGCGAGCCGTCTTCGGACCAGGACGGGGCGTCGGCGTGGTTGGGCCCGTCGATGAAAGTTTTGACGCGTGGGTCGGTCATGTAGCCGATGGGCGGGTCTTCGCCGGAGACGATTCGGTCGAGGCCGGTGATGAGCGCCACGTCGGGTTTGGGGGTGCTGTGCCAGTAGGCAAACAGGAGTTCGTTGCCCGACGGCGACAGGGCCAGCCGGCATGGCGAGATTCCAATCGCGTCGTTCAGGATCTCTTTTTTGAGTTCGAGGTTGGGGACGCCGGATGCGTCCGTGGGAATAACGTAGATGCTGGTGGTGGTGTACGGGGACTTGTACTTTTCCATATCGAGCACCATCTTGTATCCGTTGGGTGTCTCGCGGATGTCGAGGTGAAAGATGGCGCCGTCAGGGATGGCGGGGTCGAGTGTCCAGGGGTTGATACTCAGCCGCGTTTCGATACCGGGCGTGTCTACATCGAGCAGCGACGGCCTGCCGCCCGACTCGCCCGGGATGTCGTCCTGGAACAGCAAGGCGGAATCGTCCGGAACAAACGACAGGCAGTGGCAGCTAGCGCCCTGGACTTCTGTAAGTAGGCGCGTGGCGTCGGGCGCCGTGACCACATCCATCACCCAAATCTCCGACAGCCACGCGCGCCCCTGCATCAGGTCGACATCCGTCGCCGTGAAACCGATTCTGGCGGCGTCCTGCGACCACTTGGGCCACAGCGGAACCCGGCCCGGCGCAAGGGTGTGCAACTCGACGTAATTGTCGAGAGAAAACTCGATTGCGGACAGCCCGCAGGAAGGCAGCACGAGGGACAGGGCTGTCTGCATCGCCTGCGCGGCCCCCGCGTGCAGCCAGGACACGGCTACTACGATTACGATAGTTTTAAGGCAGGAAAAACAGCAATGGCTGGAATTCATGGCTCTTCCTCCCTTTTCACGCGCCGCCCGAAACACGGCACTGAAAAAGTTGCTCACTCCCCAGGGCCTGAACCAAGCTGTACTTCCCCTTGGCTGGCTCCAAACCCACACTCATCATAGTATTTTTAACTCAAAACTACAAGAGGAATTTTGTGAGGAGGTGAGTTCCGGGCGGCGGGAAATGTAAGCCGGCATACAAATGCGGGGCGGCGACGCAAAAAATGTCGACTGCAAGAAAAATTGGGACACCCCCGAATGATGCAAAGACAAGCTTTTTCCGCAAGTCGACAGCTAAAGCCATTGAAAGTCCCGCTGAAGCGGGCTGTTGAAGGGGACAGGCCAAAAACACCCCATCTAAAGATGGGTGCAAAGAGGAGCCTGCTGAAGCAGGCTAAAAACACTGTAGCAAGCGTACAAAAGCCGGGGGGCGTCCCGACGGAGTGAAAAGCAGCGAAAAGCAGGGACAGACACGATTTCCAAACTCCCGAAAATGCGCCTCCAAACTGCCGGAGGCGAGTCAGTCCCTGTTTTTCGTGAACATGACTTTGTTGAAGAAGGTTTTCTTGTCGCGCATCATTTGTAGGGCGTCGGGGAGTTTTTCGAGGCTGATTCGGTGGGTGATGAGCGCTTTCACATCAAGTCGCCCGCTAGCCATGAAATCGAGCGCGGTTTGCCATTCGTTGCCGCGCAAATCGCTTCGGCTTGAATTCCACGCACCTCGGATCTCGAGCTCTTTGTGGAGAATGGCCCAGTAGGCGTCCTGGGACAGTTTCATGTCGCCCGCGGGATTTCCGAGCAGGACGACGCGGCCGAAGTTTCGGGTCGAGGCGAGGCAGGATTCGACGGCAGCGGGGCTGCCAGCCGCGTCGATGGCGACGTCGGCGCCGCCACCCTCTGGAAAACCTATATCGGACTGACCCAAATCGAAGACAGCTTCCGCATCAACAAGCACGACTTGGGGCTTCCGCCCATCTACCATCACAGGCAAGACCGCGCCCAGGCCCACATCCTCGTGTGCTTCCTGGCCGTGGTGATGTGGCGCACCCTCCAGCAATGGATGAACGGCTGCGGCCTCGGCGACGCCCCCAGAAAACTGCTTGAGCAAATGGCCGAGGTGCGTTCGCTCGACACCATACTGCCCATCGAAACCGCCACAGAAATCTGACTGCGCACCGTCAGCCGACCCGAAACCCACCTCGCCATCCTGCTCCAAAAACCCCCACTCCCCCTGCCCAACAAACCAAAATCGATCTAAACGACGATCAAAAATGTAGTGCAGACTTTTGGGGCAAATCTCCGTATTTCCTAAGAAATTTCGATCTCCCTGCCCCCAACTGCGGAAAATGGGCTACCGCAGCCGCGATTGCCGCCGCACTCCTAAGGCGGCTATTGACCTCTGCAAAAGTAATGGAATGGTCAGGGTAAAAAAGAGGGGAGGTCGGATTGCTCGATGCAGCCGCGCAGGAAGTCCTGGGAGTTCGACAGTCGGCGAAGGTGCCGGGTCAGTTCATCGACGAGTTGTTCTTGGTTGTCAGGCCGGCCGTTGGCCAAGGCGTTCTTGAGATGGCCCCACACGGCTTCGTCTGGGTTGAGTTCCGGGGCGTAGGAGGGAAACGATTCAAGGTACAGCCGGGGGAAGCGTTCCCGGGCAGGTCGAGCGGTTCGCCCCGGTGTACCGAGCCGTTGTCGAGAAGGACGATAAGGGGGCCGCGCAGGTGGCGCAGGAGCAGGCGCAGGAACTGAGCGACCTCCTCCTGATGGATGTTGTCGTCAAAGAGCAGGCAATACAATCCCAGATGCTTTCGCTCTGGGCTGACCGAGATGCCGGAGATGGCCGAGACCTTGTCGTGGCGATACCAGTGTCGGCACACGGGGTCTGTCCCCGCGGCGCCTACGTCTTGCGGACCGTGGGGATCAAGAGGAATCCGGATTCGTCGACAAAGACGAGATGGGCACCCAGCCGCGCGGCGTTTTTTTTATCCGGGGCCACTGCGTGCGCTTCCAGTCGTGGATGGCGGCGTCATCCCGCTCGAGCGCGCGACGCTCCGGTTTCTGGTGCGTCCAGTTGAGGTCGTGCATCAGGCGCCCGATGTGGTCGCGATGGTACTGCACGCCGAAGTGGTTCTCGACGAGGTTGGCGATGCGCTGGGTGGTCCAGAGGTCCGTGGCGTATCCGTGGGCCGTCGCCCCTTTCAGGAGCAGGCGGACCAGCCGCCGTTTCTGCTTGCGCGTCAGCTTGGGTGGTCGTCCCGGGGTGGGTTTGGGGTTCAACGCCTGGATGCCGCCCCCGACAAAGGCATCGCGCCAGCGCACCACGCTGCTGGGGCTGCAGCCAACCCACCGGGCCACTTCGTTGAGGGAATGCTCTTGGTCGAGCAGGTCGATCGCCCGCAGGCGACGCCCCTGCAACACATCGGGAGAACCAATGGGTCGCATGGGAGACCCCCTCTTTTAAAGATGCCTCAGTCTATTCCATTACTTATGCAGACGTCAATAAGAAGCCGCATTCAGAATCTTTGTTCGCGACCTTGAGCCAACCTCTACGCGTCGTGCGCAGATGTCGCGAACAAAGATTTTAAGATACTACCACATCCGCGTCCGCCTTCAGCAAGTAATCGAGGACGTCCTGCAAGACTTGGTTGACGGCGGCTTCATCGGTTCCGACGTGGTCGCCTTCATACCACTGGATTTTTTTGGGTTCCCGGGCGGCGTTTTGGAGGGCCTTTGCCGCATCATCGCTGATGAGGCCGTCGTTGGTGCCGTTCTGGAGGTAAACGGGCCGCGGGGAGATTTTGCCAACGTAGTAGGCGGGGTCGGCCACGCCGAAGAAGTACCAGCCCAGGACCTTTACAAGGGGCATCCAGGCACCGACACCGGCAGCGATCTCGCGGGCTTCGAGCAATTCGGGGATGTTGCCGCCGCCGTAAATGAGTACGGCGGCTTTGAGGCGGTCGTCAAATGCGGCGGCGGTAGCGCCGGTGATGGCGCCGTAGCTGGCGCCGACGAGGTAGATCCGGTTAGTGGCGATGTCGGGCCGTGTTTCGAGGTAGTCGATCATCCTTCGGGTGTCATTGACGGTGTATGCGGGGCGGAGCCGGAACGCTTTGGCTTGTAGCCACATAGACAGGCCTCTGGTCTCCCGTTCGCCTTGGGTGTGCTGGTCGAAGGAGGTGAAGGCAAAACCGGCTTTGACGAATGGGCTGGCGATTTTGTCGAGGAAGTCTTTTTTTTGGCCGATGCCGTGGAGGAAAATGATTGCGGGTACGGGTCCCTGGTGTTGGAGCGGCATGGCCAGGAGGGCCGGGACTTCCTCGCCTCGCCATCCTTTATAGTAGAAGTGAGTGCGGACGTAATCGGGTGTTTTTGTCTCTTCGGCCACGCGCACGTCGAGCGGGGCCTCTCTTACGTAACCGTCGAAATACCGGCTATCCAGGCTGACTTTGAGGATGCCCAACGCTGCTACCGCCACCACCGCCACAATCGCCGCCACCGCCCCCAGAACTTTGAACTTCTTCTTCATTGGTGCGCCATCCTCCCGCGCGATTTCCTGCCGCACTGATTGCGACAAACTACAGGAAAGATGTTAGGCGAAACGGCGGGCGCAGTCAACTTGTGATTACGATTGTGGATTTCCGGAGACCGGAGGCTGGAGAGAAACTAAGAGTGGAGGGCGGTGATCAGGGGGAATAGGACCTATAAGGACCTATACGATGAACAGGAAAATTGCGTTAAGGAGCGGGTGGTGGATATCGAAAAGCGGGACACCAGCCACAACGGCGCGAAAAGCGAGTCGGAGTTTTTCGTTTAGGCGTATTGGGCGACGATGGCGAGCCCGGTGGCGACGCTGGTGAATGTGTCTCGGTGTAGGATTCTGCCGGCGCCGTATCGTTCTTCGAGCATTTGTCGGATGGCGGGGATGAGGCTTGTTCCGCCGGTGGTGAGTACGTAGTCGATTTGGTTGGGGTTGAGCCCGGCGTTTTGTTCGGCTTCCTCGATGCTGGCGAGCATGGTGGTGAGGGTACGCTCGATGATGTGCGCGAACTCGGCTCGTTCGAGTCGTTCGTGGATTTGTATGGCTTCTTTTTGGATGTCGATGGTGGTTTCGAGATCGGTGGAGAGTCGTTTTTTTGCGGCTTCGACTTCGCGTACAACGGGGTATCCGAAGTTTCGCTGGATGAGGTATCGGAGTGCGCGGACAGCCCGGGGCTGGTCGCTGGACATTTCCATGGCGATAAGCCAGTTGATGATTTCTTCGGTGTGGAGCTTGTAGAGGTTTTGCCAGTCGAGTATGGTGTTGAACAGGAACTGGGGCACGGGCAGGTGGGAGGGGCCGTAGCGGGAGAGGCTGCCGAACCGGGGAAACAGTTTGGCGCGGATGATTTCCTTGTCGATGGCGTCGCCTGCAACAGGTACGCCGGCCACGGAGAGGATTTTACTCTCGGCGAGCCGTGCCATGGCGCCCTGGGTGGCGGTAAATTCCATGACGCACACGTCGCATGTGCCGCCGCCGATGTCGACGACCATGAGTCGCTGGTTCTGGTCGGTGGTGACGGCGTATTCGACGCAAGCGGCGACAGGTTCGTAGAAGAAGGTGACGTTTTCGAACCCGGCGAGATTTGCGGCGGTTTTGAGCCGTCTTTCGGCGACGGCGTTTTCGGCTTTGTCTTTGGAAAACCGGACGGGCCTTCCGAGCACGACGTCGGTGATGGGTTCGCCGGCCGCGGCGTCTGCGGCGTCTTTCATTCGGCGGAGGATGACGGCCGTCAACTCTTCGATCTGGTAGTTGCGGCCAAAAACTTCGGTTCCTTTGAACCCGGTGTGGCGGAGGAAACTCTTGAGCGACTGAAAGAGCCTGCCAGGCGAATTGACTTCGACGGTAGCACGGGCTCGTACGCCTTCGATCGCTTGTGGGTCGACGGGGTCGACGGGACGGTAGCCTTCGCTTTTGTCGGGTTCGGAACCGACGTAGCCTTCAATGGCGATTCCGAGGTCGATTTGTTCGAGCTTAACTTCGCGGTCGACGTTGCGCTCGATAAATGCTTTTGCGGCGGCCCTGCCGATGATGTGCTCGCCGTCGCGGGTGATGTAGAGGAGGGACGGGAGCGAGGTGGGAGTGTCGTTTTCCAGGTCGAGTTCGAGCACGCGAGTTCGCCAGCCGTCGGACACGGCGACGCTCGAGTTTGTGGTGCCGAAATCAACCCCGCAAAGCAACTTAGCCAATATTAACCATCCCCTTGCCAAGCCAAGACCAGCCGCGGCGGCTGTTGGGCGATTGTGTGTTTGGGCGCTGCCTCGAACGGCAGACGCCGTTTAAAAAAAAACTTCATCACGAAAGCCCTATGCGTTACGTGACGAAAATCGCGCAGCCGAAACTGGCGAAGTATACCACGGGATTCCGGCCAGCGCAATGATATCTTTAGATTCTCAAAGCCTAAATTTACCACAAATTGAATAGGACTTACAGGGCCTATAAGACGAATAGGACGTGGTAACACGGAATTCCAGGATTTCCCCGGTGGGGCTGGGATTCAGTACAATAGGCTGATGGAGACGCAATCGGCGGACATATGGACCGTTGGCCAGTTGACGCGGCGTGTGAAGACGCTTTTGGAGCGTGAGATCTCGAACGTGTGGGTTTCGGGGGAGATCTCGAACTGGCGGGTGTCGCCGGCGGGGCACGCGTATTTCACGCTGAAGGACAAGGACAGCCAGATCGATGCGGTGATGTTTCGGGGCCGGTTGTCGGGGGTTGGTTTTGGGCCGGAGAGTGGGTTGCAGGTGGTGGTGTTCGGTCTGGTGACGGTGTATGAGAAGCGGGGCAACTACCAGATTGTCTGCGAGGAGATGCAGCCGCTGGGTATGGGTGCGTTGCAACTGGCGTTCGAGCGGTTGCGGAAGAAACTCGAGGCGGAGGGGCTGTTCGAAGAGGCGCACAAGAAGGCGATCCCGCCGTTTCCGCAGCGGATCGGTGTGGTGACGTCGCCGACGGGCGCGGCGATCCGTGACATCCTGCACGTGCTGGGGCGGCGGTTTGCGAATGTGCACGTGATCCTGTTTCCGGCGCGGGTGCAGGGGGACGGTGCGGCGGCGGACATTGTGGAGGGGGTCCGGACGCTCGATGCGTGGGGCGTGGACGTGATGATCGTGGGACGGGGCGGGGGTTCGCTGGAGGATTTGTGGCCGTTTAACGAGGAGTCGGTGGTTCGTGCGGTGTACGATGCGTCGACGCCGGTGATTTCGGCTGTTGGCCACGAGATTGACTTTACGCTGTGCGATTTTGCGGCGGATTTGCGTGCACCGACGCCGTCTGCGGCGGCAGAAGTGGTGGTTCAGGAGCAGCAGGTTCTCTTGAAGCGGATCGTGCAGTTGCACCAGCGGCTTTGCAAGTCGATTCATGTGTGGGTGCAGCAGATGCGCCACCGGCTGGCGATGGCGCGGTCGTCGTATGTCCTGCAACGGCCGGCCGAGGTAGTGCGGGGGCGGCGTCAGCAGGCGGACGAGTTGCGGATGCGGCTCGAGCACGCGATTTCGGGGGGGCTGCGCGTTTGGCGGCTGCGGCTGGACAAGGGGGCGCATTCGCTGGCACTGTTGTCGCCGGAGAACCAGGTACGGCGCGCGGTAGACCGGTTGGGTGCGTTGCGGCAGCGGCTGGTGCAGTCGGGGGGCGTGTTGGGCGAGCGTTACCGGTCTCGGCTTCGTCCGGCAGCGGGGCGGCTAGGGGCGTTGAACCCGGTGGCGATCCTGTCGCGGGGGTATGCGATAGCATGGAAGCTGCCGGAAAAAGAGCTTGTTCGGGAGGCGGTTCAACTGAGTCGGGGAGACGATATTCTGGTGAAGTTTGGCAAGGGCAGTGCGGTTGCGGCTGTCCAACGTATCGAGGAAAACAAGGATGGCGGAATCCAAGTTTGAAAAGGATCTGGAGCGGCTCGAACAGGTGGTCGAGGCGCTCGAGGCGGGCGGGCTGACGCTGGACGAGTCGTTGAAACGGTTCGAGGAGGGCGTCAAGCTGGCGCGGCGGTGCGAGAAGGCGTTGACGGAAGCCGAGCGCCGGATTGAGATTCTCGTGAAGAATGCCCGGGGCGAAATCACGGCCGAACCGTTTGCCGAAGAGGAGGAGGCTGAGGAGGCGCCGGAGGCCGGCGTGCCGGAGGCGGGCGGGAAGGCCAAGCCGGAACCGAAACCGTCGCCTGAAGGCGCGCCTGAGGGCGGAGAAGAAGAAGAGGAAGGGGATTTGCTGTTTTGAGCGCCGTTGAGGATTTTTTGAAGGACAAATCGGCGAAAATGGACCAGGCGCTATCGGCGTACGTGGATTCGTGGTCGGGCGCGCCGGGGACGCTGGTGGATGCTATCCGGTACAGTCTTTTTGCGGGTGGGAAGCGGGTGCGGCCGGCGTTGGCGCTTGGCGCGGCGGAACTGATCTGCGGGGATGACGCGGTGGCATTGCCGGCGGCTTGCGCGCTGGAGATGATCCACACGTATTCGCTGATCCACGACGACCTGCCGGCGATGGACGACGACGACCTGCGTCGTGGCAAGCCGACGCTGCACAAGGTGTACGGCGAGGCGTTGGCGATCCTGGCAGGCGACGCGCTGTCGACGATGGCGTTCGACGTGCTGACGGAATCTGGCAACGTGCGGGTGATCCGCGAGTTGGCGGTGGCGGCGGGTGTGTCGGGGATGGCGGGTGGTCAGGTGTTGGACTTGGAGAGCGAGGGGAAGCGGGTGTCGCTGGAGGAGTTGCGGGTGCTTCATGCCAAAAAGACGGGTGCGCTGATCCGTGTGGCGGTCCGTTGCGGTGGTATCCTGGCGGGGGCGGACGAGGCGCAGCTGGCGGATTTGACGTGGTACGGTGAGCACGTGGGACTGGCGTTTCAGATAGCGGACGATGTGCTGGATGTGATAGGCGCGGAAGACGTGATGGGTAAGCGGGCGGGCAGCGATGCCGCCAAAGACAAATCGACGTATCCGGCGCTGCTGGGGGTGGAGGAATCGCAGCGGCTGGCAAACAAGGCGGCGGAGAGGGCGGTGGCGGCGTTGGCGAAGTTCGGGTCGGAAGCGGACATATTCAGGGCGCTGGCGCGTTATATTGTGGAAAGAACAAAATAGACTGGAGTCTGGAGACTGGAGGCCGGAGGCCGGTAGCGGCACGGGCAAGGGCGCATCAGCTTTCAAAAGAGTTAACTGGTCATGCAGACGTTTCTTGAACTGAATCCGATATGGCAGGCGCTGTTGGCGACTGTTTTTACGTGGGGTATGACGGCGGTGGGTGCGGCGCCGGTGTTTTTTGCCAAGAGCTATAACCCGCGCGTGCTGGACGCGATGTTGGGTATGGCGGCGGGTGTGATGATTGCGGCGAGTTTCTGGTCGTTGCTGGCGCCAGCGATCGAGTTGAGCGAGATGATGAATGTGCCGGGGTGGCTGCCGGCGACGGCGGGTTTCCTGCTCGGCGGGGCGTTTTTGTGGGTGACGGACAAGATCCTCCCGCACCTTCACGAAGGTTTCGCGCACGGCCAGCCGGAAGGCATCAAGACGTCGTGGCAACGGAGTACGCTGCTGGTGCTGGCGATTACGCTGCACAATATTCCGGAAGGGTTGGCGGTGGGTGTTGCGTTCGGCGCAGCGGCGGCTTCGGTTGACGGGGCGACGATCGGCGGTGCGATTGCGCTGGCGCTGGGGATTGGGATTCAGAATTTTCCGGAAGGTACGGCGGTAGCGATGCCGTTGCGGCGTGAAGGGTTGTCGCGGCTGAAAAGCTTCATGTACGGCCAGGCGTCGGCGCTGGTGGAACCGATAGCGGGTGTGGCGGGCGCGGCGGCGGTGCTGCTGATCCGGCCGATCCTGCCGTACGCGCTGGCGTTCGCGGCGGGGGCGATGATTTACGTCGTGGCGGAAGAGTTGATCCCCGAGGCAAAACGCGAGCGGAACACGGATATACCGACGCTGGGTGTGATGGCGGGGTTTGCGGTGATGATGATCCTGGACGTTGCGCTGGGGTAAAGAAGAATCGGACGGATCAGACGGATCGGACGGATCGGATCAATAAAGATTGACGGCGCGTTGACCTAAATGCTAAGACAGCCGGGTTGTTTATCTGGGCGGAAGGAGGTAGCCGCGGTATGCGGGCTGTAGTCTTTGACGGCGAGGTTCGAGTGGCGGAAGTGCCGATGCCGGTACCTGTGCCTGGCGAGGTGCTGATCCGTGTGCTGACAGCGGGCATCTGCGCCACGGACCTCGAACTCATGAAGGGCTACCTGGGTTTCAAAGGCATACCGGGCCACGAGTTTGTGGGGGTCGTCACGCAAAGCTCGAATCCGCACCTGCAGGACAAGCGGGTGGTGGGCGAGATTAACTGCGTGTGCCACCGCTGCCAGTACTGCCAACTCGAGATGCCGCATCATTGCATGGCCAGAAGCGTGCTGGGCATCCACAACCGGAGCGGGGCGTTCGCCGAATACATCACGCTGCCCGAAGAGAACCTGCACCTGGTGCCGAACTCGATCCGCGACGACGTGGCGGCGTTTACGGAGCCGGTTGCGGCGGCGTTCCGTATCCCGGAGCGGCTGCACGTTACGCAGGACGATCGCGTCATCGTGCTGGGGGACGGGAAGCTGGGCCAGCTTTGTGCGCAGGTGCTGTGGCTGCATTCGAAGCGGCTGGTGTGCGTGGGCAAACACCCGGAGAAACTTGCGCTCCTCAAGAACCTGCACATCAACATCGCCTACAAGGACGACCCGATCGAGCGTGGCGCCGACTTTGTGGTCGAGGCCACCGGCTCACCCGAAGGCCTCAAGCGCGCGCTCGAACTGGTCCGGCCCGAAGGCACCGTCGTTCTCAAGACGACGCTGGCCACGCCCACGCCGATGGACCTCAGCCAGCCGGTCATCAACGAAGTCCGCATCATCGGCTCGCGTTGCGGCCCGTTCCGGCCCGCCCTCGAGGCCCTCGCCATGGGAAATGTCGAAGTCCGCCCGATGATTACCGACGCGTACGAACTCAGCGATGGTGTCCGCGCACTCCAGCGGGCCGCGGAGAAGGGCGTGATGAAAGTGCTGCTGCACATCTAGGAAATATGGGCGGCGCCTGCCTGATTCGCCCCTAGTCGTCCAGCCTGGCCTGCGCCATAGAACCATACATTGATTTCGGCGCCCGTTTCACAATTTCGCGAAAAAGGTAGGCCGTTGTTCGTTTGTCATCCAGCGGACCTTCGTACAGTTCGCCCAGGTAGAACGCGGCGCGAACCCAGACCTCATTCTGGTCCTTGAATCGCTTGAGGATTTCGCGGAGCGTATCAGCGGCCTCGGCAAATCGCTTCTCTTCTTGGAGAAGCTTCGCGGCCTGAAACAGGCCCTCCGGGTCGTCGGGCGTTTCCTGAAAACGCCGCCGATATTCTTTGATGGCGCCGTCGATGTCATCCTGGTAAACGAGTGCGCGCGCTTTGCTGAAGTCGGTTTTCAATGGCTGGGCCGCGCGCAGGCCGTAAAGGCCTTGGACTGCTGAAGTCGATGCGGCTTGCATAAACATGAGAGCGAACATGACGGCTGGCCCAATCCCGCACAGGGCCGTCACGGACAAGCAGATGAATTTACCTGCTGGGCTGGACAGATTGAGCGATACGGCCAAAGGTATCGAAGCCATAATATGAACGATGAAGGCAGCACAACATGCCGACACTGCGAGGGACAATGGAATGGCGCCGCGATCCCGGTACCGCTCGAGGTTGTTCAAGACGTAACAGGCGAACATGAGCAAGGCATCGACAATGAATTGGATGCCTATGCCTATGAAGAGCATCTTTCCCTCCGCGAAAGCCATTGGTCATATGCGGCGCAACGCGCCCAGGGGAATATAGAAGGTCTTGCAGACAGTCGCCGTCGGTCAGACGATGCGTTGGCCTGTATCGATGATTTCCTTTATATAAGGGTCGGTCTCGTCGAAATCGGTCTTGGCAAAAGCGTGCGGTTCGATGCGCAAGTCCAGGTCCCTTCGGAGGCGCATCAGCTCGGTATCCTCGCGAAACCCGTCGATATCGTCCTGGTCGAGAAAGACGGCCAGATCGATGTCGCTCTCTTTCGTTGCGGCGCCTCGGGCGTGTGAGCCGAAGAGATAGATGCGCCACACGGGGATTCCGTGTTCTGCAAGGCGTTGCACGTACGTTTGGATTGTTCCCGCAATCATTTCGTCAACAGCGGCAATAGCCATTGTCTGAACTCCTTTATCCTGTCGATGTACCGCATGTTCACGTACAGGTTTATGGCGCGCTTTCAGTTGCCACCTTGAGAAACGTGGCTATCTCGCCTTTTTTTATCCTACCTTGCGCTACGGCAAGAATCATGTCGGCGTAAGCATCCTCGTCGATAGTCACCTCAATTCCATTGAGAAACAAGAATACGAGCGCGGCCGCGGCGCCTGTCCGTTTGTTCCCATCGAGAAAGGGGTGATTCATAACGATGTGGAAGAGGTAGGCAGCCGCCATTTCAAACAGGTTCTGATGAAGGTAGTTGTTCTCGAAAGTCGCGCACGGTTGTGCGACAGCCGATTGGAGGAGCAAAGGCTCCGGGATTCCCAACATTCCACCGTAACGATCTATCTGGTCGGTGTGAATGTCCACGATATCTTCAACCGTTAGGAAAACAGGATGCACCTAGTCAGCCAGTCGCCTCAGCGCATTGCCATAATGGTCATTGACCCATTCGAGCGCGTCTTTGATCTTCTTGTTTTCTCGACGCTTGCGGTGCGGTCTTACGATCAGAACATCGCCGTCGGTGGACACCTCCAGCGGGGTAGCCGCATCTATTTTGAGAAGATCCAGTATTGGTCTTTCGATGACAAGCGCCAGACTGTTCCCATGCTTGGTAAGTTTTTTCATGCTCGTTACTCCGTACATACATTGTATAATCAACCTGTGCGCTTGTCAAGACGGAGAGGCGCCGGAGGCGTCGAGGTTTTTTCGGATGTGCTCCTGTATTGCGCGGTGGATTTTGACGTTTTGGTCGCGGTTGGTGTGGATTTCGATGAGGGCGGGGGCGTTGGATTGGATCGCGGTTTTGAGTGCGTCGGTGAATTCGGGGAGTGTGGCGGGGTTTGTGTAAGGTACGTTGAACATTTCGGCGGCATGCTTGAACGTGTAGGCGTGGGGGGCGGCCCAGAATTTCTCGAAATGTTCGGGGAAGGCGGCGATCGGCAGGAATGAGAAGATGCCGCCGCCGAAATTGTTGATCGCGATTACGATCACGGGGGTCTGAACTTTGGAGAGCAGGGCGAGCGAGTTGAGGTCGTGGAGCATGGCGAGGTCGCCAAGCACCAGTACGACGGGCTTTCCGGAACCGTGGGCGTAACCGGCGGCGGTGGCGACAAGCCCGTCAACACCGCTGGCTCCGCGGTTGGCGGTGGTGAAAATCGGCTCCTGCATGGGTAGGGCATACATGTCGGCGTCGCGGATGGGCATGCTCGAGGCGAGGAACATGGTGGCGTCGTGGGGGACGAGCGAGGGGAGGATGTGGGCCACGGCAGGTTCACACAGATGTGCAGGCGGGACGCCCGCACCACAATTTACCAAAGGCCCGGAGCCGGCTAACGACCCGCGGTCGCGCGGGAGCGCGACCCCACCGCCCGCGACCCCACCGCCCGCGACCCCACCGCCCGCACCGCAATCTGCAGGCGGGACGCCTGCGCTACCCTCCTTCGCTGCCGATGCAGCTACGGAGGGCAAGCCTTGACGTTCACCGTCCCCGAGGATGTGATCCAGGGCTTTGCGGCATGCGGCGTTCCAGCGAAGCATTTGGTTGAGCCATTCGGAGTTATCGGGGAGTTTGCAGGTATCGTTGAGGGCTGCGGTGAGGGCTTGGGTGAATGTATCGACGGCGGCTTCGAATCGGGATGTGGCGATGTGGGTAGGGTCGTGTCGGTGGGGGTGGTTTGCTACGATCACGTACCGCGCGGGCAGAAATGCTGCCAGGTGTCGCTCGAGCCGTTTTGAGACGTAGGGAGCGCCGGTCTGGATGACGAGGTCGGGCCGGCAGAAGTCGCGGAACGATTCGGAAAACAGCAACTGGTCGTAGTAATGCACCAACGGGGGGCAGTCGGGGCCGAGGCGGAGGCCGGAGGTGATGTCGGGGAAGAGGGGCCAGTTGAGTGCGCGTGCGAGCTCGAGGACGCAGGCGGCATCCTGTTGTGACTCCGCCTGTCCAGCAAGGAGGAGGGGCCGGTCGGCGTGTTGTATGATTTCGACGAGCTGGTCGATGGCCTCGGGCGTAGGCGAGCGCTGAGCGAGGTCGTAGTTGGTATAGGGGAGGCCGGAGGAGTCCCAGTCGGCTAGCGGTGCGATCACTTCTCGGACGGGTTCACTGGTACTGGTAGGCGCGAGTGGTTCGCGGAACATCATGTTGATGTGGACGGGCCCGGCGGGGGCGTTGCAGGCGCGGTAGACCGCCTGGTCAACGGCGGTAAGTACGGTTTGGCCGGGCATTTGCGGGTTTGGGCACGGGAGGTTGATGAACCAGCGTGGGTATTTCCCGAACATATTTATCTGGTCGATAGTCTGGTTTGCGCCGGCGTCCAATAATTCGTCGGGGCGGTCGGCGGTGATCAGGATCAGCGGGATGAAACTCTTCGAAGCCTCGACGATGGCCGGGAAGAAGTTGGCGGCGGCGGTGCCGGAGGTACAGACGACAGCAGTGGGCCAGCCTGTGGATTTAGCGACGCCGAGGGCACAATACGCGGCAGCGCGTTCGTCGTAGTGGACGACGGATTTGGCGGATGGGTTGTTGGCGACAGCCCATGTGACGGGTGTGCTTCGTGAGCCGGGAGAGATGAAGAAGTCGTTGACGCCGTTTCGGACCAGTTCTTCGACCAGGAGTGCGCCCCAGAGCATGTTGAGGTTGGGCGGTTTCTTGAGCAGGTTATCGGTTTTTTTGGTCATTTTGGGTCAAAACGTCCAGAAACGCGGCGAGTTTGGATTCTGTTTCTTCCCATTCGGTGCGTGGAACCGACCCGGCGACGATGCCTGCTCCGGCGTAGAGGGAGAGTGTGTCGTCGCAGACAAGGGCGGAGCGGATGGCGATGGCGAACTCGGAAGAGTCGTGGCCGACCCAGCCGACGGGCCCGGCGTACCAGCCTCGGCGGAACGGCTCGTTTTCGAGGAGCCATTGGAGCGCGGGGGCGTCGGGATGGCCGCCGACGGCGGGTGTTGGGTGGAGTGCAGCGAGGACGTCGGCGTCGACATAGCCGTTAGCGAGAATGCCTTCGAACCGGCGGATAAGGTGCTGGCATCGGTGCAAGCGGACTAATGAGAGGGACGGGTCGACTCTGAGGTCGCAGCAGATTTGGCCGAGTACGTTGCAGACCCTGTCAGCAACGATAGCATGCTCGCGGAGTTCTTTGGCGTTATGCATGAGGTCGTGGCCGAGGTTGACGTCTGCGGCAGCGGACTCGCCTCGTGGGCGGGTGCCAGCGAGTGCTTCGCTCTTGATGTAGCCGCCGAGGTTTTTGTAGAGGCGCTCGGGTGTGGCGCCGACGAATGCCAGCCCTTGAGCGGGCTGAAACGCGAAAAGGTAGGTGTTTTTCGCGTGTTGGGCGAGCAGGTCCAAGAGGGCGGAGATGTTAGGAGAGCCAGCGTAGCGGAGGTTAACCTGCCGTGCCAGAACGACTTTGTCGAATACTTGGCCGTTGATGGCTTTAAGGGCGCAGTTAACCAGCCGTTCCCACTCTTCGCGGTTCGGGAGGTCTTCTCGATCGAGCAGGGTGGGCAGGTCGGGAGCATGTGCGGCAGTGGGTGCGAGTTGGTCGAATTGGCAGCCGATTTCGGTGGTTTCGATGTCGCAGGCGTGGGTACGGCGGGCGTTGCATGCAAACACGGCGCGATGGCCTTTGATGGACAACTCGAACCTTGGTAAGACGAATCTGTAGGCGCCGAGTTCGCCCCAGGTATCGTTTGCGGGTGCGGAATCGAATGCCCAGCCGCCGTAGTAGCGCATTTCCGGGTGAGCGCAGGATAGTTTCCGGCGGAGCTGGTCAAAAACGGGCTTGAACGCGTGGCCTTCGGGCGGGTTGGTTCCGGCGACAAGATCGGCGGCGCCGACGGCGGCTTTTTCGCAGCCGGTATCGCGGTCGCGCCAGTAGGTTTTTACTGGGGCGTCCTGAGCAGCGAGCCATGCGCGGGCGTCAACCGGCGGGACGGGAACCTCGACGCGGATACAGTGGACCCCGGGAAGCTGCTCGAATGCCTGGCGAATCAGGCCGAGGAGTGCGGCCTTGTCGGGCAGGTTTGTGGGGGGACCGCTGGGCTTGGGAACACGGGGGGATAACGGCCGGGTCTGTTGGACGGGTTCACCCACAGGACTTCACTCCCTGGTAAACGGCTGCAATGCCAAACGTTAGAGACTCAAAGGTTACGTCGATAAAGCCGGCGGCGGCCAGGCATGCACAGAACTTGGGGCCATAGGGGAATGCTTCGACGGTGCGGTTGAGGTGAGCGTAGGCGTCGCGGTTTCCGCCGATCCATCCGCCAATAGCGGGTACGGCGTATCTGAAATAGGCCAGGTACATGGCGCGGACAAGGGGGTTTGCGGGCAGTGAAAACTCGAGGACAAACAGGCGTCCGCCGGGTTTGAGTACCCTGTGGATCTCGAGGAGGGTCTCGGGAACGTTGGCGACGTTGCGGATGCCGAACGCGATGGTTGCGGCATCGAAGGAGGCGTGGCGGAACGAGGTGATGCCGGCATTGGCCTGGATGGCGGAAAACGTTTGTGGCGCACCGCTTTTGGCGAGTTTTCTTTGGGCGAGAGTGAGCATTTCGGGAGCGAGGTCGATTCCCACGGCCATATGGGCCGCATTGTTTTCCGCCAAGGCAAGGAGTACGTCGCCGGTACCGGTTGCGAGGTCGAGCACGCGGTGGCAGTGATGCTGCGCGACCAGCTTTGCCAGTCGGCGCCGCCATGCGATGTCGCGCCGGAATGACAAAAGCCTGTTGAGCAGGTCGTAACGCGGGGCGATGGAGTCGAACATACCGGCCACAGCCAATCGCGCGGTACTTGTATCCAGTGGCGTAGCCAAAGGCGCCTTAGCCCGTTTCAATAAGAAACAACGTCAGAGCGGGGATCGTATGCCACACGGTGTCGGAAGTCAAGGTAAATGTGGTGGTCGTGGCGGGGTCAGCGGCGGAACGAGGCGCGGAACAGGGCGGTCCAAACGCGCCATGAGTCTCGTAGCTTTCGGAAATGAGAAGTTGGGTTTCCGGACTCGTAAATAGTTTGTATGGGAACAGATATGATGGAATAAGCACGTTTGATGGCGAGAGCGAGTATTTGCATTTCGGTTTCGTAGCGGCCGCCGGGCAGAGACGCCACGATGTCTTGCAGCAGCTTGCGGGAATGCAGGCGGAATCCGGACTGTGTGTCTGGGAGCCGGCGTTTGAGGAGGAGTCCGGTGACGAGGCTGGTCATCGTATTCCCGAACCAGCTTGCCCACGGGACGTGGGGCTGGTCAAAGTCGCGTGCGCCAATGACGAGGTCGGCTTTTTTGGTTGTAAAGACCTGGTAGAGTCGTGGGATCTCGTTGGGGTTGTGCTGGCCATCGGCATCGACGACGACGGCGCACCGGACTTGAGGGTCTTCGAGGGCGGCTTTGAAGCCGTGTATCATGGCGGCGCCTTTTCCCTGGTTGCGAGGAAGCCGGATGAGACGGACGGGGAGGTCCATGTTTTCGAGACATCCGTCGGTGCTGCCATCATCAATGATAAGGACGCGGTCGACCACTTTCAGGACATTCTCGATAACGGTGCGGACGTTAGGGCTGGCGTTGTAGCATGGGATGACGACGAGCGTATCAGCACGCAGGGCCTGATCCGTGGGCTGATTGTCGGTGGGGCGGTTCACGAGACTTGGGTGGGCCGTTCCGGGGCGACCGCTTGGAGTGCCTGCTTGGCTTTTGCGCTGGCTTCAGCGACGAGTTTTGCGACCCGGCTGGCGTGGGTGATGATCTCGGAGGTCAGTGCGGCAGCTTCGGGCGTGAGCCCGTGGTTGAGCAGGAGCATGTCGACGGTTGCGTAGAGGGCCTGCAGGGGGTTGTTGACCGCGTGCGAGAGCCTGGCGAAAGACCGCAGCAACTGTTCAAAATCCTGCGTTCCGGGGCCGCAAGCCAGGTTCTGCCGCAATTGCGCAAGACGCTGTGTGGCCTGGAGCCATGCGGTGAGCACGGCGGACTCGATGGGGCGCGTGATCACGCCGTCGGAGACGGCATCGGTGTCGGCGTCGGGGGAGGCGTCCTGGTCGGCCAGGATGACGAGCGGGGTGCAGGCGCCGAGAGGGTCCTTTCGGATTTCGGCGCACACGGTGGCGACGCCGCTGATGCGGCCGCTAATGTGGTCGCTGACCAGGATCATGTAAGGCGACTGACTGATCAGTTGTAAGCATTGTGCAGCATCGGCGGCAACCACCAGGTTGCACGTGTCTTCTGCCGCGGCCTGCAGCGCCACGGCATCTTCATCGCAGTCACTCACGAGCAGGAGAATGTCAGACCCCATAATCAAGACTCCCAATCCCTGAAATCCCGCAAAGATTTCTTATATTGATAATATAACAGGAATTACCGGTCAGTCAATTGTTTTTTCATATTTATCGACTGGATGGCAGGAGATTATTGGTGGGGAAGGCTGTAGACTGTAGGCTTTAGGCTGTAGGTAAGACAGACTGCTGAGGGTGGCAACACAGGAGTGGGCGGTGTAATATATTGAGGGATATGGAGTTACAACACTTTTCTTGTTCTTCCGCTGAGGACTTTGATGTCGTGGATGTGGAAATCGGATACGGACTCGACGGTGATTTCCCGGTCGAATCGCCTTGCCAGATTGTCAAGTAAATCCTTGTTCTCGACTCTGAGTCGGCGGGCGAGGTCGGGGTGGACCTGTAGGATAACGGTTTTTTCCTTGGTTTTGCAGAAGAGGCTCTGTAGGGCTCTAAGTGTTTGTGAGACCATGGTTGTGACGGAGCGGACCATGCCGCTGCCTTCGCAATATGGGCAAGGCTGAGAGAGGGCTTTCAGGAGATTATGTTTGACGCGTTTTCGGGTCATTTCGATCATACCGAGTTCGCTGACTTCGGAAATGGTGGTTTTAGCGCGGTCGGTTTTGAGGGCATCTCGCAGTTTCCGGAGCAGTTCGCGTTTGTTTTTCTCCATTTCCATGTCGATGAAGTCGATGACAATGATGCCGCCGAGGTCTCGCAGTCGTACTTGCCGTGCGATTTCTTCGGCGGCTTCGAGGTTGGTGCGGAGTACGGTTTCTTCGAGCCGCGTTTTCCCGGTGAACTTACCGGTATTGACATCGATGGCGACGAGCGCTTCGGTCTGGTCGATGACGATGTACCCGCCGCTTTTGAGGTAGACCTTGTGTCGGAGGGCTTTTTCGATTTCGGGCTCGATTTCGAATTTTTCGAAGATGGGGCGGATGCCGGAGTAGTAGCGGCACCGTTTTCGGAGGTTTGGGGCAAAGGCATCGAGGAAATGTAGGATCCGGTTGTATTCTTCCTCGTCGTCGACGGTGAGCCGCTCGATTTCGGGCCCGAACGAGTCACGGACGACGCGCAGGATGGGCCCGAGGTCTTCGTGGAGCAGGCTTGGGCCCTTCCTGGTTTCCATTTTCTGCTTGACCTGGTCCCAGACTTTTGCGAGGTATTTGACGTCGTTTTGGAACTCGTTTTTTTTCCGGCCTTCGCCGGCGGTCCGTGTGATGAGGCCGACGCCCTTTGGCCGGACTTCCTGGAGGACGCGCTTCAGGCGGTCGCGCTCTTTGTCGTCTTCGATTTTACGGGATACGCCGAGTTGCTTGACGGTGGGCATGAGGACCATGTATCTGCCGGGAAGGGTGATGAAGTTTGTGAGGCGGACGCCTTTGGTGCCGAGCCGGTCTTTGCTGACCTGCACCATGACGTGCTGGTTTTTCTTGAGCAGCTTGTCGATGGTGTATTGCGCGGCGCGTTTGTTGCGGGTTTTTGGTCGCGCGACGCCGTCTTCGAGTACGAAATCGCCGGTGCCTTCGGTTCCGGCGATGTCGGAGACGTAGAGGAACCCGTTTTTATCGAAGCCGATGTCGATGAAGGCGGCCTGTATGCCGGGCACGATGGAGTCGACTCGGCCTTTGTAGATGTTTCCGACAAGGCTACGGCTTTCCTGCCGCTCGACGGTGAGTTCGGTGAGCCGTTTATTTTCGAGGAGCGCGATTCTGGTTTCGAGCGGCGTGACGTTGATGATGAATTCTTTCATGGTTGCTCCGTTGACTGTGCGGCGCCGTTGGATTGATTCCGCGGCGGTCAATCAAACAGTTGTTTTCGAACCGGTATGTTGAACAACATTCCCACGGCCATCATGGTGGTCAGGTAGAAGTTGCCGCCGTAACTGAGGAACGGCAGCGGGATTCCGGTGACCGGCATGAGCCCGATGGTAATTGCAATATTTACAAACACGTGAAATGCGAGGATCGTGACAGCTCCCACTCCCAGCAGGGTTCCGGCCGGATCCTGGCACTCCTTTGTGAATTGTAACCCCCGGAGCAGGAACGCCGCAAACAGCATGATAACGGCGGCGGCGCCGATAAATCCTTTTTCTTCGGCGAGCAGGGAGAATATGAAGTCGGTGTGGTGCTCTGGGAGGTAGTTGAGCATGGTTTGGGTTCCTTTTGTGAACCCTTTTCCATAGAATCCGCCGCTGCCGACGGTGATCTTGCTTTGGCGGGTCTGCCACCCGATTCCCTGTGGGTCGGCCTTTGGGACTTCTATTCCGACGTATTCGAGCATTTTGACCTGCCAGGGGGGTTCGGCGGCCTGTTCATCCGGCCCGGAAGATTTCAGGTCGCTGGGATAGATAAACGAGAGGAGCCGTGCCTGTTGGTAGGACTCGAGGTGGTCGTAGGCTTTGGGCGTAATCAGGATACCGGCCACTACAAGGAGCGCCAGATGCCAGGGTTTGCAGCCGGCCGCATAGGTCATGGCGAAGGCGAGCGGAATGAGCGCCATGGCGGTGCCGAGGCTTGGCTGTTTGAGAATCAGGACGGCCGGGATGCCCGCGATGGCAAACGCCAGAAGCAGGTAAGGGAGTTTTTGGATCCGTTCTTTGATCATGGACAAGTACCAGGCGAGCATGTACACGACGACGATTTTGGCTTGCTCGCCGGGTTGAAGGCGGAACGGCCCGGCGGGCAGCCACCTTTGGCCGCCTTTGGCGGACGTACCGAACAGGATCACGGCCAACAGGAGCATCACGACGGCGGCGTACATCACGGGGGCGAGGGAGATCAGGAACCGTGAGTCGAGGCACATGATGGCGAGTGCGAGGACAATGCCGGCCACAAGGAACAGCCCTTGTTTCTGGTAGTAGGGCCAGTTTTCGACGTGAAGGTTGAAGACGGGCGCGACGGACGTGCTGCGACTGGCGCTGTAGAGTACGGCGAGGCCGACGGCGGCGAGCGCCAGGACCAGCAAGGCCATGATTGGGTCGGTTCTCTTGATGTTTCGGATGTTGAAAAAGGTGGTGTGTACATCGAGCAGGTCGAAATCTTTTAGAGTCCGGCTCAATTTACGTTGCCTTTCTGCGCGACCACGAGGTCTCTTCCGGGCCGCGAGTAGAAGTGTTGGATGATATCGGCGGCGTAGGGAGCGGCGGCGCTGCTTCCGTGGTGGCCGTGCTCGATGAGAATGCAGATGGCGAGCCGTGGTTCTCGATCAAGTACGCCGGCGATGAACCAGGCATGGTCGCGCAAGTTGTAGGGGATTTCTTGTTCGGTTTTGTATTGCTCATGCTGTTCGAGGCTGACCACCTGTGCGGAGCCTGTTTTGCCGAGTACGGCGATGCCGGGTACTTTGGCGGCGTTTCCGGTGCCGGTAGGCGCGGGTGGATCTTTGTCGACGCACTTGAACAAGCCGGCCTGGACGATGCGGAGCGTGTTCTCGCTGATGAAGGGCTCAGACACTTTTGCGCCGACGGCGGCGTTGACGTAAGGCCGGACGTGATGGCCGCCGTTGACGATAGCGGCCATCATGAGGGCGTTCTGGAGTGGCGTGGTGCATGCTTCACCCTGGCCGATGGCGAGGTTGATGGTATAGCCGGGGTACCAGCGCCATTCCCAGGGGTTGTCGGGGTAGATTTTTTTCATTTGGGCTTCCCGCCATTCGCGGGACGGAATCAGGCCGGCGACTTCCTGGGGGATGTCAATGCCGGATTTGATGCCTAGCCCGAATTTTTCGGCCCATTCGCTGATCTTGTCGACGCCGAGGCGCAGGCCGACGTTGTAGAAAAACACGTCGCAGGAAAAGGCGACCGCATCCACGACACTTACGGTGCCGTGTCCCTGGCGTTTCCAGCAGTTCCACTTTCGGCTGACGCCGTCAAGGCGGAAGTAGCCGGGGCAGTGGAAGGTGGTTTTTTCGTTGATGACGCCTTCTTCGAGCGCGGCGGTGGCCAGGAGCACTTTGAACACGGACCCGGGCGCGTAGACTTCCTGGAAGCACCGGTTGCGCATGGGATTGGGCTTGGACTCGAGCGCGGCCTCTCGCTCGGCGTTTCGGCCGTGGGTGACGAAGATGCTGGGATCGTACCCGGGCGAACTGGCGAGCGCGAGTACGGCGCCGGTGTCGGCGTTGAGGACGGCAATGCCCCCGACCTGGCCCTCGAGCAAGGTTTCGCAGAATTGCTGGAGATCGATGTCGAGGGTGGTGAACACGGGTTCGCCGGGGCTTGGTTCTTTTCGATACTCCTGCTCTTCCTGGAGTTTTCGGCCGTAGCTGTCGATTTCGATGTAAGCGTTGCCGTAGGCGTCGGTACGGAGTTGAGGCCTGCGGTCGCTGACGTAGACGTTGACAACGAGCTGGCCATCGTTGCCGCGCATCTGGGACTCGTACATCTGTTCGAGGCCGGCGCGGCCGATGAGGTCGCCGCCGAGATACTGTTCGGACTGCTCTTCGGGGAGGATTTCGTTGAGGTAGCCGAGGATCTGGCCGGCGGTCTTTCCGTAGAGATACCTGCGCTGCGAGGTGACGACGGTAAAAACGCCGGGAAGGGAGTATGAGAATTCCTCGACGCGTGCCAGCTCGCTTTTGGAAACGTCTTTTTTAACAAGTATCTGGCGGTAGGGCTGTTTTTTTTCTGTTTCGATTTGTTCGCGCAGTGCCTGGCTGTCGATGTTGATCAACGTACCGAGCCGCCGGCAGATGTCTTCGAACGAGGTGTCTCGGCACTCGGCGGGCACGATGACGAGGTCGCACGAGGGTCGGTTGTCGGCGAGGCAGACGGAGGAGTTGGGCCCGTAGATGAGGCCGCGGGGCGCTTTGAGCCGCTCGCTGTGTAGTCGGTTTTGCTCGGCCTGGGTGCTGTAGAGGAACCAGTTTGCGATTTGCAACTGCCAAAGGCGCAGGGCCAGGACGGCGAACGCCAAGACGATGGCGATGGCGATGAAGCGTATGCGGCTTTTGACGCCTTCGTACCGTTTTTTTCCCCCTTCGGTTCGCATTAGCCGGTGCTCCCCTGTGGCAGCGTCTCCTGGGGGCGGGCAAACAGCCACGCGAGGATGCCAAATACGATTGGCGTGACGAGGGCGTTATAGAACGCGCCGGGGACGACGGAGTTCAAGACTCTGTGCAGGACGGGGAGCGAGGGGGACTGGACATATTGGATCGAGAGGTAGAGCACGCCGTGGAGGAGGCTGGCCGCAGCAACGAGGCCGACTTTCACGACGGGGTGATCGAGCACGAGGCGGCGGGAAAGCCGGCCGACCGCGTAAGCCGCCACGACGTTGCACAGGACATGGTGTCCGAGGACGGCTTCGCCGGCGACGTCCTGGTAGATGCCTCCGAGTACGCCGGTGAACATGGCGCGCTCTTCGCCGTCGGTGATGGCGAAAAAGACGACCAGCAACAGGGTGAGGTCGGGCAGGACGCCCTGGAGGCGGATGGCGTCGAGCCAGGTGGTCTGGATCAGTACGGCCGTGACAACGGTAACGGCCCACAAAATGTTCTTCCGCATACTCTCTCACCCAAGGGCATTATGTTTTCTGGGGGCGGATTGCCGCCTCCACAAAGCGGCAGCAAGCTGCCGCACTCCAAAAAGGTCTACGGCGCATACCGCTGCTGGAGCGGTCTGGTGTCAGGCACGGGCGGTGCGACGGACTGGGCGGCATCGGGTGCGAGCGGTCCGGCCATTTCGTCGGGCGGGGCGACGGCCTGGCGCAACACAAACACCTCGTCGAGCCGGTACGGGTCGACAATGGGCTCGACGTACGCGAGTTTCCAGAGGGAGCCGGTGTCGTCGATTTCGGCGATACGGCCGATGGGGAATCCTGTGGGGAACAAGCTTCCGGGGCTTGCGACGACGAGGTCGTTTCGCTTGACGTCGTCCTTCATGTCGATATAACGCAAGGTGCAGTACCGGCTCAAATCACTGCTGCTTCCGTGAATGATGCCTCTGACGCGGTTTCGCTCGACCATGGCGCTGATTTTACACTCGGGATTGTGCAGGGTGATCAGGTTTGAGCTGAGGAGGTCGACCTGGGTGACGATACCGACAACGCCTTCGTCGGTGACGGCGCACATGGGGTCGACGATGCCGTAAATGGACCCCCGGTCGATAGTGAGATGGCCTTTGAAGGCTTCGATAACGGCGACGGGTTCGAGGTTGAGTCCCTGCTCGTTGCGGGCAAACTCGAGCAACCGGCGCAACCGCTGGTTCTCGGAGAGCAATTCGCTGCGCTGGGTGGCGTGCTGCATGACGTTTGCGAGCCGCTCGCGGGCGTCGCGCGCCTCATCAAACGCGGCGTTATAGGAGAACACCATGCCGGCGGCGTAGTCGACGGCGCCCTCGACGGCATTCATGACCTTGAGGAACGGGTATTTGGTGACAGAGACGGCGGCGTGAATGCCGTCGCGGATGAGCGACGTCTGTGTGCCCATGGCCAGGGAGGCCAGGGACAGCAGGACCAGGACGACAAAAACGAGGGTCGGCCGGTGTTCTCTAAGTCGTCGTGAGGAAATCAACGCTACATTTCGTCTTCGTCTTTGTAGCCTTTAAGTGTTTCGAGGTATTTGCCGGTGCCGAGCGCGACGGCCGTCAGGGGGTCTTCGGCGACGGTGACGTGGAGGCCGGTTTCGCGCGAGAGTAACTGGTCGAGTCCGCGCAGCAATGCGCCGCCGCCCGCCAATACGACGCCGCGGTCGACGATGTCGGCGGACAGCTCGGGCGGAGTGCGTTCGAGCGTTACGCGGACCGCATCGACGATGGCGCTGACGGGTTCGCGCAACGCCTCTCGGATTTCTTCGGAGGTGATGGTGAGGATTTTGGGGAGGCCGAGCACCTGGTCGCGTCCTTTGACCTGGATTTCGAGTTCTTCCTGGAGTTCGAATGCGGAGCCGATGGCGATTTTGATTTCTTCGGCGGTTCGCTCGCCGACCATCATGTTGTAGGTTCGTTTAAGGTGCTGAATGATGGCCTGATCCATTTCGTCGCCGGCGATACGGACGGATTTTGAGAAGACGATTCCGCCAAGTGCGATAACGGCGACTTCGGTGGTACCGCCGCCGATGTCGACGATCATGCAACCCTGGGGCTCGTGTACGGGCAGCCCGGCGCCGATTGCGGCGGCCATGGGCTCTTCGATGAGGTAGACTTTTTTGGCTCCGGCGAGTGTCGCGCTTTCGGTGACGGCGCGTTTCTCGACTTCGGTGATGCCGGAGGGGATGCCTATAGCGACGCGTGGCCACACGAGTCGTTTGCGGTTGTGAATTTTCTCGATGAAGTAGCGGAGCATGGCCTCGGTGATTTCGAAGTCGGCGATGACGCCGTCTTTCATGGGCCGGATAGCGACGATGTTGCTGGGCGTGCGGCCGATCATGTTTTTGGCCTCGTTGCCGACGGCGCGGACGCGTTGGGTGTCGCGATTGATGGCGACGACGGAGGGTTCGCTGAGCACAATTCCCTGGCCACGGACGTAGACCAGGGTGTTGGCGGTCCCGAGATCGATACCCATGTCGCGAGAAAACAGACTCGGCAAGAAACGCAAGATGTTAAACATTTAGGGTCCCCACCGTTGAGATTCAGGCGGCCGCAAACTTCCTAACAATAATTAAACAAAAGACTTATAATATCCCGTCTGCAAACGCCTCATTATATCAGAACAACGCGGCGTTTCAAGAACCAAAGCCGGCGTCAAACTTAATAAGTCCGTTCGGCACGAGCTACTATACCGGAATTTAGAGAAAAGAAAAAGGGGTTTCAGGAGGTGTGTGGGATAATGGAGGAATGTGCCTTGATGGAAAGCTGAAAAACAGGTGCAAACTCAGTAGAATAAACGGCATGTGAAGTTGGGGAGGGTGTTGTGAGATTAATTTTCGCCCTGACCCTGCTGGTGTGTTTTCCCGCAGCGGGGCTGGAGGAGGTTTGGCGGTACGACATGGGCTGCGGCCTGCCTCACCTGCCTGTGGTGATGAGCTACGACGGGCAGTCGGGGCGGTGTGTCTATGTGGCAAGCCGGCTGAGCAACACGATCGAGGTTCTGAGCCCGCAAGGCCGGCAGGTTGCGACGTTCACGCGGCCGCGCCGGATTGCAGGGGGTATCGCGTGCAACTCCGTGCTGGATCAGATCTTGTTCGAAGAGGGAGACGGGGGTCTTGTTCTGTTCAACCGCCAGCGGCCTGAGAATTTTTTGGCAGAGACTGGCGGGACTGCGGCCGGCGGGCTTGCTTTCGCCGATCTCGATGGCGACGATTTGCCGGAGGTGTTGAGCGCGAGCAGCGAAGGGACGCTGTGCGTGTACGACCGGAAGATGGCGCCGCAATGGCAGTACGACGCCGGGCAACCGTTGTCGGGCGGGATCGCGGGGGGACCGGTTTTCGAGAATTGGGGCGGCGTGTACCTGGTTTGCGGCGACGGGTCGGTCCACGCGGTTGTCGGCACGGGTGAGCCGTTGTGGCGGCGGGCGTTGCCGCCGAGTGGTTTTGCGACGGGCAATTACCGGCGCCTCCTGGTGCTGGAACGAGAGGCGCGCGGTTCGCTCGTAATCGTCACTGACTCGACCGGCTCGGTCTACGGCCTTGATGCGAATGACGGCGAAGTGGCGTGGGAGGCGCGAGCCGGCGGGACGGATGCCGGGACTCCCGCGGTTGTGGAAGGCCGGCTTGTCGTGCTGTGCGAGGATGGCGCTTGTGCCACGCTGACTGATTCGGGCGAGGTGGTTTCGCGGGGCGCGCTGCCGAGGGGCCGGTACGTTGCGCGCCCGCTGGCGGCAGACGTGGACGGCGACGGCCGGGAGGAACTGGTGGCGGCGACGATGGACCGGCGCGTGGTCGTCGCGTCGCTGGATGGAATCGTGAAGGAGACGCTGAGCCTTCCGGGAAATGCGTCGCAGGGGCTGGTTCTGTCGGACATCGACGAGGACGGGCTGCTCGAACTGATCACGGTGACGGACTGTGGGCGCGTAATCTGCCACAAGACGTCGGCCCGCAACGGTTGGACACACCCCGCGGGCAATCCGGCGATGAACGGTTACGTGCCGCGACGAGGTCCGGCAAATGGCAGCCTGCCATTGCCGGCGCAGAAGCGTGCGCGGCGGTCGGCGCGGGTCGGGTCGGTCACGATACGAGATTTCGTAAAGGAATCGCCTTTTGGTGCGGCGTTTGTGCGGGCGCGCGTGACCAGAAAGACCGAGACGGCGACCGCGGTGATCCGGCGCAACGGGAAAGTCGTTGGTTCTACGTGCAAGCGGATCGACAGCGACGGGTTTTATGTGCCGTTCGTGCAAACCAGCAGCGAGCCGCTCACGTTGGACCTGAGCCTCTACAACATCGAGGACAAAGTTGTCGCCTCGTCTTCGGCCATCGCGATCGTGTCGGGCCCGGTGCGGCTGGTGAACCTGCCGCCGGTCGACGAATTTCTCCACGCCGTTGGATTGCGGGCGGATGCGTTTGTTACACCCTCGAGTTGGGCTGTGCGGGATGCGTTGGAATGGATCGGCGGGAACGGGAATTCGGCGAGCATGCCGGCGGGGACCTGGACATATTGCGAGGCGGGTGGATCGTCGCTGTATGCGCCGATGCAGTTTGCGTTTCTCCGGGGGTTGTCGCGCCAACGCGGGGGCAGCCCCTGGGGCGTGAGCATATTGCCGGGGCCGGTAGGCGTAGTGGCGGGGCAGGCGCCGCCGGGGCCGCGCGCGCGCGCCGAATGGGAGCGTCGGATTGGTGCGCCGCCCCAGTTGGAATTGCGGCTGGAGGTTGCGGCGTATCTGAGCGGGGCCGCGTTCATTGACTGGCAGCCGGGCGAGGCTGTAGAGGCGGAGGGCGCGGTGGCGGGCGGGAGAGGGACGCCGTATACGCCGGTGGCGTTTATGCTGGATTCGCGTCACGGCTGGCGGCCGGACAACGCACTTGACCGCGTGTGGCCAAAGGGGCGCGGCGAGCGGGCAATAGGTGCGATGCTGCGCCACGCCTACGCCAGCCATGACATGGAGGACCTCCCGTTCGGCCATCTCACCAGCGGGCCGTATGGCGACATCTTTGATATTGTAGTAAGCGGGGCGGGTCCGGCAAAGCTTGATCCCTATGGCGTGATATGGCCGCTGGGCGATCTCGAAGTCGAGAAAACCGAGGCGAAAAACCTTATAAAGTACGTCGAGGGCGGCGGGATACTCGTGGCGGACGCGGCGCTTGCGCTGCGCCTGCGCAATTATGTTCCGGGAATCCAGTTCAGCGGCAGGACGCGTATAGGCACGCAGGTGCAGACGGCGCTTGCGGCGACGGGGCCGGTGAGCGCGCCGTACCGGTACCACGTGATGAACGCCAGCAGCAAGCGGGTGCTGGCGTGGACGGACGCAGGCGACCCGCTGCTGGTGTGGCGACCGATGGGGGCGGGCCTGCTCATCCTCGGCGCGACCGACCACTGGACCGACGAGACCGACAGACTACTGCCGGTGGCGGAGGCGTTGTTGCGGACGCTGGCGGAGGCGTTTGTGCCAATGCAGATCCCGGCGGATTTCGAGGTGATCCTGAACCGCGTTGCCGATGGCTGGATCGTCGGCGCCATCAACAATAGCCCGGCATTTAGATCAGGGGGCGGCAGCGCGCCCGTTTCGAGCGCCGACTCGTCGGAATGCATTGTGCGGCTGAAGAGAGGCTCGCTGCTGCGGTTTACGCCGCAGATGGGCCAGTTCAAATGGAACAACACCGCGGGCGGCCTCGCCACCACGCTGCCGCCAGGAGAGGCGGCGGTGGTGCGGGTGACCGTGCAGGAGTAAGGCGGCGCTGCGATTGCGGCGCCTGCCGCGTACGACGAATACGGGCTCCAGGGCACGTGTATTATAAGTGGAGGGCAGGCTGGGACTGGGGTGGATTCTGCTTGTTCGTTTGCTTCAACATATTTGCGGGGACGGAGGTGCCTTATGGCGAAGGCGAAACGGAGAAAGAGATTCTATTTCTCGGTTGTGGCGACGGTGTTACTGTTTCTTGTGGTGGGGGTTCTGGTGGTGGTGGTTCGACTGCGCACAACGATACCGTCGCGGGAAGAGCCGCCCGAACTGGTCGCCAAACGGCTGGACACGGAGAACAACGCCTATTACGCGCTTATGGAGGCGGTCAGGCTGCTCCCGAAAGCGCCAGAGCCGTTGATACTGAAAGACGAAGACGGCTGGGAGTACAAATATCAACCGGAGGTGGATTCGCTCGGGGACATTCTAAGGATCAGGCGGCCGGATGATGATGCGCTGCTTCTCGAGTACGTGGCGAAATCGATGGCCGCGACCGATCAGGCGCTGAAGGCGCTGGGAAAACCGTGGTTTTTGTACCCACCGGCGCCTGAAAAGGGACCACTGACCGAGGACGAGGAGCTTGCGGCCTTTTTCGAGATGCAGTGGTGGATAGTGCAAGACCGGCAGGCGATGTGGCAGTTAGTTACGTTGCTGCAGGTACACGCCCTGCTGGATCCATGTTCTGAAGACGATGCTGCGGACGGATGCCGGCACCTGATTGAGAGCATCAAGTTGGCAAGCCTGATAAATCAAGACGGGATTCAGTGGCGCATCATCAAGCCGCGTCTTGCCCTTGACATCCTCCGCAAGACGCGTCCAGATCATCTAGGACGCATGGTGGACGCACTGAGTTTGCTCCGCAATGCCTATTCACCTGGCCGCGATTTCGATGTCTTGGTTCATCATCTCTACGGAAAATCCGCGTCGGCGTTCTTGGCCGGAATTGACGCAAGTGAAGTGGGTTGGGTCGTGATTTCAGGAATGCTCTGGCGGGAGAAGCTGTTCACGGCCCGGCATCAAGCGCTGTTGCGGCAAGCCTGTTTCCTGGCCACAAAACAATATGAGCGCCTGAAGGAGGAACATCCGACACTCGAAAAAGCGGAGGAAGTCTTGGAGTTTTACAGCATCGTGCCTGATTTGCCGACAAAGAACTCCGTTGTGCTGGCTACGGTGGATGGGTTTTCTTTGGCCTTGGCGTTGGAACTGTACAAGAAGGAGAAGAGCGAATACCCCGAGTTGCTCGACGCACTCGTGCCAACCTACTTGCCGGCGCTCCCTGAGAATCCTTTCCTGGGCGGACCGTTTAATTACAAGCGGGTGGAGAGCGATTATATCCTGAGTTGTGGTTATGAATACCAAGAGCGACTAAAGAAAGAACTGGTGTTTCACGCGCCGTGAGGAGAAGCCGAGTTGACACAGCGCAAGCAACGTAAGCGTGGACCTGTCATCGTGGCGTTGGCGCTGTTTGCGGGGATGGGGGCGCTGGTTATTGTGGCGTCGCACTGGCGCCCGCAACCGTGGGACCTGCCTCCGGATTCGGTCGAGCAGCGGCTTGATCGGGAGAATAACGCGTGGTTTACGCTGGCGGAGGCGGGCGACCTGTTCGCGGCGGAGAAAGCGCCCGCTATCAACAGTGTGACAGACTGGATACTCAAGGAACCGCAGGAGTTCGTCATTGTGGGGCGGGTTTGGCAGCGGGCGGATTACCGGCCGGCCGCCATGCTGAATAAGCGCATGATAACGGATCATGCCGAGCTTGTGGCGGCGTTGCGGGCATATATCAGGCGGTTGGAACCGGCGTTGGATAAGCTGTGCGAGGCTGCGGTCAAACCGTGGTGCCTCGACCCGGCCGATCCCAGGGAAGCCGCGAAGGCGGGTCAAGAAAACTACGGCTACGGCAGCCATCCCGGCGCGGGGGTTATGACGGCTGCGCTGATCAACTCCGCCGTCACCATGAGCCGCGAGGGGCAGAATGACGGCAAGCCGTGCGAGTACGTGCGGGCGTGGCTGCGGCTGACGCAGTTCATTTGCCCGCGCCAGGACATGGCGTATCAGCCGGCGCAGTGGTCTTATGCGGCGGAAACGGCGCGGCGGGCACCGGAACCGCGGCAAGACGAGATGCTGGCGTGGCTGCTCGAGTTTCGCCGGGAGTGGAAACCGCCGGTGAACACGTTGATCTGGTTTTTGCGGTTGACGGAGCACGCACCTCTTTCCAGTATCAGCGACCCGCGGGAGATTGTGCCGTTTGTGCGCGAGAAGCGGTTATTGGCCGCTCATGCGCGCGAGTGCATAGGAGTGGCGGAAATGACACTGCCCGAGGCACAGGAATATCGAAACCAGCACCCGGAAATCCGGCGGTTGCGGAGTGTCGAACCACGCAATTGGGCGTGGTTCAACTCGCGCGTGCTGAGCGGCATCGACGGGCTGACGCTGATGCTGGCGATCGAGAAGTATAAGCGCGAACATGGCCAGTACCCGGACCGGCTCGAGGCGCTGGCGCCGGACTATGTTCCGCAAGTGCCGATGGATGCGTTCAGCGGCAAACCGTTCATCTACAAGAAATCAGCCGATAGCTACGCCTTGTACAGCAACGGTATGGGGAACCACCCCAACAGTCTGACCGACGTGACGGTCTTTAACGCGTGGCCCGGCTACGAGTTTTGAACAGGGGCGCGGCCTCATCAGACAAAGAAGTGGGACACCCCCCACAAAAACCGGGGGGCATCCCAACGGGTTAATGTCTCCGTTGAGCGGTGCGGTGCGTCTTATATGCAGAGGAGGGCTTGGCGATGCTGATACATCTGCAGATGGTATCGGACGGCCGGATCGTGAGAAGGGTTCTTGGGGGCCGGCGGGACGACTTCGGGCTGCTGGTTCGGCGGTACTACGGGGCAGTTCATTCGGTGGCTCGTGCGTTAGACTGGAGTCTTTCCGCCATGCATTTTGCGCTTGCGCAGGTGAGCGTCAAGGTCTAAGACCGTCTTTCCCACTACCAGCAAGGCCAGCGCACACCCGGCCGCAAGGCAAAGCAGCGGGAAGCCCATCCCCACATGGGGACAACCAAGGGGCTGTGCCGCCTATTTGCGCCTTTTCCGTGTTTGGGGTTTCTGTTTTCTGGGGCGGCCGACGGGGAGAGGGCGGAGCCGGCGTCCGAGTTTGCGTTCGAGTTTGGTGAGAAATGAATCTGCGGCGAGTGGGCGTCCGGTTTGTGTGTTGAGGCGGAGAGCGGCGATGATTTGTTTGTCGTCAGCGGCAGTGAGTTTTTCCTTCCAGTTGGCGGTAGAAACCAGATCACTCCATGTTTCCAGATCGAGCAACTGCGCCGGGTCCAAGCCGCCGGTATGCGCGGCCGCGCTGGACCAGCGGTACGTCCACGGCACCCGTGTCAGCCTGGCGCGGACCGGGTTGCGTTCGATGTATCGTATGGCAGCCAGCGCATGCGGGTCGTCCATCGGACACGAGCGGAACCGTCCCTGCCACAGGTGTCCGCTGCGGCCGTGGAGCCGGTTGATGTACTGCGTGTAGAGGTAATGCGTCCGCCCTACGGCGAGGTTGAGGGAGTCCTCGTGGGCGGGCGTCGCAACAAGATGGATGTGGTTCGGCATCAGGCAATAGGCCAGCACGCCCACCCCGTGTTTCTCGCACTGCTCACTCAGCATCCCCAAGTACGCGACTCGGTCGCCGTCCACAAAAAAGACGTCCTCGCGGTTGTTGCCCCACTGGGTGATGTGATGCGGCAACCCCGGTATGACGACGCGCGCTTGTCTAGGCATGCCGCCAGAATACCAGAACGCCGAGGAAAAGTCGACTAAATACGTGCGTGTCCCTTATTATGCTTATGCTCAGAGCGGTCCAAGCGGACGGCGCGTCTTGTCTCGTCCCTGGTCCTCTTTGGACAACGGGTGTTGACACGGCGGACACGGGGAGTCTTGGGATGAGAATGATAATCTGTCTTTGTTTCATGGTTGCGGTGAGTTTGAGCGCGGCTGGCGAGCAGATGCGTTTGCCTGCCGACGATCATCACTGGAAAAAAGTGAAGGGGTATGTCGAGGACCCGCCGGAGCCGGGTTACGCGCACGCCTCGGAGGCGGCACGCGAGGCGTTCCGGGACATGAAGTATGGCATTCGCATCCATTGGGGGGTGTATGCACTCGAGGAGGTCGAGGCTTCCTGGCCGTTCCTCGAGATGTCGGACGCGGAACGGGCCGAGTACAACGAGTTGTACCGCAGGTTCAACCCGGCTGCGTTTGACGCCGAAGAGTGGATGTCGTTCTTTGACCGATGCGGTTTCAAATGTTTCGCTTTCACAACGAAACACCATGACGGGTTCTCGATGTTCGACACCGCGACGCGGGTCAAACAGCGGGTGAACTGGGCGGCGCCGGGCGGCCCGCGGATCGAGCCGTGCGACGTGGCCTACTCGATTATGGATACGCCGTTCAAACGGGACGTCGTGAAGGAACTCTGCGATGCGGCCCACCGCCACGGCATCAAGATCGACCTGTATTTTTCGCATCCGGACTGGTACGACGCGGATTTCCGGCCGTACAACTACCACCCGCTTCAAACGCCAGATGCGGTGGCCCATCCGGAAAAGTACGGCGATGCGCCCACGAAACGGCCCGCGATGACGCCCGATCTGAGCGCCGAGGAAAAGGCCCGCATGGTGGCACGGCATCGGGCGCAACTGGTCGAACTGCTGAGCAACTACGGCCGGGTCGATATGGTGTGTCTCGACCAGTGGATGGGACCGCCCGTATGGCCCGAGATGCGCGAGACAATGAAGATCCTGCGCAAGATCCAGCCGGACGTGATGTTCCGGGCGCGCGGGATCGGCAATTACGGCGACTACTACACGCCCGAAGGGTTCGTGCCCGGCGATAAAGAAAACACGCTCATGCCGTGGATGGTCATCTACCCGATGGCCGCCCGATTCGCGTACGAGCCCCACGCGAGTTTGTACAAGGGCGCGGCGTGGGTTATCAAGCAACTCGTCGACGCCGTATCGAAAGGCGGTAACTTTATGGTCGCCATCGGGCCCGACGCGACGGGCCGGTTTCATCCCAAGGCCGTCGAGCAACTCGAAGCGGTGGGCGCCTGGCTCGACGTGAACGGCGAGGCCATCTACGCCACACGCGAACGGCCCGGCGATTTGTGGAAAGAAGACAACAACGTGCGTTTCACCCAAACCAAAGACCACGGCACCGTCTACGCCATCTGCCTCGAGTGGCCCGGCCGCCGGCTCGCGCTCAAAACCGTCCAACCGAGGACAGGCTCCGAGATCCGCCTCCTCGGCTGCGCCAAGCCGCTCCGCTGGAAACGGACCCGCGAGGGCATCGTAATACAGATCCCAAAAACCTTGCAGGACCAGCGCAACCGGCCATGCCAATACGCGTGGACGTTCAAGATCGAACAGTGAGGCTCAACACCAGCACCCACGGCAAAGCCGGGCCATTCGACAGGCAGTTATAGACTGACTTCGCTACTCTCGGGTTTACCGCGTAGCTTGCAGCAAATAGGCGCCTGTTGTCCCCTGTTCACCTGCGTCCATGGCGCTTGTGCGCCGAAGCTTCAGCGAAGGCGCTTCCACGCTGTCCATGCGGTCCCAGTATCACCAAGACAGACGATTCGACCAAGTTCGCAATACACGAACAAATCGCCCCGTTACGCGGTCAAAAAGCAAGCGCACCGGCCAAGGCCAATCAGCCACATGCACCCGTACCGCCCATAGTTAAGATAGTTATATGGAGGCAGCGTCCAGCTTGTAATATATTTCTTATCCGTTATATACTTGCATCGATAAGGGTGGGGGGAGGCAAACCTTCTCGGCGCGTTACGGAGGACCGACACCCCCCATACACAGTTCAAGTATGGCTCGTTAATAGGGTGTACAAATGCGGCTCTCGCGTCTTCAAGTGCAAAACTTCCGGTCCATCGCAAACTCAGGGGAGTTTACTGTTGAGCCGCTCATCGCGCTGATCGGAGAGAATAATTGCGGAAAGTCCAATCTTCTACGGGCCATCGATGTTCTGGTATCGGCTGGTGCTGGAAAGCTTACTAAAGACGATTTCAAGGATCCAGCAAGCCCTATCATCATTAAGGGGACGTTTGACTCGCTGACAGAGACCGAGAGGAGGCGTTGGAAGTCCTACCTTGTGGAGGGGTGCCTCATTATCGAGAAGCACGTCTCCTTGGCTATCGATGACCGCAGTGCAAAGGAAAAGGTCTCGGCGGAGTTCCACGGTTATCGCGCTGAGCCGTCGGCTTGGTATCTTTCACTCAGGAAGATTAACGATAAGTATGGGGATCGCCCAAAGTGGGCCGACATCGTGAAGGAGGCTGGTCTGCCTGGCTACTTCCTGCAGGATGGCAAGTGCACAAAAAGCGACTTCACTAAGTGGCTAGATTGGTACCTCGTTGAAAACGATGTCGAATATGATCCGCCGGATCTAAGCACAACCCAGGCCCTGGGTCTACAGAGTAACGTCGCAGCTAGCCTGCCGCGCGTCTACCTTTTGCCTGCCATCACCGACTATTCGGACGAAATCGACCGGCGATCAAGCACATCTGCGTTTCGGCGGCTTATGGGTGACTTGTCTGAGCGGATACTCCAACGTGACCCCCGCTTTCTCGATCTCCAAGAGGCTCTTGACAATATCCGCGGGCTGCTAAACCGAGTCGACGCCGCCGGTGCACCCGAAAGGATTGACTCCCTCGCTGTCGTCGAAAACAAGATTGCGGAGTTGCTACGTCGTATTATGCCATCGGTTCAGGGCGTCGTGTTGGCCGTGGAAGTTCAAAATCTCCCCGATTTGTTCTCGGCAGGAGTAAGCCTCGCGGTAAACGACGGTGTTCAAACCGACGTTCTGATGAAAGGCCACGGCCTCCAACGCTGCATAGTGTTTACGCTCCTACAGACTCTCATCTTGAATGAGCGCGATCAACTGGTCGCCGATGCGAGCGTGACATCTTCCCGTGAGCGGCCTATCATTCTGCTAATCGAGGAACCAGAGCTTTACATCCATCCACAGCTTGGCAAGCTATTCTTCGACGTTATGCGCGAATTCAGCAAGACGGATCAGATAGTCTATAGTACGCACTCGCCGCTCTTTGTTGATGCCTACGAATCCGACCAAGTTGCCCTCGTCTCGAAAACGTCAGTAGCTGAGGGTACCAAGGTAACGACCTGCGATAGGAGCGCCTTCGAAGGGTTGACGGAACGGAAGATCTTCCAAGGATTTGCGAAACTCAACCCGGCCATCAACGAGTTATTCTTTGCGCGTCGAGTTCTACTGGTCGAGGGACCAGAGGACCTGATCGCCGTGACTGCGACACTGCGCAAGTGCGGTCGGATCAGCCAGCGTGTCGAGGAGATTGAATGGTCGGTCATTCCCTGCGGCGGGAAACAGTCGATTCCATTTTTCCAGCGGATCCTCAATGCCTTCAGCATTCCCTACAGCGTGCTTTATGACACGGACATTGAGGAAGGCATGGCCGAGGATACGAAGAACCAGGTAATGAAGGAGAACGAGGCAATCAGGCTGCTCGCTGGTAACCGACCTGTGCACACGTATCCCGTCAGGTTGGAGCGCTCCCTCGGCCACGACAAGCACTTCCGTGACCAATACGACGCACATCGCTTTTTCCTTGAGCCAGATAACATCACGCCTGAGGTCGAGACAATCATAGCTGGAGTGTTCGCAGGATCACCGCGGGTCGTCTAACTATCGGTTGCAGCGGATGGCGTTGCGCAGCGCCGCTGAACCCGGCGTTCGACTCCAAAGAAAGGATACATGAACATGATGCACATTCTTGACCGTATTCTCGCACTTTCCACTGACCAGGGATTCCTTCACTTCCAGCACGACCTGTCGCGGCGGATATATGACGCGCTCGGCCAGGGTTATGTAGGACACGAAAACGAAGTTGCCCTCATCAAGCGAATGGTGGATGCCGTCAACGGTCAGTCGTATCGCGGTGTGCGGGTGTTCGCCACGATCATCCATGGCCCGCGCTCCTACGTAGAGTTCAACTTCATGGACAAACCAGTGACCAAAGAACTCGGTGACATGACCATAGTCACTCTCGTGACCGATGGAAGTAATCGGTTGGTTCAGAAAGCTTGTGTCATTCAGAACAAGAAGGACCGTGACGGCCACTGGGAGATCGACGAAGAGCAGCTTTATTTGTTGAAGAACTTTCCACCGTTTTCGGGAAGTAAAGGTATTTTCAAGCGGTGTAAGGACTTGGCGTTCCGCAACTCATCTGGTTGTCTTGGTTGCTATGGACTCTTCCACCCCCCTGGCGAGATGATTTTTACCTCAGCTCCCGCGCTCACTGAAATGCTGCGCGGAAAGAAATCCATGTCCCATGCGGACATCGGACTTACGCCCGGTGCAAACGGGGCAGGATCGGGCGGCACGGGGCTACCTATGCCTTGGTGGCCTGGACTCCCATGGCACCATCCTAAAGAGATGTACATGATGCTTGAGGAATTGGCGTGTCACTATGGCTACCCGATGCTGCCGGGTATCCCATTGAACGGCTTCTTCGGATGCTCTACTTTCGCACGGGATATTCACGACTTCACGCGGAATTGGACTCAATTGAGCATTGGCGAACCAACTACAGTCTCGGGTCGGGTTCTCAATCCGGCAGCTGATGCTTTCAGCAACTTCGTGTTGCGGAGTGCTGGGTTTGGAAACCTTGGCATTGAACTGCCAACGGGCGATTTCTTTGGCGACCAGGAATTTGAAGGTCACATGGCGGTCATGTTGATGCACGTGGATGTTTCAGAGATTTAAGAGTCGAACAACCGGAAAGCTGGGGAAATAGGGGAGAGCCATCTGTTTACGCCTTTTTCGTGTGTGGGATTTCTCTTTCTGGATCCGACCGACTGGCAGGTGGCGCAGTCGGCGCGCCAGCGTGTCTTCGCACTTGCAGAGGAGCGCTGGCACCTGGCTTTGACTTTGGATTGAAGTACCCGAGCATAGCGCGACGTACGGCCGCGCCCCGCGGCCGGCGGAATCCCCCCGGTATTGTTGCAGATGTGGGTTCGGTGAGGATTGATCGGGTCGCCACTGGTTTAGACCGGGGGGATCCTCACGCCCGCCCAGGGGAAACGACGAGTCAGAATTGATAGTCGGTGGCTGGGCGGGCTCAGGATGACAGTTTCTGGGCCAGGGCTCAGGATGACAGGCTTTGAGGCCGGGCTGAGGTTGAGAAGCTTTGATTTTGGTTTTCTTCCACAAAAAAGCCCTTCCATGGGGCTTCGTCGCTCAGGATGACAGGCTTTGACGTGGGCTCGGAATGATAGGCTTTGCGTCAACTCGTTGGCAGTCTTGTGTATGATAGCATAGTTGAGCCGACATTTAGTTTTTGGGTTTAATGAGATTGGTTTGACGGAATAGCCGCGGGAGGAGTTTGATGAAGTTAGATCGGCGCGGGTTCATTGTGATGGCGGCGGCGGGGTTGGCGTCGTGCAGGTCGTTGACGGCAGGGCGGGGCCGTGTGGGTCGGTTTTTCTTCACGTCCGGCGGCAAGACGGGGATGATGGGGGCGGATGGGAGCGGGTTGCGCTGGTTCGAGTTTGATGTGCCGGGTCAGGCGACTTGGCAGCCTTGCGGGTTTTTCAGGGATGGGCGGCGGGTGCTTTTTTTGAGTATGGAACCGCGGCGGGACGGGCCGGGGCGGCCGTTTGGCGAGTACTATCATAAAACGCCGACGCATCTGTGGATTCACGATCTCGAGACGGGGTCGCTTGTCGAGATCGCGACGCGGGACCGGATGGCGCCGTTTTACACGCCGCAATTGCTGCTCGAAGACGAGCAGTTGCTCGACGACGACCGGGTGCTGGTCCAGGTCGTGCGGGACAGCAGCGGCCAGATCTACAGCATGAACCTTGACGGCTCGGACGCGCGCGCGTTCACGCGGCTGGGCGAAGGGATGCCGTACGGGTTCGGCCTCAGTCCTGACGGGCGTCGCGTTGCCTATCACATCGCCGGGCCGGCCGGCTACCAGGTCTGGACGTGCGACCCGGACGGCGGCGGCCGCACGCTGGTGGCGGCGCATCCCGAGCGGTTGTACTTTGCGCCAGCGTGGTCGCCGGACGGGTCGTGGTTGGTTTTCCAGGACTGCCGGTTCGCGCAGGATCCGGGGCATGACTGGTCGGACATTTCCATTGCGCGACCGGACGGGTCGGAGTTGCGCAACTTGACGAGCGGCCAGTCGGCGTGGTTTGCCGCGACGTATGGGCCGGCGGACAACCGGGGCGGCGGGTCGAATACGCCAAGCTGGACGCGCGACGGCCACATCCTGTTTTCGCGCAGGCGGCCAGGGGCGCGCGTCCCGTGGGCGTACCAGGCTGACCGGCCCGACGTGGATCATTTCAACCGGGAGTTCATGCCGGAACAGGCGCGTGGCGGCACGGACATCTGCCGGATCGATCCGTCGAGTGGCGACGTCGAGTGCCTCACGAAGTGCGAGCCGCCGGTGTGGGATTTCCGGCAGACGGAGTCGCCCGACGGGCGGAGCATCCTGTTTTGCCGCGCCGAGACCGGCGGCAGCCCCGCCATCTGGGTGATGGGCGCGGACGGCGGAAATCCGCGCATGCTCACGCGCGGCCTCGATAACCGGGGCGCCGACCACCCGCGCTGGCTGCCGCGTCCCGGATGACGCGTCTTGGATAAGTGATACGAACCAGCGTCCGGTACGAACGCTTTTGGTTAGTCCGCGATGGCGGGGTTACAATGACGTGCGGCTTCTTAGCCGCCTTAGACACAGCGCGACGAAGCTGCAACCAAAGAAGGGTGCTGGTTTTGGTCAAAAATGGGACACCCCCCACAACTGCCGGGGAGCGTCCCAGATGCCGCAAAGTCTTGCGCGGCGCAACAAGAAATTGAAGGTTAGCAGTACATAAGAGCGTAACGGCAGGCCGAATACATGAAATTCTACACGTTTGAAATTGTGATTGAAAAAGAACCGGAGGATCCCGGTTATTTGGCGTACAGCCCCACGTTGCCCGGTTGTTTCAGCAACGGGGCGACTATCGAAGATGCAAAGCGGAACATCCGCGAGGCGGTTCAACAGCACGTGGCTTCCCTGCAGGCACACGGGCAGACGGTCGCCCAGCACGAGCGGCTTGTTCACGTGGAGGAGCTAACCGTCGGGGTCCCGGAATGAGCCGGATGCCGCAGATAACGGCTCACGAATTGATTCGGTTTCTACGGGGGGCAAGGATTTGTTGACGACCGGCAATCCGGCAGTCATCTTACTCTATGGCATGAGGAGAAGAAGGTTTCCGTCACCGTTCCGGTCCACACGGGGTGTGATTTGGGGAGAGGGCTGGCCGTCCGCATCCTGAAAGATGCCGGTTTCAGCGTTGATGAGTATCTGCGCTTAAAAAAATAGGTGGCTGTGGAGCTGGTGAAAAAGTCTCAAACCAGCCTTTTACAGCACCCGGCTTGGAAATGGGCGCATTGGAAATACACGACTTACAGAGCGCCAGAATGGGTGTATTGTTGTTCGCATTGACTTTTTCACCAGCTCCACTGTCCCCCTTTAGCCCCCCCTACTGCGCCTGGGAACGCGCAACCAACGAGAATACCAATGGGCTTCTGCGACAGTTCCTACCCAAAAAGACCGACTTCCGATCGCTCACTCAAGCCCAATTGGACATCATCGCCCATCGTCTGAATAATAGACCCCGCAAGAGGCTCGACTACCGAACGCCATGCGAAGCCTTCCAAAAAGCCATCGTTGCACTTCGCGTGTGAATCTACAGGGCATTAAATAGGTGCACTTCCCCAATTTTCCCCCAATCACGATCCCATGTGTCAATATAAACGGTGACTGTCCCTATTTACTTCTATTTACTTGCGTGGTCAGGTTAGCCTGGGCCCGCGTGTACCAGGTCGTCCCGTCCCACTCCATGATGCGAACCGTGCTCGGCGAGAACCATACCGAAACTCTGCCGCCGGTTACATGCCGTAAATCCGCGCGCATGTAGTAGCTACTGCTCGAGGTGTCTTCACTCAGGTACGAGAACCGGATCTCGGCGTCGCCCTGGCTCCGGCTCCGATAGAATCACGAATTCCCCGAGGACTGGCTATTGACCATATACCCATCCGCGGCGCTCCACGTCGGGTTCTTGCCCCGCGCGGTGTAATTTCCGTCGTCGAAATCCTCATCGAACGGTACCTGTTTTGTAACCAGATTGTCGCCAACAATTCGTTACCAACAATTGGTCGACAATTGGTCAACAATTGGTTACTGTCCCTAGTTTTCCTGCATTGTCTTACGCGTAGTACTTTACGCGTATTTGCGCGTATTCACCGATCAAGGTTGGCTGTGGAACTGGTGAAAAAGCCCCAACTTAGCCCTTTATGTCGGTGCGCCTCGAGATGGACATGCTGGAAACACACGACTTACAGAGCGGCGGAAAAGGTGTATCGTTGTCCATCTCGACTTTTTCAGCAGCTCCGCTGTCCCATGTTCTCCCCTGTTTTCCCTCGCTTTTCTCTCTCAGCGGCGGTTTTAGTTTGAGAACTCCAGGCCAGACAATGTAGCCGATGAATAGCAAAATTCCATCAATGGCAATTCGGGCTTCCAAAGCCACCAAGCTCCAATCAGCGGGGCTTGTTATACGATCGAGGCCCATGTTCAAAGTAGAGCCAATTATAAGCAGTGCAACGACCATTCGCAAAGGTGCCAGCAGTGCGCGCCTCCATGACAGTCCCGAAAACCAGTCGGCATGTCGCCCACATCTAAGCCCAGTCAGCAAAAGCAGAACAAAAACAAACAACAGATCAGACGATTCTAAGAGTACCGCCGGTAGGCCTTTTTCCCACCCTGCTAGCACCTCCGGAATCAGGATGAGGATGCACAGACATGTGAATACCCATATGGTCACCACGACAAACCATCGCATGGCGTCAGACCTCATTAGTCCAGTCTCTACCATAACCGGCACGGTTGCTTATGATTATTGCGGCAGAAACTGAGTATATCCAGGTAGTGGTCAGTACACCCTTGTTCTTCTTCCTCAAGCTTTTTGCGATTCTTCTCCTCCTTCTTCGCTACCCACGCGCTACGGTCCGCGGCTGCTTGAGCTCTCTCTTCTGGAGGAAGGGTTCTAATTCTCCGATCCCACCATGCCGCGACGAGGCTCGTCCACCGGTATCGAAGCTCGGCTTTCAATTCCACCGCGAGCATACAGTTTTCGAGTGACCAGTCTGCAACATCATTGCAACTTCGCAACAGCGGCGTTCCGTATTGCAATCCCAAACCATCTCCAAAACGATTAGGAACCGCGTTGTACGCATAAACATTCGGCCCATCGACCATTCCCAACGGGTCTCTTGTCAGCCACCGCGCGGTTTGGGGCGAGTAGTAGCGGAATGGGGCGAAGTAGAGGTTGGAGGCGGGGTTCCAGTCGTGGCCGGTGAAGAGGTGGGTGGTGGTGTTTGGGTTGTTGGACGAGAGGATGTCGCCGTAGGGGGTGTATTGGTACGCGGCGAGTAGTTCGACGGCATCGTTGAAGATGAACCGGGTCGAGCCGAGGTGGTCGTGGAGGTAGTAGCGGTACGCGCCGGTGGCGGGGTTTGTGCCGTCGACGTGGCCGAGCGTGGCGCGGCCGGCGTATTGCGGGTTGTGGGTGTAGGAGCGGGCCAAAGCGCCGTTCCCGTCTTCCTCGTTGATGACGTTCCAGCCCATGTCCCAGTTGTATTGTTTCGTGATTCCGCCGGACGTCATACTGCGCCGTTTCTGGTCGCCGCCGTACTCGAACGTCACGTTCGCCTCGCCGAACAGCGTGCTGGTGACGGAGGCGAGTTTGGAGCCGTACTTGTAGCTGTACGTCGCCGACTTCGAGCCCACGGTTTGCGTGGCGGTCCGCCCCCAGGCGTCATACGTGAACGCCACGGTTGTTCCCTGCGTGCTGTTGCTCATCTGCGTCAACTCGTTGGCGTTATTATAGGTCATCGAGTACGTGGACTTCATTGTACCATCGAGGACCATGATGTCGTCTATGCGGAACACGGCGTAGGCCGGAACATAGAACTGTAGAAGCGATGAGGTGGTCAGGTTTACGGTTCCGCTCAGGACTTCCGAGAACTCGCCGTCCTTCGGCCTGCGCTCGATGACGACGCTCGTCCCGTCGAGCTTGGCGATAACGTCGTACCACTGGTCCTCCTGCGTGGTCAGGCTGGCCTGGGCGCGCGTGTACCACGTCGAGCCGTCTTGTTCCTTAATGTAGACGGTGCTGGGCGTGAATTGGACGATGACCCTCCCGCTAGCCCCGACGCGCAAGTCGGTCCGGATATACCTGCTGCTGCTCGACGTGTCTTCGTTCAGGTACGAGAACCGGATCTCCGCGTCGCCCTGGCTCCGGCTGCGATAGAACCAGGAATTCCCGGTGGATTGGCTATTGCGCATATACCCATCCGCGGCGCTCCACGTCCCGGATTTACCCCAGGCGGTGTAGTTCCCATCGTCGAAATCCTCTTCAAACGGCACCTGCTTGGTGACCAGGTTGTCGCCGTCGTTGTACGTGCGCTAAAATTGGTTACTGTGGAGCTGGTGAAAAAGCCGATGCAGACAACAATACTGCACTTCCGTCCGTGTATAAGTCGTGTGTTTCCAACATGCCCATTTCGAAGCCTACTGACATAAAGGACTGATTTGGGACTTTTTCACCAGCTCCACTGTCCCCAATTTTCCCCAATTTTCCCCCAATTTTCCCACACAATTTTCAATTTTACCGCGGCGCTCCACGTGCCGTTCTTGCCCCACGCGGTGTAATCTCCATCGTCAGAATCTTTTTCAAACAAAATAAACGGTGACTGTCACTATTTATCTATTTATCCCCAGAAGATGGCATAGCTAAAGGCAGTGCGAGCCCGTACAGCCAAAATCGTTTGTTGAACTCCCTTGACCAGACGACCCCACCCAGCCCGACCGAGTAAGCCAGGCACTCCACGATTTGCCCGGGTGGCGACAGAAAATCGACTTTTCCGGTTTGCGTATCAGCCAGCATAACCGCGTGTTTTCTCCCAACGTATGCCACGCGGTGCTCGTCGAGCCAAACTGGGCAGATGCCGACTTCGCGCGGTGTGGCACGGCGGGTGAGCCGGATGGTTCTTGCGCTGTCGCTGGAAAGCGGCTGTATGACCAACGTGCCCCCGTCTCTTGCAAAGACCGCAACCCGTTCGACCGAAGGGGAAACCGCCAATCCGTCCCCTAAGACGTCTTCAGCGATCATGTGCCGGCGAACAACTTCCTGTTCCGGCTCGACCAGCAGCAGTTCGTGGGTTTGAAAATCGTACATTGCGGCAATCGGCCGGCCTCGGACCCAGTGCGCAAAACGTACCGATTCGCCGGCTGCATTTGGAACCGTAATCACCGTATGGTCTTCAATGTTGACAAACCGCCCCTTCTGCAGCGCCAGCCACGTTCCATCGTCCGATATTGCGTTGGTTAGTTCGCCCGGAACGCTTTCGCGCGGCAGGACAAAGCGTGCCGAAATGTCTTCGCTGCCCATCTGCTGGAGCAACAGATCACGCTCCCCGCTCTCCAATAGGTTATCTCCGGCAATCAGCGGGGGCAATTCGGGCCGGCCGCCGAAACCAAGAATCCGTTCACAGGCAACAAGCCCGTACGCCGTCTCAGCCCCCGCCAAATCTAAGACGGCCACCTTCCTGCGCGTGCCGTACGCAAGAACCTTACCCGGGTACCCGCCGGATACCATGACAAAATCAAAACTACCATCTGCCGAAGAAAGAACGGGAGCCTTCAACGGTTCCCCTAGGATAACCGGCAGTCCAACGAGATTCACCAGAAAAGGCACAATGAAAGCCGAGATAGGGCAAGCTAGGCGTCCCGCAAACACTATTCTCTGATATGTCGACCGAATCATCAGGAGCGCCGCAATCACTGCTAATTGGACGGCTACCATCAAGAGCCATTCGTTGGCAGAGTGAACCCGAGCAAAAGTTTCCATTATCAACCGGCACGTTAGGGCCAATAGGCCTGCACCCAAGGCGAAGACAACGCCTAACCCGCGCTTCTGTAGTACCGACGTGGTGCCAAGCTCGCCGGCAAGAAAGGCACCCGTGAAAGCGAACACTTGATAGGCAGCGAAAACACCTACCGCGTAACAGCCGATCAAAAGCACGAGAACTGCAACACAAGCCAAGGAAAATACAAACTCAGCTTTGTCAAGTACCTTCACGTAGGATCACCTGTCAGGGCCATAAGCGCCTATCAAGAAGCAAAATCATTGAGCAAATCTGCTTCGCTTACGCCGAACACCGATTAGCATCACAAAAGCAGCCATCAACAACACTCCTGCCCCGCCTGATCCGCCGAAAGAACCGGGCCCTGCAGTACCACCGAAACAACCGGTAGGAAGATTTGTGATACTCATAGCATCCCTCACGAGTTTGTCGTCGTCGTAGGCAGGGTCTAAGTCGCTTGGATTTAGACCTGAACCTCTCCCCACTATTGTCCAGCACGTCTTCTTGCCTTTGTTGCATGTGTCTCTAGAGCAAATGTACAGGACTACTAGCCCTATGCCCACAGAAATAAAGACAATAATCACAGGGACCGGCGCACCTCCAGTAGGATCAGTGAGCCTTGTAGGTGCGTTCGTCCCATATGTATATAAATTTGGCCCATTTGCTATGCCCAACGGGTCTCGCGTTACCCACCGCGCGGTTTGGGGCGAGTAGTAGCGGAATGGGGCGAAGTAGAGGTTCGAGGCGGGGTTCCAGTCGTGGCCGGTGAAGAGGTGGGTGGTGGTGTTGGGGTTGTTGGACGAGAGGATGTCGCCGTAGGGGGTGTATTGGTATGTGGCGAGGAGGTCAACCTCGTCGTTGAAGACGAACCGGGTTGAGCCGAGGTGGTCGCGGAGATAGTATCGGTAGTCGCCGCTGGCGGGATTTGTGCCGTCGACGTGGCCGAGCGTGGCGCGGCCGGCGTATTGCGGGTTGTGGGTGTAGGAGCGGGCCAAAGCGCCGTTCCCGTCTTCCTCGTTGATGACGTTCCAGCCCATGTCCCAGTTGTATTGTTTCGTGATTCCGCCGGACGTCATACTGCGCCGTTTCTGGTCGCCGCCGTACTCGAACGTCACGTTCGCCTCGCCGAACAGCGTGCTGGTGACGGAGGCGAGTTTGGAGCCGTACTTGTAGCTGTACGTCGCCGACTTCGAGCCCACGGTTTGCGTGGCGGTCCGCCCCCAGGCGTCATACGTGAACGCCACGGTTGTTCCCTGCGTGCTGTTGCTCATCTGCGTCAACTCGTTGGCGTTATTGTAGGTCAAAGCGTACGTGGACTGCATTGTACCATCGAGGATCATGATGTCGTCAATACCGAATATGGCATTGATGCTGACCCAAAACTGCACGTACGAATTGGTGGTGAGGTTCACCGTCGCACTTGCCACCTCCGTGAACTCGCCACCCTTCGGCCGCCGTTCGATGACCACGCTTGTCCCGCTCAGTTTCGCCACGACATCGTACCACTGTCCCTGCTGCGTGGCTATGGAAACCCTGGCCCGCGTGTACGACGTCGAACCGTCCCGCTCCCGGATGATTATAGTGCTGGGTCTGAGGAGGACTGTCACGTTGGCGCCCGTCACTGCGCGCAGGTAAACGTTGAGGTAGTAGGTTTCGCTCGAGGTATCTTCGCTCATGTACGAAAAGCGTATCTCGCCGTCGCCCTGGTTGCGCGACCGGCTGAAGTACGAGCCTGCGGCATACGGCTCGTTGCGCATATAACCGTTTGCGACGCTCCACTTCCCGCCCGGGGCGTTCCAGGCGGTGTAGTTGCCGTCGTCGAAATCCTCTTCAAACGGGACTTGCTTCGTAACCAGGTTGTCGGCATCGTTGTACGTGTAGTTGTACTTGGCCTGGTGGCCTAAAGCGGTCGTGTACACCGCCGCCGTCAGCCGCTGCCGGTTGTCGTAGGTATAGTCCCACGCGCCCTCGGTATTCCAGCTTTCCTCGACCCCGGTTATATTCCCGTTGCCGTCGAGCGTATATTCGTAAACCTGGGTAAAGTCCATGCCGTACATGCTCATGTAGACGGTACGGTTCATCCTTCCACGATCGTCAAATTGGACATATTTCAGGATGTCATTGGGAAGGTACACGACGCAAGGTTGGCCGACCCCATTGTACACGTACGTCCACGTTTTCCCGCCAGGCGCCGTGAGTTCCTCGAGGCGGTCGGCATCGTCGTAAACGTAGCTGGTCGAGTTGCCATGGTAATCGGTCATGGCCGCGATATTGCCGTTGTCGTCGTACGTGTACGACAAAGCGGAACTGTCGTAATCCGTAAACTCGACCGGCCGGTCGGCGGCGTCGTAAGCGTACTCGAGACCGTTTCCGCCCAGCCAGTCCGAGATGCCCGTAAGCCGCCCCGCCGCATCGTAGGTGTAGTCCGCATCATACGTAGTGGCGCCCGACGTGTAGCGGACTGTCTCCATTACGCCCGTCGTCGAGTTATAGAAGTACTCGGTGGGATCGGTCGTGCCTGACATCCCCGCCCCGACTTTTGTAGCGCGCCCGGCCGAATCGTAGACGTAATGGGTTTCCTTCCCGATCGCGTCGGTGGCCTTGATGAGTTGGAAGTTGGCGTTGTAATCATACGAGGTCGTGTGATTGAGCCCGTCGGTTACGGAAGCGAGGCTGCCGAAGTAGTTGAAGGCCAGCTCGGTTAGTTCCTTTGCGGGAGTCTGGTTATAGTCCAGTACGCGCGCCATCCGGCCGAGGTAGTCATATTCGAACCCCGTCATTTTGCCTTCGAAGTCGGTTTGAAGCGTGACCTGGCCCAGGACGTTATACTGCTTCGTAAACACATTGCCGCTACCGGAAGGTTCGGTTATGGTCGTCAGCCTGTTCATGGCATCATATGCAAACTCTCTCGAGATCCCTTCGGCATCCGTCATTTCGATCATATTTCCGTTGGCATCGTATTCGAAGCTGGTTACATTATACAGGGGGTCGGTGATGCTGGTGATCTTCCCCATTCCGCACGGCGAGCACCCGCCCGCACCATATTCATAGAGCGTATCGAGCCCTTTTGGGTTTGTAACGCAAGTCCTGTTGCCGAAATCGTCGTAAGCAAACTCGGTAACCAATGCGAGTCCGCCGGGATCAACAGTGATTGAACTCAGATTGCCCACCGAGTCATAGGCATAGTCGATGTTACGGCCAAGCGGGTTCGTTTCCCGAGTCAATTGACCGTACGAGTCGTAGGTATACGTATAGCAGTTTTGACCGTACGACGGATGCCGCAGCGTTTCCACCAAGCCAAGGGACGTATACGTATACGTGGTAACAATCCCCGCCGGGTCGGTGACAGTGGCCGGGTCGGGGTTGGTCCCGCTGTAGGCATACGTGGTCACCGGGCCGGAAGCCCCGATCCGTTCGCTGACGAGCCGGCCCCGCGAGTCGTACTTCTCTATGCCGGCCACGACGTGCTGGCCCGAGCCGTTCTTCGGCGTTTTTGTGGTCTCGACATCGTAGCCGGTGCCCGACTCGATTGTGTACTCGTAAAGCCAACTTTCGTAGATGCCGCCGGCGATATCGAGGTAGTAGTCTTTCCGGCTGGACTTGCTCAGGTTGCCCGGTACGGGATGATTGACGTGTTTTGTGAGGTAATTGACGCCGTCGCTGTTGAGAATGGTGCAGATCGACGTGCTCAGGTCTCTTGTGTAGCTGGTTTCAAGCCCGTCCACCGTGACGACCGTGATGTTGTAAGCCTTGTTTTGACTATAGTTCCACACAAAGTCGGCGCAGTAGCCGCGCTTGTCGGTGATTTGGCTGATGTAACGCGAACCGGTTACAACGGGGTCGGAACCATACTCGTAGGCCACCGTATAGGTCTGCGAGTCGGTGACAAGCGTCAGCTCATTTGACGTATACGAGAAACTGACGCTTTGGAGCACCTCGGTGTTCTTTTTGAGATCGACCTTGGTGATCAGGTTGCCACTGTACGTGAATGCAAGGTGTTGCACGTCGCCCGCCGGGCCCGAAACCTTGATCAGTCGGCCGACCCCGACGGCGCCATTGTACGTTAGCAGGAATTGATTGTCGTGCGAGTCTACGATCCGCTCGAGCCGCGCATAGTAATCCGAATCGGTAGTGGGAACCGAAAACTCATAGGTGATGCCGTTGGACAGAACCAACTTATAGGTCCCGGCCTGCTTGTGGCGCTTGAGGACATCGCCGCGTTCCTCGTAGCCGCCGGTCACGGATCGATAGTAATAATCATACGTGCTGTCGCTGCTATCGAACTCATAGTACCGGTAGCTGCCGGTCTCGTCAAAGAAGGCCACTTGTGAGGGGGGTGTGCCGGTTGATGTACGCAAGAATACATTGTAGCTGTGTGTCCAACCGTCGCCGATAGTATTCTTCCACGGTTTGTCCGTTCCCTGGAACGTGGTGCGGTGAAATCCCTCGGGATTGGAATAGTTTCTCGCAAACGACAAGGACCACCCGCCGCGGACCGGCACCTCCAAATCAGTTTCACTCAATTCCAACGAGGTCCGAAACGTGTCTATCTGAGGATGGACCCCGGGTGACGAAACAGCCGTCGTTGCCGTCGGGCTTCCGGTTTCGCCAGGATACGACGCGGCCACATACGGCCTTCCGGTGCCGGGAGCGGCAAAGTTTCCTCCTCCTCCGCCGCCCCCACCGCCGCCAAGGGCCGAGTTTTTCTTCTTTCGGAGTTTGCAGCCGCACTTGTTGCAGACGATTTCGTAGTCGTCGAGCAAACCTGGAATCCATCCGCCCTTTGCGCCCTTGAGTTGGGATAGCGGCAAGGCCGATCCGCCGGGAACTTCGCCCACAACCAGGCAAAGGCCGTTCCAGCGAGCCACAAAATCGTCTTTGGCGACCCGCTCAGGCACCCGCACCGAGTCCTCGACCAGCGCATACGAGTCTGACACGTCGCGCACCAATACGAAGTGGCTGCCGTTGTCCATGTGGGCGATAAACGGGGTGGGAGTCTGCTCGAGCGAATCCGATTTCACGCCTGTCAGGACCACGCCTTTTGACTTGGCGGCCTCGACAAGCCCGAGCATGGTGGTTCCGGTTTCGTCGGTGCCCGCCAACGCGGCCAGTTCTTCTACCGTCGACGCAACCCCTTGCAGCGCAAGCAGTTTGCCCAGCGCAACAGGCCCGCACGTCTGATCGGGGTTCTTCGCCAGGACAACTTCGGCGGCGGCGCTCGCAACTTCTCGCGTATTCAGTAGGTGGTCCTGAATAAAACCCATGGACTGTATAGCCTGTTCGCGCAGTTCGCTCTTAGGATACTCGTCAAGCAGATGGGTCAGCGCCTCGAGAGCAAGGCTGTATTCGCCACGGTACGTGTGGATTGCGCCTATTTGCAAGAGGGCATTGTCCTTGAACAATTTCCCGCCATACTTCAGGAAGGACTCGAAGAGGTCCAGCGACGGTTGAAGGTCGTTGGGCGAGCTCATAAACGCCAGGTACGCTTGGCCGTATGCCGCCAGGTGGAATACCTCATCGCTTTCGTCTGGGTAGAACTCCATGGCGCGGGCGTACTGTGCCGTGGCTTCTTCGTAGTCGCGGGCATCGGCAAAAGCCATACCAAGCCCGTAAGATACCCATGCGTTCACAAGCGGAAGAACGCCGGGATCTTCCAGCGCCCCCTGCACGAAGCCTTTGTCCAGCGCATCCAACATGCTGGCAAAATGTAACGAGACATCAACATGTCTGTGCTGTTGTGCAAGGTAATTGGCCAGCAACAGGTGGCACGACCAGGTTGTGAAATTGACGCTTTCCGAGCCGATCAGACCTTCCATTTGCCCGATTGCACCTTCAACCGCCTCACGCCCTTCTTCCTCGGCGGCGCTTATAAAGGCGTCTGCCGCCAAGACTTGAACCGGATCCTCCGGGAAATCGAGCATCGCGTTCCATGCCATGGACTTCGTGAGCCGGAAATAAGACAGCGATTGGGCGTCGCTGCCCTCCTTTTTGGCTCTCTTTGCGCGGATCTGGTAATAGTTGCCCAACAAAAGGTGTGCTTCCGGGCTTCTCAGACTGGAAGGATCTGGAAAACCGGGCTCCAGCGTGTCAAGAACAGGGTTTTCAAGGCTCTTGAGCATGTTAATCGCGCTGAGGGCCGCAAGATGACCTGCCACCGTCCTTGGGGAGGTCTCGAGAATGTCAAAATAGACTCGTACAGCCCCCGCATAATCTTGACTCGCCCTGAGATCTTCCGCCTCTGCCAGCAATGAGCCAAGATTTTCTGTGGCGCCTTCAACGACCGTTTCCAGCGAAGTTGTCATCGCTGCGGGGGTTGTGTTCAGCATTGCCAGGAGGAGCCGATGCGGGCTTGGCTTCGATCGCGCGGCCAGGTTACTCGTTGTAGCTGCGCAATCATTACCACCCACATCAACTCGTTCTTGCGGCAGTGGGACCGAGGGCAAAGATTCCGGCTCGACAGGCTCGAAAGCCGTCCCAGACTCATATGTGCTCGCGTAGGCTTTGCCATGTGCCAGAAGGATAGGTAAATCGACGCTCGTAGCCAAAAAAGACAGCACAGTAATAAGAGCTACCGAACGCACAAAAGATAACTGCTGAAACAGCTTGCCCATTTTTATTCCCCTCCCCGATTGACTTGGTCCAAACTCACCAATACTCCCATTAGTGCAGGACAACGTAGTCATCTAAGCGACCACTTATCCATAGCGTATGTTATAGGTCGGTCAAATAGAATTGTCAAGATGATTTTTTTAATAGGAAATTCCTTGGGTAGGACGCATTGTGGATGCGGAAAAAGCTGCTGAATCCTGCTAGAGTGTCTCGGGCAACCGAGGGAGATGATCGCCATGCACAAATTGACGGGCTTGGTCCTGGCGTTGGTTTTGGCAGCGGGTACGGCGTGGGGCGCGGGGCGGCTGGACCGGTATTATGCCCACGAGATGGTGGAGGATGGGGAGGGGGTGATTGCGCCGTGGTACACGGGGCTGAACGGGCTTCTGGATTTCCGTGTGCGGGTGTCGATGGAGACGCTGAAGCGGTATCCGTGGGCGGATACGAAGCAGGCGGTGATGTCGGCGCCGCATTTTGTGTACACGTCGGCGTGGAGCATCGATGGGGACGGTAACATCGGCATGCCGCCGTTGAACGACTGGATGTGCGGCGACCTCGGGCAGCGGACCGTCAGCGTCATTAACGGGATGGCGGATTACTACCGGTATTCGGGCGATCCGGCGGCGATAGGTTTTATCGCGATGCAGGCGGACTACATCCTGGCGCACGCGCTCACGCCGGCGGGGCATCCGTGGCCGTCGTTTCCGATCAGCGTGCCGACCAAGGGCAAACCTTACGGGGATTGCGACCCGGCGGGGATGATTCAGCTCGATCTTTCGGCGGATATCGGGACGGCCATCCTGCGCGCGTATCAGGTCACCGGCGACACGCGCTATTTCGACGCGGCCAGAGGGTGGGGCGGCCTGCTGGCGTCGCACGCGAACCTCGAATCGGGCCGGCCGACGTGGAACCGTTACGCGAACCCGGAGTCGTCGAAATGGAGCAACGAACTGACGGGCAGCGCGACGCTGATCCTGCGGTTTCTCGATCTGCTGATCCGGCTGGGGCATACGGGCGAGAACGGGGCGATCGTGACGGCGCGGGACGCGGGCCGGGCGTGGCTCGATAACACGCTGCTCGAGCAATGGGCGAAGTACGACACGTGGGGAAGGTACTACTGGGACTGGGAATGCCCGGTGTATTCGATCGCGGGGGTGTGGGCGGCGCAGTACGTGCTCGACAACCGCAACGCCTTCCCGCATTGGCGAACCGACGCGCGCAACGTGCTCACGCTGATGATCAACCGGACGTGCGTCGACCCGAATTCGGCGGGCGACACGTACAGCGGGGCATGGGCCATCCCCGAGTCGCCCAGTTGCTGCGGCAAGTCGTTGTCGTACGGCCAGCAGATCCTGGCGGCGGGGCTGGCGCAGTACGGCGTGCTGGCGGGCGACCCGCTGACGCGCGAGATGGCGCGGCGGATGGCCATTTTGGGCGCGTACGACGCGCTCGACAACGGCGCCGTGGTCGACGGGCTCGACGGGAAGCCGGTCGTCGCATCGGCATGGCTCAACATCATTCACCCGCTGGCGCTGCGGTTTACGCTCGAGACGATGTCGTGGCTGCCGGAACTGTTCGGCCCGTCGCGCGAGAACCACATCATGCGAACATCGGGCGAAGTGGTCAGCGTGACGTACGGGAAGCGGCGGGTTTCGTATAAGACGTTCGATGCGCCGGGCAACTCGGTTGACGTGTTGCGGCTGGCGTTGGCGCCTGCCGGCGTTACGGCAGACGGGAAGGCGCTTGAGCGGCGTAACGACGTTGAGAAAAACGGGTACGTCATCGCGCCGCTGGCCAACGGCGACTGCATCCTGTCGATCCGGCACGACGGTGCGACCGTGATTGTGGTGGAAGGGGCCGACCCGCAGGAAACGGCCGACATATTCAGGGGCGAAGAACCGCCCGAATTTGGGTTTACGGGCAATCAGGTGCGCGTTATCGGCGATGCCGGCCCGTATGGCGGGCTGGCGGACGTTTACATAGACGGCATTAAACAGCGCGCGGGCATTGACTGCTGGAATCCGGATTCGCGCGAGGAACAGGTGCTGTTCTCGAAAAGCGGGCTGCAAGACGCGCATCACGAGATGCGGTTTGTCATGCGCGGCGAGAAAAATCCGAAGTCGAGCGACACGCGCGTCCGGCTCCGGAATGTGCAGTATTCGGCCGCGACGGGTGAGAACGGGTTCGGGTCCGGCGCGGCGGTTCCGGTCGTGCAGCGCATGGTGTTTGGCTACGCCGGCAGGGCCGACCTCCGCGATGCAAAAGGCAACGCGTGGAAACCGGCGACGGAATGGTTTGCGCGGCTTGGGGCCAACGCCGATTCCGTCGCCGCAACATGGTGGTCAACACCCGCCGAGGGCGAAATCACCGGTACCGACTCGCCGGACCTCTACCGGTACGGCGCGCACGCGGGCACGTTCATCGTCAACGTCACTGTCGGGCCCGGCGAACATTACGCGATCCTGAAATTCGCCGCCACGCGCGGGATCGATACCGCGAAAAACCTGGTGACGGTTTTCATCAACGGCGAAAAGGTCGTCGACAAGCTGGACGTTGCCGCGAAAGCCGGCGGGCCAAGCAAGGCGCTCGACCTCGAGTTTCATCACCTGAAACCCAGGAACGGCATCATCGAGTTGAAGTTCGAAGGCAGTGACACGGCCGCCGGCGTTTCGGGCGAGGCGTTCATCCAGGCCCTCGAGGTCGGACCGGAGCCACGCTCGTGAGGAGCGCCGCGAACCGGCCGGTTGACAAGGCAAGAAGACGACAAGTACTCTAGCGCCGCTCCCCGGTGTTTTCCCAGGTCACATGGATTTGAACGAATGTCTGGGTGGTAACCGTAAAGGTCAATCGCAGTGGAAGAAAACCGGCTCTCCTATCTGGATAATCTGCGCTTTAGTCTTGTGGCGCTGGTCATTTGCCACCACGCCAACGCCGCGTATGGGTCGATCGGGGGATGGTCATACGTCGTTCACGAGCCCGGCGGCGTCGTGACCGAAGTCTTCGCAACCATGTTTGCCGGCGTGACCCAGGCCTTTTTCATGAGTTCGTTCTTTCTGATCTCGGCCTACTTCACGGTGGCGGCATTTGACAATAAGGGCGCGTGGCGATTTGCGCGGCGCAGGTTGGTCCGGCTGGGCATCCCGTTGCTGGTCTACTTCTTCGTGCTCAGTCTGGTGCTGCGTTATATCGTCTTCCGGATCCAAGGGCGCGCGGAGTCTGGGTTCCTGGAGTTCTTTTCCGCTCGTTTTCCCCATAACGGCAACCCCGGACCTCTCTGGTTCACGCTCACGCTGTTGATCTTCGAAGGCGTATACATGGCCTACAGAATGACGGCGGACCGGTTCGGGAGAAGGTTAAGGACCTATCCCTTGCCCCGCGACCGCCAAATCCTGCTGTTCATCGTGGGCATCGGCGTGTTTACGTTCGTGCTGCGGCAATGGTTTGATCTCAACGTATTTGTCTTCCATCTGAGGCCGGCCTTTTTCCCGCTGTACGTGTCCATGTTCATATTCGGCCTGATCGCCTATCGGTCCGGCTGGTTCACGCAGTTGACCGCGAAGCAGGCCAACCGCTGGTTCTATATAAGCCTGGCCGCCATTGCCATAATGCCGCTCGTTATGGGGCTGAATGCAATGCTCGGCCACGACAACTACGCGTTCTGGCACGGGGGGTTTAACTGGCAGACTTACGCCTACGCTGCGTGGGAGCCGTTCGTTTGCGTGGGCATCAACATGAAGCTCATCGTGCTCTACCGCGACCGGTTCAATTTCTCGAATGCCCTCACCAAAAGAATGGCCGCGAGCTCGTACACGGCTTACATTTTCCACGCGTTTTTTATTGTCTTCGCCACCTATCTGTTCACGTTCTTCTCGCTGGGCCGGCTGCCCGAGATTCTCCTCATGTGGCCCGTCGCCATAACCGCCTGCTTCACGTTTGCCGACATCGTCCGCCGCGCGCCCCTGCTCAACCGGGTTCTCTGACACAAAGAAACTCCAATTCCAAACGCAGAGGCGCAGAGGCCGCCCTAACGGGCGGACGCAGAGTCACGCAGAGTAAGAATTGAATCTGAAGATATCGTTTGTAACAGATTGACAAAACAAGATCCAAGCGCTTCCAAGCGGGGCGGAATGAGGTTCAGCGACTTCTCTGCGTTTTCCTCCGCGTCCTCTGCGCCTCTGCGTTGGAAATACGGGACGCTTCCCCATGGAAGAGATGCCGTGATAATCGACAAGCCGTTTCTGAACGTTTTCTGCGCGGGCCTCGCCGCGGTCGCGCTCGCGCTGGCCGCGGGATGCGCCACCGATGGGGTGGGGTCGAGCTCCCGCTCGCCCGTGCCCGACACCGCCACCGTGATCAAACTGATGGACACACCGCTGCGCGACACGTCCATCTGTCTCGGGCCGGACGACACGTATTACATGACGGGCACCATCGAGCCGTTCTGGAAATATAACGAGGGCATCCGGCTCTGGAAGTCGCGCGACCTGGTTCATTGGGAACCGCTCGGGATGGTGTGGAAGTACGGCGAGAGCCCGTGGCACAAGAACTATCTCGAGGCGAAGAAGCCGCTGTGGGCGCCGGAAATCCACTACATCAAAGGGACGTTCTGGCTCACGTACAGCATGCCCGGCTGGGACGGCACGCCCGCGACGTCCGGCTGCGGCCTCCTGCGCAGCGCCACGGGCAAACCCGAAGGGCCCTACGTCGATGTCCAGCCGGATGAGCGGTTGGGTGACGAGATCGACGCGTCCCTGTTCGAAGACACCGACGGCACGGTCTGGTTTGTCTGGCACAGCGGCAAGATCGCGCCCATGAAGCCCGACATGACCGGCCTCGCCGAGCCCTACACGTGGCTCAAGACCGAGACCGCCGACCCCGCGCCCAATCATCACTCCGAACTCTGCGCGAAAATCTTCGGGCCGGGTTCGCACCACCACGTCGGGTATGAAGGCGCGTTCCTATTCAAACGCGACGGCCTCTACTACCTTGCCGCCGCCGAAATGATCGACGGCCGGTACCACTGCATGGTGGCCACCTCCCCCACGATCAAAGGTCCGTACAGCGGGCGTTACATAGCCGTCCGCGACGGCGGCCACGTCACCTTCTTCCAGGACACCCAAGGCCGCTGGTGGTCAACCTTCTTCGGCAACAATCCCCCCGCGCCCCTCATCGAGACCCCCGCCATCGTCGCCATCGAGTTCGACACAGACGGCGCCTTGCGGGAAATCGCCGCCTTGACTGCCCCATCCCGCCTCGCCCAACCATAGGGCAGAGTGAAGGCTTCTTCCTTGCCATTATCAGCCTTCTTCAACAACCGGCAGTTTAAGCTTTCGAAGCTCTTCTCGGCTCTGTAAAGCACTGGCGCGGCTCCGCAGCACCCCGCGCAACAAGCTTTCACACTTGGCGACCTCCAGAACCATTTCGGTCGGCAGCGTTTCGTGTAGATGGAGAAGAAATGTGATCAGCCTGCCATTATCGCTTAGATGGCTTTCAATGGCTCGAAACAGAAGATCGGCTGCACCTTTCTCGGCAGGAGGCTCCAGCAAAGATATAACTTCATTCGCCAGGCTTTCAGCATCGTCCAGAACGCATTTCGGCTTTGCAATTCGTACAAGAAGCGCGGCCAGTTTAAAACGTGGGTCGGAGCCCGCTGGCAAATTGAGCATTTCGCAGGGTATCAGGTTCATCTTGCGGCCCCTTGAAGCTAAACGCCCGAGCAGCCGGAGCAGGCCAAGCCGCGTTGATACGTCTCGCCGGACAAATGCCAGCGACTCAGGACACCTACTTGTGCCGGTCAGAAACGCCCTCTGAAATGTCTCACACCAATCGTTATCGTTACCTAATCGAGCACGTCTCTCGACGGGATAGCTTGGACTGAGAATGTCTGAACGGCCGAGCCACTCAAAAAAGTCAAGCCAAGCGCTAATTCTTGTCGAGTTTTCGGGCAGTACAACGATGTCGTTTTCCCACCATCCGGTGCAGTCGCCATTCTCGAGGGCGGTGCGGAGTTCAGACGGGTCAACGCAATCTGCAAATCCACGTGAGCATAAAGCTGCGTCACGCAAAAACCACCAAAGCATGCGTCTCCCCTGTCCTGCAGGTCGCTCCTGCGCAGCTCTGAACAAATCTCGAATGAAGGAGTCTGGATAGCTGTGATACGTGAAGCTCCCGAGACCGAACTCAGGAATAGAATGCTTTTCGAAATGACGGTCTATGTCATTAAGCTGTTTCCTATTCTTTCCTAAGTCATTTAGTGAGAGACCCTCAGCGCTCCAGCGTTCCTCGGCCGCTGACCACTCGTTCGTAGTGCCCGCATCTCCTTGCTGGAGCCATGTTGCCATAGTGCGCAAGTCGGCAGACGACTCAGCTCCCGATAGACAAGCCGCCAAAGGCCACGGCAAACTCGATACCCAAGGTGTGTCGGAAGGTTTCCAGCCTCCATCGGCGCATCTCGTAAGAATTTCTGCTAAGGTCTGTGGTGTGGGTGAGAGAAGAAAGTCTTTAGCCAAAATATATGGCAGCCAGCCTGGATGAGCCTGCGGCATATGTGACGTTTGATCGAGCAACTCATCAACTTTTTGTTTGGGCTGATGGACTGAGAATAAATTAAACTCACACCCCTCTGCGTGGCTTCCAGGTGAACGCACAGGGATAAGTACCTCTCTACATTGACAGTCATGATGATTCAATAGTGGGCACGTCTCTGATAACAGGTTAGTACCTGGGGAAGAATGGGAGATAGGAAATGCCTCTGCAGGTGATAATGCAAAGAGAAACTCCTCAAACCGGCGTCTTAAGCAAGGTGACCGTGCAAGGTCAGAAGCAGCCTCGTATAGAACCTTAAACTGATCAATATCTCTTGGCCAGTGCTCTTCCAATAACGTAGATGCCCATTGGATACCTGCGCTTGCGAGCCGAAGAAGGAGAGGCCAGGCGCCAAGTGTCCGTCTGAAAATCAATTGCCCTACTAGAAGCTGCAACTTATCGTTGTATTCGCTCTCGAGGAAATCGCGGTAGATGAGAGCCAACCGTTGGTCGATCGAAGGTCCTTGCTGAGGGTTTAAAATCAAGTAGGGTCGCGATATAAGTGCTAACCCAATACGTGCCAAGTGCCGCGAATGATTTGGGTTCTCCGCAACGGCACCACTTTGCATGATGTCAATGGCAAGTTCCGAACCTGCCTTTGTAGCATAAAGAAGTTGGTCTGCGGGACCGTTCAGGTCCTCGCACAAGATACGGACCGCGTCTTGAAGATGGCGTGAGTGTGTATCCGCAAAACATCTACTCACGGCGAACAAGAGGACATTTCGCCAGTATGGCGCGGGTGCGATAGATCTTAGGCGAGCCTTCACGAGTTCTGGCTCTCCACTCATTAGACACTCTGCAGCCATGTATTCCTGCAGCGATCGGACGTCAAACGAGAGCTCTCCGGCCACTCGGCTTGTAAGGAAGACCAGACGCTGCCGTGCCGCGTCGGTGATTAGCTTACTCAATTCATCTTTATCAGGGCCCTCTCGTCCAAGTTCGGTAAGATACGCATCTACGAGTTCTGCAAACGCACCAATAGGAACGCTTGCTGCTGTGCCCCCTGTCATCTCGCCGCAATACTGCAGCCAGAATCCGATATCGTGGTGAAGTCGATCGATCGTAACCTGCTGGTTACTCAAGACAGTGTCATACGGCGGCACCGCCTTCTGACGCTCGCGGTCATAAATCGTTCTATAATAGCCTTCAAAAAGTTGCCAGCGGTTCTCGCCAGGGTCACCCCGAGCAGCAACCACTGTCGCCATAAACGTGACCTGCAACGGCGAGCCCATGAGCTGGGCAGTCAACGGCCTTGCGGCGATTTCCCTCAGTTTTGCAGCAATGTCTCGTGCCTTGTCTGGGTTACTTTGACCGAAACGCGCATCAGCATACTTTTTCACATACTGCAAGGCCCGCACTGAGGACAATGGCAAGATGTGTCGAAGTGCCACGACACCTTCAGAAAACTCACCGGCATATCCTTGTTCACGGGAAGTTGCAACTACAAAGAGGTCTGCTCCTACCTGGCGTAATTCCGAAATAAAATCATTTACTGCTGTAACTAGATCACTTCGATTGCTGTTGGCGGGCACTTCGTCAAGTCCGTCAAGCACTACAAGAACTGGATAAGTGCTCAACCATTCCAAGAATTGCTCATGACTCAGGGCATAATGGCTGCTCAGGCTTGAGAGGAGGTAACCGGCCAAGCTTTTTGTCTCATCATGAGATGCTAGAGCCTTCGCGAAACGGTTCAGGTCCACCCTAAATGGACAACGGGGCGTTGTCGGCCAAGGGAGATCTTCTGAGTTACAAAGGTTCGACGTTTCCTTGATAATATTGCGCGTCTGTGGACAAAGTAGTTCTTGTGGGCGTCTCATCAGCAATGCGGAACGGTGGATTTGCGCAAGAAACTGCACGAGAGTCGATTTGCCAGACCCAGGTCCACCAAGCAGCACATAACGAGTAGGTAACTGCTCGACTTCGATCTCTGATGATAGTGTCTCCTGCTCAAACAGAGTCTTGGCGTCTAGCTTGCGAGAACCACTATGCAAAATCTCCGACAGCACACCGGACGGCAGTCGACCGGCAGGGTCCAAATGTTCTTCTGGCGCCAACAACTTCGGCACTTTCGATGCCGGCAGGTCAAAAAACAGCTGTGCTAACCGGAGTTGCTCGTCTGTTCTATTGCCGGCCTGATCCAGCCGGGCTGCTTCGTCAGCCCGTAACTCACGCTCTAAGAAGCTTGTCAAAATATGCTTTATGTTAGGTTGTTTCCGCTCGATATCTGCGAGCATTGCGGCAAGAACGTCGGCGGGCGTCAAAAAAACGGTAAACCGTTTACGGATGTCTTGATGCTGTGCCAAGAGAACAGCCAACTGGTTGGCATCCCAGACGGCATGTCCTTTGAGTGGGAGTCTTGCGTAGTAAGACTGGATAAGATCTTCCGCCTCGTCCTTGGCCCCGCCCGCCGTTGAAGAAAGTTCAACGTTCGTGATAAAGACATAGTACTCGGGCTTCGGGTGCCGTCTCTCGCTACGCACGAAGGTCGACAGCTCTTCTCTGAGCCGCTTAAATACCCAAGTTTGATCCTTCTTTGTTGACTCAGGTTTTTCTTTGCACTTAGCTTGAATGACACCATATCCCGACCAGCAAGTAGTGGGGGGATACGGATAAGGGACCTCGCCTCGAAACGTAGCCTCGCGGCCTCCGTCGGGCCCATTACCGAATGCAGTGACACCCGGGCCAAAAACAGACAAAGAAAGCGCGCGAGCAAATTGCTCAAAGCTTTCAGGCGAAAAGCCAAAGAACTGGTCAGCCATAGCCACTCCATGCAAGACAGATGTCACACTCGCAGGCCCAAACTGCTACGGCTTAAGGTTCCCCTCTATGTAACCCTTTTGTCTTGCGGTTTTCACGCCGAGAATTACATCTGTAGGGAGTCTATTCCCTTAATACAAGAGAGTTCAAGATCGTCTAATCCCTCTTAATTGGGTGCGGCAGGCAGACACGAATTTGGCAGCAGCGGCATCAGCGTTAGCGGGTTCCTTGATTTCCATCGACTGCGGATTCGACGTTGCGGGCGAGTTGGATGAGTTGTTCCAAGCGGTCGTGTCGCATGGTTTCTTCGGTCAGGACGACTGCGCCGGCGGGGCCAAGGGCGACGTGTAGGGCGAGGTCGGGCTTCTTTTGCTTGTATTCGAGGATCACCGCCTGGATAGCGGGGTTGAGGGCTTGTCTGGCGGAAGGGGGCGCCATCGAGGGGACGACGAATTGGCGGGAAAAGGGCGAATCGTCAAGGCACATTTGCTTATGTAAATGGTTTGGGGACCATTGGTGGGGCAGGGCGAAATTTATGCGGCGAACGGGTCGGCACGGCCGTATGGGTGTGGGAGGCCCTACGGCGAGGTGAGGAGGGCTTTGAGTCGCGGAATAATGCCGAGGAGTTCCTGGCTTGCCGTCGCCCAGATGAGGTCCAAATCGAGATCGAAGTAGGCATGGACAAGCCGGTTGCGCATTCCGATCATGTCCTGCCAGGGAATGTCCGGATTGGCTTCGCGCAGTTGTGGGGAAAGGCGTGATGCCGCTTCGCCGATGACCTCGATACAGCGGACAACCGAGTGCTGGAGCGGGCGCTGCGAATCGAAGTTTTCACGGGACAAACCTTGAACATAGCCCACCGCTTCACGAGCGGCCTCGAGCATGTGACAGAGCCGGGTATGGTCGGAATCAAGCAGCATATTGGATGACGGCTTCCCGCAGGACTTGGTCGCGGAAGTAGCGGCTTAGATCGTTGGGTGTCCGCATGTCGGCTTTGCGTCCGAGGATCTGAGACAGCTCCCTTTCCATGCCGCTCAATGCGATGAGGCCCGGAATATGCTCCGGATCGAATTCGACCAGGACGTCGACGTCGCTGTCCGGACCGAAGCGGTCTGTCAGAACCGACCCGAACAGCGCCAGTTTCGTGAGGTGGTACTTTCGGCAGAAGGCGGCGATTTGCTCTCGGTCGATTTCGATGGGCAAGTCCATTCTTTTCATCCTGTTTCCCGGTGTCTACTGCAAGTATATCAGATGGCGGGCAAGGCATCACTTGCCGGAAGCGGCGCCGGCGGGGCCGATGGCGACTTGGAGGGCGACGTTAGAGCATTTTAAATAAAACTGTGGTCTTTTATGGTAGGATATGCTATAAGAAGGCCATGAAAACGATATCCACAGATTTGCGGGAACGGATTGTGGCGGCCTGTGACCGAGGCGACCGAACGCGACAGCAGATTGCCGAGCGTTACGATGTCTCCTTAGGTCTGGTCAAGAAGTTGCTGCAGCAACGGCGGCGGACAGGCGATATCAGGCCACGTCACCGCTTCTCGGGGCGCAAGCCGAAGATCACGCGCCAGCATCAACAACGGTTGAGAAAACTGGTGCATGACCAACCGGACATGACGCTGGAGGAGTTGCGTGACGCGCTCGGAATTAGTTGCTCGCCGCAGGCCATCCACTACGTGCTTTTGAGAATGGAGCTGCCATTAAAAAAAAGACGTTCCGCCCCGCCGAACTGAGTCGCCCCGATATCCAACAGGCGCGTGCCCGTTGGCTTCAAGCGGTATCCCACGTGCCACACTCGCGATTATTGTTTCTCGATGAATCCGGCGCCAAGACGAATATGACGCGTCTGTACGGACGTGGTCCTCGCGGTGCCCGCGTATACGATCATGTTCCACTCGGCCGTTGGGAAACAACGACCATGATTGCTGCCATTGGGCGTAACGGTGCCCAGGCACCTTGGGTCTTGGAAGGCCCCATGGACGGGACAGCGTTTTCAGTCTGGGCGGAACATGTGCTTGCACCTACCCTGCAACCAACGGACATTGTAGTCATGGATAACTTGTCCGTGCACCGCAATCCCGCCGCGTGTGCCAGTTTTTGATTCCACCAAGAGTGGACTAAACGATGGCCTCGTTCGTCCAGCACTTTTACAGAAGCTTTCTTACACGATCCCAGCATTTTTACAGAAGCTTTCTTACACGATCGTTCAGTAGTGCAACGGGCCTTTTCATCGTTTTGTACCTTTCCACCGGATCTCTTGCGTTTACGCTGTTTTTTTTGCTTGGGGGCATTATGGTGAGTGGGTTGGGAATGTGCAAGGGGGGAGATTTTTTGGGCACAAGTATTTGCTTGACAAACGCATATGAAATATGTATATTGCGTGATTGAAAGCGGGGGGGACTATGTGCCTCGCCGTGTGTAACGAATTTGGCTAATAGTTGTAGTTAGGAATGGAGGTGGCGCTACATGTAGCGGACGAGTGTCTTCAATGTAGCGTCGCGTAGCAGACAGCGGAGGGCGTGGGAGCCCGAAAAGGAGAAAAACAATGGGATTGCTTAGTGTGGCTGACTGGGATCTGGGTGGGATCATCGTGAACTTCGTGACCAACGTGTTCGAGTGGCTTATCGGCATTCTCGAAGACGCGTTGGGTCTCTGAGCAACGGTTAGAAACGTCAAGAGGAGATATCGATGGATATTCTGGGGCTGTTTGACATAGACCTGATAAAGGAAGTCCAGGCGTTCTTCGGTTCGATCATCGCCTGGATTATGGGTCTGCTCGGCGACCTGACCGGCCTCGATTGGTTCGACGTCTAGACTTCGCTTCGACAACGCCGCCACGAGTAGATCGCTTGTGGCGGCGTTTTGTTATTCGCCGATGGCCTTGACGACGACCCTTTTTCTGCGTTTTCCGTCGAATTCGGCGTAAAAGATCTGCTGCCATGACCCGAGGTCAAGCCGGCCTTTGGTTATGGGCACAACAACCTGGTGGTGCACGATCAGGTTTTTGAGGTGGGCGTCGCCGTTGGTTTCGCCGGTATTGTGATGTTGGTAGTGGGGGTTGAACGGTGCGATTTTTTCGAGCCACTGGTCGATGTCGGCGATCAGGCCGGGTTCGTCGTCGTTGACGTAGACGCCGGCGGTGATATGCATGGCGCTGACAAGCACCATCCCTTCTTTTATTCCGCTTTTGGCAACGACTTCCTGGACGTTGGATGTGATGTTGATGTATTCGCGTTTCTTGGCTGTATTGAACCACACGTATTCGGTAGTGGATTTCATGGCGCGGATCCTCCCTGGCGGCCAGTATAGCGGGCCGGGCGGGGATTAGAAAGCCGCGCCTACCCGCGGCGGATGGGGAGTTTTCAAAAGGGGGTGGATATAAGGTAAAATAGGATTCTCTGAATTGTGTGGGCTTATTCCTGAATATGTTAAGGAGGCACCGTGGCGACAAAGGCTAAAGCGGCGAAAAAGGCGCCAGACATTCTGCATGCTCATGAGGCGAAGAACGATTGGCAGCGGCTGGTGGAGAACATCCGCGAGTATCCGGTGCTGTGGGGCGCGGGGGTTCTGTTTGTGGTTGTGTGCCTGGTAGCGGGTTTGGTGTACCGGGTAAACACGGCCAATAGGACTCTGGAAGCGGCGACGCAGTTCGCGCGGGCGGTCACTACGGAAGATGCGGCGCTGCGGACGACGGAGCTCGAGCAATTGAGCCAGCGCGGGCCTTTGGCGGCGGATGCGGTGTACCTGGCGGGCGAAGCGGCGTACCAGGCCAAGGATTATGCGAAGGCCAAGGCGTTTTTCCAGCGGTTGCGCACGGACTTTCCGCAATCGAGATTCGCGCCGGACGCCGTGGAAGGTCTTGGTTTCGTCGCGGAAAACGAAGGGGATTTGGATGGCGCGCTGGCGGCTTACAACGAAGTGATCGAGAAATGGCCGGGATCGGTGGCGCGGCGCCGGCAGGAACTGAACATCGCCCGCGTTCAGGAGCGGAAAGGCAATTTTAAGGAGGCGGTAGACGCGTACAAGTTCCACAGCGAGAACTACCCCGAGTCGAATTTCATGCCTGAGGTCAACAAGGCGCTGGACCGCCTCAAGCGGAATCACCCCGAACTTTTCCCTGCCGAGGCTGATGCCAATGCGCCTGCAGCGGAAACGCCGCCGGCAGCGCCGGAGGCCGAAGCAGCGCCCGAGGCTGAAGCAGCGCCCGAGGCTGAAGCAGCGCCCGAGGCCGAAGCAGCGCCTGAGGCTGAAGCAGCGCCCGAGGCTGAGGCAGCGCCCGAGGCTGAGGCAGCGCCCGAGGCGGCTGAAGCGGCGCCGCCGGCACCTGAAGCGCCGGCTGCGGAAACACCTGAGGCAAGCCCGGCGCCGCAGGCTCCTGCGCAACAGTAGTAACGACCGATCGCTTAATGGCCCTGCCCTTGCGGTAGGGCTTTTTTATTGTCGTTGGAGCTTGGAAGAAAACCGGCGTGGCTGTCGTTGAGCACCCGACTTCGGCGAAGTCGGGCTACTTCGGCGGCGCCGACAGAGTCGTCGCGGCGTGCGCGAAACGGCCTGTCAGGTGGATTCAGGTTGCGGCTCGTAGGGGATGGGGTCTTGGGCGCCTGCGGCCCGGAACGCGGCGATTCTTTCGGCGCAGGTAGGGCAAGTGCCGCAGGCTTTTTGGCCGCCGCGGTAGCATGACCACGTGTGGGAGAAGTCGACGCCGAGTTCGAAGCCCAACCGGACGGTTTCGGCTTTTTTCATGCGGACAAATGGGGCGTACATCTTGACGGGCTTGCCGCGGTTGAGCGCGAGCACGTGGTTGATCCGCTCGACGAACGTGGCGGTGCAGTCCCAGTAGCCGTATTGGTCCTGGGCTTGGGCGCCATAGAATACTTCTTCGATGCCGACAGCTTCGGCGTACGCGGCCGCGACCGACAGCAAGACCATGTTTCGGTTGGGGACGTAGGTGGGCGGCTGGACGAGTTGGCGCGCGGACAGGTCGCGGAGGTTGGGCACATCCTCCCCGCCGGCGATGAGCGTGGTGGCCAGCTTGAGCAACTCTCCCAGGAACGAGACGTCGATAATCCGGTGTTCGGCGACGGCGGCGGCTCGAGCCTGCCACCGGGCGCATTCGAGTTCTTTTGAATGGCGCTGGCCGTAGTTGAAGCTGAGGGCGTGAACGGTGCGCCGCCCGAGGTTTCTGATCGCATGATGGAGCAGCACGGTGGAATCGGCGCCGCCACTGAGAAGAACTACGGCCGGGGTATCGTTTTCCGCCATGAGTGCATCGGTCTCCCTTCAATCTGCCCAGTATAACGTACTTTCTTCTTGCGAAATAAGGGTGTCGGAATTGACTCTTGCCGGGGCATTCAATAGAGTCGGGGTGGCTTTTACTGGGAGGGCACACTTATGCGGGCAGCGGCACTTGTCTTATTGGCAGCGGGCATGGCGTTCGGGCAGGGGCCGGATACCGGCGCGATCATCGATTCGGCGGCGCGGGTGACGCCGTCGGCGCGGCAGTTGGCGTGGCAGGAAATGGAATTCGCGGCGTTCACGCATTTTGGGATGAACACGTTTACAAACCGCGAGTGGGGCGAGGGACATGAAGATCCCGCGCTGTTCAACCCCACGGACTTTGACGCGCGGCAGTGGGTCGAGGCGTGCAAGGAAGCCGGGATGACTGAACTGATCCTGACGGCGAAACACCACGACGGGTTTTGCCTGTGGCCGAGCGCGTTTACCGAGCATTCTGTGAAACACAGCCCGTGGCGCGATGGCAACGGCGACGTGGTGCGTGAGGTCGCGGATGCGTGCCGCGAGGGCGGGATACGGTTCGGCGTCTACCTCTCGCCGTGGGACCGAACCGAGGCGACGTACGGCGATTCACCCGCGTACAACGAACATTTCAAGAACCAGTTACGCGAGCTCCTGACTAACTACGGCGCGATCTTTGAGGTCTGGTTCGACGGGGCGTGCGGCGAGGGGCCGAACGGCAAGCGGCAGGAATACGACTGGGAGGCATACTACGCGGTCGTCCGCGAGTTGCAGCCGAACGCGGTGATCTCGATTTGCGGGCCGGACGTGCGGTGGTGCGGCAACGAGGCGGGGACGTGCCGGCCGAGCGAGTGGAGCGTCGTTCCCGAGGGCTCGAACGCGATGGCGGAAGACCTGGGCAGCCGGGATGTGCTGATCGAGGCGGTGAAAAACGGTAAGAAACTGCTCTGGCTGCCGTCGCAGGTGGATACGTCGATCCGGCCCGGATGGTTTTACCACAAGAGCGAAGATGGTAAGGTGCGGCCGCTCGACCTCCTGCTGGACATCTACTACGGGTCGGTGGGCGGCAACTCGCAGTTGCTTTTGAACATCCCGCCGGACCGGCGCGGCCGGTTCAACGAGAACGACGTGGCGCGACTCAAGGAACTGGGAACGGTGCTGCGGGCGACGTTTGCGAACAACCTTGCGCAAGGAGTAAAAGTCTCGGCGTCGGCTTACCAGGACGGCCACGGGGCGGACCTGATCGCCGACGGCGACAAGAACACGTACTGGGCAACCAGCGACGGCGTGACCATGGCGGAGCTTGTGATCGAGATGACAGAGCCACAGACGTTCAACCGGGCGATGCTCGAGGAATACATCGCGGTGGGCCAGCGGATCGAGGAGTTTACGCTCGAGGTAGCGGACTCCGCGGGCAAGTGGCGCGAAGTGGCGCGGGCAACGACCGTCGGGCACAAACGGCTGCTGCGGTTTGATGAGGTGACGGCGCAACGGGTGCGTGTCCGCATCATCGAGAGCCGCGTCTCCCCCACTCTGTCCAATTTCGGGCTGTTTTACGAGCCGCCGCTTGCTACCGCGCCGAAAATCAGCCGCGACCGGGATGGAAACGTAACAATCGAAGGCCGGCCGGGCGTGGAAGTGCGGTATTGGATCAGCGACAGCGCGGCCCCCTCTTCGACGTCGCGCCGGTATACCGAGCCGTTTCCGATGCCGCGCGGCGGTGTGGTGAAAGCCGTCGCGATTCCGCCGGACGGCGCCGGTTTCTTGAAGGCCGGCAGCCTGCTAAGCGAGGCACAGTTTAGTGGCGGGCAGCCACAGGAGGCCGCGCCCGCCGAGAACAAAAAAGCCGGGTGGGAAACGCTGAAGCCAGACCCCGCGACACAAACCATCAAGCGCGTGACAGATGCGTACCCGCTTTCCGATCAGGAGAACAAGGCTGGTTGGAAACTGTACGAGCCGATGACGGACGAGTTTGAAGCGGGCTCGCTGGACACGGCCAAGTGGTGGGATCATAACCCCGGCTGGCTCGGCCGCCAGCCAGCCTTGTTCTACCCCGGTAACGTCGAGGTGAGCGACGGCAAACTGCACCTCTCGATGAAAAAGGAAGAGGCGCCCGAGATGCCGCACGACAAAGGCTACCACGATTACACCAGCGCCGCTGTCAAGAGCAAAGACACCGTGCGCTACGGCTATTTCGAGGTGAAAGCGCGGCCCATGAACTCCGCCGGGTCGAGTTCGTTCTGGTTTTATCACAGCGCCGACGGGTGGTGGACCGAGATCGACGTGTTCGAGCTTGGCGCGCGGGCAAAAGGGTACGAGCGAAAGATGAACGTCACCGTCCACGTGATGAACACGCCCGTCACAAAAGACCACCAACAAATCGGTGGCGCATGGGAAGCCCCGTTCGACCTCGCCGACGATTACCACGTCTACGGCCTCGAGTGGGACGAGCAGGAACTCAAATTCTATTTCGACGGCATGCTCGTCCGCCGTGGAAAAAACACCGACTGGCACCAACCGCTCACCCTCAACTTCGACAGCGAAACCATGCCCGAATGGTTCGGTATGCCCGAAGACAAAAACCTCCCCTCAACCTACAGCATCGAGTACGTGAGGGCCTGGAAGAAGGGATAGGACGTATAAGACAAAGGGCAGAGGACGCATTGTAGCGGCCTTACCACCCACCTGTCATTCCGAGGAGCGCTGGCCGCGGACTGTCACCCTTCAATCTGGCTTCCTCCAGCGCGACGTGGGAATCCCCCCGGTATGTTTCCGGACGTCGGCCATGGGGAAAATGCATTCATCCGCCTTTTGGGATAGCTTCTAGTGCTTCTCGATGATGGCGCGGATGGTGCGTTCGCGTTTTTCGATGCTTTCGGTGAGTTTGAGTTGGACTCGGGCGCGGTTGAGGTTTTGGCCGTCGTACCTGGTTTTGAAATAGACGTTTCCGGCGATGAAATCGGCGAAAAACCGCAGGCCCAGCTCAAACGCGATCAGGCGGACGGAGTCGTAGAGGTAGTGGCGGTCGGCCTCGGTGAGGAACTCCCTGGCGTTGGCCATGTAGCCTTTGACGATGGCTTCGCACATGTCGGTGTCGAAATAGACACGGGTGAGATCGAGCACCTCCTCGCCGGCAGGGTTGCAGCACGACCGCAGGCAGTCGCCGAAGTCGTAGTGGATCAGGCCCGGTTTGACCGTATCGAGATCGACTATGCAGGTACCTCTACCGGTGGCGTCGTCGATCATGATATTGCTGATCTTCGGGTCGCCGTGGATGGGCCGGAGGTTCAGTTCGCGATTCTTGCAGGCGTTCTCGAGGATGTGGCACCACTCGCGCCGGGCCTGGATGAACTTGTAGCACCGTTCCGCCTCGCCGGACGATTTCAGCAGCGCCTGGCCCTCGGGCTTATCGAGCGACCGGTCGAGCTGATCGAGATAACCCGGCGTAATGTGGAAACCCACCAGCGTGTCGTGCAGCCGGTCGACCCCGAGGTTGCTGATCAGCCGCTGAAACTGGCCCAACACAAACCCCGCCTCGTACGCATGCTCGACGCTCTGCACTTCCCGGTACGAATGCGCCGACGCAATCAGGCTGATCGCCCGCCAGTACTCCTGGTCGCTGTCAATGACGGAATCCCGGCCGAGTGATTAAGGGAGTGATTAAGGGGACATGATTAAGGGGACACAATACTCAATGGAATCAAATCATTTGTTGTGTCCCTTTAATCCACTTGATTAAACTGAATAATCACATTCCATAATTCTCCTATTGGCCTTCCGTGCATGCGGGGTCAGGCCGCCGGCGAAGAGCGCGGCCAAGGCCGCGAGCACGAGGAGGTGGCCACCCGCGGCCGGCGGCGCCGAATCGCCGCCCAACGTGCCTGCCGCGCAACCGTGCCAATCGCAGGGACCTTCACCCTCACCTTCGCCTTCGTCTTGCTCTTCCCCCTCTTCCCCAGGATCGGCCTCGAGCGGATACAAGGGAAGCACGTCGGGCCCAGCCCCCATGACGTTGTCTATAGATTCATAGTAATGCATAGCCATGAACAGGGCGTTGAGGCCCGATGCTTTCGTCACCATCAAGGAATACTCGATTCGTTCGATAACGCTCAAGTCCCACCTTTTCGTGACGAGCACGTGGTTCTCCTCGTTCAGGGCAAGCACCTGCTCTTCTGGCGTAGTCAGCGGTATCGTCACGCTGAATTTGTTCATGACTACTGCGCGGAAGCCCGGCCGCTCTTCGATGACGGGGGTGGCGTAGTATACTTCCGCGGCCGCAGAAAGCCGATCCAGGGTGTCCCATATGGCGGCGGCCGTCGTGTCTGGGCGGACGCCGACGACATAGGTGTCATACCGCGGCAGGAGTTCCCATTCCAAGCAAGGATCCAGGATGGGTTCCGTAGCCACAAGGGCGGCCTGCTCATCCGGCGAAACGCCCTCCTCGAATCGAATCCCAATTGCGCTCTTGTTCAGATACCAGGGTATCTTCCCGAATTCATAGCTGACCACGTACAGTTCAGGTTCTTCGATATCCTCTGCTGGGACAACACAGGCCGCGATCAGACCCATAAGGAAGATCGCGCAGCCAGCGCAGAAAACATTTCTCTTCATTTCAAGACCTCCTTTAGATCTATGGCAGCCGGTACGCGTAGCGGTTGCCGGCGCACCGAACCCAAGTATGTTCGCCTACCTTCCAACATGCTTTTCTCCAAGATCAACTTCATTGGATGAACCCTACACCCCTTGTGATTAAGGGGACACAATACTCAATGGAATCAAATCATTTGTTGTGTCCCTTTAATCCACTTGATTAAACTGAATAATCACATTCCATAATTCTCCTATTGGCCTTCCGTGCATGCGGGGTCAGGCCGCCGGCGAAGAGCGCGGCCAAGGCCGCGAGCACGAGGAGGTCGCCACCCGCGGCCGGCGGCGTGGAATCGCCGCCCAACGTGCCTGCCGCGCAACCGTGCCAATCGCAGGGGCCTTCACCCTCACCTTCGCCTTCGTCTTCCCCTTCCCCCTCTTCCCCAGGATCGGCCTCGAGCGGATACAAGTAAATCAGGGTGGGCCCAGCCCCCATGACGTTGTCTATAGATTCATAGTAATGCATAGCCATGAACAGGGCGTTGAGGCCCGATGCTTTCGTGACCATCAAGGAATACTCGATTCGTTCGATAACGCTCAAGTCCCACCTTTCGGTGACGAGCACGTGGTTCTCCTCGTTCAGGGCAAGCACCTGCTCTTCTGGTGTAGTCAGCGGTATGGTCACGCCGAATTTGTTCATGACTACTGCGCGGAAGCCCGGCCGATGCTCGATGACGGGGGTGGCGTAGTATACTTCCGCGGCCGCAGAAAGCCGATCCAGGGTGTCCCATATGGCGGCGCCCGTCGTGTCTGGGCGGACGCCGACGACATAGGTGTCATAGCGCGGCAGCAGTTCCCATTCCAAGCAAGGATCCAGGATGGGTTCCGTAGCCACAAGGGCGGCCTGCTCATCCGGCGAAACGCCCTCCTCGAATCGAATCCCAATCGCGCTCTTGTTCAGATACAAGGGAAACTTCCCGAATTGACCGTCGACCACGTACAGTTCAGGTTCTTCGATATCCTCTGCTGGGACAACACAGCCCGCGATCAGACCCGTAAGGAAGATCCCGCAGCCGGCGCAGAAAACATTTCTCTTCATTTCAAGATCTCCTCTATACATGGCGACTTAGTTTTCGCCGCATGTTCCTGCAATCGGTGGCGTAGGTGCGGAATGATTCCGCACCAACATTCTGCAAGACTTATGTTGCCATGTATAGTTCTGTGGTGGCCGGTACGCGTAGCCGTTGCCGGCGCACCCAACCCGACTATGTTCGCCTACCTTCCAATGTGCTTTTCTCCAAGATCAACTTCATTGCATGAACCCTACACCCCTTGGCTTGAGTCGCGGTCCGGGTCAGCGCCGACGAAGGCCCTGCCTGGCAGGATCACGCTTCCGGCAGGCACCGTGTAAGGCCATGTCGGCTCAATCCCGGAATTGGTAAAGGATTGGGAATTCACCAGCGCGACGGTGTCCCCCGTGTTGTCCTTGACCCGCAGCGACTGCACCGTAACGGCATCGAGATCCGCGCCGACCCTCTCGTAGAGTGAGCCTTTGATGTACATATTCCCAGACGAGTCGCTCCGGAAGATCTCGTCCGCAGCGCTGTCCCGGATCATGAACTCCTTCCCGCTGGTCGGATCCAATTGTGTAAATAGTGTAAATAGGGACAGTTGTAAATAGGGACAGTCACCGTTTATTTTTGTAAATAGGGACAGTCACCGTTTATTTTAGCAGCGGCAGAAACAACCCGGCGGCAAGCCTTCGTCCTCTCCCTCGCCTTCCTCACCTTCACCCTCGCCTTCGTTCTCAGGCGCGACGAATCCGTCCGGCAGTAGATCGCCGTCCTTGTCCTCAAACGCATCCGGCGCGCCGTTCGCATCGTCGTCTGGGTAAAGCTCCGGCAACTCGAAAATGGCCGGAAGCCTGCGTGGCTCGGGCGGGGAACCGGTAAACTCGCTCATGTCGTACCACCAGCCCGCGATAGCGCCGCAGTCCGCGCCGCCATCGACGCCGTTTGGTTCGCCCGTGTGCCAATTGGTATAGGTCATCGGGTTTTGCCCCGGATCGCTCAGCCAGTACCAGTCTTCGGGATTGGGCGCCGTATGGCCCATGTCGCGCCCGGCGTCGGTGCAGCCTATCCAGGCGTAATAATCCCTTCTGCCGAATACGGTTCCAACGAAATCGTTTTCCTGTTGATCGCGGATGGTGCAGAGCCGAACCGCGACAGGAGTCCGGCCGGCATAATCGAGCGTGAAGTCAAGGGCTTCCGCCCAGGTCAATGGGAGCACTGGCTTGAAATAGACCCGTTGCGTCGCGCTGTTGTACCAGAACCGGGCCGTGTTTTCCGGCTCGTCTTGGCACACCCAGAGATTCCACACAGCCGCGGCATTGGCTATACCGGGGTCAATCGCATTCGCAAAGGAGTGCGGAGACGCCGCCCAATACTCGTAAGCGTTCGACGCGCCGTCCCCGTCCACGTCGCCGCACATCGACAGATCCGAAAGCAACAAATAACCCTCGCTGCTGCTGGGAACCGTGACTAGTGAACCGAAGGCACTGTCCTTCACTATCCACATCGTGTCCATGTAGAGGTTCCATTCGCCGAACGTTAGGTACGCGCCCAGAATGCCGTCATATCCGTAATAGACCTGCGGGTCCGTGTTGGGAATGGGCTGCCGCGCCATCGGACCTGTCTCGTAGGTCGACGTCGTCAGGCCAATAAGAGGCGGCCTAATCGCAGTCCGCGCGAGCGACGAGTTTGTAAGAAATGCGGCATGGACTTGGTCGTGATTGGGCGCCGAGGGGTCCGCCAGAATCAGGCTCAGCAGGTTGAACTCCTCGACATCCGGAATCCCCAAGCCGCCCTCGAGTGTCAAATCTTCGTGATCTATGTCCCAAGATATGCCATACCCAGGATGTAGCCATTCGTATTCAAATGTCCACTGGCTTGCAGTGTATTCGAGAATACACCTCAAATTGATCTCCTGCGGATCGCCAAACGCAGCCAGTGGCAGCAGAAGTATTCCTGCCATTAACGCTGCCGCCAAGAAATATCTATTCATAGCAACCTCCATTCTCCCTACCACATCTTGAAACAGGCATTGGCACACTTCTTATTCGACGTCAACAAGCACAACATGTCCAGACAAGATAAGACTTCCGGCCGGAACCGTGTATGGCGAATTGGGCTCGAGAACAGCGTTAGTCCAATTGGTGGTTGTCACGAAAGCAACGACCTCATCGGATCCCTTTACAACAAGACAATGATCCGGGGGACTGAGGCTGGAAACCTCCTCATAAACGTTTCCCTTCGATTTGAAATCGCCTGTGGACAGATCCGCCAGGGCAAATATCGTGCCGCTCGGGTTCCTAATGATGAACTCGGAAGTTGTGGGGGAAGCCGTAATCGTCTGATTAGTTGACAGATTCCCCCCAATCAAGATCAAGTCCCCGCCGTCAAAGACAACCACATAGTAGTTCTCATGGACTTCCCTCTCTGCCTCGCCTACTCGATCCTGTGCAGCGAGACATTCCGGCAACTGTCTTTCTCTAGCAGCGGCCCAAACAACCCGGCGGCAAGTCCTCTCCCTCGCCTTCCTCACCTTCACCCTCGCCTTCGTTCTCAGGCGCGACGAATCCGTCCGGCAGTAGATCGCCGTCCTTGTCCTCAAACGCATCCGGCGCCCCGTTCGCGTCGTCATCAGGATAGAGGTCGGGCAGTTCCAGGATAGCGTAGTACGTGGCGGGTACGGGCGGTGAACCCGTGAATTCGCTGACGTCACACCAGAGGGCGGGGGCGCCACCCGTAAAGCCCCCGTCTATCGAAGCTGTCATGATGGCGCAATCCTTGGCGCCGTCGACGCCGTTGGGATAACCGAAGTCCCAAGACACGTACGTCATTGGACTTTGTGAAGGATCACTGAGCCAATACCAGTCCTGCGGATTGGGCGCAGCGTGGCCGACGTCGCGTCCGGCATCCGTGCAACCGATCCAGATCGCGATATCGGGCAGCGCCCCCATCAGGTCGTCCAGAAAGGCCTTCTCCTGGTAGTCGCGTATGGTGCACATTGACGCCTGTAACGGGATTCGGTCGGGGTAAGTGACGGTGAAATCCAGCGCCTCGGCCCACGTCAGTTTAGCCGGCGGGATCACGTAGACGCGTTGCGTTGGAGCATAGTATGCGAACTTGAGGTTGTTGGCGGGATCGCCCGAGCACGCCCAGACGTTCCAGGCGCAAGCGGCATCGGTCACTTCCGGGTCGATGGCGCCCACATACGAGTACGGGGAAGCCGCCCAATACTCCAAGCAGTTGCTGACCCCATCGCCATCCACGTCCCCGCACATCGACAGGTCTTGCCGCAGCACATAGCCTTCCTGGCTTGTCGGGACGACCACCTCGTCAAATGGGCCGACTGCAAAACTTTCCATCCACTCCACGTAGGTATCCCATTCGCCCATCGTGACGTATGCCGCCATCACGGCATCCGCCCCGTTATAGAGTTGCGGGCCGTACCAGGGGAAGCCTGCGGCTTGCGTTCCGGCAGCCCCTTCGGGCGCAGCCGACCAGACGCAGGTGGAACACATCGCTTCCTGAACGAGAACCCTGTTGGTGGTGAAGACGGCGTGAATCTCATCGTGGTGCGGCGCGTCAGGATCCGCCAGGATCAGGCTCAGCAGCCCCATTTCTTGAGAATCCACAATACCCAGCCCGCCTTGTCGCGTATAATCATCGTCTTCTTTATGAACTGCATAGCAGTCAAAACAGCCTGCCTGGTTCAGCATGAGGGAAGCAAAGTCGATTATCAGCGGATCAGCAAACGCGCCCCCTGCCATGGAAACAATCACCGCCGTCAAAGACAACCACATAGTAGTTCTCATGGACTTCCCTCTCTGCCTCGCCTACTCGATCCTGTGCAGCGAGACATTCCGGCAACTGTCTTTCTCTAGCAGCGGCCCAAACAACCCGGCGGCAAGTCCTCTCCCTCGCCTTCCTCACCTTCCCCCTCACCTTCGCTCTCGAACCCGTCCGGCAGCAAATCGCCGTCCTTGTCCTCAAACGCATCCGGCGCGCCGTTCGCATCGTCGTCTGGGTAAAGCTCCGGCAACTCGAAAATGGCCGGAAGCCTGCGTGGCTCGGGCGGGGAACCGGTAAACTCGCTCATGTCGTACCACCAGCCCGCGATAGCGCCGCAGTCCGCGCCGCCGTCGACGCCGTCTGGTTCACCCGTGTGCCAATTGGTATAGGTCATCGGGTTTTGCGCCGGATCGCTCAGCCAATACCAGTCTTCGGGATTGGGCGCCGTGTGCCCGATGTCGCGCCCGGCGTCCGTGCAGCCCATCCACGCGAATGACCCGTTTGCCAGTTCTGCCATGAAATCGTTTTCCTGCTGGTTACGGATGGTGCAGAGCCGCACCGGGACAGGAGTCCGGCCGGCATAATCGAGGGTGTAGTCAAGCGATTCCGCCCAGGTCAATGGGAGCACGGGCTTGAAATAGACCCGTTGCGTCGCGCTGTTGTACCAGAACCGGGCCGTCTTGTCCGGTGCATCGTCGCACACCCAGAGATTCCACACAGCCGCGGCATTGGCTATACCGGGGTCAATCGCATTCGCAAAGGAGTACGGAGACGCCGCCCAATACTCGTAAGCGTTCGACGCGCCGTCCCCGTCGAAATCCTCACACATGCTAAGATCTTCAATCTGCACATATCCCTCGGCGCTGGTGGGGATAACAACCTGGATCCCAAACTCGGAATCCTTGAATGCTTCCATGAATTCGATGTACAGATCCCAGTCGCCCATAAGAATATACGCCGCGAGAAGACCGTCCGCGCCATAGTACTGCTGCGGGTTCGTATTTGGGATGGGTTGTCGGGCTTTGGGCCCCGACTCATTGGTCGACGTCGTACGGCTAATAATCCAGCTGCCCATTGCCGCCCGGGCAAGACTGGCGTTGGCAGCAAACCCCGCATGCACTTCGTCGTGGTGCGGCGCATCCGGATTGGCCAGGATCAGGCTCAGGAACTTGAATTCTTCCACGTCCGCGATACCCAATCCGGTCTCGGAAGTCCAATCAACATCGGACGTAGCGTAGGCGGTCGGGTCCGGTATAGGAATAATATTCTCCGGATCGAGTACCCACGCCAGAATGCAGGAAATGTCAATAACCTGTGCGTCAGCGGAAGCCTCCAGTGACCCCAGGAGTATTCCCGCCATCAAGGCCGCCGCCCACAAGTACCTGTTCATGGTAACCTCCTTAGTTTAATGCGGTCGCTGCGCCCACATTGTACCATGCGTCGATAGACGCATCGCTCCACTCACGCAATGCGCGGGCGAGGACCAATCCGCTAACACTTCTCATTCGACGTCAACAAGCACAACATGCCCAGACAAGATAAGACTTCCGGCGGGAACCGTGTATGGGGAATTGGGCTCGAGAACAGCGTTAGTCCAATTGGTGGTTGTCACGAAAGCAACGACATCATCGGATCCCTTTACAACAAGACAATGATCCGGGGGACTGAGGCTGGAAACCTCCTCATAAACGTTTCCCTTCAATTTGAAATCGCCTGTGGACAGATCCGCCAGGGCAAATATCGTGCCGCTCGGGTTCCTAATGATGAACTCGGAAGTTGTGGGGGAAGCCGTAATCGTCTGATTAGTTGACAGATTCCCCCCAATCAAGATCAAGTCCCCGCCGTCAAAGACAACCACATAGTAGTTCTCATGGACTTCCCTCTCTGCCTCGCCTACTCGATCCTGTGCAGCGAGACATTCCGGCAACTGTCTTTCTCTAGCAGCGGCCCAAACAACCCGGCGGCAAGTCCTCTCCCTCGCCTTCCTCACCTTCACCCTCGCCTTCGTTCTCAGGCGCGACGAATCCGTCCGGCAGTAGATCGCCGTCCTTGTCCTCAAACGCATCCGGCGCCCCGTTCGCGTCGTCGTCTGGGTAAAGCTCCGGCAACTCGAAAATGGCCGGAAGCCTGCGTGGCTCGGGCGGGGAACCGATAAACTCGCTCATGTCGTACCACATGCCTCCGGCGATAGCGCCGCAGTCCGCGCCGCCGTCGACGCCGTCTGGTTCACCCGTGTGCCAATTGGTATAGGTCATCGGGTTTTGCGCCGGATCGCTCAGCCAATACCAGTCTTCGGGATTGGGCGCCGTGTGCCCGATGTCGCGCCCGGCGTCCGTGCAGCCCATCCACGCGAATGACCCGTTTGCCAGTTCTGCTATGAAATCGTTTTCCTGTTCGTTGCGGATGGTGCAGAGCCGAACCGGAACAGGCGTCCGGCCCGCATACTCCAGGGTGTAGTCAACCGCTTCGGCCCAGGTTACCGGGAACACAGGAATAAAATAGACGCGCTGATTCGCGCTGTTGTACCAGAACCGGGCCATATTGTCCGGCACATCCTGGCACACCCACAGATTCCACACAGCCGCGGCATCGGCTATGCCGGGATCAATGGCATTCGCAAACGAGTACGGAGACGCCGCCCAGTACTCGTAAGCGTTCGGCGCGCCGTCCCCGTCAACGTCACCGCACATCGCCAACTCGGGAACCAGCGTGTAGGCTTCCGCGGTGGCCGGAACGGTGACCAGTGCGCCAAAAGCACTTGAGGCAAAAGCCTCCATCGTTTCCAGGTACAGTTCCCACTCGCCCAACGTTACGTACGCGCCGAAGACGCCGTCGAATCCGTAATACGCCTGCGGCTCCGTGTTGGGAATGGGCTGCCGCGCCATCGGCCCTGTCTCGTAGGGCGACGTCGAAAGCCCAATAAGGAGCGGGCCAATCGCCGTCCGGGCAAGCGACGAGTTCGTGAGAAAGGCGGTATGGATTTGGTCGTGCTTAGGCGCCGAGGGGTCCGCCAGAATCAGGCTCAGCAGTTCGAACTCCTCCACGTCCGGGATTCCCAGGCCGCCCTGTTCGGTGTAATCCACCAAGCTGACGTCCACCGGCGGTACATCAGCAACGCAGCACTGCACGCAGTATTCATAGATACACCTGAAATCTATCTGCTGCGTATCGGCAAATGCTGCTGTCGAAGTGGCAAGCATCGTGATTACGCCTATCAAAAGACAGTACATATTTTTCATTTCCAACCTCGCTCTCTTCAGCTTCCCTCTCTTGACAGTATCATTTGGACGAGCAGAGCCTGCGGCTCACTCCTCATCTACTGAAACAACATGTCCGGTCAGAATCAGGCTTCCGGCCGGAACCGTGTGGGGATAAGTAGGTTCAAGCGTTGCATCTGTCCATGCGCTCGACGTAATAAACGAAACAACCGTCGTTGCCTGTTTTACAATAAAGCATTTCGCCGGTGGCGCAGGAGACACCACCTCCTCGTAAAGCTTCCCCTTCAACTTAAAGTCGCCGGAGGACGTGTCAAGCAGGGCAAATATCGTGCCGCTCGGGTTCCTGATGATGAACTCGGAAGTTGTGGGGGAAGCCGTAATCGTCTGATAAGTCAACAGATCACCACCGATCAAGATCAAGTCCCCGCCATCCGTGAATTTGGCTATCGAGGCGCCCGCGGCATCCTTGATGGCCATTGAACGCGTCGGCCGAATCTCCACGGCCCGGCAAGCTTTTTCGATGTTCTTGCGCTGCGCAGCGGATAGGCCAAGATCGATTGCCGCCTGACCAAGCGCATAGTACAAGTTGGAATAAGTTGACGCCGGCAAAAGGAGGTCGCCGGTCTGGACTCTATAGTACAGGTCGGCAACAAGATCTAAATCCATCCCAGTGATGGATCTGCCCCGAAAAGAGTCTCCGTCCGTAAGAAGGTAGCAGAGTTTGTTGTTCACCCCCGCGTTGTGGTGAATGTCGTTGGCTGGATACAGCGGGCTGTTAATTCGATCAGGATGGCCAAGAACGGTCGGATCGTCCATATACCTGATAGGACCGGCGATGGGGTTGCCATCTTTGTCTTCAACGTCAAGGTCTTCCGCAAGCTGCCACTTGACCTCTGGCGAATCATCACCTCTCTGGTTTGTCTGGTCGATGAATTCGCCCCATATGTCTGAAAAAGATTCATTTATTGCTCCCGCCTCACCCGTACCGTCTAATCCGGATGTAAGCCAGGTCACAAGGTGTGTATATTCATGGGCCACGATGTCGTCAACAGACCATCCGAAGACGAAGTAGAGACCCCACAAACAAGCCAGCGCGTTATCGCAAAAATAAAAACCTCCAAACCCTCCTTTAAAGATGCAGTGATCACCCTCAGCAGTTACGCCAGCATCAACACAACTTCCGTAGTTGTCAAATCCATCACGTCCGTGGTGGTTGTAGTAAAAATCATAGGTGTCCCCGAGTACATCAAAACAATTGTCAATACCCTCGTCACCTGTCGGTGGCTCCGCTTCTATTGGCGGTACCTGGTTGAGATCCTCTTGCCGCAGAGGGGGTTCGTCAGGCCTTCCCACTTTTCTGCAGCGAGCGTTGTTTACCAGTGGCTCGATCGATTCTGTCTCCGCTGACAGAGCATTGATCAAAATACGATGCGTGGGCAGTCCATACGCGCTGCTACCTACTGTCACTTCCCACGCAAGTGATACAGCACCAATCTTGCTGGAAATAGCAGGATCGTAGATGACCAAGAACGTCTCTGGGAGCACCACAACTTCAGTGTCCATTTCCGCCAAATCGTCAGCCGAGGCAACTTCGCCGGCGCTTTCCAAGTCATCCAGATAAGCATTTTTCACAGTCTCAAGTGCCGCGCTTTCCGCTTCTGCAACGCCTACTACTGGCTGTAGTAGAATTGGCCCTTTTCCTTCGTAGCTCTCCTGAGTCATGATGTCGGTCTGCAATGCCAGAAAGCCCCTGTCAGTCATCACTATGCCCAATTGGCCGTTGTAAACCGGGATTCCCAAGTAGGACTGCGTGAGCCGAAGACTGAGCCGCCCATCATGCTCTGTTGCGCGCATACACTCGAAGTCCATGGTATTTGTGTCAACTCCGAATGCGGCGGCGTGCTGGGTGAGAAAAGCAAGGGCTTTTTGTTTCGGCGTGGCGGTGGCGAGCGCGGGATCGAGTAGGGCGGGTGCGCCGGGCGGGGCGCCGAAGAATTCGAGGGTACCGTCGGCCCGTTTACCGAGGCGCGGTTTTTCGGAAGCGGCGTAAACGTCTACGGTTGCCAAGAGATTTTGTATGGCGGCGCGGATGGCGGCCTGTCTGGCGGCCGGTTCGTCGGTAGCGGCCGGTTCGTCGGTAGCGGCCAGTGCATTCACGGACTGGATGAAAAAAAATGTTGCGACTGCAAACGTTTTCAGTACAGTTATTTTTCTCATAACACAATACCCCCAAATGCAGTTTTGTTAGATTCAGTGCAAATCGCGCAGTGTAAGACTAATTCAAGCACGTCTAGTTCCGTCAATGGGTCGAGAGCAGACTCAGATACCAAGACAGAAACCATTTCGTCTTCCGAGGCGCCTTCTTCAAACTTGATCCCGATTCTCTCGCTCGATAGGGTGAGGGGAATGGCGCCCCAGGGTTGACAGTAGGTATACAGTGGCTCATCCGGCGCGTCCTCGTTCTGCGCGGCCACGTTCCCGCCGGCGAGGATGGCAGAGGCGAGTAGGACGGCTATGTATACTCTGCTCATTTGACCTTCCCTCTCAGTTGGTTCCGCGAGGGCCTGCGGTCGTTGCGTAACGGTCAAGTCCCCATAAGCGAAGTCAAATGCGCGCCCGAAGCTGCAAACATCGCTTTCCGCTGCGTCGCATCTTGGCTGGGCGGATCAGTTCAACTGGATGACCACGTCATTGGCCCGGATCGTGATCTTCGAGTTCGATTCGGGCGTGTCGGCGCGAATGTACACGCTGGAATTCGTAAACGCGTTGCTGCCGTACCCAGCGTTGTCGAATGTGATGATCTCCGACTTGTCGTCCGGTCCACCGAAAGCGATAATGTCGCGGCCCAGGCTCATTTCGAGCGAGTCAAGGTCGCCGTCGCCGAAGTTGATCTTGTCGGTCCCGTTGTTCATGCGGATGTGGTTTGAGTCGTTTGTAAAGAACAGACCCCACTCGGTCAAGTACATATCGGCGGGTTCGGTGTACCACAAGCGATTGCTGCCTCGGAAGTATTGTGTGGCATAGAAGTAGGCGTCCTATGCCGCGAACACCACGCCGACACCGATAGCGAGGGCGATGACGATCATCAGAACCACTTTCAATGCCTTATTCATAGGTTACCTGCCCCTTCTTGGCCTGTTCCGGCCGGTTTCCGGTATGCTTGCCCCTCATGCATCAGACGACTAGCCTCAGGAAACAGCCGCCCGTACAATTTAATTATAGAGTTAGCACATCTAGCTGTCAAGCAGAGAAACATCAAAGTACTTAAACTGGCCCCCTGGTCACAATTCACATCAATCGCATATTTGGCACAACCTTCAGCGACTTCAATACTTGGGACGCCTGATCTCCCTGCCTCTATTGTTCGAGGCAAGTCGAAGAATCCGACTTAAGCTCCAAATTGGGGACACCCCCGAATAGCACCAAGATAGGGCTCCGGCACCCACCGCTAAACCCATTGTAAGGTCCCGCTGAAGCGGGCTGTTAGAATGGGAATCGGCCAATACCACCCCGCCTGAAGGCCGGTGCAAAGAGGAGCCTGCTGAAGCAGGCTAAGTACCCGATTTCACAAATACGGCGACGTATGGAGTGCGGCAGCTTGCTGCCGCTTTTTTGCATGCGATGCCTTCCACGAACAAGATTTCGGCTGTGGGGCAGGGCTCTTGTGCTGGAAAAGCGGCAGCAAGCCGCCGCACTCCATAGCAGTACCGAATACGTTAGCGTATTTATGAAATGGAGAAGTAAGACACTTCGGCGGACTGTCTGACACGCTTATCTTAGCGCCATTCGGGACACCCCCTACAACTGCCGGGGGGCGCCCCAACGAACCAGGTCATTGCGTGCGCGTTCTTTGTGGTTTCAACCACAAGCTTCTTCATCTTTCAACCTTCATGCTTTCCCATACTCCAAATCCAGAGGCCTTTGGTTGTGGCTAGACCGCACCGCGCATTCTCAACCCTTGACATGAATAAGTCAGTGTCAGTGCTTTTCGATAATGGAACGGATGGTACGTTCGCGTTTTTCGATGCTTTCGGTGAGTTTGAGTTGGACTCGGGCGCGGTTGAGGTTTTGGCCGTCGTACCTGGTTTTGAAATAGACGTTTCCGGCGATGAAATCGGCAAAAAACCGCAGGCCCAGCTCGAACGCGATCAGCCTCACCGAATCGTAGAGGTAATGGCGGTCGGCCTCGGTGAGGAACTCCCTGGCGTTGGCCATGTACCCTTTGACGATGGCTTCGCACATGTCGGTGTCGAAATAGACACGGGTGAGATCGAGCACCTCCTCGCCTGCGGGGTTGCAGCACGACCGCAGGCAGTCGCCGAAGTCGTAGTGGATCAGGCCCGGCTTCACCGTATCGAGATCGACTATGCAGGTGCCTCTACCGGTGGCGTCGTCGATCATGATATTGCTGATCTTCGGGTCGCCGTGGATGGGCCGGAGGTCGAGTTCGCCATTCTTGCAGGCGTTCTCGAGGATGTGGCACCACTCGCGGCGGTCCTGGATGAATTTGTAGCACCGTTCCGCCTCGGCGGACGATTTCAGCAAGGCTTGGCCCTCGGGCTTATCGAGCGACCGGTCGAGTTGTTCGAGGTAACCCGGCGTGATGTGGAAACCGACCAGCGTATCGTGGAGCCGGTCGACCTCGAGGTTGCTGATCAGCCGCTGAAACTGGCCCAGGACAAATCCGGCCTCGTACGCGTGCTCGACACTCTGGACTTCGCCGTACGAATGGGCGGATGCGATCAGGCTGATCGCCCGCCAGTACTCTTGGTCGCTGTCAATGACGAAATCCCGGCCGTCCTTGGCTTGGATCAGTCTTGGCAACTGCCAGATCCGGTCGGCGGCGTCGGCTTCTTGTTCGAGCCGCTTGTGGACGTGCTCGGTGACGACCCGCATGTTTTCCATGATGTAATCCGGCCGGGGGAACACGCGCTTGTTGACGTGCTGCAGGATAAACCGCTCCTCGGAGAACGTGGTGCGGAACACGACGAGGTAGGTGTCGTTGACATTGCCGTCGCCAGTCGGGCCGACCGTAACCAGCCGCCCTGCAACGTTGAATTCGCGCGCCATGAGTCCTGCCTTCATGGGGACCCCTCCTTATAAGATTATTCCGGCTTGATATCCGCGCGCCGTTTAGTTTCTTCGACCATGGCCTGCCAGTGGGAGCGCAGGAACGGCGGGTGGTCGATACTGTCGAGCGCGTATGACCGGTCGGCGCGCTCGATCTCGAGCACCGCCGTGATCATCTCTTCCTGGTACCAGCCCGCTTCGGCCAGCGGCAGGCCGTTCGGGTCGCGAATGAACGAGCCGCCGCTCGAGGTCTGCTTGCCGTCGGGCGGCTGGCCCACCGTGTTGGCAACGCAATGGAACATGTGGGTGTTGGGGCCGACGGGCTGTTGGGCCCGCCCTGAAACGCGTTTCCACCAGACCGCCTCGATTTCGTCGGAACTGCACGAGGGATGAAACAGGATTTGCGCGCCCGCCATCGCCGGGATACGATACGTTTCGGGGTGGCGGCCGTCGCGGCATATCACCAGCGTGCACAGAATTCCGTCGATGCTGAACAGCGAAAACTTGTCACCGCCGCGGCAGTATTGCTGCTCGTCTTTGCCCGCCATGTGGATCTTTGCGTACTGATAGACGATCTCGCCCCGCGGATTGATGACGTGAGCCAGGTTGAGGTAGCGGTCGGCGGTCGGCTCGATGGTTCCGGCGATCACCCAAATATGGCTGTCTGCCGCCGCCTGGCAGACCTTTTCAAGCGCCCCCCGCACGGCGTTTGGGTCGAGCGCCGTTACAAACGGGAAGTAATAGCTGGTGAGGCTGGCTTCCGGGAACACGACCACCCGGCTCCCCTCCTCGCAGGCCATTTCGATATAGTAACGGGCGCGTTCAAGGTTATCCTCGAGCGGCCTCGCCCAGTGGAGCTGGACACAGGATACCTGAAGCGCCCGCGGCGCGTTTTCAATGTTCACAAGAATCTCCGATTTGGCCCCGGCATTATACGGGGTGGCGGGAAGAGGTGTAAAGGGTCACGGGCGACGGCATTGAAATCACGGCGGGGAAAGGCGCAGTATGGACCGATAAACGCCCAGTGCGACAGGCTGCCCCGAGGGTGAGGTTTTTGAAACTTTAAGCTGCCCGCACGGATCGACTGGAACAAGGGACCTCTGCCGGAGTTTTTCTATGAAATTCTTTACACGCGCCATCTTTATCGTTGCGATGATCATCCTGGGCATCGTTTCGATGTGGACCACTTACCAGAGCCTGCACGACTCGATCTTACCGACGCCGCTTGTGAAGATCCGTTTCACGCAGTCGGTGGTGTGGGACTGCTCGATTTTTGCCCTTGGCCTTTCGGTGGCGATCGGGCTGATGCTGTATGCCTTGAAACTGGCGATCATCGACGAGCAGAAACGTCTTAACCTGTTTGGCGTGGCGGGCTTAACGGTGGTGGCATTTATCAGTATCGCGTTCAATATGGACGTGCTGTACCGTACCGCCAACAAAAGCTTTTTCCTCAATTACTCGACGAGCCGCGTCAAGACGGCGTATGAAAACTACCTGGTTGACACGCAACGCACCCTGGCGGAAAGACGCGACGAACTGCTCAAGAAGGTCGCACGGCAGGAAGGCGAACTCGACGCGGAAGTAAAGGGATTGCGGAAAGCGCCGGCCGGTTACGGAACTATCGCAAAAAGCGAAGACTATGCATTGACGCTGCTGCAAAAAGAAACGGCTGTCGAACTCGAGACCGTGCAGGGGGCGCTGGTCAAGAAGCAAGAGGCGGACGCCCTTCTCTCGAACAGTGTTCCCGCGACGCTCGACGAGGTGGAGAAGCTCCAGCACGAGTTGCGGGTGCTGGTGAAGGACGTCGGCGCGGTTTCGGGAAAGCCCCTGCCGGAGCCGGTCCAGCTCGAAAGCCCGCTATTCGCGGTATTCCGCAAGCTGTTTGACTGGAACCAGATCGGCTTTGAGGAAGTGTTTTTTGTGTTGCTGGCTTTCCTGCTCGATCTCGGTGACATCGTCGGCTACAGCATGATCCCCGCCGCCAGGAAGAAACCACGGCTGGCGCCCATATCGGAACTGCCCGATTTCTTGAAGCCGGGGCCGGCATTGCCCGCGGCACTGGTCTCGTTGCCGCCCAAACCTGAATATGACCCGCTCATTCCGGAAACGGCGGAAGCCGCGTTGCCCCCTGGTCAAGATGCGCCCGAGGCTGGCGCCAATGGAGACGTTCCGCGGGAAGGCGCCGCGCCTGGCAGGCCTGAGGCGGAAGCCGAATCGCGCCGGGCGCGGCGGGCCATAACGTTCCGGCGCAGGTGAAGAGTTCTTTAACCACAAAGAACGCAAAGAACTCATAGAATAAAAGGTCTTTCTTTGAGCTCTTTGCGTTCTTTGCGGTTAACTGTTTAGGTTGAGCTGTCCATGAGGCCGAAGAGGAGTTCGGCTTCGGCGGCGATGGCGTTATCGATCCTGGCCACCGCTTTGACCTTGACGGTGTTTTCCTTGATGTGGAGCAAGTCGGCTTCCACGACGATCTGGTCGCCGGGGACGACGTTGCGGCGGAACTTGGCCCGGTCGATTCCCAGCAGGAACGCCATTTGTGGCGGGGCGCTTTTTTGTTCGGCGCGGCAGTCGCTGCAAATCAGTACGGAACTCGTCTGCGCCATGACCTCGATGACGAGCACGCCCGGCATGACGGGCACGGTGGGCCAGTGGCCCTGGAAGAAGGGTTCGTTGACGGTGACGTTTTTGATGCCGACAACGTGTTGCCGCGGCTTGTATTCGAGGATTCGGTCGACGAGCAGGAATGGGAACCGGTGCGGCAGGATCTTCATGATCATGGCCACATCGAGGGCCGGGGGCTTTTGGAGTATGATCTGATCTTCCTTGGCGGAGCTGTGGCCGTTGAGATACGCCAATTTGATCTGCTTGGAGAACATGACGTTCTTGGAATGGCCGGACTTGACGCCAATGACGTGGCCCTTGATTCTGTGGCCGAGCAGGTACATGTCGCCGAGGAGGTCGAGCATTTTGTGGCGTACGAACTCGTCCGGGAACCTGAGGCTTTCGTTGAGGATGGCTTCGTCGCCGATGACGACGGCGCTTTCCAGGCTTCCGCCGCGGATGAGGCCCTGTTCCTGGAGCATCTTGACCTCGCGCAGGAAACAGAACGTCCGGGCTGGGGCGATTTCTTTTTCGAACGTTTCCGGCGTAATCGTAATGGAAGCGTACTGTGTGCCGATGGCGACGTGGTCGTAGGCGATCGTCATCGTCATGCGGAACTCGTCGGACGGCAGGACGCTGAGCGTCACATCTTCGTAACGGTAGAACACGGGCTGGGTGATATTGATGTATTCTCGGGCGGCCGGCTGGTCGACGAGGCCGGCTTTTTTGAGCGCCTGGAGGAACGGGTGTGAACTGCCGTCGCCGTTGGGGATTTCGGGCCCGTCGAGTTCGATGGCGATGTTGTCGATGTCCAGCCCGTAGATGGCGGCGAGGATGTGCTCGACGGTATGGACCTTGGCGCCGTTGAGGCCGATGGTGGTTCCGCGGGAGACGTCGATGACATGGTCGATGTCGGCCTGAATGGCGGGGTTGTTGGGGAGGTCGACCCTGTAGAAGACGACGCCCGAATTGACCGGGGCCGGCTTGAACGTCATGGTGGTCAAACTGCCGGTGTGCAGGCCGATCCCGGAAAACGAAGTCTCTTTAGCTATGGTTCGCTGTTTTTCCATACAGTTGCTTTTCCAGCTCTTGGACGCGCTGCTCGAGCATCTTGGCCTGGCGCGCGAGGTCCGGCAAGCGCCTGGTGGCGGCCAGTATGCGCAACGACGTCTTGTGGTCCATGGCCGGGTATCCGGAAACCACCTGCCCGGCCCCTATGGGGCCGAACACCGCGGAACGACCCGCAATCGTGGCCCCGTCGCCTATTTGGACATGGTCGGCGATGGCCACTTGCCCGCCGATCGTAACATGATTACCAATCACGGCGCTGCCGGCCACCCCAGTCATTCCGGAGATGACGCAGTGCTCGCCAATCTGGACATTGTGTCCGATCTGGACGAGATTATCAATTTTTGTCCCTCGTCCAACGACCGTGCTTCCGAAGGTGGCGCGGTCGACGGCCGAATTGCTGCCAATCTCGACGTCGTCGCCTATCACGACATTACCCACTTGCGGCACTTTAGCCCAAACGGATCCCATTGGAGCAAACCCAAACCCGTCTGTTCCGATCATTGCCCCGGCGTGAACAATACAGCGGTCGCCCATCCGTGTCCCCTCACGGATGACAACATGGGGGTAGATTACCGTATTCTCGCCCAGAGTGCAACCATGACCAATGTATACTCCGGCATATAAAACGCAACCCCGGCCGATACTCACGTTGTCCGCGATACGAACGAAGGCATCCAGCGCGACGCCCTCGCCGATTTCGACGTTCTGGCCCAGGACGGCCGTGGGGCTGATGCCGGCAGGATGGCAAGCAGGTGTCTGGACATATTCCTGGATAACGGACACAAAGGCCAAATAGGGGTTGGGAACCTGGATAAGGGGGCGTTTCCACACCTGGATTTCGGGAGAAACCAGGACTGCGGAGGCTTCGGAGGTCTCCAAGAACGGAATATATTGGCGGTTGCCGATGAAGCTAAGGTCGCCAGGTTTTGCCTGTTTGATGCCGTTGACCCCGGTGATACGAACCGTTGGGTCGCCGATAACGGCGCCACCGACGAGTTCGGCTATCTCACCTACCGACTTGTTCATATACCACGTCGCGCACACGCGCGCCGATTGCCAACCGGAATGGAGGTCGGGAACCGGCCCAGTTAATGGCGTCCGTTGCCGTTATTTAGAGTTTGCGTTGAGATAATCGATGACTTTCTGGGACATATCCAAAGCGGGGGCGAAGAACAACGTGCTGGTACCCGTGCTGCCATCGAGAATGAGGTGATAGTTTTCGGCATCGCCGATTTTCTGCACGGCGTCGTCGATGTCGGTAAAAAAGCGTTTCATCAGCCGGCGCTCTCTGTCGTCGACTTCGGCCTGTTTTGTCTGGACCTTGGTCTGGTATTCCATAAGTTGTTTTTGGAGGGCCATTTCGCGTTCTTCACGCTCGGTGGCGGACAGGGAATCTCTTAGCTTGTCGTAGGCTTCTTTTGCGGCCTGCAGGTCTGCGAGGAGCTTGTCGATAGCTTTGTTTTCGGTTTCGACGTCGGATTCGAGTTTTTTGCGTTCGGTGGTGACTTTGTTATAGCTCTGCAAAACGGCGCGCCGGTCGACAATCCCGATTTTGTACTGCGAGGCAGCGGGTTGGGCGGCGGGCGCAGCCTGTTTCTCGTTGTTATTCTGAGCCGGAGCCGGCCCCGTCAAACCAACCATACAAGCGGCGGCAACAGCCGCGCTGACCAACAGTCTGCGAACGTCCACGTAGAATTTCCTCTCTTCCTAACCGCAGGAACTCCGACAACGCCCCCCCGGGTACGGCCGTTGCCGATTACGTTAAAATCCAAACAGCGCAATGCCTGCTGCCAGGCAATATGCAAACCTGCAAAGTAAAGCAGAAGTATAGCACTATGGCGTTGCGTTTTCCAATAGGAACGACTTCCATCCCGCGAAAGCGAAGCCCGCGGAATGCCTAGAAGCTGAAGCCGGTGCTGAGGTGCAGCCGTCCGTTGCCCTGGTAGTCTTCAGGGTTAATGGGGATAGCGTAGTCAACACGGACCGGCCCGAGCCGGGGCACATCGGCGCCGAACCCGATCCCCGCGCTGTACTTGATTCCGCTGAGGTCGAAATCGCCCGTTTCTTTCCAGACGCCGCCGGCGTCGACGAAGGTGTAGAGGCGGAATATGTCGGTGAGTTTGTACCGGAGTTCCACGTTGTTGAGCAGCCGGAGTTCACCGCCGATAGGCTCTTTTGCGTCGTCGAAAAGCCACATTCTGCGGGCGCGGGGCCCGATGTCGCGCGCCTCGTAGCCGCGGACGGTGCTGCTGCCGCCGGCAAAGAACCTCTCGGAGATGGGCACCCAATCCGAGCTGCCGTACGGGACTACAAGCCCTTCGCTGGTTCGGTAGGAGAGGACGAGGCGGTTATCTGTGCGGAGCGGGAAAAACCATTTGGACTCGTGTTCGAGTTTCAGGAACTCGTTGTCGCCGCCGAACCCGCCGACGGTGCCGGCGAGGATGTGCCTGCTGCCGGTTGCGGCATCGGCGCTGTTGAAGGTGCTGTCGCGCTCGATGCTCCAGGTATTGGCGATGGTGGTGGAAGGCTGCATTTCGCGCCGCCAGATGGGGGTGTAGAGCCACCGCCACCCGAAGTCACTGTAGTCGACGTCGACGTAGCGGAACGAGGTTCGTACGGTGACGAACGGGGAAAGCATTTTGCCAAACCGGATTTGGCCGCCGCGGGTTTCCTCGGTGTAATCGGATTGCTGGCGGTACTTATAGGCTTCGTCGAAGACGTCGAAGCCGAACGCGAGCGGGAGGCCCATGATTTCGGGGTCGGTGAAACTGATACTGTAGCGGGACCTGGTTTCGCCCAACTGGATGCGGGCCGAGAAGATCTGGCCGCCGCCCGAAAACCGCGGCCAGTTGGCTATATCGAAGTTTGTGAACTTCAGTTCGGCAAACCCGCTGATGCCTTCGTCGGTGCTGTATCCGGCGCCGAAATTGAAGTTGTTTGTCTTACCTTCTTCGACGTCGAGGAGGAGGTCGGAATACTGATCGTAATCTTCGAGGTCATGCAGCGTAATGCGCACGGCGTCAAAGTAGCGGGTGCTTTGCAGGCGCTGTTCGCTGAACTTCACGGCGGTCCCGTCGTAGCGGTCGCCGGGCGCAATCAGGAACTGGCGCCGGATCACGTCGTCGCGCGTGACCGTGTTGCCGGTGATTTCGATCTCGTTAATGTACTTGAGATCCTGTTCCTGCACCCTGTGTACCACGTGGGTGGTGTGTTGCTCGCGATCGAGGGTGACTTGAGGCGTGACGGCGGCATTGACATACCCGGCGCCCTGGTAGCCTTTTTCGATCAAGGTTGCATCTTCGGCGACTTGTCCCTTGTTGTGGACGTCACCGGGGAGGACGTCCACTATTCTCACCAACTCGTCATCGTCAAAAACGACGTTGTTGGCCACATCCAGGGTGTCGACTTTGTACTGTGGCCCTTCGGCAACCGTAATATCCAGTTCCATGCGTTTGCCGGAGGGTGTGTAATTGATGTCGGTGGCGACGATTTGGGCTTCGAGATGGCCGATGTTGCCGTAGGTATCGACGATGTTATCCAGGCCGGTTTCGAGCTTTTCTTCATTGTACTTGCCGCCGAAGAAGAGGAACGCGGGCCGGATCCCGAGCGCTTTACGGAGGCGCCGGTGTGACAGGGCCTGGTTTCCGATGAAATCGATGTCGCGGATGCGTGCACGCCGCCCTTCCTTGATGTCATAGGTAATGCGAACCCGGGACGCGCCAATTTCTTCCACGTTAATGTCGACGGTCGTATTGGCATACCCTCTTTGCTCGTAGAGGTTGAGGATGGCGCGGCGTTCTTCGTCGTACAGGTCGGGCGAGAACGAATCGCCCTGGCGCCAGGAGAGCACCCCCCGGATTCGGCTGGCGCGCATCTTGTTGTTGCCAATGATGTTAATCTGGTCGATGATGCGCTTTTCCTGCACGATGTAGGTAAGCGCGACCCCGCCTTCAGCGGGCTGGGCATCGACCTGGACGGTCTCGAAATGGCCGAGGTCGTAGAGCCTTCGGATATCCCTGGCGACTGCGGCGGGATTGTACTTCTGGCCCGGCTGGACCTCGAGCTGAGACCGAACGGCCTGTTCGCTGACCCGTTCGAGCCCCGAGATTTTGACTTCTTTTACCTCAAGTTCATTCAAGTTCTGAGCGACTGCGCTGGCGGCAACCGCAATCGCCAGCGCCAACGCGGCCACCACATGGTTTTTCAAGAGGTATTACCCTCCGCTACTGGCACCGCAGCCTGCAAGAGCAGCTTCTTCTCCTCCGAAGAGGGCCGCACTTCGATCTGAGTGCCCGGTTCAAACTCACCCTTCAACAGCAACTCGGACAATGGATCTTCGAGGTACTGCTGCACGGCGCGGCGCAATGGCCTCGCTCCGTACTCCTCGTCCGTCCCCACTTGGGCAATAAACTCCTTGGCCTCGTCAGTCAGGACGAGATCAAGGTTACGTTCAGCGAGTCGTTTTAACACTTCCCCGACTTCGATGTCAACCACCTTCATAAGCTGCTCGTGGTTCAACCGGCGGAATACAAGCACTTCATCTACCCGATTCAGAAACTCCGGATTAAACACTTTGCGGATTTCCTCCATGACGCGATCTTTCATCCGCTCGTAGAGGTTTTCGGTGGAATCGCGCTGGAAGCCAACGGTCGAGCCTTTGCCGATGCGGCGGGTGCCGACGTTGCTCGTCATGACTATCACCGTGTTGCGGAAATCTATTCTTCGGCCCGTGGCGTCGGTCATGAAGCCTTCTTCGAGGACCTGCAACAGGGCGTTGAACACATCCGGGTGGGCCTTTTCGATTTCGTCAAACAAAACCACCGAGTACGGCCTGCGGCGCACCTGTTCGGTGAGTTGGCCGCCTTCGTTGTAGCCGACGTATCCGGGGGGCGCGCCCGCCAGCCGCGACACGGCGAATTTCTCCATGTATTCGGCCATGTCGATGGCGATCAGGGCTTCCTCGCTGCCGAACAGGAAAGTCGCGAGTGCTTTCGCCAGCAGGGTTTTGCCGACGCCTGTCGGGCCGAGGAACATGAACGAGCCCACGGGCCGCTTTGGGTTTTTCAGCCCGGCCCGCGACCGCTGGATCGCCCGGGCGATCGCGTCGATGGCCGGTTCCTGGCCGACAACGAACTTGACGAGATCGTCACGCATCCGCAGGAGCCGCGCGCTTTCCTTCTCTTCGAGCTTGGTGAGGGGGATGCCGGTCCATTTCGAGACGATGTAGGCGATGTCGTCTTCGGTAACGACGGTTTCGGCGGAATCGCGCTGTTTTTCCCAATCCCGCTTGCGGTCGTCGAGCTTGGCGATCAGGGTGCGCTCGCGGTCGCGGAACGAGGCCGCCCGCTCGTATTCCTGCTGGCGAATCGCGGACTCTTTTTCCTGTGTGACGTGCTCGATTTCGAGCTCGATTTCCTTGAGTTCGGCGGGCCGTGTGGTGATACGGAGCCGGGCGCGGCTGCCGGCCTCGTCAATTACGTCGATGGCCTTGTCCGGCAGGAACCGATCGCTGATGTACTGGTTGGACAGGCGGGCCGCAGAGACAATGGCGCCTTCGGTGAACTTGACGCGATGGTGGGCCTCGTAACTGTCGCGCAGACCGCGGATAATGTCGATGGTTTGCTCGACGGTCGGCGGGTCGACCAGGATCATCTGGAACCGCCGTGCGAGCGCGGCATCTTTTTCGATGTACTTGCGGTACTCGTCCATGGTGGTCGCGCCGATGGTCTGCAGTTCGCCGCGGGCGAGCGCGGGTTTGAGCATGTTGGCGGCGTCGACGGCGCCTTCTGCGGCGCCGGCCCCAACGATGGTGTGCAACTCGTCGATGAACAGGATGACGTTGTCGGCCCTGCGGATTTCTTTCATAATGGACTTCAGCCGTTCTTCGAACTGGCCGCGGTACTTGGTGCCCGCCACCACGCCCGCCAAATCCAGCGTTAGCACGCGCTTGCGCAGCAGCAGGTCGGGCACGTCGCCGCGGACAATCGCTTCCGCCAACCCCTCGACGATGGCCGTCTTGCCAACGCCCGCCTCGCCAATCAAGACCGGGTTGTTCTTGGTGCGGCGGGACAGGATCTGAATGACGCGCTCGATTTCGGCTTCGCGGCCGATAACGGGGTCGAGTTTGCCTTCCTTGGCGAGTTCGGTCAGGTCGCGGCCGAACGTGTCGAGCGCGGGCGTGGTGGATTTCTTGGCAGGCTGCGGCTGAGCCCCGGGCCGGCCCTGCTCGCCGAGCAGGCGCATGATCTCGGCATGGGTCCTGCCGAGGTCGATTTTCATGTCTTGCAGGACTTTAGCGGCGATTCCTTCCCCTTCCCGGAGAAGGCCCAGCAGGATGTGTTCGGTGCCGATGTAGTTGTGATTAAACCGGCGAGCTTCCTCGACGGCCAGTTCCAGGACCTTCTTGGCGCGCGGCGTAAAAGAAATGTCTTCGCTGGACACGCGCGCCGACGATGGCGCCATCTGCTGCTCGATTTCCGATGCAATAGCTTCGGTGTCGGCGCCGAGGTTCTCGAGGGCGCGGGCGGCGATGCCTTCCGGTTCCCGGCAAAGGCCGAGCAGAATGTGTTCCGTGCGGACGTACTCGCTTCCGAGCCGTGCCGCTTCTTCGCGCGCGGCACTCACGACGTGCCGGGCGCGTTCTGTAAACCTCTCCCACATATTGAGTTAAACCCTTTCTATACGCCATGAGCCGGCGGAGAACAGACCACGTCCGCCCTTCTTAGCCGCCTTAGAATCTTTGTTCGCGACATCTGCGCACAACGCGTAGATGTTGGCTCAAGGTTGCGAACAAAGGTTCTGAATGCGGCTTCTTAGCCGCCTTAGTCTACCAATCTCTTACTTATACCACCAAAACCGGTTTTTTGACATCCCCTCCGGCCCGCTGCTCGAGAAGGGGCCGCGATTAGAATCTTTGTTCGCGACGTCTGCGCACGACGCGTAGATGTTGGCTCAAGGCCGCGAACAAAGATTCTGAATGCGGCTTCTTAGCCGCCGGCTAGGATTTCCGCTCCTGGCAAAATCGCGCCCGGAACAGGTCGGCCCGCTGGATGCTGAGGGCCCATTCATTGGTTTCGTGGTCGGCTTTTATCTTTAGATGGGCGCTTTGCGAGGCAAAAACCAGCTCCGTAAGCCGCTGCAGGCTGTATCCCTTGATCAGTCCGGTGTCTACGCCGAGCCGAATCGAGGAAAGCAGGTTGAGGGCCTCTGAAAAACCCAGCAGGCGGGCGCTACGCGCCACGCCAAGCGCGCGGGCCACCCGGTCTTCGAGCCGCCGGTGCTCGCGGTCCGTCAGGTTTTTGCGGGTGTCGGTTTCGCGCGCGATGATATCGCCCGCCGAATGGCGCAGGTGGAACAGCATTTCCTCCTCGGACACCCCCAGCGTGTTCTGGTTTCCCAGGAGAAACAGGTCGCCCTGGTTATCGTTGATGTCACCGTATAATATACCGGAAAGGTCGTAGTAGAGGGCCTCGGCGAGGCTGGGCTGGTGATGTATGAGGGCGAGGCGCCGGTCGGTTTCGGTGGCGACGGGCCCGCGTGCCGGCTGGGCGGCGAGCGTGGACTTTTGGCCGTTCAACACCTGGCGGCGCTGTCGGAGGGTCTGCAGGAGGGGCGGAAGGCCGTTTTCCATGACGAGCGCGGGCAGGTGAAGTATGACGCTGGCCTTGAGGCCCGTTCCCACATGGGCAATCGACCGGGTCAGGAAACCGAACTTCTTATTGAAGGCGTAATCCAACATGCCGGCGAGGGTGTCGTCGAGCAGGTTAATTTTGTTATGGAGTTCCTGGAATTGGAGCCCGGGGCCGATGGCGGTGAGGCAGAGATGGTTGGCGCCGTTGACGGCTATGCTGAGTGATTGGTCTTCAGCCACGTACACGCCGGCGTGGAGCCGTCCGTTGAGCAGGTCAAACGGAACCAGCCGCCGCTCGGCGAGCAGATAAGCTTCTCTCGGGTCGATGCTTGACAGCGAATAGTACTGGCCCAAGGAGAGCAAGCCCAGGTTTTCCAGGACACCCAAGATGCGCTCCTCGACGGCTGTTTCTTCGTCTTCGGAGGAGGTCCCGGGGAATGTGAAGCCGGCCAGGTTCCGCATGAGACTGCACTGGGAGAAAAGGGCAACAGCAGGCTGGGGTCCCGTCCCGGCGATCCAGGGGATCTTGGCTACAAGGGAGTCCAACATCAGTTGATTTTCTCCTCGGCGCTTGTCAGGGCGGCCTCGAGTTCACGGATTTCGTCGCGCAGTGCGGCGGCCTCTTCATAGCTTTCGGTTTGCAGGGCGCTGCGCAGGAGATTCCTTTTTGTCTGCAAACTTGAATTGAGGCGGGAACGGACATCATTAACCCGCGGGCTTTTTCCGACATGCTGGATGGCGCCGTGCGCGTCCATCAGGATAGGCTCAAGTTCTTCGGCAAACGAACTGTAACATACGGCGCAGCCGCATTCGGCTACCTCGACCAGTCTCGTCAGCGCGGCGCCACAAGACCGGCACAGGCGCCGTCCGCGCCGCCGGCCCGTCTCGAGGCTGACCGCCGACGCAATGCTGCGCGCAGAAGAAACAGGCCCCGATAACTCAAACCCGGCCTTGCCGCCTTCCTGATGGTCGGCGAGGCATTCGGCGCACAGGTGCTGCTCGGTTACTTTGCCGTCGACTACTTCTGCATAGCGCACGGTAGCCAGGTTCTTATGGCATTTTTGACAGAGCATCTAATTTAAAACCTCTATTAAAGTATACCATTGAGCAGAGGCTTTGTTCCAAGACGGACCCGCCCGGTATTCCTGCTTTAAGTCCTCAGTACGCTTACGGTTAAGTGCTGCGGCCGCGCCGCTGCGGCCGTTCCGCCTCGACTGAAACTGTCCTGCCTTTCCCAACTAAGGCGGCTAAGAAGCCGCCGGCTGGTAAGCCGGAGTCAGAATCTTTGTTCGCGACCTTGAGCCGACATCTACGCGTCGTGCGCAGATGTCGCGAACAAAGATTCTAACAAGCCGCGGAACACGCTTATTGCCGGCAGAACGCCTTACGCTCTTGGCGTTTCGGCCATGGCGGACGCAATAAGTGCGCGCATTTTTTCCATGCCGGTTTTTGCTACGACGGCCGGGTCCTGCTGCCAGTGTTTGCGATTGAACATTTCGAGGGAAAGCGGCCCGTGGTAGTTGATTTCGCGGAGCAGTTGGAGTGCCCGTTTCAGTGGAAGAATGCCGTCGCCGGGGTAGATTCTGTGCTGGTCCTCGAGCTCTTCCCGGGGCGGGCTGGCGGGGACGTCGTTCCAGTGAAACACCGCGATGAAACGGCCGTTGAGGTGGCGGATGCCTTCGAAGCCCGAGCCGCCACGGTACAGGTGAAACGTGTCGGCGACGAGGCATGCATCGGGGTCGTCGGCGTCAAGTGCGATTGCCGCGCCCTGGCCAAGCCGGTGTACGCCCTTGAGAAATCCGACGAACTCGCACGCGACGATGATGTTGTAGTCGTCGCGGCCGATCTTGATGAGGTCCCGGTACCTGTCGGCGCCCCACTTGAGGTCGAAATCGGGCCGGTCGGGCGCGGGGATTGCGGCCACGTGTATCGAGCCGACATCGGCGGATCGCCGGATGCGTTCGCGGGTGGCCGGCAGGGATTCCTCCCATTCGGCCTGGGTCGGCGGCATGCAACTCCACAGGCCGATCACGTTGGCGACAAAGAGGCCGCGGTCGCGGATCTCGCCCGCCAGGTCTTTGAGGCTGCCGCCAGCTGCTTCGTGTTCCTCCAGTTCGTTGATCCAGAGTTCGATGCCGTCGTAGCCGGCTTCGGCGGCAACCCTGATTTTGTCTTTGAGCGGTGTGGGCCGGATGACGCTCGAATTGATGCAAATCGGCCACGGGCTGGCGCCGCCCTGGTACATCTTCGCGGCGGCCGGCGTCTCGGCCGGTTGAGCGGAAGCGGTGAAAGCCCCGGCCCCGGAAGCAACTCCGGCCCCGGCAGTGAGTTTAAGAAACGAACGACGATCCATGACGCACCCTCGGGTTGATACACGTTCAAGCCGCCGCAGTATGCCGCCGCTGGCTGCGGCCGCAGCCTGTGGCTGTGGACGCATTCTGGCACAAAAACGCGAGAAAAACCAGTGATCGGAGAAGGCGCAAGCGTGATTATTTCAGCAGTCTGCGGCCTTCGGACGACTTGATGCCGGATATGATGCGCTGGAATCCTTCCTCGTTGCTGCACGCGCTGACGGCTTCTTCGCGGGTGACAAGCCCGGACTGGTAGAGTTCGACGGCGTGCTGATCAAACGTTTTCATGTCGCTGTCGACTTCGATGATGCCGAACAGTTTGTCGAGTTCGCCATCGAGAATGGCGTCGCGCACGATGGGTTTGCCGCCCAGGAGGATCTCGACGCAGGGTATTCGGCCGCCGCCTACGCGCCTGAGCAGGCGCTGGCACACCACCCCGCGCAGCGAGTAGGCCAACTCCTGGCGGATCAGGTCGCGTTCGCCCTGGGGGAAATAACTGATGACGCGGTTGACGGTATCGACGGCCGACATGGTGTGGAGCGTGCTGAACACGAGATGGCCGGTTTCGGCAGCGCTGATGGCGGCGCGGATGGTTTCCATGTCGCGCATTTCGCCGACGAGAATGACGTCCGGGTCTTCGCGGAGTGCGCCGCGCAGGGCGTTGGCGAACGAGAAGGTATCCCCGCCGACCTGGCGCTGCGACACAATGCTTTTCTTGTCCTTGTACACGAATTCGGTGGGGTCCTCGACCGTAATGATGTGGGCGTGGCGCTTTTCGTTGACGTAGTCCACGAGCGAGGCCAGCGTGGTGGATTTGCCCGAGCCGGTGACGCCACAAACCAGGAAGAGCCCGCGGTGGCTGTCGGCGATGTTTCGTACGACGGCCGGGATGTTGAGCTGTTCGAACGGGGGCGGCTCTTCCGGGATGAGACGGATGGCGATGGCGACGGCGCCCTGCTTGTAGTAGCCGCTCACGCGGAGGTAGCCGACGCCCGCGGCGTGGAACTGCCAGCTCGTTTCGCGCTCGGCGATGAGACGGTCGAGTTCTTCCTGGCTGCCCAACTGGAGCGCGAGCACCTCCATATCGCCCCCGGTGAGCGCCGGCATGTCCATCGGTATCAGGTCGTTGTCGACGCGCAGAAAAGGGGGCGCGCCCGCACGGATGTGAAGGTCGGAAGCGTTCTTCTCGCGCATCACTTCGATCATGAGGTTGATGTTGAAGCCGCGCTCGACGTAGTGCAGCACCTTCACCAGCCAGGACTGGGAGTGGGTGGGGCGTGCGGCGACTTGAGCGATCAGGTCGTCGACGGGGCGCAACTGGGGCAGGTGGCGCCACTCGAACGGGGGAAGCGTGAGCGTGCAATTGCCGTTGTTGAATTGCACGTGCACGTTGAACGGCAGGTTGCGACACTGTTCCTGGATCTGCTCGGGATGGAGGCTCGGCTTGTATGCGAACGACACGCGAAGATTGTCAATCCGTTTGGAAAAGTCCGGCGCCGTGGCCGTCATTTCACACGATGGCGAAGAGAAATGGACCTCTTCGGGCAGCCCTGTTTCGCGCGTCAGTTCAGTGATGCCTACGCGGAAAATATCCAGTATCGTGTCGCTGGACTTACTGCCAATAAACATGGATGCCTTCCCTTTACGCTCACCAAGTGATCACTACACTAGAAGGAACTCCTGCATACCAGAAACAACCGGACGGCAGGATGCCAGTCTACCACGCGGCCGCCCCGGAGTCAAAAACGGATGTGTAAGCGCAAAGTTGTAATGTCCGGTCTGTGCAAAGTAGAAATGTCCTCTTTTCTGGCGTGGAAAGGGAAAGAGGATGGAACTACGAATGAGTCAAAAGGAGCGAGACCGGTTGAAGGTCTTGGC